>Ga0164310_10001902_pt1 | contig 11948 bp, 13 predicted proteins | sample GuaBasSedimGuay1_FD_121795 | JGI IMG/M metagenome (GOLD analysis project Ga0164310, IMG submission 121795) | Subseafloor sediment microbial communities from Guaymas Basin, Gulf of California, Mexico - Guay1, Core 4569-9, 0-3 cm | ecosystem: Environmental > Aquatic > Marine > Hydrothermal vents... | reverse complement strand
GTTCAGACAATTGCTTTCTTTGGTATCATTCTTTTTTGTTTAATATTACCATGAAATAATTGTAGTTTACAAAATGAATGACAAGCAATATTATATATATATGTTCTAATTCGGGTTATTATAATAATTTGATAACAATTTACATCGGGAGTTGAAATATATGATTGAAATAAATATACAAAATATTGTAGCGTCAACAATCTTTGCAGAGAAATTAGATTTAGATATGATAGCTCAATCCCTTGAAGACGCAGAGTATGAACCTGAACAGTTTCCTGGTTTGATCTATAGATTAAAAGAACCTAAGACCGCAACTTTATTATTTAGAAGTGGTAAAGCAAATTGTACAGGTGGAAAAAATACTGATGATGTTCGTAAAGCAATTGATATCATTGCAGACCGGTTAAGAAAAATTGGTATTGATGTTTATGAGAACAAAGATCTTAAAATCACGGTTCAAAATATGGTGGCTACATCAGATTTAAAAGGTGAATTTAATTTAAATGAAGTTGCAATGGGCCTTGGACTTGAAAACGTTGAATATGAACCTGAACAGTTTCCTGGTCTTGTATATCGCATTGATGAACCAAAAGTAGCAATGTTAATTTTCTCTTCTGGAAAAATCGTTTGTGCGGGAGCAAGAAAAGAAGAAGATGTATCAATTGCTGTTGAAAAACTCAAAAAAGATCTAATTGCATTGGATCTTCTACACTAAACGGCCTTTATCATTAGAAAGAAATTTCATTTCTTGATACAATATAGAATGTGGATATTCATCTATATTATTTAGGTTAGAATGTAAATATAACTGTATTCTAAGAAAAGATTTTGGTTGTTGAATCTTAATTTAGATTATACGTAATTCAATGGTAGATTCATCTCCAATATGTTTTTTTTACACCGAGTAATTCTCAGGAAAGTTATAATAGTGTATTTTTTGTTGTTCAAAACTAGTATTATCATCCTAGAAATCTCACACTCGTGAAATACCAAGTTTCATGAAATGATTGCTTTAAACCATGTTATTTTGTATTATTACAAAAATAGATTAAAAACTAATAAACCCATAAGAATATTCATACTTACACAATGTTTTTCCTCTATCTCATATGTTTACTGACAAATTGGTCAACTTCCGGTATGCCGCCTTGCAGAATGATGTAGCCGTTATGTGGTTCTCTCTCAGTAATTTCACCTGCAATAGGCGTTAACATTATCTTTTTTACTTCTTCTAAATTACTAGTGTGACCTAACGCCCAGGATAGTTTCATGTATGCAACTTCAGGCAACATATTCTCAGTAGGTACCACACCAATCTTCAATAGATCTCGTCCTGTATCATAAACATACATTTGAACATAACCCCATAATGTCTGAACTGTCATGTATACAGCAATTCCTTCGTCAATTGCACGTTTTATTGGTTTATACAAGGGCTTATTTACATGACCTAATCCCGTACCAGCTATCACTATGCCTTTATAGTTATGATCAATAAGTGATTCAATCATATCTGGCATCATATTTGGGTAATAGTAAACGATTGCTACTTTTTCTTCAAATGCTGTGTCTATTGTTACCTCTCGATCTTTTCTGCGTTTATTATAATCTTGTCTAAAATATTTAAATTCCTTGGAAGTTACCATTCCTAATGGTATATCTCCAATAGTTCTGAAAGTACTTCTATAACTACTGTGCATTTTTCTTACGCGTGTACCTCGATGTAATAAATTATAATGATCACTTGTTTGTCCAAACATACATACCATTACCTCAGCAATATCGCAATATGCCGCAGTTCTTGTTGCGTTAATTAAATTAAGCGCAGCATCACTTGAAGGTCTATCTGACGATCTTTGTGAACCAACTAATACAATAGGCACAGGTGATTTCTGAACCATAAATGATAATATTGCTCCGGTATGATGCATAGTATCTGTACCATGTCCAATCATAATACCATCAACTCCACTCTCTATTTCTTTTCCGATAGCTTTTGCAGTTGTTATGTATTGTTTTGGACCCATATTTTCACTGAAAATGCCATATAATTTCTCGGTCTTTAAATTACAGATGTCTGCAAGTTCTGGTACAGCTCCATACAATTCACCAGGGGAAAAAGCAGGAATAACAGCCCCGGTACGATAATCTAACCTTGATGCAATCGTACCACCAGTTCCAAAAAGTGTAACATTAGGTTTATTTGAATCCTTGGGGAATTCTGATTCTGGAATTTTATAATGCCCCTTTCTATATCCAACTTCTTTTACTGACATAATTGAATTAATTTTTATCCCAATGTTATAACCATTATGAAGTTTTAATACGATGTGTTTGTCATCTTCTGTTTCTGCTCGTGGAAGGATAATACCTTTGAATGTTCCTCGAGTTGATTTAATTATTACATCGCTCCAGACCTTTATATTTAGATCTATAAGTTTCTTTTTTGCATCTCCGCGATAGCCTTTGTATATATCTTCTTCTGTCACTCTGGTCACCTTATTGTTAATGTATAGATACTTTCAACTAATTTTTAAGATTTTTATTGGAAATGTAATGGGAATAGATAACAATAGATATAAGTTATTCTCAAATTATTACAAGGATTGTACAGCTCTTTTTAGTTGAATATTGAAATAAATTGAATTTTTTATTAATAAATTATATAAATATATTGCTATTTGCGTAATATTTAGATAATAGATGAAGTATTCAACCCGAGCAATGTTGAAAGAATTAACAGATAACGAAGAGTACTATCGAAAGTTAGGCTTAAAATGTGGATTAGAAATCCATCAACAATTAAAAACAGAAAAAAAATTATTCTGTCGTTGTAGAGCAGTACTACACATTGATGAACCTAGTGCAGTGATCTTGCGACATATGAGGCCTACACTATCAGAACTAGGTGAATATGATGGTACAGCGTTAATGGAATTTAAAACTAAAAAGAATGTAATTTATCAACTCTACAATGATACAGTCTGCACCTATGAGATGGATGATACGCCGCCTTTTCGCATAAATCAACAGGCATTAGATATATCCCTTGAGATCGCTCTTTTACATAATTGCAGTATTGTAGATGAACTTCACATTAGCAGAAAACAATATTTAGATGGCAGCATACCAACAGGTTTCCAAAGGACTGGGATTATTGGTATTGAAGGATGGATCCCTTATAAAAATAGAAAAATAGGAATTATTCAACTTGGATTAGAAGAAGATTCATGCCGGGAAATAAATGATGTTGGACATAAAATTATATTTAAAACTGATCGTTTAAGTATACCACTTGTAGAGGTTGTAACCTATCCAGAGATTCAAACTCCTAACGAGGCAGGGGAAGTTGCTAACCTTATCGGAAGAGTGTTACGATCAACTGGTAAAGTGCGAAGAGGATTGGGAAGTATCCGTCAAGATGTAAATGTTAGTATTGATGGGGGTACAAGGATTGAGCTTAAGGGGGTTTCTAAACTTCAATACATTGCAAAAGCCGTAGCCATTGAGGCAAGAAGACAAAAGGCTTTACTTGATATTCGTGATGAGCTTAGATTACGTGGTGTTACAAAGGATACTTTTCAGAGTGAATATCAAGATGTTACATCAATAATCAAAAATTCAACATGTAAACGTTTTAAAGAAGTTATTAAAAACAATGGTAAAATCTATGGGATAATACTTCGTGTTTTTGGAGGTATATTAGATGAACCCACTCAGCCAGGTAAAACTTTTGGTGATGAAATTGCAGGTCGTGTGAGAGTTATTGCATGTCAAGATGTGATGCCAAATATTGTGAATAACAATCATTTTGAAGAATTTGGTTTAAGTTCAGATGAGATAAAACGGTTAGAAAACCTTTTTAATGCCAAATTAACAGATTCAATAATACTAGTTTGGGGCAATGAAGATGATGTTAAAACTGCTGTAAAAGAGATTAGAATACGAGCAGTGGATGCAACAATTGGTATACCTCCTGAAACCAGACAGGTATTCCCAGATGGCTCTAATGACTTCGAACGAATATTACCCGGACCAAATAGGATGTATCCAGATACGGATTCACCACCGACACCAATATTAGAAGAGAATTTAGAACATATTAAGAATGCTTTACCAGAACGCATATGGGACCGTGAAAAAAGATTAAAACAACTTGGACTTACTGAACCACTTGTTAATTCTCTTAGTTTATCCAAAAATTTAAAAGTATTTGATAAAATTGTTGAAAAGTTAGAAATACACCCAATGCTTGTGGCTGTGACCTTAGAAGAGAAACTGAAGTGGTTACGAAGAAAAGGTAAAAATGTAGATTTAATTTCAGACGATAATGTGTATGAATTGTTTGAAATGTTAAATGAAAACAAATTTAGCAAAGAAGCAATACCAGTCATTTTAGAGTTCTTATCAGATAACCCTGGAAAAACCATAAAAATGGCAATTGCTGAATTAGATATAACGCCCATGTCTATTGAAGAATTAAAAAATGTCATCGATGAATCGTTAACCAGATATTCTAACCCTAAAAAGATCAGTAGCCCATTTAAGATTACTATGGGTGAAGTTATGAAAATCGCTCGAAATAGAATAGATGGTGAATTAGTAGCAGAAGTAGTGAAAACTAAATTGAGGGTATTAAATAATGAATGAAATCTTCAGAAAATAGGCTTTAACATAATTAGCCCCGTAGTGTAGTGGTCAACATAAGAGATTCTGGATCTCTTGTCATCAGTTCGAATCTGATCGGGGCTGTCTATTTCATTATCTTAATCATAGAATTATTGCCGGCAATAATAATGTTTTAAAAGAAAAAATGGGAGATCTAAATTATAAGGAATTTTTTTCATTAGAATACAATGATACTTCTTAGTAGAGTTTTTATGATATTAATTAACCTTTTTTGGGTAAAATGAAGTAGGAAACACTTTTGAGAATAATTCCCGTTTTATCAATTAAAATGATAAAAAATAAGTGCAGGGGACGAGATTTGAACTCGCGGACCTCTACAGGACAAGGCCCTCAACCTTGCGCCGTTGACCAGGCTTGGCTACCCCTGCAAGGTGGAATAAATATCCTTAGTATTAGATATGGGACAATTAAGATAAGGTATATATTTTTTTCTAGTTATACCCCTTCATATATCATTTAGATCCATTCCACAAAGATCACTCAGTTCCACATGTAATTTCACAAGCTGAATTGCATAATCCTTCAATCCATCAGATAATGCTTTTTCAACTTCTGCTTCAATTGTTTGCTTTGTGAAATCATCAATGAGATTATCTGCATGGCAAACGATTTTTTCTTCAAGTGTTTGTGGCCTATAATCTTTTTTTGGAAGTTTTAATTTCTGTGCAACTTCAATAGATAATCCTGCACCAATATGTCGTTCAATGATATGAATAATTAATTCAGAGAGATCTAGTTTTTTTGCAATATTTGCCCCTTTTACAGCATGATGAATACCATGTGTTTTTGACCTGCCAATATCATGAAGTAAAGCACCAGCTCTTACAAGATCAACATCTGCACCTACCTTTTCTGCAATTTTCTCGGCAAGCATGCAGACTGCCTTACAATGTCGTATGACATCAGTTGAGCAACCTGCTTGTTCCAACATGTCAATACAGGTTTTTTCATCAGGGATCTTATTCATAATGAATCATCCAGTTCATCTTCTAGGGTCTGAACATCCTTTCCTTTTCTTGATGGATTAATAATGATCTTTCCATTGAAAATTTTCTCCTGCCAACTTCCATTTGTATGTCTATCTAGAAAGACTGCAAGAGCAGCAACCTCTGAATGAGGTTGATTTCCAACAGAGACATTGATATCTGCAAGTTCATAATATTCAAAAGGAACTTTTTCAGCACCCACAATAACAAGTAAATCTTTGGTTTTATCAATTTCTTTTATCGCAGTATTAAGTTTTTCACCATACATAGTAAGATGAACAATAGTTCCTTTCCATTTTTTCACATATTGTAATGCATTAATTCCAGTTTGAACATGAAAAGGTCCACCAAATCGTTTACAGACCGATCGAATGTTCTCTTCGATACGATCATCTTTTGTGTCAATAAGAATCTCATCTGCACCAAACATACGTGCAACTAAACACACATGAGTAGTAATACGTTTATCTCGTCTTATACGATGACCAATACGAAGAATAGATATCAAAAAAAAAATTACCTCCAAAAATATCTTTTTATTTTGATCTGGGTTTGAATCCATTACTAAAGGTCCCATCGGTATTTTGTACCATTACTGTTGCTTCCCTTTTCCGTGCAATCTCTCTTGCTTTTGAAATTGCTGCCTGTTTTGTTCTGTGATGACTAAAAATCTTTCCATGACTTCGTACAGCCCAATCACCTTTCACTTGACCAGGTTGAGGTTTACTAACAACATAAATTACATTTGAAGGTTTTCGCCTCGTTTTTTTAATTGGTTCCTTTGATAAAATTGCATCTACCTTTTTTTCAAGACTTGTTTCAAGTGAATTATCCTTTGAATGTTTAAGAGAATCAACATCTTTTTCAATTCCTGAAAGATCCCTTACAATAAGAGGATCAACATTAGATGGTGGTGAAGTTTTGTCTTCTGCATAAAGCGTTTCATGATATTCTGCAACAGTTTCTTCATTAATTGTATCGTCCGTTTCTTCAATGGTTTTCTCATTAAAATCAATTGGTTTTTCATTTCGTTTAATTGACAATAACGTTTTAATTTTCTTTGATTTAATAAATTTTAGATTGGCCATAGGAAAAGAACCTCATATAATTGTTTAATAGGTCATAACATTCTGGCAATAAATAAACCTTTCTTCCAAGGAATTTTCATCGTTGAACAGGTTTTTTTCTTCCTTTATTATATGGTCTTTTTTGATGATAATATTTCTTCTTTCGATCATCTTTTTGACCTGGGTCCCTATCATTCAAAGGTTTTTTCCTACGATACTTATTAGGTTTCTTCCAATTATTCTTCTTTTCAAACCCTCGTTTAAATGGTACCCTTCTAAAATCAGGGATTTCTTTTTCCTCAATTTCATGTTCATCTGCACCTTGAACCCGTCGAAAATTATCATGATCTCTTTTGGTTAGAAGCGTTATTGCAATACCTTCCTCACCGGCACGTGCTGTCCTTCCAATCCTATGAGTATAATCTTTTGAGGTCTGTGGAACATCATAGTTATAAATTGCATTAACATTTTTAATATCAAGTCCTCTTGCAGCAACATCTGTTGCAACAAGAACCTCTGTTTTCTGCTCTTTTAATGCAGTAAGAGATCTCATTCGTCTGTTCTGTTTCATTCCACCATGAATTGCTGATACTTTCACATTCTGCTGCCTAAGATTTTTTTCAAGGACATCAGCCTCAGCTCTTGTAGCACAAAAAATAATAGACAATCCCCCCCTATTTGCCTTTAGCAAATGAAGAAGAATTGAAAATTTATCATTTCTCTCATGAATATCATAAAACACCTGTTTTAATTTACCTGGATCAACAAAAGATTTTGTTCGAATAATCAAAGGATTCTTAGCATGTTTATTAATTAACCCATTAACATCATTAGTAATTGTAGCACTAAACATTAGAATTTGTCTTTCTCTTGGGATTTCATATATAATATCTTCCACATCATCAACAAATCCCATCTCAAACATTTTATCCAGTTCATCAAGTACAAGAAAAACAACATTTCTAAAATCAATGGTTCTCCTTCTAATATGATCTAACATTCTCCCAGGAGTTGCAACTACAACATCAGCAGTTCTTAAATTTTTTATCTGCTGATCAATTTTCACTCCACCATACACACTCATTGCTTCGATTTTTCGTTTTTTTCCAAACGTAGAAAACTCATCTTTCACCTGTACACAGAGTTCTCTTGTTGGTGTTACCACCACTGCCTGAACTCCATTTCCAGGGATTATTTTATCTAGGATTGGCAGGCAAAACGCAAGTGTTTTTCCCGAACCTGTTTCCGCTTGACCTACTACATTATATCCATTAAGGATCTCAGGGATACATTTTTCTTGAATTGTAGTTAATTCATCGAATCCCTGTTCATGAATTACTTCAATAATTTTTTCATTCAAATTAATATCATTAAATTTCATCTTATTTTTCACCAAATTACATTATTTGTTTGCCCAAAGAAAAATATCTTTAAACATAATTTTAACATCATTTTAATATTACAAAAACTGAAAAGAATCATAAAAAATAAACCTACCACATTTCATTAGTAAATGATACTTTATTCATATCTACAAAGATTTGTTCATAATTTACAATATCATTATGAGCCATTCTAGAACAGATCATGGATTGATGTGTAAATATTTCTTTTCCACAATCAACATTTCCATATTTTTTCATTGAATTAATTCTTTTATTTTTATTATTCATCTTGTTGTTCACATTATACTTTTTTGTCAAATTCATAAAGAATAATGAAATAAAATTCCAAAAACTCGCATCATTACGAAAAAATGAAATTCAACAATCAATTTTCATTATTATTTCGCCTTAATCTAAACTAGTACTATTTATAGTTTTGTAATTCTCAATTTATCAATAGAAATGATGGCCCAATTACTAGTTCACCTCTAAAAAAAATTGAATATAATAGTCTATGATCCATTACTAATGACAAATCCATTCAACAAATATCAAACATTTCAAAAACTGATAAAACCTCTCTTCTTATATATAGAATATGAATATCTCATACATATGACTGAGGAAGAAATTGTGGGTATAATACCTAATACTAAATCAGGTTTTTTAGGTCAAAAAGCATATAATTTAATTGTGACAAATCATCGTTTGATAGTTGCAGAATTAACAAAAGATATGCTTAAAGATGAGGCTAAACGAGCAACTGATGAAACAAAAGAAAAAGGTGAAGGAATTTTTAGTAGAATGGCAAAAACAATGTCATCAGGCACTAATTTATATCAAAAGTATTATTCAATACCCATTGAAATCATATTAACTGAAAATCCTGGAAATTATAGTATAACTGTAAATGATGTTAAAAAAATCAGGATAAAACTTGGTATGATGGATGATGGAAGAAACATACCTAACGAGATCAAGATTAAATGGGCCAACGGTAAAGAATCATTTAAGTTTTCAAGTAGTACAAATGATGCAAAAAATATTCTGAAAAAAACATTTGGAAATCTTGTTAAATAAATAGTTTGTCGAAAAACATTTATCTAACAGATTTATTCAGGACATAGAATTTTTAATTCTTACATGGGCTTATGGTCTAGCGGTTATGACGTCGCCTTCACATGGCGGAGGTCGCCGGTTCAAATCCGGCTAAGCCCACTAGTTCCAACAGGAGAGATTACTTTGAGTTGAGGCCTATTTTGGCGTTGACCCAAAGTGGCTCTATTTTTTGGCTTTACTCCCACACACCCAAAGTTGTGTGGTTTAAGTGCCATATTAAATAGGTTGCCATCGAGTTGTTGTTCCATGCACTCAGCTATATGGACATATTTATCGGTGTTTGAAGTCTTTGTATGACCAAGCATTTTTGAAACGAATTTAATGTCGCCGGAGTACTCGTAGAGATATGTTGCAAACGTATGTCTCATAGTATAGAGATGAAAGTATTTTCCTGCAATCTTTTTTCCAGCAGGGGAAAGTTTGCTTCGTAGATATCTACCGGTTATTCGTTTTACGTTTGGTTGGAGAAATAATGCATTTCCAGAATCGTCATACAATTGATGGGGGGTGGGGGGCTGCACAAAATTTCACTCCACAATTAAACACATTGAATGATTTACAGATTTATCTTCTAAAGTTTGGAAGTCCTGAATTTAATCTAACTTGTGAGTTTCGTGAAGGTGCAATTGATGGACCAATAATTAAAACCAAAACTTATCCTCCTAGTGAAATTCCAGCTGCTTGGATTTGGTTCTTTATTGACTATGAGGATTATGATGTGATTGAAGGACTTGATTATTTTGTTGTGTTACCTCCTGTACCATCTGATATAATCACAAGCTTTGGATACGAGTGGGACTATGCCTTTGGATCTCAAATTTGGCCAGGTTCATTCTGGTTCACTAGAGATGGCAGCGGATTGTGAAGAGATTTACCGACTATGTATGAGTTTGTGTTCAAAACTTATGGGTATTCTTAAAAAAAACCCATTCTCTTTTTTCTTTATAGTAAACAATCAACTGCAGTTATTTCGTATTGTAATGTAACTTTTTTAAAGTGATATATTGTGTATTTAGAAATATTTTCTCGAAACCTTTAAATAATTGAGTTATATAAATATATATAATGATGGCATCGCAAGAAAAAAGAAAAAATAAGCAAACTCCGAAGATCCATTATCCTCAATTAGATACAATACTAATGGTAGAGGAAAAAATACAAGAAATGAATTATCCAAAAAAAACAGAGCTATGGCGAGCATTGCCAAAAAGAGTGATGTATCAAACATATTGTATCATCATTGATTACTTAGAACAATCTGGAAAGATTCTAATAGATGATGATGGAAGAATTGTTTGGATCTGGAATCCAGAGTTAATCAAAAATATTTTATCCTCTGGAGTTAAACTAAAATGAAAACGAAGAAACAAACATCTGTTGTTTTTATAGATCAGAAATTATCACATGATTATTCAAAATTAAAATCAGGAACTGATCAGGATAAACAATTGTATGATTTTATAGATCGTGCAACTGATGATTTAAAGAAGGATCCAACATGTGGAATAAAAATACCAAGGGATCGTTGGCCAAAAGGATATATCAAAAAATATCAAATAACAAATCTTTGGAAATATGATCTACCTAACTCCTGGCGTTTGATTTATACAATTGCAGGTGACAAGGTGGAGATTTTAGCGATATTACTTGAATGGATGTCTCATAAAGAATATGAGCGTAGATTCAATTATTAATTAGGGTGTTTTGCATTTTCACCATATTACCTAAAAAGAACCCTAATCACAAATGTTTTTGAATCTGCACCAATCACACAAGCGAGATTGATTTCTAGGAAACTGTTCATTAGACTCAATTTCATCTATCAAATTGATAGTGTTTTGTTTTAATTCATTGATTTCCCTATCGGATAGTGTTGAAACGATATTCATATTGAATCTTAGAAAATGCCATATCAATTGTATATTCTTGATATATGGATATCTTTCCTTGAGGCAAAGCGCATACAAAGTAAGTTGCTTATCACTCTGAATATTCCTGGTTGAAGGCAACCGAGAACATGTTTTATAATCATGGATCTGATACCATCCCCTATCTGTTTTTGCAACCCGGTCAATGTAGCAACAAAGTTTGTACTCATCACCTCCATCTAGATCAACAATAATATGTTTTTCAACTGCTATTGTCTTTTCATGATTGAAGGGTCTATACTGCTGATAATAATGAGTGATGAATTGCATGGCCATACTCAGATAATCTTCTGGACTAATCTTTGTATTCACAATCTTAATTGAATCATCCCAGTTTTTTCTCCATTCATATTGTAAGAATTCTAATAGGTCTTCTAGTGTATTCTTTTCCTGAAATTGTAAATCCTTGTATAACTTTTCAAGTGTTTCATGTACTCTTTTCCCAAGGAATAATTCAACCGTTTCCTCTTGGCTAATTTTAATCCAATCAATATATTGGAATTTATATTTCTGAGGGCATTGCTGAAAACATTTTAATCGAGAATAAGAATATATTGTCATATTACTTTCAGCCTCCCAAAAATTAACCTCAAAAATGAGTCTTTCAACCAAACGAAAACAAAATGCAGTCTAAAAACAGAAAAAGAAAAGAAAGGGTTTAGTGAGAAAGGACTTAACTTTGAGTTGGTCGATAATCCCGTTTCAACCCAAAGTTTTCCTTCCTGTTGGTCTATGCGGGCTCGGCTAAGCCCACTCACATTTTTTCTAACACAC
>Ga0164310_10001901_pt1 | contig 11950 bp, 19 predicted proteins | sample GuaBasSedimGuay1_FD_121795 | JGI IMG/M metagenome (GOLD analysis project Ga0164310, IMG submission 121795) | Subseafloor sediment microbial communities from Guaymas Basin, Gulf of California, Mexico - Guay1, Core 4569-9, 0-3 cm | ecosystem: Environmental > Aquatic > Marine > Hydrothermal vents... | reverse complement strand
GTAAAGAAGAACTATATAGAAAAGTTGCCCACAATGAACGTAAATGCTCTTTGTTTGAAATCAGAGATGACTGTGCAAAGCACATAGAAGTTATGCTAGAAGAAATAAAAGAGCTATCCAAGAAGGTAGCATCGGAGTAGACGGAGATAACGAGCGATGAACCTCGCGCGCGCACACGTGATGGAATCCACACCCGCATGCATGCCCGCCATGTGCGCGCATTCGCCCGTGGTGGGCCGTTCGAGGCTCGGGATGTGCAATGCACCATGCCCGGCTTCGAGCGGCCCACCACGCGGCTCTCCGTGCATGTGTATACTTTTTGCAACACGTGTGAATTGTATTCACACTTGCTAACTGGAGTGAAAAGCTGTGTATAACAGAAGGATATTTTCAGAAATTGACAGCAAAATAAGCTACGTTAGCTTCTGGAAAGAAATGTTTCCAGAAGCGGAGATAAATGATTCCAAGAACAATCTTGTTCTGTGTCCATTTCATTCTGACACAGAAGGATCTCTGTCTGTATCTAACACAGGACAATTCAAATGCCATGCTTGCGGAAAAGAAGGAAACGCCATAACATTCCTGAAAGAAGCCAAAGGAAAGACCGGAGGCGAGGCGTTAGATTTCCTGTGTAAAATGGCAGGAATTGACAAATCGAAGTTCAGAGAAAAGAAAGAAAAGAAAACCCCTACGTTGATCGACGTTCGACGTGCTAACAATAGACTTCTCAAAACTCCTGCCTTGCTTGAAACAATTCAAGAACGTAAAGGCATAACTGAGTCAGTCATAAGAAAGTACCAGGTAGGATTCGAGGCTGGTCGATACTGGTTCCCTATATTTGAAGAAGATAAAATAATAAACATCAGAAGATATAAGCTAGACCCAGGCAAAAAAGAACCCAAGACGCTACCGTTCTCTGAGGGTCTTGAAGTAGGGTTCTTCCCCTGGGAGAATATAAAAAAGGACTGGATTCTGTTGTGCGAAGGTGAGACCGACGCACTTCGAGCTTGCAGTCTAGGGTTGCCTGGACTATCAGTATCGGGCGGCGCTCTTACCTGGCGTCGCCAGTGGAATAAGCTGTTCGCAAAGAAGAAGATTATAATCTGTTATGATTCAGATGACGCCGGACTAAAGGGGAGCACAAAAGTAGCTAATAACCTTCTTGCTACGGCGTCAGAAGTAAAGCTCGTTAGATTGCCGCAAATTAAAAAGGGTTATGACCTATGTGACTATTTTAATGACGGCAATTCCAGAGAAGACTTCTTGGAGCTATGTAAAAATACTCCGCTCTATAAAGCACCCGAAAGAGAAAAGGATGAAACGCCCTATGCCAAGGTTCATTTGTCGCAGGCTAGTCGAGCCTGCTATTATGGAAAGCGCGTAGAAGTAAAAGCCGTAGTAGCTGGCAAGGACATTTCTCCTTACTACATACCGTTGAAAGTAGCATTTACGTGCTCGCCGGGTGAGAGCAAAAAGTGCAATGTTTGCCCTGTCGCTGAACGTGGTGGAGAATACGAATTTGAATATGACAAAGAGGATATCGAGGTAGTGTCACTGATAAATGTTAGCTCTCGTGAACAAGAGCAGGTTATCCGAAGGCGATTGAGTATACCAGGTAATTGCAGAGAAGTAGAGATGAACGTGCTCAAACCTGGTAACTTGGAGCAGCTAAGACTAATACCCGAGATTGATTTCTCGGATGAAGAGGTTCAGCATGTAACCAGGGAGGCGTTTTCACATGCCCACGGAATAGAAACTAATAGGGTGTTTGTATTCAGGGGCAGGTCGTTGCCTTCACCTAAAACGCAGCACGTCATTCACCTATTTAACGAATCGCTCCCGTCAGTTGATAACGTCAGCCAATGGAAGCTCACTGACGAGATTCACAGGTCGCTATCAATATACACACTGAACAGATGTTCCGTAAGGGAAATACACTCTAAATTAAAGGACATATATAATGAATATGAATATTTAACTGGTATTCAAAAAAGACAAGACCTGTTCTTCCTTTCGGATATAGCATACCACTCTGTTCTGGCAATTACATTTCAAGGTAGATTCTACAAGGGAACGGTAGAGGTATTGATTATAGGAGATACAAGACAAGGAAAGTCAACAGCAGTCAAAGGGCTGGTTAAGCACTACAGAGCCGGAGAAATAATAGGCGGTGAATCGCTTTCGCTTGCAGGCCTGAAGGGCGGTCTCGCTCAAATGGCTAGCAGGTGGATTCTGAACTGGGGCAAGATGCCACTGAACGACGGTCGTCTATTGGTGCTCGACGAGTTCAGTGGTCTGTCCGTTGATGATATATCAGAACTGTCCTCTATGCGATCCGAAGGAATAGCAGAGGTTACAAAGATTATAACTGAAAGAACATATTGTAGGGTTAGGCTTATATGTCTGTCCAACCCGCGCAACGGTAGAAGCCTGAATAATCACACCCATGGAGTAAAAGCGATACTTGAACTAATAGGTAGAAAAGAGGATGTTAGTAGATTCGATGCCGCATTAGCCGTTGCTTCGGGTGAGGTGAACGTAGACATAATGAATACTAATCTTGAAAAGCTATCTATGAAATATGATTCTGATTCAGCTCACAATTTAGTAATGTGGGCATGGAGTAGAAAAAGAGGCGATGTAAGCTATGAGAAGGATACAGTTGACGCAATACTGAGGCTATCGTCTGAAATGGGAAAGACATATACGAGCCAGATTCCATTAGTCGAGCCAGCAGAACAGCGTATAAAGCTGGCTAGAATGTCTGCCGCATTAGCATGTAGACTTTACTCAACCGATGACGGCAGGAAGGTTATAGTAAAAAAGGAGCACGCCGAATATATAGCTAGAAGGTTGCATGAAATATACGCACGTGAGTCTATGGGATACCTAGATTATAGTGAGAACATACACCAGCAAGAGACACTGATAGACAAAGACTACTTCGAGCGACGATTGAAGATCGAACAGATAAAGCTCTTACTGCGTAATCCGTTCTTTACGCAGAACGATTTCATGGAAGCAATGGGTTACGAGGATAGACCAGAAGCTAAAAAAGAGCTTCGAGTATGGATGCTTAGGAATGCGATAACTAGAGGACGCAACAGTCTTTACAAGCTAACGCCAGCAATGATCGAGTTTCTAAAGCTCCAGAAAAGAATACTATCATCGAGCGAGAATGTTCCTGTTACGCTCGACGAGGAGACAGAGGCTGATGATCTCTTTTGAGCAACACGCGACGGAGATCCACCATACCCCTCCGGGCATGGCATACCTCTTGCATACAATGGGAGGTAACACGTATTTCCGTAATGATTCTCTCAAAAAAAACTACCACACGGCTCTTGGTCGGACCGGCCGTGAAAAAAACTTGCAAAAAGTGGGATATTATACCACATCATACGACATAAAATCATTTTCAAGGGGGAGTAAGGGTTCCCGGCGCAAGAGAGTTTTTTTTGAGAGAATCATTACGTTTTTTTTGCGAGTGGTAAATAACTTGACGCATTGCGTCGGACGCGACAATTTTTTTCAGGGATTGCCATATAGGACTGTTAAAAGTTTACCGTCTTGGTAAGTTATCTGGAGGTCAAAAATGGAACCGATTATAGCATGGCCGGAAGGCAAGTGGAGATCAGCAGAATATCTGCTTGAACGATTTCCGAAAGACTTCTTTATGCTAATCGATCCCTTCTGTGGAGCATTGTCAATACCCCTTGCTGTTCACAATCATTTCGACAATGACATAGCATATAGAATTTCTGATAACAACAAAGATCTAATACGAGCGCATCAAACTTTAATGCAAGACACCGACGAGCTATTGTCAGAACTAAGTGCGATGATCTTAGAGTGGTCATACTATGACACGAAAGAGAAGAAGAAGTTTTACTTTGCCCGCAGGGCAGAGTATAACAGAAGACTAAGTGGACCCATCAGGTCTGCGGCTCTGTTCTTCTTTTTGTGTAGAACATGCTTTAACGGGTTGTGGAGAAAAAACAGAAACGATGAAATGAACACTCCAATAGGAGATATGAGTAGAATAAGTAGCCTTGTGATTAACCTGGACAACATGAAAGATATAGCTAAGTTTCTCAATCATAATAACGTGTCCTATATGCACAGCGATTTTCGATTGTCGTTGGCCAGAGTAATAGAACGTGCAACGCTAGGATACGAGGAGCAGTTTGTATTTCTAGATCCGCCGAGGTATGAGCTTGGTAGTGATAGATTTAGGTGGGAAGATAGAGTTGAGCTTGAAAACTTGATGCAGATTATGCACGAGGCAGGCGTCAAGTGGATGCTAATTGATAGAGACGACGATGTAACTGTAAATCTATATGCAACGTGGAATATAAATTTCATAACTAAGAGCAAGTCAAGCGAATTAATGGTCACTAACTACGAGGTGTTCTGTGAGTAGAGTAGAAGAATACTTAGAACTATGCAATAGGATATCAAAGGGTCTATCTATGATAGAGTCTTTCGACAAAGTCGATTGTCAGATGAAAGATTTTATGATGAACGATCAATGTTCGGGGTGCTTTATAACACCAGATAGAATGTCTAAATGGTGCAAAGCATGGAGATTGTTAAGACGCTTAATGAAACAGTTTAATAAGCTCTGGGAAAGTATGAGCACAGAAGAAAGGAAAGAAGCTGAAAGGAGATATGAGAATGAACAACACAGTAATATGTAAAATATGCGGCAAAAAGCAAAACTTAAAACTTTATGCTGAAAGTTTTTCAAAAAAATTAAGCGACAAAAAATTATGTTTTGATTGTATGTTCTGGGAAGAAGTTGCTAAAGATGAAACTACAATAATAATCAATGGAATAGCTTACAGGCTCGGAGAAGAAGTAGCTCCCATGAAAGGCTATGGCGGCAGAAAATTTATATTTAGAATGAACAATGGTAAAATAATAACCAGTACAAATGTATGGTGCCAGGGGCAAATACCGCGCACACACAGGGAAAGACTACCGGATAATGCAACGCTAGTTAAAGAAAAGGAGATATGAGAATGAGTCCTGAACTTCTAGTTGGATTTATGGGAGGCTTTTGTTTCGGAGCTATTATTATGTTCTGGACAATGAGACGGCATTATAAGAAAATACTGGATATCAGGGAAAGGTGGTGGAAGCATGTCTCAGGAAGATAAGAAGCCAAGAGGCGGCATTTACAGATTCAACCCTCGATACAAGCCTCCCTTCGGGTGGCTAGGCGGAAAGAGTAAGCTCCGTAGGTATATAATAGAAATGATACCTAAACATAATACCTACGTAGAAGTATTCGGTGGAGCCATGTGGACGTTGCTAGGTAAAAGCCCTAGCAAGGTTGAGGTATATAACGACTATAATTCAGAACTTGTTACGTTCTGGAAGGTGATTCAGAACACTGACTGGCTGGAAGAAATGCTTCGGCGTATGCAGTTTATGTTTAAGTCAAGAGAAATATACGATCACTATTTGAACATGGACATAGAAGAAGCAGATCACATTGATAGAGCGATAAGGTTCTATTATCTATTGAAACTTGGGTTTGGCGGGCAGCAAGAAAATAAAATGATGATATCTGCTGGACTTATGGACAAGTCAGTAGACAGAGAAGCTATCCAGCATAGCTTCCTTGAGGTATACAGTAGGATTCATAAGGTCTGGATAGAAAATTTGTCGTTCGACGATCTTATACCGAGATGGGACGCTAAGAATGGTAGCACATTCTTTTTCTGTGATCCACCATATTATAATACAAAGGGATACAAAGATGCTGGTTCCTTTGGTGAAAAAGAACATAGAAAGCTAAGATCGATACTCGACAAGGTAAAAGGAACATGGCTTTTAACAGTTAACGATTGCCCACAGATAAGAAAGCTGTATGATGCATATAACATAAGAGAAGTGTCTGTAATGTATGTTATGTGCAAGGATAAGAAGGGCGAGGAAGCAGACGAGTTAATGATAACTAATTATAGTGCTATCCATACTCAGCTCGATATGTTTGGAATGGTAGAAACCGCAAAGAAGGTTCATGTAGCTAAGGAGATTTACAAGATAGGTCTATCACCCGAAGAGATAGCACGCGAGCGACTAAGGATAGCAGCAAAGCGTCACGCAGAGCTTGATGCAAAACCAGGAGATAGGCCATGCTTTGGGAAGTTTAATAAGCCAGACAGAAAATATATAATGGGAAATACGTCCGATGAAGAAACCTGTCGTAGGTGCATAGATTATTTTAAGTGTAAGCGCGAAAGCCTGGTGTACTGATGGACGACAAAGAATGTTGTGTGCTACATGGGTTTTCAAGTGGAACGCCTATGTTTGCCATTGTTCAAATGAGAAAAGCAAAGAAGGAGCATGAATGCATAGAATGTGGAGAGACAATAAAGAAAGGAGATAGATATGAATACCTGAGAGGCAAGTGGAAAGTGGAACTGTCAAAGGAAAGCATGTGGGCTACATATAGAACCTGTGTTGGATGTTGCAATGTTAGAAATAGCTATTTGTGTAAAGGTGAAAACTATACAATAGGAGAAATGTGGAAGCAACTAAGAGTATTCTTTATCTACAAAGGAATATCTGACGACGATCTTCGATCGATGTTGCCAGCAAAAGCGTGGAGTTAAAAATGTCCGGTCTTGGAAAATGCCAGGCGCAAGAGGATGGTAATTCAGTATGCAGCTACTGACACCACTATGGAACGGTTGCATATTGAGGTTGCATTCTGCCGGACACAGGAGGTAAAAATGGATTATCAAGAGCTGAGAGATTTAGTTGAATTAAAAAGTGAGAATCCAGTTGTTTCTTATTTGTGCAATCTTCTTAATGCGGTGTTACTTACCAATGGCGAGCTACGCGAAGTGCTACTAGAAACAGCAATTCGAGGAAGGAGAATTTAAGTGAAAACTTGCAGAGATTGTGAATTTTATAGACATCCAGCTATATACAGTTTATGTCTTACATATGAAAGTAATATGTTACTAAGTAATAAACCTAAAAAGGGAGATGAACAAGCAAATTTACAATGTCCCCAAATGCAATTAGTAGAAAAACTTAGAAAAGAACTTCTAGATAGAGCGAAAACACTTGATTTAGCTTTACTATATTTAACTCACATACATCAAACAGCATTTTTAGCATGTGCTGAAGCTGATATTCCAAGGGAGTCTTTAGAGCACACAAACAAAGCGTTCTTTAATGTTTTCAGAAAGGAGAACTAACATGAGCCTGATTATTCTAGCAAGATCGATGGACGAAACTGGTAACTGGATTATGGGAGGTGACAAACGAATAGTAACCAGTGACGGTTTCATTATGTCAGATAACTATACAAAAGTAAGAAAGCTGGTTACAAACAATGAAACATTATTGATTGGCTTAACTGGAAGTTTAGGTTGCATTGATAGAATTTTGCGTTGGATAGACTGGCTTTCTGGACAGACTAATTTCAAGAATATTGATAACATAGAAGAACGAATAATACATGAGCTTAAAAAGGCAAGCATGGATAGTGGTGACAACATGCACGGCCATGCATTAATTGTCAGCAAAGATGGATATCCGCGCGAAATATCACTACATGAAAAGTGGGAACTGGAATTCAAGCCAAGCGAAAGCTGCAGCATATATAATGCAGACAATGTATATGCAATAGGCAGGGGAGATGAAATGGCTATTGGAATAATGTATAGCACACTGTATCACCAAAGCGATGTGGAGCGTACAATGGCAGATGCATTCCGGACGGTAAGTAAACTTATATCTTCGGTCAGTGAAAATATAGATATAATATCTACAAAGGTGGAATGATGATAAATAATAGTCTGTTTTCAGCCAAAAAAGATAACTGGCAAACTCCGGTTGATTTCTGGAACTGGTTAAACGATCTATTTATATTCGACGAAGATGCAGACAACGAGCAACCAATAATAGGACAATACTTTATAGGCAAAGACGCACTGAAAGAAAAGTGGCCAGACGGAACTATATATTGCAACCCACCATACGGAAGAAATATAAAGGAATGGCTACAAAAAGGACTTAAACATAAAAGACAAAACCCTGATAACTTGTCAGTATTTCTTTTAGCCGCAAGAACTGATACTGAATGGTTTCATGAATATGCCAGGCATTCATGTATATGGCTATTAAAAGGAAGGTTACAGTTCATTGGAGCGCCATCAGCAGCACCATTTCCATCATTGCTAATGATTTTCTCGAATCACATTTCAACCAAAGCTGGAACAATATTTCCAGTTGACTGGAGAAACTACTAAAGGAGAAATAATGACCAGTTCAAAGTATGCATGGAGAACCTGCCTGAAGTGTCTTCAGGCAGACAAAGATCCCACAAAGAAAGACACAGAAGGAGGTGCTCTGTTTTATAGCGAAGGACCATGGAACAGGCTTTGTGAAAAGCACAAGCTACAAGCAGAAAGGAGTGGCATAAATAATCCTGAGATGTATCCAGAAATGCCAGAGGATGTTATCATCCCTGTTGCTAACGCTAAAGACCACAATCCACCTTCGGGTTGGATAAGCTACAAAAGAAACAGAAGAAGGAGAATCAAAAGCCATGACTGACGAACAGATATTAAGTGACGCTATAAATATAGCGCTTTCAGATGTAATGAAAGAGAGAAATAGGCAGCTTGAACTATGGGGAGATCAGACTCATACTAATGAAATTTGGCTAACTGTATTGACAGAAGAAGTAGGCGAAGTTGCTAGAGCGATATTAGAGCATAAGTATAACAAAGCCTGCAAGGACAACATAGAAAAAGAATTGATTCAAGTAGCAGCCGTAGCAATAGCAGTCATTCAAGATCTAAGAAGGAGGTCTTAAAATGGGCATTGAAGGGATAAAGAATTTTAGAATGGAGAGAGTAATAGATACACTCGAAGATGCACGAGCAGTGATCGACGAAAGTATACATAAGATTATGAGCATAAGAACTACTCGATCAATAGATCGAGATACTCTCAACGATATAGCTTATATGCTTAGAACCGTAGATGAAGAGATAGGCAAGGTATTAAAAACTGATACGATCAAGATAACAACGGATAGCCTAGAAGCAAAGAAGTCTGATGATAAAATAAAGCCACTACTTGAGCCAGTCGATATGCCACCCGAAGCAAAGAAGCACTGGCTTGAGCCTGGCAGCGAAGTGGGAGAAATAACTATAAAGCTCGGACTGCTTTTACGAAAAGCGCCGCTCAAGGTAAGGGAGTGTAAGTGGCTATCATATTTTAACGAGCTAGCAGTGTCTACCTATTTCGTGTGTCCATTTACTGAAGTTGAATATAGCGGACCAGACAAGGTTATCTGGAGACCAGAGGAGAAGAACTAATGGGACCAGAAAAGAAGTTTGCACAACAGTTAAGGAAATCATTTCAAAAAGTATTCGGCAAGAATGGCTATATATTTCAGGCTCTCGTCGCTGGTCCTGGTATGTCGGGAGTGCCTGACAGGTATGTAGTTGCCGAAGGTCGAAGTGCGTTGCTCGAACTAAAAGTAGCTCCGCGCAAGTTGACTAAGCAGCAAGAGTATTTTCTAGAAAAAGCTAACAAGCTGGGTGGGTTCTGTATGTATATATCTTTGGCTAAATCTGGAGACCATGCTATAGCATATACATATTCTTATGGGTCGTGGTCAGAAACACTTATAAGAAAAGTCTACGATGGTCGATCATGGCACTGGGATGTAGGACGACTCATGGAACTAGTACCAAGGAGGGTAACAAATGAATACTAAAGGTTTCATAACTATCGGAGAAATGCTAATGATGACATTAGCTCTACTTATAGCGTCGATATTAGCATATACGTTTTTTAATAGTAGAGACTTTGATTCCGAAAACGAGCCGCCTCCACCAGGAAGAACAAGCAGCATAACTGATTCTGAGTATGCCGAGATAAGGGTTTATAACAAAATGCTTAACAGATGCTTGCAACAGTGTCAAGAGTGCTTCAGAAGACTGAATCACTGTTGCCAGGGGAAAGAGAAATGAACATCCACATAGCACTAAGTGATACACACCTAGGACACCCTTGCACCGTTCTGAAAACTAACGCTGGTGTTAAAAGGCTGTGCAATACAATAGAGGCCGAAACGTATGGACAGCGCTATACGCTCGTAATGCTTGGTGATATAATAGATATGTGCTACGTAACATTTGCAGAAGCACAAGAGGAGCTGAAAAGATTTCTCAACATAATAGTCGAAGAGACTAATGTTAGCAAAGTTGTTTGGGTTATCGGCAATCATGACTATCATTTTCTATCAAGGGAAATGGAAGATCGAGGAGACAGCAGATTTTCTGATAATGTATATGAAAAAATAATAACAGTAGGCGAGAATGTAAGAGTGCCAGTCAGCCTGGTATATCCTGAGTATTTTATATGGAATAAAAATAAATGCATGATACTTAGTCATGGACACCTCCTCGGTCCAGACGGTTCGCTTTTCTCTCTGATACTAGGAGATCCGAAAGAAAGCGTAGCTGATGTGTGCAGTATAAATCATTCGTGGCTTGAATTTTCATGGTATAATATCTGGACAGACGAGCGTGTTGGTAATGAGTTATGGACCGGAACATCGGCGCTATCGGCGTTCATGGTCGCGTCAAGCCGTGGACGTGATATCGGACAAATGAGCAAGCATATAAACCGTTGGCTTGTCAATACAAGGAAAATAACGTCGGCCGTGACAAAGTATATCTACGGACACACCCACGTCGCTGAAGAAAAGGTTATACACTTGTACCACGGCACCCCAAACAATACCAAGCTCGATAACTTCAAGCTCCAAGTAATAAACCTTGGGGCTTGGGTTATAGAAAAGAGGGTTAAAAATAAGCAGGATGAATTTATGCCACCTGATACAGTCATAGCCAGAATAGCTAACGGAACAATAAAAATAACAAGAGTCAAATATACCAGGGATTATCTAAAGCGCATAGGCAATCAAGGAAACATTATCCACAGTGCTGAGTGGGGACTGTGGATAACTCGCCCAGGACCATGACCTACATAAAACACAAAGACAGATATGCTGACAGATACATCTACGGGCATCGAGCTGCGTTGAGGTATTTAGGGTTGAAAGATACTGTCAGCAATATAATGATGCTTCGTCGATCTAAGATCGGCGTTCAGCGAGGCGTCTCCAGAAAGAGTAAAAATAAAAAGCACGGAGCTTCTCCGAAGTACTATTACAGCCAAAGGAAGCTCGACGAATTGTTCAGAAAAATTGTGATAGAAACATTGAGGGAATTAACTGAAGATGATTAGCGGTTTTTCTTTTTACGTCGGTGGGGCTTCTGGCCAGTAGACTTCACGCATACCGCCCAGGGATTAACCTTCTTTTTACTGCTTTTATTTTTCTTTTTCACCTTCGCTATGCAGCGCATCAGCTTCTTCGGCATCTTTGTGCTCCTTCGGATCAGGGCTTCTGCCAGGTCCGAAAACATGAAGGAGAAAACCGTTGGGCTTTTTCATTGCTGTAGTCCTCTCAGAAACTTTTTTCATGCTGACTCCTATCAGTCTCTCCTTTTCTAGCTTTTGAACCTTTGCTTCGGTTGAAGTCAGCTTTGCTGCTTTGTCGAACGTCGATCTTTGATCGTCGGTCAATAAAGCATGATAGAATATTTTGCCCTTATTGTTTATCTTTACAAGTGCGTAGAACTTATTCCCTATATAAAGCTCCCCATCCCAGTTATCAGGGTCGGGGTTTTCGGCGAAGAACCTCTCGTAGTATCTCATGGCTTCACCGGCTTTTTGTAGAGCTTGAGGTTGGAAAGCAGGCCGTTTGGCTGCTGTGTTGCCGCCACGGACTGGCTGATATCTATGCGGTCGAGATCGTCCGGTATATCCGCCGGAGATCCTGTTGATTCGGATCCATCTTCGGTCAACACCATTTCGCCTATTTTCCATCTGGTGGCAATGG
>Ga0164310_10001900_pt1 | contig 11952 bp, 13 predicted proteins | sample GuaBasSedimGuay1_FD_121795 | JGI IMG/M metagenome (GOLD analysis project Ga0164310, IMG submission 121795) | Subseafloor sediment microbial communities from Guaymas Basin, Gulf of California, Mexico - Guay1, Core 4569-9, 0-3 cm | ecosystem: Environmental > Aquatic > Marine > Hydrothermal vents... | reverse complement strand
CAGCAATTCCCGTTTTGTAGCCGCGATTTGGAAATCGCGTCTGTTTTTCCGCGTAAAGCGCCCTGCGCGATTGCGAAATCGCGGCTACGACCTGACTTTTCCCCCATAACGGGAATTGCTGGTGATTTTACCTGCAAAACACGTGTCGAAATGCCAAGTTATTTTTGAACGATTCCTATGTTCATACTGTTACACTTCGTGCAGCGATGCGTGATGACACTCTGGATCATGATGGTGCTCCTCTTGGTCAGTTTTTCGACGCAGAATACCATTTGGAGCGTCATCAGTCAACATATAACCACTACCGCCGCGCGTTGCTTTTCGAATAATTTTGACTTGACGCTCAATTATTTGCGGGCGCCATTCCCCTATAAACGGAAATAGTTCCAATGCCCCCTTGACAGTCAACCCATTTTGCTTTATCGTGTGTCTATGTCTATACGTCGGTTTATGAGCATACTCGTCAAAGAATACCGCCACATTATACGCGAGCCGCGCACGCTGTGGATGGTGTTCCTCTCCCCAGCCTTTGTCCTCGTCGCCCTATCCACCATCTTTGCCAGCGGTCGCAGCTGCATCAACCTGGCGCTGTGGGACAAAGACCACACTTCCCTGTCCCGGCAGTTTGCGGCCACTCTCTCCAGCGACGACGACTTTTCTGTCAGTTACGTATCTGGCTATGGAGAGGTCGAGAGCTTGCTGATGAGGCAAAACATTGGCGCGGCCGTCATCATCCCTCCCGGCTTTGCCGACAAAGTTCAGAGCAGCGATGCCGCCCCCGTGCAAGTTATCCTGGACGGGGTGGATACCTTTGTCGCCGGGCAAGCGGCCGGCAGCCTGTTGGGTCACGCCGCCGATTTCGGGCTGGCGCTGAGTCGCCCGCTATCCCGGCCGCCGCTGCCGCTCCAGATCCGCTCCCGGTCAGCCTATCTCTCCGGCGAGGCCGAGCGAGAGAGCATGATCCCCGCCCTCATCCCCATCGTCTTTTCCCTGCCGGTGATGGCGGCCGCCCTGGCTCTGGCCCGCGAGCGGGAGACAGGGTCACTGGAATCGCTCGTCGCCACACCCGTGCGCGGGCCGGAATATCTGGGGGGCAAGCTGATCGCCTACGTCACCACCGCGCTGGTCGGGCTGCTGCCGGTGTGGCTAGAGACGACGTTACTGTTCGGCGTGCCCTTTCGCGGCAATCCGCTGCTGCTGGCCCTGCTGACGGCCGATTTTCTGCTCGCCAGCGTGGGGATGGCCCTCTTTATCGGCAATCTGGCGCGCAGCCAGCAGACGGCTACCGTGATCGCCCTGTTCATCTTTTTTGTGCCCGGCTTTTTCCTGACCGGCATGATTGAGCCCATAGATACCACCAACCTGCTGGGCAGCGCCATCTCCTACGCGCTGCCCAGCACCCACTTTGTGACCATCTGCCGCGCCGTTTTTCTCAAGGGCGCCAACCTGGTCAAGATGTGGCGACCATCGTCGGCACTGCTGATTCTATCTATCATCTGGATGGGGCTGGGTACACTGACTTTTAAGAAACGGGTGCGCTGATGCAAGATACACTGAATCGTGTATGGGGTTTAGTCAAAAAAGAATTCCTGCAACTGGGCCGCGACAAGCTATTGCTCGGATTTATCCTCGTGGCGCCGTTGCTAGAGTTGATGTTAATGGGCGGCATCACGGGCGGAGGAGTGCAGAACCTGCCGCTGGCCGTGGTTGATTTGGACCGCAGCCGGGCCAGCCGTGAACTGTTCGCCAAGCTGGATCAAACGGATGAGTTGCTCATCAAGGCGTATAGCGATAGCGTCGCCCAGGCGCAAGAATGGATGCAGAGCGGGCGAGTCAGCGCCATCGTCGTGGCGCCGCCCGGTTACGGAGAGGGTTTGCTTGACCCCCACGCGAGCGCCGAGATTCACGTCATCGCCGATGGCTCCAGCTATGTGGTATCCAGCGCCGCTATCGGCGCGGCCGAGAGCGTGGCCGCCGAGATTGTGCAAGACATTGCCGTGCGGTACGGCGTCGCCGGCGGGGAGGCGGTAGAGTTGCGTTTTACGGCCCGCTTCAACTCCGCGCTCGACGGGCAACCCGGCGCCATCACCATGATGCTAGGACTGATCGTCTACCAAGTGACATTAGTCATCGCCTCGCAGAGCTTTACGCGCGAGCGGGAGTTGGGCACTCTGGAGCAACTGCGCGTCACGCCGCTGGGCCGTCTGGAGCTGATGATCGGCAAAGCCATCCCCACCCTGCTGGTAGGCCTGGTAAACTGCCTGCTAATGACGGGGGTGGCAGTTGCCTGGTTCGATATCCCCGTGCGCGGTTCGTTGTTACTCCTGATGCTTCTCACGATACCCTTCATCCTGACGCAGATCGGTTGGGGTACGCTCATCTCGCTGATCTCGCGCACGCAGCAGCAGGCGATGTTATCCGTCTTTGCGCTGGCGATGCTAGAGATCGCCTGCTCCGGCTTTCTGTCGCCGGCCAGCAGCTTGCCGGAAGCGATGCGCCTCCTGTCGTACTTCTCGTCGGTACAACACTATATCAAGATATTGCGCGGGGTGGCGCTGCGCGGAGCAGGACTAGGCGCGCTGTGGCTGCCGGCGTTGGCGCTCGCGGGAATCGCGCTCAGCGTGACGGCGCTGGCATGGCTGCGGCTTCGCCTGGGGCTGGGCACCGACTTGTTAAAGCAGCGGCTACAAATATGGCGGCACATCTACCGCCGCGAGCGCCGCCGGCGGACCGGCAGCAGGACGCGCAAGCTCAATGCACAAAAGCCTCAACCAGCCTACGTAGACGTGCGCGTCAAAGAATAAGGCAAATTGGCAATTTACCCCATCTTCAACGAAAAACGCATCGAGGCAAAAGTCGCACTGTTACACAGAGATGCAGCGTGAACAAAGTTCACACGGAAGACGCAGAGGTACACAAAGAAAAGCGCTCCGAGGCTCTCTGTGACTCCCCGGTGCAGCTCTGTAACAAATGTGTCACTTTTACCGTAATGCCAAAAAACGCCCCCAGGGTCGCGGTCCTGGGGGCGTTTGCTATTTTGAGCGGTCGAGGCTACCGCCCCAGATGCATCGGCATAATCACGTGGGTGAAATCTGTCTCGCCCACCGGCAGGATGACGCCGGGGCTGGAGGAGGTAGTCGTATCCAGCGCGACCTGGGGGCTGCCGACTACCGAGAGCACCTCGATCAGGTACTTGACGTTGAAAGCGACCTCGACCTCATCGCCCTCAATGCTGGCGTCTAGCTCGCTCACGTCATCGCCGGTCTCGGCCGAGGTGGCGGAAACGATCACGTGGCCGGGGGCCAATTCGGTGCCGGGCTTGATGTGCATGCGGCTAATGTGAGCCGCGTCGCGGGCAAAGATGAGGGCCGTCTTGCACGCCTTTAGGAATGAGGCCGTATCCACCACTGTATGTGTGTTGCGGCTTTTGGGGATGATCTGGTTGAAATCCGGGAAATTGCCGTCAATCAACTGCGAAACCAGCACGATGTCAGTAAGTTGAAAGAGCACCTGGTTGCGAGTAGGGGTGACGGTGATAACAATAGGGTCTTTTTGCTCGCCGCTGATGCGTCCCAGCTCAGTCAACGCGCGGGCGGGGATGATGATGCTGAAGGGATCGGCGACAGCTTGGGGCAGTGAGACGGTACGCACCGAGAGGCGGAAACCGTCGGCGGCGGCCAGCGTGAGTTGCTCTTGCTCGAACTTGGCTAACACGCCGGTGAGGATAGGGCGGCTCTCGTCAGTGGCGGCGGCAAAAGCAACCTGCTGAATCGCCGCGCGCAGCACGTCAGGCGCGATGGGGATGCCCCCTTCGCCCTCGGGCGCCGGCACGATAGGGAACTCGGCAGCGTCTATGCCCTTGATGTTCGACTCGCTGCGGCCGGCGCACAAATTGAGCGTCTGCGTGCGCTCGATCAGCTCCATATCCACCTGCTCTGGCGGCAGTGCATTGACCAGGTCTATGAGAGTGCGGGCCGGAACGGTGATCGCCCCCTCCTCCTCCACTTTGGCCCCGATCCAACAACTGATCCCCACTTCCAGGTTGGTGGCGGATAGTTTGAGCCGTCCGGCTTCGGTCGCCATCAGAACATTGCCGAGCACCGGAAGTGTTGAACGCGGTGAGACTGCACGTCCGACGATGCCAAGTCCTTTAGCCAAGTTTTCCTGCAAGCAGGAGATCTTCATTGTATTGCCCTCCTCAAAGTTTGATGATTCAAACAAAGCCAGTATACCCCAACTTTACAACCCACACAAGTCAAATCTCCCCATCCTCCCAACCCGGAATCTCTAAAAGCACCACGTTACCATGCACATCCACGACGGCGCGAAATTTCGTCATCCATAATGCAGTACGCAATTCATCTACGTCCACAGCGCCCGGTTCCAGGATGCGGTCCATGTTTTCGATGGCGTGCTTGACTGAGGCCCGCGTGAATAGGTTCTCTTCCCCCATCATGTGGATCATGCCCTCAGTGATGGCATCGCTCATCCCCAGGACGCGCTCTTGCATCAGAGCCACGATCTGGCGATCCACGTGTTCAGCTTCAACGTGACGTAAAAAGTCGCCATCCGGCACGCTATAGTGGGGAACTTGACCAATATAGACCGCCTTAGCCGGCTGTCCATCCTCGTTAAAGACCAGGTCGGCAAACAACGCTCGCCGGACTATATTGCTCATCTCGCATCTCCTATGAGCGCCGCTTTGAAATCATAAATACGTCCGGCGCGCAGCGCAAAGTGCGCGCCGCAATCGGTACAGAATAATGTCTCTGTCTCATCCACCAGCCGGGTCGAACCGCAAACCGTGCAGCGGAAAAAGGCGTCTTGTGGCGCGGTGGGTTTCTCGGCGGCGGCAGCGCAGCGCATAAAAACGCTGGGCGTCAGTTGCCACAGCGCGCCCGTGGGCTGGCACAGCCGGTCAAACGCCACAAGCAGACTGGTGGGCACTATCCGCTTGAGAAGGCCGACCCGAAAATGAGAGACGGTACGCTGCTCTCGCACTTTCAATCCGGCTTCGGCCAGCCGTTCTCCCATCCAGGCTGGATGAAAGTCAAAATTCAGTTTCTCGAACTCTACCGGTTCTCGGTCGAATGGGGACCATGTCTGCCGCCGCAGCATGTAGCGTATGATTGCCTTCAGGTGGCGCTTGTTGGCAAACTCTAACACAAACGCGCCGCCGGGCGCAAGTATCTGAGCCACGCCGTGCAGCACCGCCGGAGCATCGGTAGCGTGGTGAAGCGTACGGATTATCGTCACCGTGTCAAAGAGCCCGGGAGCAAAGGGCAAGTTGTAAAAGTCGCCGGCAACGTAGATGTAGCGCGGGCGACCGTCAGGGCCGGCGGCCCCCCACAATTCCTGGGCCTGCCGCAGTTGCGAGAGCGCGTAATCGAAGAACACCACCTCGTCATAGCCGCTGTAGAGGGGGGCAAGCCGCCCATAGCCCGCGCCGATCTCGATCAGACGGCGTCCAGCGGGCGGCAACAGGTGATGCAACGCTGCCCGCTCGACGCCGTCCTCGTACTCCCGCCCCTGACCCCAGAACTCGGCGCGGTAGGCGGAGCCTTCGTAGTCGCAGATGGGATTGGTCGCCTGAGCCATCATTCGCCAAGTTCTATGCCATCCGGCAGACTCTCAATTTGCGTCGCCAACGGCTGAAAAACAGCGCGCAATTCCCCAACCGCCGGATCCAACCCCGCTTCTCCCAGCTTGATGCTCACTGGCACCGCCATCTGGATGGGAATGGTCTGGCTGACCGGCACATTCATCTGTACCGGAATGGTCTGGCTGACCGGCACGACCATGCTCAGATGAATCGGCATAACCATGCCAACTGGCAAAGAGAGAGAAACAGACCCATTGATCACACCGCCGCCGCCAGGGAGATTGAACTGAGCCGGCAGATTGAGAGGCACCGGCGCGGTCATCCTGACGACTGTATCTTGCTCAATGGACAAATTGAAGTTTATCGGCAGCGGCTGGTTAAGCGGCATGTCAAACTGAATGGGGATGGATTCATCTATCTGAACCGTGGTATCAACCGTGGCCTCCCCCAGCCCGACGAAGGCGGCATCCAGGTCGCTCAACAGCGGCTCGACCATGCCGGTCTTGAGGGCAAAGACAGTTCGCAGGGCAGGCACGCTCACTACGAGCAACAAAGCGACCAGGATGACCAAAACAAAGTTGACGACGAACGAAAAGAGAATGGCAATATCCTTGAAAGCATTCCAAAAGCGCTTCACCCGTTTCATCGTATGACCTCCTTGTGCTGACAAGTTGGTAATTAGTGGGCCAGAACCCTAACGTGTTCTTCTTTCGGCAAGAAACTGCTCAAGCGCGGGTTCTGGCCCCGTTTGCAGTTTCTTGGGAGCAGATTGGGAATCCGAGGATTGACCTACTATTATATTAGCACCACTGAGCAAAAAGCGCAACCCAGCTCGGTGAATTTCCGAGCTTCTATCACGAGGGCAATTATCGGGGGTGAAGGGGGAAAGTCGAGCGTGGAGTGAAGCGACGCAAAGCTATTATCATGCGTCACGTTTCACACGGAGGATGTTTCACGTGAAACACAAGAACGAGCCACAGCGAGGATGAGCAGCAACTCAGGCCATCTGCAGTTGCTGCCCTCTAACTCCCAGCCGCCGCACCGGCAGCCGCGGACTGCTCCTGCCAGCGTACGTTGACCAGATAGTAGATAAAGACGAGCAGATCGGCGTTCACTGGCCCCAAAATCGTCAGGTAGGCGCCCCGACGAAAAGCTCCCCTCGGCTGAATCTCTAGCAGCGGTATCCCGGCATCGTCAACCAGATGCCAGCCCCGGGGCCAAAAGCCAGATGGCGACAGTTCGTACATTGCTCCCCGAAACCCAACGCTCATCGCGCGCCGCCAGAAACCTTGCGGGCGGGCCGTGCCCAGCACGATTCCATTCTCCCGCAGTTCGTGCCAGCCCCGCCACCAACTCGTCCGCTCCAACACCATCTCCCGGCCATCGGCGACGCGGAAGATACCGCTCTTGCTAAAAGCGGGTAAGGTCAACTCGCCCAAGACCTCCGTCGCTGTCTGTAGAGAGTGGCGAGTGGTAAACAAGCCAGAGACAACGACCTCGATCTCGTCAGTCGTCCACTCCTCCTGCATCACCATGCTTATTCCTCGTCACTGTCTTTAGTAGGCATCATCTGCGGGGACATCCCCGCCAGCGCAGACGCGCCCATCACCCCGCCCAGGTTCATCGTATCTACCGCGCTAGAAGGAACAATGACCAACGCGCCCCGTTCCTGCAACCCCTCGAAGAGCATGTTCATCGCACGCAGATGGAGAGCGGTGGGATTATTGCGGTAGGCTTCAGCGGCATTGGCGAAGGAATCGGCGATTTGCTCCTCGCTCTCGCCCAGGATGACGCGCGCCTGCCGTTCCCGCTCCGCCTGCGCCTGACGGCTCATCGCGTCCTCCAGCGCCTTGGGGATGACGACGTCGCGAATCTCTACCGATTGCACCGTGACGCCCCAGGGAGTGGTGCGCTCGTCAATGATGGCCTGCAATTCGGCGTCCATCTTGGCCCGGCCCACCAGAATATCCGCCAGGTTCATCTGCCCGATAATCTCACGCAGCGCCGTCTGCGCCGCCCAGGAGATGGCAGCCCGATAGTTCTCCACCTCCAACGCCGCTTTCTCCGCGTCCCACACCAGCCAAAAGAGCACCGCGTCCACATCCACCGGCACCGTGTCCTTGGTCAACGTGCGCTCGGCGGTAAAGGGTGTCACCATCACGCGATGGTCTATCCATGCGGGGATGGTATCCACGATGGGAACGATCCAGAACGGCCCCGGCCCCTCAAGCCCCACGAATTGCCCCAATCGCAGAACGATGGCCTTGTCCCATTGGTCAGCGACCTTGAAGGCGCTCAGGACATAGATGCCGGCAAAGTTGAGAAGGACGAGTTCCCCGGCAATCCAGGCCCAGTGAACGTCGTTCAACCCCATCGGGACGGCGACCAGGATGGAGAGGATCATCAAGACGCAAAAGATGAAAACGGCCAGGCCGTTGATCGGTATCTCTTGCTTCCGCTTCCGACTACCTTGTACTGCTGGTTTCACGATCATTTCTATCTGCCTCCTATTGTGATATTCACCCACCATTCTCTGCGTGCCAGCGCGCCAGTTCTTTCTCAAAGACCTCGGCTATCTCGCCAGGGCCATACCCCAGTGCGCGGGCCTCGTCGAGAGCCGCACGCACGATGGCTTGTAACTTTCCCTGTCGCGCGCGGGCCATTTGCTCTTCATTTGGTACGCCGGCGACGAATGTCCCTTGCCCCCGCTGGGTCGAGATCAGCCCGTCGCGGTCCAAATCGCGATAGATGCGGGCGATGGTGTTATAGTTCACCCGCAAATCGGCGGCCAGTTCGCGGATGGTGGGAAGTTGCTCGCCTGGTCGCAATTGCCCGGCGGCGATAAGAGAGCGTACCTGCTCCTCGACCTGGATATAGATTGGAACCTTGCTTTCCGGCTCAATGTGTAGTTTCATACGCTTACACTTCCATAGTGTACTAGTTCTCTAGTTCAATAGCATTATAGCACAATTTTCAGAACCTGTCAAGAGGGAAACTGGGAACTTGATACTCGTCACTTGCGCAATGTGGCATATGGCGTTATACTCTTGAAGAAAGCTAGTAAAAAACTCTCCTGAAAAAGGTCATCTAACCACAGAGGCACAGAGAACACGGAGAAAATTTGATGTTTGACTCAAGAAAATTCTATTTTACACATCAAAAGGTTAATTTCTTCAAAGTCAAGCTTAAAATCTCTGTACTCTCCGTGTCTCTGTGGTGAAACTCCTGGTTTTTTCAGTAGAGTCAGTAAAGGGAAAAAGATGACTGACCTAAACCATCATCGCGCCGTAGAGCGCATCCTGGAAGATGAATCCCTCACCGCCGACCTGACCGACGATGCCGCCAGAACCCTGCTCGATTGGGGAGTAGCGCGGGCAAAGGGACTTGAGCAAGAAAAAGCAAAGCTCACCGACCTGCGACGCGCGATGAAGCGCATCAATCAAGAGGCCGGTAAGGCCGCGCCGGAGGCCCAGGTGGAACGGGTGCGGGCATTGCTGGCAGAGATCGAGGCACAGCCAATCACGGAGGAGGTAAAAGATGGCGCGTAAAACACGGACTTTTGCGCTCATCCTGGCAGCCGCCATCGTCGCGCTCGCCCAATTGGCCTGCGGCAGCCTCGGCGGATTGAGCGCAGTCACAGAGACAGTGAGCGGTGATTGGATCCGCGTCTACTTTACCAGCCCCCGCTACCCTGACGACGATGCGTACCACAATGGCGGCTTGGACGAGGAATTGGCCGCCGTGATCGAACAAGCCGAGGCCAGCGTGGATGTGGTGGCCTACGATCTCGACCTGGAGCGCGTGACCGACGCGCTGATCGCCGCCCACCGCGACGGCGCACGGGTGCGCGTCGTCGTCGAAAGCGACAACGCCGACGAGCAAGCCGTATCTGACTTGCGGCGGGCCGGCGTCCCACTCGTCGAGGACGAGCGGGAGAGCGGGTTGATGCATAACAAGTTCGTCGTCATAGACGAACAGTGGGTCTGGACGGGGTCGTGGAATATGACCCACAACGGTACCTATCGCAACAATAACAACACTGTCCTGATCGCTTCGCCCGCGCTGGCGGAGAACTATACCGCCGAGTTCGAGGAAATGTTCGCCGGCCAGTTCGGCCCCACCTCCCCGGCAGATACCCCCAACCCCCGCGTCGTCATCACCGTCGAGGTCGGCGAAGGAGAGGAAAAGCAGGAGCGACAGGTCGAGGTGGAGAACTATTTCGCGCCCGAAGATGAAGTGGCCGCTCAAATCATCTCCGAGATTGAGAGCGCGCAGGAACGCATCCGCTTCTTAGCTTTCGTCTTTACCAGCGACGAGATCGCCGATGCGATGCTAGCGCGGGCGCAGGCGGGCGTGGTGGTACAGGGGGTGATCGAGAGCCGCAACGCCGAGGGAGAGTACAGCGAGTACGAACGACTGCGGGCAGCGGCCCACGACGTACTCCAAGATGGCAACCCATACATCTTACACCACAAAGTGATCATCATTGACGACGCGACAGTGATTCTAGGCTCTTATAACTTTACCGCCAGCGCCGAGACACGCAACGACGAAAACCTGCTCATCATCCACGACGCAGAAGTAGCGGCGCTGTTCGTGGCCGAGTTCGGGCGGGTGTACGAGCAGGCCAGAACAACGGAGTGAACGCGAATACTTGTCATTAAAGCCAAGTAAGATTATAATTGGGATACAAGGGGAGATCGTGAATGACACAAATTCCAAAAGGGGGTGTTCCATAGGCAACTAGTACAAGTAAACCGTTGTTCAAAGATCAAAACTAATACCAACAGGAGGCTAAAAATGAAGAAATTTGCTGTACTACTCTCACTGCTGATCGCGCTTGCGATACTGGTCAGTTGTGGACCTTCCCTGCCCGAAGGTTGCGAGCAGGGCGATCTGCAGGTCGGCATGGTATCGGACGTGGGCGGCTTGGATGATGCCAGTTTTAACGAGAACACGTGGGAAGGGCTGCAGCGGGCCGACGATGAACTGGCCGTCTGCGCCAAGTTCATCGAGAGCCAGGCTCAGGCCGACTATGAGAAGAACATCACCGAGTTCGCCGAGCAGGACTATGACCTGATCATCACTGTGGGCTTTTTGCTGGGCGACGCCACAGGCAAGATGGCGGCGGAGTACACAGACACCAAGTTCGCCATCATAGACTTTGCCTATGACCCCCCCATTCCCAACACCGCCGGCATCGTCTTTAACGTAGACGAGGCTGCCTTCCCCATCGGCTACCTGGCGGCAGGCTGGGCCAGCCTGAAGGATCCCGACGATCCACAGGTCGGTTACGTGGCCGGTATGCAGATCCCGCCGGTGGAGCAGTTCATCGTAGCCTACGAGGCCGGCGTGGCCTACTACAACGAGCAAAAAGGCGCCAACGTTCAGGTCAAGGGCGTTTACGTCGGCGATTTCGAGGCTCCCGATCAGGGCAAGATCCAAGGTCAATCGCTGATTGACGAGGGCGTGGACGTCATCTTTGGCGTGGGCGGCAAGACCGGCAACGGCGGCCTCGCTGCGGCCAAGGAGAACGGCAAGTGGGGCATCGGCGTGGACGTGGACCAATACTACACACTGCCCAACGAGCAGGACATCCTGATCACTTCGTGCATGAAGCGGTTGGACAATGCCGTTTTCGCGGTGGTCGAATCCGCGACCACCGACCAGTTTCCCGGCGGCGGCCTCTACGTCGGCACGCTGGAGAACAACGGCGTCGGGCTGGCCCCCTTCCACGACTATGAGAACGAGATCCCCGACGAACTAAAGGCCGAAGTCGAAGCGATCATCGCAGGTATCAAGGCCGGCAGTATTGACACCGGCTGGTAAACGGAAGACGGAAATATAAGGTGGTGCTGGGGAAATTCCCCAGCACCATTGTTATAAGCACTTGCACCGTTGCTTCGCAAGAGAAAATTCTCTATAAAAAGATACGCCTCAAACCGACGAGTAAAATGGGAGTAAGCGTTCAGGGGATAAGCCAGAAACCAGGTTTTTAGGCATCTATTGAGCGAGATACGTCTCACTGCGCGCGGTTTTCATAGGTTAGAACGGTTATTTGACGAAAAAACCTGGTTTCTTTGCCCCTGGTGAACGGTTACAAATGGGACACGGATTAACACGGGCTGCGCACACGGATTCTGTCGCTTTGCTTACAATCCGTGTTTTCCCGTAAGCGAAGCGACTTCATCCGTGTCCAAAATCTTGTCTCATCTGTAAAGAATTTTGGGTAGTGTTCACGGGACCACTTCTGGGCCACCCTCTAGCCAGCGACTGATTGGACACTTTTGATCAGCGTGAAGGACTGAGAGGCGGGCGGGAAACCCAGTATCGTGTAAGGATCATCCGTG
>Ga0164310_10001896_pt1 | contig 11965 bp, 14 predicted proteins | sample GuaBasSedimGuay1_FD_121795 | JGI IMG/M metagenome (GOLD analysis project Ga0164310, IMG submission 121795) | Subseafloor sediment microbial communities from Guaymas Basin, Gulf of California, Mexico - Guay1, Core 4569-9, 0-3 cm | ecosystem: Environmental > Aquatic > Marine > Hydrothermal vents... | reverse complement strand
TTCTTCTGGTGTTAAAGATCTTCTTCTGTACTGTTTACTCATAGGAGTTTTTCCAGAGGTAGCCACGACAAGATCATATTTTTCAAAGACTGCGGTTAATGAATCCACCTTTTTCATGTTCAAAAGAATTTCTCTACCATGCATAGCATATCTAAGGGCTACATCTCCGATTTCGCATTGAGGATTTACCACAAGCAGGTTTTTTAGAGAAAAGTTTTTCATTACTCTTGCTATATAACCGACATTTATATCGTATAATGGCTCCACGAGAACTATCGTAATGTTCTCAATTTGCAAGCTAAATCCCATCTATATATCCTACAAAGACAACAGTAGATATTTTGTCTATTTATGTTTTATCTTACCATCTCTCTAAGTGTGTAGATTATTAGAGGAAGAGTGACAGATATATTACTATCCAGTTTATTTTAACTCATTGAAAGCATCATGAAGCGAAGGTTGAAAATAGATATACTAGCTAAAGTCTTGGCTTCTTCAAAAAGAGTAAAGATTTTGCTAATAATTGACCAGTACGGGCCTTTGAGATATTCAGAGCTTATGGAGAAACTAGGAATAAAAAACTCGGGGGAACTAAATTATCATTTATCTTTTCTTAAGGAAGCGGGAATGGTAACGTTAGATACCGAAAGTGGCCAGCGAAGATATACCTTAACAGTATTAGGAGAAAAAACTGTAGATTTTCTAAAGGAATTAGGAAGTATTCTTATAAGTCGAGAATTGGGATTACGTATAATTGACGAATGGGGAATAGCCTACAGTTATGACGCTCATAAGCTAGTAAATATCTTAAAGAAAGAGTTTGGATTAACATCCAAGCAAGCAGGTAAGATATTGAAAGATTTAGACACTTTACTTTTAGATTTAAATCTAACATTTTACAGAAAAAACGAAATAAATCAAATAATTTTAGCGGTTCTTTTAAAAAATAAACTTATAGACAATTTCATAAACAACGCTATGATAGGTCTAAAAAGCAAGGAATTAGATGGTTTACTAGAGCACGCCATATTTTACGATGAGTTTGCTGATTTATTATCTCAAAATCTACTACTTACATTTAATGTATCCAAGAAATTACCGAGCTCCATTAGAACATTGTTGCAATCAGGGATATTCTACATTTCTCACATTCAAAAGTGGCCTTTTGGTTTTGAAGAAGTTGTATTAGATGCTTTACCCTTAACCCGTGATATGGATTATTTATTGGATGTTCATAATTTTATTTTATCGATAAAAAAACTGTCGCATTTTATCTATCTGAGAAATTTTAACAAGGCAATTTATCAGGTTTTTAAAAACTATGGGGGGAGCAAAGTACTCGATTTAAACAAATTTATTTTAAAAAGTTTAAAAATGGTTTTTTTTCTGCGAAATAATATTAATTATGATCAATTTGCTATCGAAATGACGATTGATGATAGCCTTGAAGAAGATGAAATACTCGAGTTTACTACTACAATTCTTGAACAAATGATTGCATTTAAAAAAGTTAGTAATCCTCCGATCATATTAAATATTAAGTCGCTTAACTCTTTAAAGCTAATAGAAACAACCTTATACAATCTTATTTTCAATCATATTCCAGTAACATTAATCAATAGCGCATCTGATATGAAGCCGGTTTTTTCTCCTCCATTTATTCTAAATGAAAGTTTAGAAAAGACAATTGTAGTAGAAAATTCATTTAATATATTATTACCAGTACTGACTTTTTATGCAAGAGAAAACAGAAAAGTTGCTGAAGATTTTTTAAAAAATATAGCATCTTCCTTAATAATTGCAATTAATAAAAAAAGACAGTATCTCCATAGAAAAGGATATTTCCAAAAATTACACTTTCTTATTAAAAATAAAGTAAGATTTGTAAATAGTTTTTCAATCTTAGGAGGAGAGCTAGCAACTAAAATAATTAAACATTTTTCAGAATCATATTCTTCAAAAGCTTACATGCATACAATCAAACTGCTTTCAGCATTATGCGATGAAATTATAAGGTTAACCAAAACAACAGTAGGCGACTTGAAGCTTGCATTTTCGTCCACTGATATCAATTTATATGAGGTTATGTACCGGGCTTTATCTTACAATTTTTCCGTCCTTAGCTCTTTGAACATGGAATCTTTCAATCTGCAAAGTCCATTTTCAAAGGTAGAAGTAAGACCTCTAAAAGAAAAAATAGCTATAGAGAACGCATTATATGAAAAAACAGGGATTCCCGGCATATTCACTGTAGAGTTCAGTAATCCATTTCCAACATTGAATACTTTTAAAAAACTAATCGAAAGAATTCTAAGAGAGAAGATAAAAATCGTAAACTTTTCCTTTGATTTCACTAGCTGTACTCATTGCGGCTATGTAATGTCTGGTCACGTTAACGTATGTCCGAGCTGCTCGTCTGTATATCCTTTTGTAATGCATTATGGACGTCCTATAATCGATTACCAGCCTCTAAAACATTTGCCAAATTTGGCAATAAACGAGTATCGTAAACGCGATAGAATAAACGAAATTTCTTTACGAAAAGAATTTTAATCTATCCAATTCTTCGTTAACAATTGTAATGCAATGACTTGTAAAATAAAACTTTGGCCCTAAACTTATAATTGGTATCTTCAGATCTCTGATCCATTTTTCGCTTTCAACATCTAAACCTAAATGATCCCCTAATATAAACAGCAGTTTCTTATCCGATGGAAAACTAGCTTTTCTAATGTCTACTCCATCCTTTTCCAGATAATAAATTGCATATTCAGAGCTTTCAAAAAATTCAGTTATAATTGTTTTAAAGCTTTTTCTTTCTAAATGAAACCCCCTGACATTATTACCCTTTAACAAACTAACAAGTATTTTAGCAATTTCGATTTCACAATCTGGTAGATAATGAAGCTCTTCTCCGCAAGCTCTAATGAGCTTCGGAGGATCGGGAGGGCCTTCTAAAACACCAAGAAAAGTAACGTTTTTCCTAATGTTATTCCTTAACCTTAAAGCTGAGATTATAGCGCGTGCTATAACGTCCATACGGCCGCTGGAACTGGCAAAGGATTTTATGTTAAAGTCTGCTGCTGTATGGGAAGTTGAACTTTTTACAAGAAATAATCTAGAAATCATTTTAATAAAAAGGCCTTTTCTTTCTTTCAGCCTCAGGTCGGATTTTTATAATTCCCCTAAATATGGCACACCTTATACATAGGTATTTAGTTACCCTATATCTGGGAATTAAAGCACCTTTATCCCTTAGTTCTTTTGCTAATTGAGGATCTATAGGGCTGATCATTCTAGTATATTTCACGGCCTTTGACCTTGGAACTAATGCACCACATTCATCGCATTGAATCATGTCTTCTTTTCCTTTACCCCCTTTTCTTCTGCCTCGGCTTTTTCTTTTCTTCGGCATAAACAATCCCAATCATAGAAAAATATACCACTTAATATTACTTTCCCTGTAAACGAATGAATATCCATAAACTTTATATCTTAGAAAAAATAGCGTAAAAATAGGGCCCGTAGCTCAGCTAGGTAGATAACATACAGCCTATAGCACCCGGCTCATAACTTTGGGAGAGACCGGGGGGTCGCGGGTTCAAATCCCGCCGGGCCCATATATCTAATCTATCTAATTTACAGATTCAGTAAGCTTTATTAGTAGGTTTAGGTAGTGGCTTATGAACAGAAACCAACGGAGGGAAGAAATTGCCGTCGTCAAGTACTGCAGAAATATTGCAAGAAGCTCTTGGTAATATTGTCTTCGTCAGGTTAAAAGGTGGGAGAGAAGTTCGTGGAATATTAAAAAGTTTTGATCAGCATCTGAATCTCGTATTGGATAACGCCGAGGAAATGAGAGAAAATAAATCAAGAAAGCTTGGTTTGATAATAGTTAGAGGAGATAATGTAGTTTTAGTTAGTCCAGGAACCAGCCAGAGGTAAAAACATGGTTAAGGGAACCACTTCATTTGGGAAAAGAGGAAAGAAAAAAACTCATATAAGATGTCCAAGGTGCGGGCGTCATAGCTACAATATAAGGAAGAAGTATTGCGCGGCATGCGGCTGGAGGAGGTCTAGAAAAATCAGAAAATACTCATGGCAAAACAAAAAGGTTACAAAGGTTAGGATTCGATAGTCGTACTAACATTTTAGGATCATTAATGCAGATGAGGAAGAAGATAATAACTTTAGTTCCTGAAGCTCAAGCTAGAAAAGGCGAACGTTTCAAGGTAAATATTACACCTACATGCGACAAATGCGAAAATTTTAGGTTCTGCGTCCGTAAGCTTAGAAAGGGTTTTACCTATGAAATAGTTGAAATCAGACAAGCAAGGCATTTTTGTCCAGCGGCAAAAGATTATATGAACGTAGTTGTAGTGATTGAATTACCCGTAAAAATTTTATTACCTAAAAAAATAGCTTTTGAAGGTGCAGTTATAGAAGTGCCTAAGATTGAATGTAATTTTAGAAAATGTAAAAATTGGAAATTGTGTCATGTAGAAGGTTTAAAACCTGGCGAGAAAATTAAAATTTGTGAAATTATCACTGGATCTTTTGAATGTCCTCTTGGCCAGAAACTTTCACTTGTTGCTGTTCAGCCGGTTGACTAGTTTTCTTTTTCTTAGATGAAAGTTCGTACTCCTCTTTGAATACGATTTTTTCTATCTCAGGAAAATATTTCTGGATATCCCTCACTATTCCCCGTCTAACAACTGCAACGTTTTCTACAAGCAAAGATTTATGTGGAAGAGTTATCGTTACTGTCTTCTTCGTGATCCTTACCCTTATCTCATTTCTGTTTATGACCTTCTTTAACCAACGATAAATAAGTTCTTTTACTTTTTCTGCTGGTTCCTTAACGACTTTTACAATTTTTAATTCATAAACAAGGGTTTTTCCAGCTAGTGGATGATTAAAGTCTAAGATAACTCGTCCTCCGCCAACGCTTTTTACCACTGCTCTTTGTCCATTTATTTCAACTTCTTCATTCACTTTTGGAACAATACCTCTTCGTGTGAGTTCTCTAGCCGATACTGTTCTTATTTTAGAAGGATCCCTTTTCCCAAAAGCCTTTTCTGGCGGCAACTCAATAGTAGCGCTGTCGCCCTCGCTAAAATTGACAATTTCTTCTTCCAAGCTTTTGAATATTAAACCCTCGCCAATTATAACGAGTTCAGGTTCATATTTTATATTTTCATTATATATGTTGCCTTCTTTTGCTTTATCTGCTATAGTAGTGTCGATCAATTTTTGATCATCTTTGCTATATACAGCATAGTCTATCAGCACAAATGCGCCCTGCTCTAAAGTCATCATGATCCCCTCCTTTTTTAAAATAAAACATTATAAAAAGCCTTCGTTGACAAATTGAGCTCTCAAATCCAACTAAAACGAAAATGTCTAATAGAAATTTCTATAAGCTGGTGGTCCTTTATATTACTATAGTCGGGTTATCGCGATGCCATGGCTAGGAGTAAGCGTTTCAGTGGACGAAAAAGAATTTAGAGATTTTGTTCAGCAGAAACTAAACTTAAAGTTTTTATCTGTAAAAGAAATTGAAATAAAAACACGAAAAGGGTGGATTAAATTTAAGATAATCGACGTAACAGGTTTTGTTGAAGGCTACGCACAGGTTCTTGCTGAAAGATTTAATGCCGATGCATTAGAAAGTGGAGAACACCTGATTTTAGGAGAGCCTAGTGCAAAATTATGGGATGAAGCTGTAAAAGTGGTGTTTGCAGATAAAAGTGAAGAGATAATACCAGTATACACTTTTGATGGTTTCTTAGATCTTCGCCTTCCAACAGATAAAGTTAGGGGGTTAAACGGTTACATAGCTATTGGCGGGATAACCTATACTTTACCTTTAAAATTTGAAGATTTAGTAGAAATATATGAAAAGGGAAAAATTGAGAAAGTAGAAAAAGCGGCGGCGATATACGGTATAGATAAAATAATTTCGAAAGAAGCAATTTTAAAGCTGAAAGAAATAAAGCAGAAAAACATGAAAGTAGAAATCGATTACGAAAGCGGCTTTGTTTTTATAATGAAAGAAAAGGAGATTATAACAAAATCAATACCTGATTATGTTATAGAGCTTATTCAAGAAGAGAAGTTTGAAGAAATAATGAATATATATAATAGATCTCCTGAAAGTCTCAAAGAAGAGATTAGACGAAGGATTTCAGAATTTTGTCATATACTAAAAGAGATAGGAAAAGAAGAACAGGCTAGAAAGATTGAAGAATTTAAAAAACGAGAATTATAGATGATGAAGATAAGTCTTCAAAAATATAGTAAAGTATACTATAGAAATATGATGATTCTTCATATTGGACGATACTATTTTTAAAATAATCTCTTAGCTAAAATATATAGCTGTCTTTTGCATTTAAAAATCGATGTATCATGCCAAGTTTATCTTTTAGATTATCTTATATACAGGCATCGCCTATAAGAAGAATAGCAGCTCTCCTCGATGAAGCGAGGAGAAAAGGGGATATAATATCTTTTGGTGGTGGAGCGCCAAGTTTGCCCCCTCCGCGAGAATTAATAGATTATATTACAACATTACTACGCGAAAAACCTCAAAAAACTGTATCTTATTGTGGGACACGTGGATTACCAGAACTTAGAGAGCTAATTTCAGAAGATTTGAAAAAAAATTTTGGCGTAGAATATGATCCTTTGAATGAAATCATAATAACTGACGGTGGAACCGAGGGGATATTCTTAACATTAGCGGCAGTTGTAGATAAAAATGAGGAAATAATAATCCTAGATCCCACTTATTTGGGATACAGTGAAGCAATAAAGCTAGTGGGAGGACGGGTCAAGAAAATACCCGTAACCGTAGAAAACAACTACCAACCAAACCTCGAGCATCTCAAAGAGGCGATCTCTCCACTAACAAAAGCCTTTATCCTGCTTAGTCCTGACAATCCTACAGGAAGAATAATAGACCCGGAATTTGTCAAAGGGTTAGTTGACTTAGCTCAAAGTCACGATTTCTGGATAATATACGATGCTGCATATAAGTACATAATATTCGAGGAGAAAGATACATGGCCAGACACAATTCCAGGAGCCCGCGAAAGAACTATAACAGTAAACACTTTTTCAAAAGAAGCGTCAATACCCGGATTCAGGCTTGGATATATTACAGGTCCTAAAGAAGCAATAGATGCCATAGAAAAAATAAAACAGTACGTGTCCCTAGCCCCTAATACTGTTGGACAGTATGCTCTTTTAAAATTCTTTTCAGATGGTATAAAAGATAGATACCTGAAAGAAGTTGTAATTCCAACTTATAGGAAAAGAAGAGACTTGATGTACGAGCTAATTAAAAAATATCTTCCTGAAGCAAAAACGGTGAAGCCTAAAGGGGCTTTTTACTTCTTTGTAGATATTAAGTATTACCTTGAAAAAATGCGAAGAGATGATGAAGAGTTTTCTAACAGACTGTTATATAGGAAAAATGTTGTTGTAATACCAGGTTCTCACTTCGGTGACATGGGTAGGGGACATATAAGAATGACGTTTGTAAGCGAACCCGAATCAAGGATAGAGGAAGGAATGAAAAGGATAGGCGCTTACGTCTTCAGCTATCTCTAGCGGTTACTTCAAAACATCTAAAACAGGAGTATTACCAAATTCTCGTAACTCAATTTCTTCGCCTGGTTCAGCGCCTACGGGTATTAACCTGACGCCTACCGTTCTTTTCTTAATCTTATATGCAGCTCGTAGATCATAGAATAGATTTAACAGAACCTGAATATCGGTCCATTCAGGTATTGGTATCATATCTAGGCCTGCTGTGCACACGAAGCAAAAAGCTATAAAATCTTTAAAACTCAAGTCATTTTCTCTGACTCTTCTTTTTAAACCTTCATCCTCTGCCAGTGGAAGCATAATCTCATTAAAACCTATTACCTGAGGTCTTTTCGCTAGTTTTCGAAGAACCTTGTTTATTTCGTATATAACATTTAGAGAACCGACAGTGCCCATTGTTAGATTTTCTTTAAAATACTCAATTAGAGGAACTATGCTTTCTTCAAGCCATGGGGAGAGGGAAAGGTCTACTCCTAGGAAAGAGAGCTTAAATTTTCTGGCTAATCGAATTGATAAAGTAGTTATTTCGTTTTCGATTTCTTCAATTCTTTCTTCTAAAGCCTTGTAATCATAGCTATCAGATAGGTTTTCTATTAAGTCATTAATATATAGAAGGCTAATACTGAAACCTATTCCAGAAGATTTCGCCACTGGAAAATACGGAGTTAAAGGTTGTGGACCGAAAGAGAAAGCAAATCTAGTAGCTGCATCCCATCCGCCTATTTCTGAAATTTTCTTTAGAAGATTCACGATTTGCCTATAATGGTTTGGAAAAAGCGGGGGTTTATCAATTCTCAGCGAAGTATAGAAATTTCTTGTTTCAGCAAAAATACTAGGTAATTCATTTAAATAGTCTATTCGTGTTCTCCAGCCTATGATTGGAATATTAAAAAAATCTACGTATTTTTCTACGTAGTTTTCGATATCAGTCACCTTGGATATGTTAAAATTTTCTATATGTTTCCATAGCTTTTCAAATGAAGGAAAAACTAATCTTTTTGAAAGAACTTTTTTCTCTTTAGAAAATTCACTGGCTAAGTTGTCTAGCTTATCTAGATAGGGGAGTAGGTAATCTATAAAATCGTCTAAGCTATTAAATTTTCTATTGGTATCAAGATGCAGAGTTAAAGCTCTTATTTTATACACAATACACTCACCCAGATAATTCTTATACCGTCTCAATTTATAAAATCTCCTGAAAGATTACAAACTAGAATATCAAAGGACTTAATCGTTGAAGTTGCAAAAAGCTTAAAAATTAAATTCTGAAATAAAATACGGACCGTGAAATATGGGGCCAGGGCACTCCCCCTAAGGTAGCTCAGTGGAAGAGTACCCGGTTCGCAACCGGGGGGTCGCGGGTTCAAATCCCGCCCGGTCCACCAATAATTATATTAAATGTAAATGTAAAATTACTTTTTGTAGGGGATTATTTCTAATCACTTTGTTTTAAACTAGCTTTTTAGGAGTGAAATCGCAGCTATAATTATAAATGCTATACCTGTCAAAAGTAGATTTTTCGTTATGAAATAGACTATTATAGCGACTATTATTGCTGGCAAAAGTACCAGGAAAATCTTAGCTATGAATATTATTAAAAAGAGACCTATAACGATGAGTATAATAAAAAGCAGAAGCTCAAATATTGGGTGAAGTTTAAATAGTGCAAACATTTAAGCACCACCAATTTCTTGGTTGTTATATACTTAGTCGAACCGATTTAAATTTCTGTCTTTAATACTTTAAAAGTTTCATACCAAAATATGATGAGAGCGGAAAGAGATATTATAAGACTAACTATATAAGAATTAGAAAGGTATCTTGGCCTAAAAACAAATAGGTAAACTATAAACATTCCAGTGAAAAATACAGAATAAAAGAGAAAACGCGGAAAAACAAGCCTACCCATTTTTATAAAAAATGATAGAATATCGACATTTACAACTTTACTAATAACATATTTGTTATTTTCAGTTTTTCTTACAAGCCCCATTTTTTCAAGCTTGTTTAAATGGTAAGAAGCTAAGCTTGGACTACTTAGCTTAAGTTTCCTATGCAACTCACGTACACCTATGGGCTTACCATACAAGACCATGAATTTATAGATTTTTAAGGTGGTGCCCTCTATTTCCACCGTTAACACCGAATATGCAACTTTATTTGCCGATCAATTTCTTACTAAGGACATAAGCAAACAAGGATATTAAAAATACTGATGTAGTCCACGAAAATACTTTTAAAATATCTAACCTACGTAGTTCAGAATCATATTCGACAATTTCGATTTCCGAGGCTTTGGTTGTACTTACTACTAGTGGACGTTCTGCTCCCTCTAAACCTGTAAGCCCCCTCTTTTCATTTTCTGAAAAGTTTAAACTTGAAATTTTGAGGGATGGGTCACAGAAGAACACGTGGCATATGGTGTCACTACATACTTCGATGAAAATGGGGAGCACGGGTATGCCGATCGAAAACTGCGTTTTTTCTTTAATTTCAAAAAGAATGTACCCTGCTGGAGTATATATGCGCAAAAGGTCTACATTTTCTCCCAGGTTTATTTTAATTTCTCTACGAGGAACATCATCAATATTGCTTAAAACTAACTTTATTTTTTGAGTATTGTACACTTTAGCTTTAACATATCCAACGTATTTTATATCTGGAGTTCTAATCTCTGCATAGAATATATAATCTCCTCTTGGTAATTGAATTTTAAATATGTTTGTTGGGGTTTTATATCGCATAACTAAGTTGCCGCAAGTGTCTATTATAGAAATGTAAGTTTCTGGCATATACATTGACACTTCGATTTCTACAAAATATACCTCTTGTGCCTCGATTTGTGAGATTAGGAGCGGAGTTATCAATAAAATTAATACTATTACAGTGAGAGTCTTCATGTTCATTCTCATGATAAAGATTTGCAAACTTTATTAAAGTCTTTACCTGTTCTAATTTTTGAGCAGGAGTATGGGCGTAAATATCGGCAGCCTTATTGACCGAGAAAAAATAAGATTTGAGCATTTATTTTCTAAAGTTATAGCTGTTGATGCTAATAATATGCTCTATCAGTTTCTAGCTTTAATTCGTAGACCCGATGGAAGCTTATTCACTGACTCTGAAGGAAGAGTAACCTCTCATCTTATAGGTTTAGCTTTTAGAACAACTCATCTATATTCTACATATGATATAAAATTCATTTTTGTTTTTGATGGAAAACCTCATCGTCTTAAAAGAAATGAATTGCTCAAAAGGAGAAGGATTAGAGAAAAGGCCTTTATTGAATGGAAGAAAATGATTAGAGAGGGTAGAATTGATAAGGCTTTTTCAAAAGCTGTTGTTAGTGCTTTTCTCACAGAAGAGATGATAAAAGATGCTAAAAAGGTAATAGCTTATATGGGTTTTCCAATAGTTCAAGCTCCATCAGATGCTGAAGCTCAAGCCGCATATATTGTATCTGAAAATAATGCCTGGTGCGTTGGGAGTAGAGATTATGATAGTATACTATATGGTGCGCCCAGACTTGTACGTTACTTGACAATTTCAGGTACGGAGTTTTTACCAAGTTTAGGTATTGTAAAGCCTTTAAAACCCGAACTTATCACCCTGCATGAAGTGCTAAAAAAATTAAATATTACGAGAGCACAGCTAGTGGATATCGCAATTCTTGTCGGAACAGATTTCAATGAAGGCGTCTATGGTATAGGACCTAGGAAAGCATATAAACTAATCAAAAAGCATGGATCTATAGAAAAGCTTCCATATAAGATACTTGAGAAAATAAACTTTGATTACAATATGGTGAGAGAAATATTTCTGAATCCCAAAGTAGATACTAATTATGTTATCGAATTTCGAGAGCCTGAGATTCAAAGCTTATGGGATTTTCTCGTGGATAAACGGGGATTTTCTCCAAAAAGAGTTAAAACCATCATTGATAGACTAGCGAAACATAATTTCTCCCGACAAAAAAGTATAGAAGATTGGATAGAGGGGTCTTATGAGCGTTAAATATTCAGATTTTATAGAATTATGTAAAAAATTGGAGAACCTACAAAGTAGAAAAGAAAAAATCAGAACGCTAGCAGACTTTCTAAAGAGGATAGAACCTGAAGATGCTAGAATAGCTGCCCTTTTACTTTCAGGAAGGATATTTCCAGAGTATAAAGATATGAAGCTAGATATTGGTGTAGCTACTGTATACAAGATTATAAAAAATTTAAATGTAAGGCAATCCTTTTTAATCGAGAGAAAGTTAACTTTGAGAGATGTTTATAGGTTGCTTGAAAAGATCGCATCCATAAAAGGAATGGATTCTAGACGGAGAAAAGAAGATATTTTGAGAAATTTA
>Ga0164310_10001894_pt1 | contig 11968 bp, 11 predicted proteins | sample GuaBasSedimGuay1_FD_121795 | JGI IMG/M metagenome (GOLD analysis project Ga0164310, IMG submission 121795) | Subseafloor sediment microbial communities from Guaymas Basin, Gulf of California, Mexico - Guay1, Core 4569-9, 0-3 cm | ecosystem: Environmental > Aquatic > Marine > Hydrothermal vents... | reverse complement strand
TTTCTGAACATACTAAAGTGTGAACTCTTACATAAATCTGTGTTAATCCGCGAAATCTGCGGTTTTGTTTTTTTGTTGAAATTTCGGTGGCTTTGTGTATGCTGTGTCAGGAAACACTGAGGGACTTGGATACGGATTTACTGACGCTATTATATCATTTTTAGGAGACATTATGTTTGAGCGGTACACGGACAATGCCAGACGGGTTCTGTCGCGGGCGCGGCAGGAAGCACAGAAGTTTCATCACGACCACATCGGCACCGAGCATATTCTGCTGGGTCTGATCAAGATCAAAGACGGCGTTGCAGCCGATATTCTCACCCATCGCAATATCGACCTCAAACACGCCAAAGCCGAAGTTAAAAAGCTGGTAACTCCCGGCGTGCCGGAAGACGACGATACCTTTGTCGCGTTGCCGCGAACCATACACGCTCACGAACTAATCGATGACGCGGTTGAAGAGGCGAGAACGCTGAAGCACAACTACATCGGCACCGAACACCTCTTGCTGGCACTGCTGAAGGAAAAGGACGGTTGCGGCGCGAAAGTTCTTGGCAATCTTGATATGAAGCTGGACGATGTTCGTCAGGATGTTTTGAGCTTTGTCAATCGCGCTGCGAAAGCGTAAGGATATAGGTAATGGATCGCAGGCATCTTGCCTGCGCTATGCGAGACCAACGGTTTACCGCCACAAACATTTTATCTGCGCCGTACGCTGGCCATCGCCCCTCGCACAGGCTGGAAGCCTGTGTTCCATCAGACCTTCGGCAATGTGATGGTGGCGGTGGTTCCGGCATTTGGTTCACTGCTTAGCGTTAAGTTTCCGCTGTTGAGCGATAACAACCGCTGTGCATGGGCCAGTCCCATCCCACGACGGCGACCGGCCGCACAGGATGAAAAGAACGGGTCTGTCGCTCTGGCTACGGCTTCGGTATTCATTCCGCAACCGGTATCACGAATCGCGACCGAAACCGTCTTGCCATCCGATGACACACAACAGTCGGCCCACACCGGGCCATTGCCGCCTTTATACGATTGCAGGGCGTTGATTAAAATAGAAGATATGCTCTGTACGATCTGGTGTACATCCACGAAAACGGTGTCGCTGGTTTCATCCCCGGCGATCTCAATCTCCATAGAACTAATTCCGCACGCCCGGCAGGTCTTCTCGACGGCCTTATCCAGCAGTTCCGAAACCAGGACAGATCGTTTTTGCGGCTGTGGCGGTTGTGCGAACGCCAACAGGTCGCTGACGATCTGCGACATTTCATCGGTGCGGCTTTGAATCTGGCTGAGCATCTGTTTTTTATTCTCATCCGTTTCGGCCTCAGCCAGCAACTGTACCCGGCCGGAGATAACCGACAGCGGATTGTTCAATTCGTGCGCGGCACCGGCCGCCATTTCGGCCAGTCCGGTCAGTGATTGCTGTTTGGCCAGCGTCGCGCGCATCTGCCGCAACGAACTCATCACCTGTACAAATCGTTCGGCAAGCAATTCGTGTTTATGGCTGGCCAGTGCCATCGCAATCGTCGCGGCGGCAACTTTACAACTTAGCAGAAGCCCCTTGTTGCCGGCATCGTCCGCATTTTCAGTAAAAGTTTCAAATATCACCACGCCGACTGTTTCATCGCCCATCTTCAGCGGCGCCATCTTCAGCAAGCCGGGATTAAAGTCAGCCTCAAGCTGCTCGGTCAACCACTTGGCCGCGTCTGCAACGGGCAACACCGCGGTCTGCCTGCGGAATACCTCCGGGATCGGCGGCATTGCAGGCGGGACTTGCAGCGTTTTGACCTCACCGCGTCCCCGCCGATCCACCGTCGCCATCTCCACGAACGGATCCGTCGAATCCGGAACCACAAACACACAAGTCAGACCGCTTTGGCAATGTTTTTGCCAACACTCGGCCAATGCCTGCGCGATATCCAGCGCTGAGGCGTTTTCATCCACCTCATTCAGCAGATCATCGATCAAATCCGCTTGCCCGCTCAATCGTGTATAGTCGCGGGAAGTGCTGTTGAGCTTGCGATTGTCCTGTGCCAGGTCCGTCGCCGTCTTGCGGACCATTGCATAATAGTGCGACGGGTCATCGGTCGCCTCAAGTCCCAACAGGGTGCGTTTGGTCCCAACGGCCCCGACCAGAGTGTTCGTAATCTCCGCCAATTGCTGCGGGGTGATTGATAAAAGTTTCGATAATGGCTCGATGTCCTCAGGCGGGTCGAAGCTACCGCTATGTCCCAAGTCCATCTGACGAACAATGCGATCCGCCAATGCCACAATTCGTACAATCTGAACATGATCCAGATTAGCACTAAGTGTCCCGGCGTCGCAATGATGTAACCAGATCGCCGAAATGACGGCCGGCGGCAAAGACCATTTTTGGCCGAGTCGCTTGCCCAAAACCGCATGATCCAGCCCAAGGTGCGATTGCTCAACCTCGGCCAGCCCCGACTGACTGCGGCGGGCCTGATCGACCATCTTCGCAAAACTCTTGGGCATCACCTCATCTAAGGCGCACTTTCCGATGTCGTGAAGCAACCCCGCCAGATAGGCCGTTGGTCGCTGCTGGGGGGGGAGCACCCTTTCGGCAATCTGCCCGGCACAACAACCGGTCGCCAGCGAATGCAGTGCCATTTGTTTTCGGGGAAACAGCCGCTTAGCGTCCGCATCCTCCTTGCCGCCGAGAACCTCAAAGACCTTTACTGAAATGACCGCTTCGCGCAACAATGCGTCTGACAACTTCGAGACCGCTTCGGCAATGGTCGGCTCATCAGAAAACGCGATTCGTTCCTGATGGGCCAATGCCAACACCCTCGCCGTCAGGGCCGGGTCCGATTCAATCCGTTCGGTCAGCAGTGCCGGGTCGGCGGCGCTGCCATTGAGTTTACTCAAAAGATCAGCGGCCACAGCCGGAAGTGTCGATAGGGAAGTCAACTGCCGAACAATGCGTTCGACCTGCCGGGCAACCATTTTTTGATTATTCTGTTCGGGCATGCAAGAGTCCTCTGGCCAGAGCGGCATCCGATCAACGCGCCACCGCGACGAATTCGGCGTCAACGACCTGTAGGATTCTGCCCACCAGATCGGCGATATTGAACGGTTTTTTGATAAATTCGATTGCTCCGGCATCAAGTAAATCCTGCACCTCCTCCGGATTTGCAACTCCGCTGACAATGATGATCCGAATACTCTCGAAAGCAGGGTTGCTTTTAATGGTCGCACAGACGATATTACCGTTCACATCCGGCAGCATATAATCCAGAATAATCACATCCGGCCGAAACTGCTCGGTTTTAAGCCCGGCCTCATAGCCACTGCCCGCTGTCTGGAGGTCAAAACGACCGTCTCGGCTCAGTACATCGACCATCAATTCGACGATTTCAACATCATCATCGACGATCAGCACCTTGATCTTGCCGTTCTTTTCAGTGTTGAGGTTATCCAGCGGGATGCCGTTGTCTTTCATAAACTTGATCAGGTTTTCACGCGGAATTCGCCGAAACCGTGATCCCGGTATCCGAAAACCGTCCAGCCGACCGGAGTCGAAGCATCGAATGATGGTTTGCTGGCTGATATTGCAGATTTGGGCCGCCTCACCCGTCGTAAAAAGATTTTTCATCTTATCCATTTTGTGCCTCTTGCATATAAACCAACTCGTTCCACCGACGCAGATTACGCTCCTTGTCTAATTTAACTATCGGACGCGAGATATGTCAAGCATTAATAATTCAACCGTTTCAACACTGAAATCAAAGAAAATATATCCCTTGCGTTCCGACCAACATTATCGACAATGAGACTGGGCATGAGGAAAAGCTCAAAAGGGGAAATAGAGAACTTTATTGAATAAATATCTCGGTCCATGCGTCTATGGATATGATAACGAAACCAAATAAGAACCGTAAAACCGGAATCAGCCGACTTGGAGTCGCAAACGTGAACAGCCCCTGTACAACCGAATTGGCTGCCATTAAACAATGCCGCAACGGCTCCCGGAAGGCCTTTGAGGTGATTGTGAACAGATATATGAAAGACGCTTATTATATCGCTTTGGGCTATGTTGGCAACAGGCAAGATGCCCTCGACCTCTCACAGGAGGCCTTTTTCAAGGCCTATCGAAAACTCGACACCCTCCATGCGGATAACAAATTTTTCCCGTGGTTCTATCAGATATTGAAAAATCAATGTTTCAGCCACCTTCGAAAATTTAAAAATAAACACACACAAAGTCTCGATGGGGCGGAAGAACCGATCATTATTCAGGATGAAAAGCACTGCTTTGACCCCGAAATGATCGCCGAAAGAAATGAGGCCAAGGACCGTCTTTGGCAGGCGATTGGACAACTTGACGAAAAGCACCGCGAAGTCATCATACTCAGACATTTTCAAAACTACTCATACGATCAGATCGCCCAGACGCTTCTGTACTCGAAAGGTACTGTTATGAGCAGATTGTATTACGCGCGTAAAAAGCTTAGAGAACTATTAGATGACAAGAAAGGGGGCTTGCGATGACTTGTCCCGACTATAAAGGCCTGATGATGGGGTATCTGGACGATGAGCTTGATGAACACCAGAAAAAGAAGTTCACCGAACACCTTGACCAATGCCCCGATTGCCAAAATGAGCTGGCCGAATTCAACGAACTCAAGAAGCTCGCCGATGAAGCGGCGCTGACCGAACCACAGGACGAACTCTGGCAGCACTACTGGAAAAATATCTACAACCGATTTGAACGAACGCTCGGCTGGATTTGTCTGTCGGTCGCAGCGATTATCCTGCTTATCTACGGCGGATTTAAGCTCATTGGGGAAATTATCCAGGATCCGACCGTCGATGTCGTCTTAAAAGTCGGACTCGTCGCTCTTATTGTGGGCTTGGCGGTCCTGTTTGTCTCAGTGCTTAGAGAACGGCTTTACTTAAGAAAAAAAGATCCCTATAAAGACATAAGGAGGTAACCGAATGCTACTTTCAACGACACATTGCATTGAAGGAAAAACCATCGTCAAGCAACTTGGATTGGTCAGAGGAAACACCATCCGTGCCCGCCATGTCGGAAAAGACATCATGGCGGGGCTGAAAAACATCGTCGGCGGCGAGATCAGCGACTACACAAAGATGATGGCCGAGTCCAGAGAACAGGCGATCGACAGAATGATCGCAGAAGCCCAAAGCAAAGGAGCCAACGCGATTGTCGGAATGAAATTCGCCACCTCAATGATCATGCAAAGCGCCTCAGAGATACTCGCCTACGGAACTGCTGTTATCGTTGAATAATATGGCGGTGCGTAGCGCAGGCACCGATGCTTGCGTTCCTTTAAGGGCGTGTTTATTGCGGAACTTCCGGGCATTTCATAATGTACTCGCGAATCTTGTCCATATCGGCTATTGCGACAGCTACCTTGTCGTCAGCGGCCCCATAGTATAGATAAAGCTGGTTTGTTTCGGGCATGACGATGCCGCCGGTAACGAATGTTACATCGCTGACATCACCGATGCGTTCATAGTCTTCTCGCGGGCCGAGTACCCACTCCTCACTCCGGCGAAGCACGCGCCAGGGTTCATTCTTGTCCAGCAGCGCCAGTCCCGTTCGGTAAATCTGGCTGGAGGTGGTGTGCCGTACGCCGTGATAAACGATGAGCCATCCCTCGGGGATTTCAATCGGCTGACAGCCCAGACCGATGCGGGCGCCGTCCCAGTGGGCGTAGCGGGTACTGAGCAGGACGCGGTGGTCGCCCCAGTGTTTCAAGTCCGGCGACAAACTCATCCAGATATGCGCCTCGCCGCGAACGATGGGCCGATGGATGAGTGCGAATCGCCCGTTAAACCGGCGTGGGAACAGGCAGGCGTCCTTATCTTCCGGCGGGAGCATTCCGCCCAGACGGGCGAATGTCTTGAAGTTGCGCGTGATTGCCAGTGATACGACCGGGCCGCCCATTCCAAACGACACATAGGTGATGCCGTACTGCTTTTGCTCTTCGAGCCAGACGATGCGAGGGTCTTCCAGCCCCCACCGTTCTTCGTGGCTCTGCTGATCGGCCTCCATCGTCGGTTCCGAATCAATCTGCCAATCCGTCAGCCCGTTCTTGCTCCGGGCCACACAAAAATGGCTAAAGCCCCGCATGTCTTCGACACGGTTGAGCAGCAGCACATCGCCGTTGACCTGAACGGCGCCGGGATTGAACACCGAGTTAATCGGGTAAGGCCAATCAGCGGCGGTCAAGATGGGATTGCCCTCAAAGCGGGTAAACAGCTCCGATGCCAGTTTTGCTCGTTTTAACGGGGTCATTCTTGTATTTCTCTCATTATTGTCTTTTCGGCTCTTACGCTCTTGTTTAATTCGGCGATAAGTGTTTTGAGATTTAACAAGTAATCACTCTTTTGGCAAAAAACAATACGAAAAAAGCATTTTTTGAAAAGATTTTACGCTAAAACACTCTATTTCGGAGTATTTTTCTCTTTTCAAAATCCCCTCAATTGGGTTTACTTGGGAACAATGGCAGTGTGCCAGCGTATTCAGTACAGAAAATGGCTCGGTAAGAGTTCAAGCTTTAACTTGTTCGCTCACACACTAACAGTGTGAGTTATTGCGGCGTCTGCAATGTTATGAAATAGAAGATTTCAGGAGAGCAGCAATGAAGGAAATAGTTTGTTTAGCGGTGTTATTATCGATCAGTCTGTTGGTGCTTAATGCGTCCGCCGGAACGCTTATTACCGAGTATGAAGATCAATCCTCCAGCGTCTCGCTGCAGGTGGCTCGAATGAACGGACAAGCGGGTATCGCGGTGGTCTTCGCCGGAACCGATGACCTGCATTACTACGCGACCGCGACAGCGGCCCCAGCCCCGCACCTGAAACTAAAGATTTTCGCTCAAGCGGACGGCTTGACATTTAGCGATACTGTTTACCCAGAATACCAATACTTCAACGACCCGGCCAAAGGCAAAATAGAAGTCTTCGTTGGAAATTTCAAGGTGTTTATCCCGATGGCCCCACATGTTTTTGGTGTTGACGATATTGAAGTTTCCGTCACTATCGAAGGCATTGCTTGTACCAGCCAGTTGTGCCTGACGCCGTTTAAGAAAAATGTAACTGGTAATGTTTCTCTGGCACAAATAAATAGCTGGCCGGAGATTGATTTTAAGGTGGCTCCTGAGTCTCAACACGGCCAAGCGGATAGCGGCACGGGCTTGGAGCCCGTGGTGGGCAACCCTGTCGATCACGGCCAAGATGGCCGTGCCACGGCGGGGCTTGTTGCTATGCTGTCGGGTTGGGGCGAAACTGGCGATTCCGAAGATGTCGCTGACAAAAGCGTGCTGTGGTTTTTTCTGCTGGCACTGTTGGCGGGGCTGTCGATTAACATTATGCCGTGTGTGCTGCCGGTGATTCCGCTGATCATTATGCGGCTGGTCGGGCAGGCCAAAGGGTCCGGCCCCAGGCGCGTCGCATTGGGCTTTTCGTTCTGCGGCGGCATCGTCCTGTTCTTTGCGGTGTTCGCGGCGATCTCTGCGATTGCGAAGCTGTCCACCGGTACGGGTCTGGATATGAACAGCTTGTACCGCAATCCCGCCGCTGTGATAACACTGTTTTTGTTCATTCTGTTTTTCGCATTGGTTCTGCTGGATGTGCTGGTGCTGACACTGCCGTCGTCGGTTGCCAACAAGCAGGGCGGCGGATCAGGATTTGCCGGGTCGGTCGGGATGGGTTTCTTCGCCGGCATATTAAGTACGCCGTGCAGCGGAGCGATTATCGGGGCGGTGCTGGTTTGGGCGCAGACCCAACCGCTGACCGTCAGCAGTGCCGCGCTGGTGCTGATGGGCGTCGGGATGGCGGCCCCGTATGCGATGCTGATCTCGACACCAAAACTGCTGGACTATGTACCCAAACCTGGAACCTGGATGGAAATTTTCAAAAAGACCGGCGGCTTCCTGCTGCTGATCATTGCGGCTAAGTTCATGCTGGCCGGACTGACGAAAGACCATCTGATTAATGTGCTGCTGTACGGCGTGATTTTTTGTTTTTGTGTCTGGATGTGGGGAACATGGGTAATATTTTCTACGCCGAAAGCAAAAAAATGGACAGTGCGATCGGTCGCTTTAATTATCGCTGTTGCCGGCGGCTTTTGGCTGTTGCCTACGCCGAAACAATCGCGGGTTGATTGGCAGAAATATGATCCGGCGGTTGTACAAAACGCACTGCAAAAAGAAAAGCCCGTTCTGCTGAAGTTTACCGCCGACTGGTGTAGCAATTGCAAGATTGTTGACAAGACGGTTTATCAGGATGCTGCGACGGTTGCGTTGCTGGCGCAAAAAGGATTTGTCGCCATCAAGGCCGATACGACCCAGCAGGGGTTTGGGGCCACGGTCGATTACAAAGCCGTCTTCAAAGAGCCGGGCAATGTCCCCAACACGATCCTGCTGAACCCGGACAAGCAGACCATCACCAAAATCCGAGGCCTCTTCACGCCGGACGAATTGAAACAAATTATTACAGAACACTTTTAAGCGAAAACGCAGGGAGGGAAAATTGAAAGCACCCTTTTCGCAAAAAACAACCGTTTGCGTTCTTACCGCTCGCGGTATGGCAGCCATTTCATCGGTCGCGGTGGCCGGGGCGGATGCGCGAGCGATTTTGGGAAATGTGTTTCACTCCGGCACAAACACGGCCAAGCAGAGCTTGACCGTGGCACCCGGTGAGATTTTGCATGGGTCGATTGTTGATGGTCAACGGGTGATTGATGAGGTGGTGGTTGGGTGCGAGGGCGAAAACACATTCGTCATTCACTGCCACGGCAATCCCCTTTTGGTCGAACAAATTGTTACACTGCTGCAATCACACGGGGCAGAGCTAATTGATGCGGATCGGTTTGCACGAGCGAGTTATCAGAAATCGACAAGCAATACGATTGAAGCCGAAGCACGACTGGCCATGCAAAAGTCCGCCACCGTTGCAGGTGTCAAAATCCTGCAAGCACAAATCAGTGGCGGATTGTCGCAATGGGCACAGGATACACTTACGGCGATTGATACGCTTAATATTGACCACTTCAAACAGCGGTGCGGCGAGATTCTTCAGCAAAGTAAAATTGCACAGCGCATCATCGAGGGCGTTCGCATCGTCATCGCCGGGCCGCCGAACTCGGGCAAGAGTACACTGCTGAACTGTCTGGCCGGACAGGAACAAGTGATCGTCTCCGATGCCGCTGGGACCACGCGAGACTGGGTGAGCATCATATGTTACCTTGGCGATCGCGCAGTGTGCGCCGAATTCATCGATACCGCCGGATTGGATGACGCACTGGCCGATGCGGACGATATCGAACGCACCGCACAGAAGATGACGCGGGACTTGCTCAAGTCGTGCGATTTGGTTTTGTTCGTGCAGGATGTAACACAGCAGGCAGAAGGCGCTGCCCATGTACCGGTTATCTATGTCAATAATAAATGTGATCTGATTCAAGAACACAAGAATACAAGGACACGAGAACCCAAGTCTTTCTCTATCAGTGCCAAAGATAATAATGGCATTGATTTACTGGTGCAGGGAATCATTGAGCAATTGGGTGTTGTGGATTTCGACGCGGCCGAGCCAGCGGCCTTTACGCAACGACAACGAAACCTACTTTCAGCCATTATCAACACAAATCAGTCACCGGAAGAAATACTGTCCGACCTGCTCGGCCTTAGGCCAACAAGTCGTTATTAGGGTAGGCGTTGAATACGGAGTGACAATCAGGACTTAAGCATCCCAGTTCAGCTTGCTCTGGTTGAGATAGTAAAAACGCCCCAACAGATGCATCAGAACCATAATCAGATATAGTTGGATGGGGAGCAATAAAATACCCCCAACGATTGAATACTGGAACAACCGAATCAAATAGATGCCGCCGCCAATGACAAAGGATATCTGAAAAACCAACAGGCAGTAGGGCAAGAGTGTGCAGAAAATTGAAATGATATGAATAAATGGATTGTAGCCGGATGACGATTTAAAAATAACAACCGCCAAAAAGAACATAGGGAAGTAAAATGTTCCGATTACCAGTAACAAAGTAAAGACTCGGTCAAATCGTTCTGTGAAAATCGGATACAATCCAGCCGGAAGAAAACAGATCAGAGCCGGTATAATCATAGTAAAGAACTTGCCTGTTAGATTGAAATAGCCCCCGAAGGTAAAAGAAGTACCGCTGAAGTCAAATGAATCAGCAAAGAGACTGTCCGGTGCCGCTGTGGCTCCAACCGCACTTTCTCGAACACAATGGTACAGATAATTGACCAGTTCAATAGAGACCATCAGGCCGATAAAGCCAACCGCAATCCGAACGGCTAAGAGGCCTGAACGGCGAACCCCGGACAGCAACAGAAAACATACCGTAAAGAGGCCGATATGTGCCAGTCCGGTGGTGTTAGCCGGAAATAAAAGGGCATTGAAGAAATTCCGCCGCTGTGGCTCGGTCATTTCGTCTTGAATGCATTGATTATCCACTATCGTCCTTTGTATCTATCTCTATGGTTTACCATAGGAATAGACGCTGGTACTCTGAAAGTGTTTCAGGAAATCACCTCAGTTTTTCGGTGATAAGGGTTTTGACTTTGGTTACTCTACTCAGTTTCCATTTTTTTGATTGCTTCCAGTTGCCGAACTGCTTCGCGGTCACGGGGGCGATCCATTGCCTTTTTGGATTGAATGAGTGCGTCCCGATCTAGCACTTTCAACCGTGTTTGTCCCGCTTCAATGGTTTCGCACATTTGTTCGACCTGACTGAAACCGCCCAGGCCCTGTACTTCACTGATACAATCCAACTGCCCTAAGTCAGTGTCCAAATATAAATTCTTGAGTTTTTGGCAATTTTCAGAGGTTAACGAAAGTGGCAGTCGCTGGGGTGTCATCCGATGAACCGGATTCAAATCGGCCAGGGCTTGTTGAAGGCGAAGCAGATTATCCGGCGTAAAATCGCAGCAAACATCAACATCTACAGTTGACAGGGTTCCCCCATGAACAATGCACGCATACCCTCCAATCAGAACGAATCGGACCTCTTCTTTGACAAGACGAGTCAGCAGGTCAATGTATGTTTGGCTCATAGCTTCTTCGCTTTCTGTAGCTTACGCCGCATATCCAGTGAGATATCGTGTCGGCGCATCCGTTCGGCGGGTGTTCGTTGGAGATTGTGCCACAGCGCCCACAGGTCAACGCCGTTTTTGCGGGCTTCGGCCAGTTCGGCACTCCCATTGATGAATGCCTCAATGCTCCGACTATTTTTAGCGTCTGCTTTTATCATCTCTTTAACCCAATTTTTCGGTGATGAGGGTTTTGGCTTTGGTTAGGGCTTCGTCGAGTTTGGTTGCGTCTTTGCCGCCAGCCTGGGCCATGTTGGGTCGTCCGCCGCCGCCGCCGCCGACTATCGGGGCGATTGCTTTGACGATGTCACCTGCCTTGACATCTTGTTTAATAAGGTCATCAGTAACACCCGCCAGCAACATCACTTTGCCATCGTCTGTGGCGACGCCGAAAACGATGGCTGCGGATTTTGCTTTTTTCTTTAAGCTATCAATGGCGGCGCGTGCCTGATCGACCTGTACATTGGGTAACTTGCCCACGATGATAAATGCCTCGCCGATCTTTTCAGCCGCATCGAGCAGCTTTGTCGCCTCGGCCATCGCATCGCCGGCCGATTTGCCGCCGCCGGCCTTGAGTTCTTTTTTGAGCTTTTTATTATCATCCAGCAGTTTGGCCACCCGTGCGGCAACTTGGTCCGCCGGGGCCTTGAGCGTTTCGATGAGTTCATCGACCACGCGGCTGCGAGCGGTAAGATGCTCAATAAGACCCGGGCCGGTCAACGCCGTAATCCGGCGGACGCCCGCAGAGATGCTCTCTTCTTTTTGCACCGCAAAGCCACCGATCTGGGCGGTGTTGGCCACATGTGTGCCACCGCAGAACTCCTTGCTGAAAGCGTTGGGAATATCTGCTT
>Ga0164310_10001893_pt1 | contig 11968 bp, 7 predicted proteins | sample GuaBasSedimGuay1_FD_121795 | JGI IMG/M metagenome (GOLD analysis project Ga0164310, IMG submission 121795) | Subseafloor sediment microbial communities from Guaymas Basin, Gulf of California, Mexico - Guay1, Core 4569-9, 0-3 cm | ecosystem: Environmental > Aquatic > Marine > Hydrothermal vents >... | reverse complement strand
TTGGCACGCTGCGGGACGGGGTAAACCTCGACGCCGGCAGGATAGTCCCCGGCGATGTGGTTATCGTTACGGGCTTGATAGCTGAGCATGGCCTGGCTGTGATGAGCGCCCGCAAGGGCCTGGCCTTCGAGACCGAACTGCTTAGCGACGTAGCTCCGCTGGTGGACTTGGCGGGGGATGTTTTCAGCTGCGGAGCTGATGTGAAATTCATGCGCGACCCCACCCGCGGCGGAGTTTCCGGCGTGCTGGTAGACTTGGCTGAGCAGACGAAACTCAGCCTGGATATCGACGAGCGGGCCTTGCCTATTTCCGCTGTCGCCCAGAGCACCGCAGACATGCTCGGGCTGGACCCGATGACCGTCGCCAACGAGGGCAAGGCTGTGATAGTGGTCGCAGAAGCTCACGCCGAGGCTACCCTGAGGGCCTGCCGGGCCAATCCGCTGGGAACCAAAGCTGCCATCGTGGGAAAATTCACCGAAGCAACCCCGCCGCTGGTCGAGCTGATAACCCGCCCGGGCGGACGACGAATGGTAACAAGACCCTACGGCGAAGAGCTGCCGAGAATTTGCTGAGAGCAGGATTCAGGATATCATGTAGCACAGCCGCCCCCGGCTGAGGTTTTTTTCATGTAGCACAGTCGCCCCCGGCTGTGGTTTTTTTCATGTAGCACAGCCGCCCCCGGCTGAGGTTTTTTTCATGTAGCACAGCCGCCCCCGGCTGTGGTTTTTTCGTAACCGTTCACGGTCTTTCAATAAATTTTGAAGAGTTATAACAGAATGGAAGTGTTTGTTGTTTCTCGGCCTGAAAGGCCAGGCTAACTTAGCCGTGGGGTAAGAAACAAAACACATCACTTAGCCCTTGGGCTGAAGAAAAACCGTGAACGGTTACAATTATCCTTTCAGTGAAGTTATGTACATAATACCCGACTCTTCGCGCCAGCTGTTAACAGCAGGATGACGGCTGAATGATTTTTGAATTATTAACCAGGTGCATACGGCTCAATTACAAACTCTCGTCGATAAGTGTAGGCTAAAGAGATGGTACAGAATAATCTACTTTGATGCTGGGCTGGCTGATTGCCAATCCCGTTTTCTCGTCGAGGATCAGCTTCGTAATGGGCCTTTGCGGCCGCTTTTATGTGCTAAAGATCCTCAAGCAAACTTAATGTCCCGAAGGACGGTTTGCTCGCGGCAGTTTCTAATAAACGTGTTTTATCGCAGGTGCATATTAAAACCATTTTGGATGATTTTTACTTGCTGCTGCGTATCGTTCTAAAATTGCCTTTGTAAGGATTGTGAAGTGGTAATTCATTGGGATTTATAAGTTTTTTGGTGGCGTAATTGCCCTGTCATTCAGACATAATCAGGAAGCTGAGAGTTTGGGATATACTTTCCACCATAGCGAGACAAACACTAACGAGGTATAAATGGGATATAATACTCCCGGGATCATCGATATCTATATCCCATTTCATGAGAGAACAGGAAATTGGTTCAATGTTTCGTGAGCCCCGCAAAGCATTCAGATCGAAGCTGTCACAAAAGGAGTATCCTAATGATCCGTAAACTACCTGATTTCAACGAATCCCTTTCGTTAGTGAGAAGAGTCGACCTGAAGTACCGACCAGTGTGGGATGATCGCTCTCCGGAAGAATGTGTCGCTTTGGCGAGATATTTCTTGCCGCATAGTTCGCGAAAGCCGGTTCTTGGGCCGACGCGGCCTCGCGTAATCAAGTGGTATTGTCCCTTCGCCGCTCAAGCGGATTTTCCCAGCGGGCATCGATACTGTATCAATGTATATACGGGCTGCGACCACAAGTGCGTGTACTGCTACGCAGCTGGATACTCTCCGGACCACGCATCCAGGAAGCAGAACTTCGGGAAGCTCATCGCCAAGGACATGGAAGACCTTGAGCGTTTCGATGTCCCGGCAGCTCCGGTACATCTATCAAACAGCACAGATATATTTCAGCCCCTTGAGATCGAAACGGGTGATGCAAAATTTACACTGGAGCAGATACTCGCCTATCGGAACCGGTTTACCACCGTAACACTTCTCACGAAGAATCCTGTGTTGCCGATTGAGCAAGGCTATTTGGGGCTTTTTCAAGCATTGAATGTGCTTCCGCCAGACCATCCAAAATACGAGGAATTCAATGAACTGGGGCAGCCAGGCTTTTGCGTGGAAGTGAGTTTGGCGTTCTGGCGGGAGCGGCCTCGCAGTGTTTACGATCCCAATGCTCCAACAGTCGAAAAACGAAAGGCGGGAATCAGGGCGCTACACTTAGCTGGGATTCCGCTGGTATTACGTATTGACCCACTTTTTCCACGATCCCCGCTCACGACGAATCCCAAAACGACATTGGAGGATTTCGGTCTTCCGGAAGCTCAAACTATTGAGGACCTTGAATGCATGGTGTCCTTTGCGCGTGAGATGAATGTTCGGCACATAGTCTATTCACCAGCCAAGATCGTCCAGCCGAGGGGACGAAAATTATCTGATACGATGCGAGCCATGCGGACGGCCTACGAACACTTTGTCGCGCCCGAGAAGCTTACCTTTCGCGGCGGTAGCTGGCGCGTCCCGCGAGGCATCGCCATGGCAAAAATCGTTCAGCCGTTCTTGGAAATATGCCAACGGGAAGGCGTAACCGCGAAATATTGCAAGCAGAACCTTACAGAAACACCATAGACGGCATCTGTGCATTGGTGTTGGACTAAAGCAAACCATGAATATCTATAGGCTATGGTGGCAGGAAGCCACGGGGATTCCTAGATATACTAAACGAAAAGGATATCATGTCGGTGGTGGATATCCGTTTTGTTTGACGTCAGATAAAGTGGTAGTAAATGGGAGAAAGTGTTAAGGGAGAGTTTTGGGTAAAAGCGGCGAAACATAGCGGAGCCTGTTTTACCCAAAACGGCTGTGGATTTTCCCAGGATCAGTAAGTAAAACCGTAAGCAGGAGAGTCAACATAGCAAAAAACATAATCAACGAAATTCGTAAAACACACAGCGAAATCTGCTAGCCCAAGGCCGAGACATCGAACTGGCAGGCCTGGCCGGCCGCGTCAAAGCCGTCTACGAAATAGCCCGCATGCACAACCTGCTGCCCATTAGGTAACCGTGGAATCCGTGGACGAATAAGCAGGCCACTGGTTTCAGGTGTTGTTTCAATGGGCCTCTGCGGGTAGTTTATTAGCGGTTTTATGATACTTCACACACAGGGAGAGAATCGGTGAAGCGCAAAGTCGATGACATTCGAGGGGACATTTGATGGCATAACACCTGATGACATCGGCGGCTCGGCGGGACGGCGGGCCTACCTTTAAGTCCGATCTTGGAACCGTCTACCATTATGGCTCTTCGGCAGTTTTGACTTAAATATCTTGACATAAAACATGCTCAACCCTTTGTGGTCTAATAGATTACCAAACCATTAGCCATGAAAGAAATTGAGATTGAAAGTCGAATTGTCTAAAAAGAAACGGCAAGAGAGGGTAATAAAAACCAAAAGGCCCTTGATTTATTTGTTTCTCTCGGATATTTTCCTGTATCGGTTTTTGTGTTTTCTTTTGTTTGGGCGACGTGTTGGCTTGTAATTCCAGCTATTTGTCGGGCAATGGACGGCCTGGGGAAATGGGGCAAACGCATCATGCAAATATATTCATTGGAAAGAGGATGATTGTGGGTATTTGTAGCGAATGCGGCTGTTTTGTTGACAATTCTGATCATGCGGAGTTTTGCTCGGGCTGCGGAAAGTCATTCGGAGAGACGGCGAAGCTGATTCACGATTCTCCAGATATCTCTACCAGCCAAGCCACACCTGCCAGCGAGGAGAAAAAAGAATCTCGGCCGGGAATCACTGCGGAGGAGTTATCGCCCGAGCAGGAAAAATCGCTCGATGAATATCGCCATACGCTTGAGGCTGAAAAGTTTGGCTCCGAGGCCAGCCTGGCCGATGCCAAACCCGCTTCCAAAGATTTGCCCCTGGCTGTGTGGGTAAATGCCAACCGTTTTTACATGGAGGGATATGCCGCTGTTCTTGAATTTAGACTGCTCAACGGCAGCAAAAAGTCCATGCACAAAATTTCCCTCCAGGCCAGCGGTCATTCGATCGAAACATGTTCAGACAGCATATCCCTTGCACCGGGCCAAACAGCTGTCACAAAAATGGAGTCCAGAACAACCTGGCCTGGAAATATTATCGTTCATATTGAAATCAAGACAGGGGGCTGCAAGCATCGCGGCAAGTTTGAGTTAAAGGTTTTGGCCCGCACTTCCGGGCCGCAGTCCATTACATTCAACGGCGACCTTAACCCCATAAATGCCAGTGGAAATGCTCATATAGGCAACGGTTTGATTGTTGAAAATCAAGCCGACGCGATGCGTTCCCTCACGGTTACCGATCCAAACGATCTGTTGCAGAAGGACTATCCGCCCTTTTGGGTTCCACTGGTTTTGGTTTCCGACTCCCTGCCTGCATTGCCTCCTTCCTCGCCGAATGATGTTCACGCCAGTTTGACCATGCTGATTACGAGCGGCTCGACCCCCCCGTGCCGATTGCACCTGCTGAGTTCCGGTAATGTTTCGCTCGGCAGGAATCGCCACGAAAATATTGTTACTCGCTGTATGCCGCGAAATGAGGACAACGACATTCGCTCGAAAAAGATAAGCACCACCAAGCCGCACGCGCATATTAAGTTGAATGCGGACGGGCTGATTCTACGCGACAATAACAGTAAGAATGGCACGGCTTGGAATGGAGTGCCGTTGAATGAGCCGAAAACACTCGGTAACGAATCGGGCACGATTGACCTGGCCTCCTCGCTGCGGCTGAGGCTGGACCACTGGTCGGGAAAGCTCTCCAAGCAGCCTGATATTCGGCCCGAGATGGGCCATGCCGGGCCCCAATGGCAGCTCGCCGAGCGGCACAAACTCGCCGCTGTCTGCCTTGAGCGAACCGACGAGTTGAGCGAGAAGGAGAAGTTCCTTATCGTTTACAGATGGGCGGATATTTCATCGAAACCCGGTGCAGCTATTACGCTGCCCGAGCGTCTGTTTAGCCAAGGCCTGTTGCAGGTGGTTCGGCGAGGGAAGTATTTTTGGCTGGTGAATCAATTACAGCAAAATATCACGGTCGAAGACAAAACCGGCAGGCGTGAAATTTGTCCGCGTCAGGCTCTTGCCTTGTCGCCGGGCCAATGTATTTGCATCGGGCGAACCGCTATCCAAATTCAGACCAAACAGCAATGGGGGTTGTGAGAAAATGAAAATGATCAGAGGTATTTTGAGTGATTTGTCCGGCATGTAACAATTCCAATACCCAAGGCGCGAAGTTCTGCATCAACTGTGGCCAGCAGTTTAGCGAGGCCTCCGCCGATACGCTCGATGGCAGCGGGACCGATTCGGGCACCCGCAAGGCTGCCGAGAACTATGTGCCGCTTGACCTCGATAATGAAAACACGCTCGTGGAGATAAAAACCGGCCAGGTTCTGGCGGGGCAGTTTGAAATCCGCGAACATCTTGGTGGCGGCGGGATGGGCGTGGTCTATCTCGCGTGGGACAACCAGTTTCAAAAGGAGGTGGCGATAAAGGTTTTGCCCGCCGTTCTCAGCCAGGATCGCGAAGCTATAGAAGACCTGCGGGAAGAGGCGAATGTTACCAGCGAACTGACGCACCGCAATATCTGTAGGCTGATGGGGTTTCGCAGCCAGGATGGCGTAAATTTTATGGTGATGGAATATGTTCCGGGCAAGACGCTTCGCCGCGTGTTGAAGAGATTGCCCGGTAATCGTATGACCTGGGAAGAGCTTCGCCCGATAGCCCAGGATATCGCGACTGCTCTTGACGAAGCCCATACTACCGAATTTCTCCGCGACGGGCGAACGGTTTGCGGGGTGTTGCACCGCGACATCAAGCCCGGAAATATCATGATAACCCCCACAGGCCGGGCCAAGCTGATGGACTTCGGGATTGCCCAGGAAATTCGTAACTCTCTCAGCCGGGCGTCCAGGCAAGCCAAGCAGGTCAGCCGCAAACCCTGGGCTGGCACGCCGGGGTATATGTCAGCTGAGCAATTCTCCGGCGGCAGACTTACCCCAGCCTGCGATATCTATTCCTTTGCCGTAGTACTCTGGGAAGCTCTGGAAGGCAGGCCGTACATCAGCGATTCGCTGGGCGATGAGTCTCTGAAATTTCAGATACTCCACCGCAAATATATGCCTGCTGAAGATATCCCCGACCATCTCAATGCCGTCCTCGAAAAGGCACTGTCCAAAAATCCAAACGATAGGCCAAAAACCGCTACCAAACTGGTAGAAATGCTGGACTCTCGCGGTAACACAGCCAAAGCTGTCGCAAAAGCGGCACTACAGAAACAACAGCAAGAAGAGCAAAAACGAACACAGCAAAAATTGCAGGAGCAACGGAAGCAGCGATTACGAGAGGAACAACAACGCAGGGCCGCGGGAACAAGGCCCGAAGAAGAAAATGGAAAAATCCACCAAGAGAAAAACCGCAGGATGTCCAAGTCTATTAAGAAGTTCGCCGGAATGTTTTTTGCTGTTCTTGTTGTAGTAGCGTTTGTTAGTTTTTTGGGTCAGTCTCGCCGCACAAAAAATAATAACTCTCAAAGTTCCAACAACGACATCAGGTCCTCTCAGCCAGTTACTCCCAAAGGTATGAAAACCAAATCTACCGACAACACAGCCCCGGCGTTGGCTGTGAAGGTTGCCAAATCGTCAGACGGTAAGTTTCTAACCTTCGACCTCGGCGGGGGCGTGAGCATGAAGTTGGTAAAAATCCCCGCCGGTACATTCATGATGGGTAGTCCCGCAAGCGAAGCCAGGCGAGGTAGCGATGAAGGTCCACAGCGCCGCGTAACTATTAGTAAGCCCTTCTACATGGGTATATACGAAGTTACGCAGGAGCAGTACCAGGCTGTTCTGGGCGAGAACCCGAGTAATTTCACGGGCGCAAAGAACCCCGTGAAGAAGATATCGTGGAATAATGCAGCAGAGTTTTGCAGGAGATTATCCGTCAAGACTGGTAAAACTGTTCGTCTTCCTACCGAAGCTCAGTGGGAATACGCCTGCCGGGCGGGTACGACCACGCCTTTTAACACGGGCGAGACTATTTCTACCAGCCAAGCCAATTACAACGGATATTACACTTACGGTAGTGGAAAAAAAGGAGCTTATAGCGACAAGACGATTCCTGTCGGCAGTTTCAAGCCAAATGCCTTTGGCTTGTATGACATGCACGGTAATGTATGGGAGTGGTGCAAAGACTGGTATGACAAGAGCTATTACGCAAAAGCGAATAATCGAGATCCGCAAGGGCCAGATTCTGGTGAATACCGTGTTCTGCGCGGCGGCCGTTGGTACAGCGATCCAAAGAACTGCCGTTCTGCGCATCGCGGCAGGGATGCGCCCAACCTTATGGTCGGTGGTAGTTATGGGTTTCGTGTTGTTGTCCTAGACTAAACTCAACTATTAACCCATTTGCCATCCCGAGCGAAGCTAGGGCCGAAATTTTTAAAAATAGTCGAAAAAGGCGAAATATGATGAAAAACGGGTGTGTAGTTGAGATATTGACCAAGCCAAGAAGAAAAACAAAAAGACAAGAGAGGTAAGAAGAAGTAAATAAAATTCAATAAAAATAAATAAAATACTTGACAGGGATGGTGGCGTAAGTAATAATTCCTGTAAAGACGGACAGTTTTCGGGTTTTGGTTTTGAAAAATTTCGGAAAGTAGCTTTGGAAAGAAGATATGGTTACGACAAAATATCTGACGATGGACGAGGCAGCTGAGCAGCTTGGGGTTGAGTATAAGACTATTTACAGGCTTGTTCGCAGCGGGGAGCTGCCAGCTGGGCGGGTCGGGCGGATTTATCGTATCGCCCAGAGCGATATCGACATGTACTTCGAGCGTCAGAAGCAATTGGTAGCCGACGCGGCGAAACAGCCTGCCCAGGCCAAGGCAGCCCGGTCTGGCGTGCGGAAATGTTGCGCTTGCGGACAGGAGCTTTTCAGCGAACTGTCTGTGGCTGGTCAGTGCCAGCAGTGCCGCGGCGATATATGTCAGGCCTGCTGGTCTATCAAAAAAATCCGCTACTGCCCCTCGCATGAATCCCCATCGACACTGAAAAGTAACATGGTCGGTAAAACCGCCAGCGAGATTGATAGTATCGCGGGGACAGCTGGCAAGTCCAAGGCCAGGATGACCAAAAATGAAATCCAGGCTGCCGACCAGGCCAGGGAAGCAGAGGTCGCTCAGAAGGTTCAGGCCCTCCGCCAGGCAGGTCAGACTGTGGTTACCGGGCCGGGGGCCAGGCTCGCCGAGGCAACATTTCTCCGCGCGTTTGGCCAGCGTCTCGAACAGGTCGACCAGCTGCCGGACCCGCTTTCCGGGCTGGATATTTCCCTGCCCGAGGCCCGCGTGAAGCATGAGATCAAGTCGGACAAAAAATCCGCAGGCCAGGGTAAAGACTTGCCCGGCAATCAAGCCAGCCGATTCGTCCTTCGCACGGGTGGCTGGGGCAAGCCCAAGGCTGGGGTAGTTCTCGAAGCCCAATTCCTCGCCCGCTGCCATCGTCTCGCAGAGCGTGGTTATGACACCGAGCCGATTGGCCAGGCAGAGCTTTCGGCGATACTCAACGACTTGGCCCGGGCTGCCAAGAGCAAGGCTGATGCCTTCGGCGTGATTATCCTGGCCAGTCCGACAGGCTGGTCTGACGATGCCCGCAGCCTTGTCGTCGGGCCGAGCAGCGGAGTGAAATTTCACGACCGCAACATCGCGGTTGTCCTGTGGGACATTGCAGCGGACGAGTCGGTTTTCGATATTGACGACGCCCGCCTGCGAGCGTACTGGCCTATCATCGCGCCGAAACGATGGGCTTTGCAAAAGGCTGAGTGTATCCGCCAGATCGTCGATGCGATGGTAGACCGCAACAGCTTAGCTCTGAATGAGGCAGGTAAACTTATCGAGCAGGACCTCGCCTGGCTGCGGGCTGGGTTTGTAGCCTTGGCGGGGGAAGGCAAGTATCTCCTTGATGAACTTGCGGATTTGGGGCTTGTTTTATCGCGTAAATAAATTTGACTCCAGCCTGGCTGGGGTGTCGAAAGGACAGCGACATGAAAGATTTTTTGAACGGGATTAAGACCTTGTTAACGGGCAAGCGGAGCATAAGCGGGATATCAGCCGAGGAAATTCGCAAGGAACGGATTAGGCTGGAGCAGGCAGAGGGCCGAATAACCTCGGAGATAGAGCAGCTCGAAACGAAGAAGAAAGAGCTTTTTTCCAAAGGTGCCAGCGAGTCCTCGCAGCGGAGCCAGGTTATGTTGGCTCGCAAGATAAAGGAGCTGGACGCACAAGCCAAGGCTCGCGACGGGCAGCTTGCGATGATATCCCGGCAAAGTCGAATCCTCGCGGGGCTGTCCATGATCAAGGAAAACGAATCGATGATGTGCGAGATGGGCGTGTCGAGCATTATTAGCAAAATGGATTTGCCGGAACTGGAACGCTACATCGAGAAGGCTTCGGTAACCGGCGAATTCCAGATGGAACGCTTTGGCCAAATATTGCAGGTACTCGAAGGCCCGGCAGGTGCGAGCGTTTGCGTGGACGAAGACGAAGACACTTTGGCGATAGTAGCAGCTATGCAGCAGGCCCAGGCCGACGGCGATGGCCAGGCTGTCGAAAGCGGAATGACCGAAGTGCAGAACATTCTGCAAACGCCCGACTTGGATGCCGACTCGGCAGTGTAACGGAATTAAAGCGGATCAATGTTGATTGGTTGAAGTTGAACTAGAGATGAAAGGTTAGCACAATGAAACGATGCAGATGGCTTTTTGCGGTTGGGTTGATTGTTTTGGCGGCGTGGATATCTGGCTGCACAAGGGAGCGGCTTGAAGGTCGCGACTGGCCAGAGCCAAGAGAGCCGCAGGACTCTCAGAAAACAGGAAAATAAACTTCAGGCATTTTCTTTCAGGAGAATTTATCATGAACAAACAAACAGGTTTTTTTCTAATTCTATTAGTTTCCATAACGACGGCGATGTTTTGCGGTGGCTGTGCCGTGCCAGAAGATTTGGAGGATATAAAGATACAGCCGGGCGGGGAACATTCCGTAGATCCTCCGCCGGAGAGAGATACCACCCCGGACAAGCCATCTGTAAATGACGGGAAGGTTGTTACCTCGGTGGGCAAATCGCTGCCGCCGCGGATGAGCGACGCCCAGAAGCAGAAGATAATCAACGAGACGCTGATGAACCTGATGCGAGTGATTGTTTGCGGGAACGAAACCGTAGAGCTTTCCGACGGAAATGAGCGGACATCGACAGGCCTGGAAAAACTCACCAGCCGACTGGCGGAGCTGGGCTTCAATGTAATCCAGAACGACGGCAAGCTATCGTTTAATCCGAGCGAGTCGGAGCAGAACCATTTTCGATACGAGAACAAATGTAATCTCCTGTTCCTGCTGAAGGGCCAGGCCCGGCAGGCGGATAAGTTTGGTAATTTTTATTCGTTCCAGTGCAAGCAGAAGATGAAAGTGCTGAACCTCACGACTCACCAGGTAATCGCCCTGAAAACATTTACCAGCCGAGGCAAGCGGGCGACGAGCCAAACCGATGCTGCCGAGAGTGCTATCGAAAAAACGACCGGCGAGCTGGCAAACTATATTACCGACGAGATAATTCGCAAGTGGGAAGTCGCCAGTTTATTGAGGGTTAAGCTGAGAGTTACGGACCTTGATACCGTCGCGATGGCTGATGATATTCGAGTAGGCCTACAGAAACGCGTGGGGATTTACTATGTCTCGTTGGAACGCTGGGACAAATCCAGCGAGATTGGCGAGTATGAAATTCTCTGCCGGGCCAATGTGCAGCGATTCCTGGCGGCGTATATCGATGAAGTTTGCAAGGGACATGTTAAGGTTAAGACGCTCTCCCGCAATTTCGTAACGGCAGAGCGATCGAAAACGAATATCAGGTTGATAGATTAAGGAGCTTTTTATGAAAACGATGAAAACGATGAAAACGCGGAAAATGTTGGTGATGATGATGTGTGGTTTTGTTCTTGGCGGTCTTGTACAAAATGCTCGCGCTGATGACAGTGAGCAGCAGATACAGCGTCAGGCGATTGACCAAGCCATCGGGCAAGTTGCCCAGAGCCTGGACAACACGGATTTCCCCGGCGTAAAAAGCATAGCCGTGCTGCCCATTTTGGGACAGGACAGCGATTACGCCACGACGGTACTTCAGAACGCCGTAACCGATACGCATTACAAGCTGTTCACTCGCGATGATGGTGTCTGGAAAACGCTCCTTGCCGAGATCGAGTGGGGCGTGAATCGCGAAGATGTTATGGACGCCGCCACGATCCAGAAATTCGGCAAGATCAACGGCGTCAGTGCCATAATGTACGGGCGAGTGTGGGACAGCTCGGTGAACATGTGGAGCATCCGGGCCAGGGCGAAGGTTTCTGTCCAGCTTGCAAGCGTGGAGACCGGGCAGGTGCTCTGGAGTTCGCAGGTTATCGAGACCGAATCTTTCATTCACTGGTCGGACGCGGTTACGAAGTTTTGGAAATATCCCAGCTTGCTGATTGCTGGCCTGGCAGCGATGCTTATCCTGCTGGTTGTTCTCCGCAAAATTACCAAAGCCATTGCAGGGGCAAACAGGCCACGATAATTTTGCCACGATAATAGTTGGCCAGTGAAACTGGTAAACCGAGAGATTCCGTGAATAGTAGCGAACCAAAACAACTTGGCGATTTCAAATTGATCGAGAAGATCGGTGCCGGCGGCATGGGCGAGGTCTGGCTGGGGGAGAATGTCCACACCCGCAAGCAGTACGCCGTCAAGCTCCTGCCGACCGCAGCTACGCGGGATAAAAATTTCGTCAGCCGATTTTTCGACGAAGGCCGAGTGATGTCCGACCTGGAACACAAGCATATTGTGCGGG
>Ga0164310_10001892_pt1 | contig 11968 bp, 11 predicted proteins | sample GuaBasSedimGuay1_FD_121795 | JGI IMG/M metagenome (GOLD analysis project Ga0164310, IMG submission 121795) | Subseafloor sediment microbial communities from Guaymas Basin, Gulf of California, Mexico - Guay1, Core 4569-9, 0-3 cm | ecosystem: Environmental > Aquatic > Marine > Hydrothermal vents... | reverse complement strand
TTCAAAGACCGAAGGATTTGTTGTAGCACCAGAAGCTTCCCATGCTGTAAAAGCAGCAATAGATCAAGCTTTGATATGTAAACAAAAAAATGAAGAAAAAACGATAGTGTTTGCAAATAGTGGACATGGGCATTTTGATCTGTCTGCATATGATGCATATCATAACAATCAGATTCAAGATTATGAATATCCAGAAAAACTAATACAGAAAGCAATGGCGGAGCTTCCAGATATAGATTGATCAATAGGTGAAATTTATTGATAATATCAATAAATATCTCTCTATTTTTTATTTTTTTTAAATATTAATGCAGTTTAATAAGACACATTGGCAGTAAATGCGAAATGAAGATGTTCTTTTATCAATTTTTTTCTTTTTTTTTAGAAAAATATTTATGGCAACCCATTAATTATAATTTTGTCAGGTAAAATGAAATGAGGGACATTTGATGGATACTTTTAGATTTAAGTAAATCTAGAGGGTATGAGGTTGAGGGCAAATATCCAACAAATTACGTTATTGCTTAGACTGGATCATAAATATAATATTAATGAAACATTTATATGAAAAATAAATGTTTAAATAGTAAAAAATCATTATAAAAGCGATAAGGTTGGATGAAAAAGGAGGAAAAAAGATGAAATTAACGAAAAATATAATGGTATTTTCCATTATTGGATTGATTATTGGGGCAAGTTTTATAACAACAATTAGTGGAGATTATGGTGAAACAGAAAAATCTAAAACATTTAGTAAAATTTCATATAAAGTCGCAATCCGGTCAGTTTCAGAAAATTCATCAAACGAATGTAAAGTTTTCCATAATATTTCAGAAGAGGAATTGTTGAATTTTAAAGAAAAATTTTTGTCTATAAAAGACAACGATCAATTGTCAACAGAATCTTTCGTTGAAAAACAATTTGAAATATTAAAAGAATATAATATTCTTCCAATAGAAATTACAGTTAAAAACATTACAAATTTGATAAATAAAAACACAGTTCAATTCAGCAAACAAAAGTTAAAAAAACAATCTGAAGATGAACCGGATCCATCTTTTTTTCCTTATGTTAGATTCGGTCCAACAATAAATATATATGCCTCATTTATGAGTCAATATTCATTTATTAATGATGTAACTCAACAAATTCCATTTTATTTTAATATAACGAAAATAAATACAATATTAGAAAGATTCTTTAATATTGAAAATCCAATATTCCTGTTATCGGAGAATATAACAGCAGGATACTATGGTACTTTATCACCCTGGCAGATTGGTATAGGTGGTTCAATTGGGTATTTCTCTTCGCTAGGCCCTACAGAAAAATGGAATTACCATTTTTATGGACCTTTTCTTGGTGTATTTATATTACCAATTACAATATTAGGAATATACATTTTTTATGAAGTAGATGATCCACAGTACCCTGGAGGGTCCTTTGAAATACCAATCTTTGATTTTTACATTAATTGCCCAATTATATTTTCTTTAACTATCCCTGGGTGGTTTGTAAATCCTGATGATCAACCATAGTATTTAATTGAGAAAAATGAGAATTCTATAATCTCTGGAGAATTAAAATAAGCATGAATAGAATCATTTCATTATTAGTAATTGGGATTTTTGTTATAAATGGAATTGAGATAGGATCATCACAAATAAGAAAATCAGTAATACTCGTGAATGAAATGAATGGTATTGAGGAATATGACTTTGTTATTATTACATCAAATAGGTTCAGATCTGAGATAATACCACTCATTGATTTTAAATCAAATTACAACATAAAGACACATATTAAAACAACAGAGGAAATATGCGGGGAATTTAAAGGGTTAGATCGTCCAGAAAAAATTAAAAATTTTATCATACATGCCAAAGAACATTGGAACATATCTTATGTGATGCTTGTTGGGAATACCCTTCAGGTTCCAACAAGAGAATGTTTTAATGATGATGGGTTTTTACCAACTTCAGTATTTTTCCCAAGCGATTTATATTATGCTGATTTGTATGATGAAAATGGAAATTACTCTGATTGGAATGCCGATAATGACAAATATTTTGGTGAGTGGCATATGAATTGTTCAGCAGAAGATGCAGGCATTAACCTTATACCAGATATTGCAATTGGAAGATTGGTATGCAATACTCGTTTTGAATTGAGAATGGCAATTCAAAAAATTATGGATTATGAAAATAAGAACCATAAAAATGAAGAATGGTTTAATACTATGGTTGTTGCAGGTGGAGATACATATTCAGAAGCTAATGGTTATTATGGAGAAAATTATGAAAAATTTGAAGGAGAAGTAAACACAAAGATGGCGCTAGAAACAATGAAAGGTTTCAAACAAGTAAAAATATGGGGATCAAATAACAATCTTGATTTTTTTGGGTTTAATATTCTCCAGGGAATTAACAATGGATGTGGTTTCCTTTATTTATCAGGTCATGGTAATCCAAAGATTTGGACAACATCAGACACAAAGGGAAATAGCACAACAATTACAACATTACATTCCAATTTGTTTATTAATAATGAAAAATTGCCAGTTTGCATTTTAGGTGGATGTCAGAATTGTAGATTTGATTTTATTGGACTAAACCCTGTATTAAAAAATAAGATACCTATTTTCATAACAGATTGTTTAGGTTGGAGTTTAACAAATAAATTAAACGGGGGTATGATTGCAACAATTGGATGCACTGATTTAAGTTGGCTTGGATTAGAATTTACTAGTATGAAAGGAGGTTCAAATTGGTTAGAATTAGGCTTTTTCAAGGAATATCAAAAAGGAATTGATACAATTGGAGATATTTGGAAAAATGTTATAACTCAGTATGTACAAAATTTCACTATTGATTGGAACGATCAATCTTTATGTGATTCTTCATTACATGCAAAAACCGTTCAACAATGGGTATTGTTTGGCGACCCCACTCTCAAAATTGGAGGATATGGCGGATAAATCAATTTTTCATTATAAAAAACTACAACAATTTAGCACACAAATATATGAAGTTTATTTTATTAAATATTTTTTAATTACCATAAGATTTAAATGTTTCAGAGTTATTACAAATTTATACCAATTGGGGGGTATTTAATACGAGAAGGAGGAACATAACATTAATTATATGCTTTTTATTTTTATCAATTGCAACAATACATCCAGCAATTTATGGTCAACAAACAATAGACATTATCAAGGTCAATAATGAATCTAAACCAATAAATATAAGTTCAGATGAAGAGATTGCTGGTTTATTTGACAAATTAAAAACAAAGGTTTTTAATGATGAAAACCCACTAAATGAGATAAAAAGCATATTGGACAAAAAAGAGATCCAAGAAAACGTTCAATCTCTTTGTGGAAACGCCTCAATAGATACATTAAATGTGGTTTTTTCAAATACTCCTACGTTTATAAAAAAAATAAAACTATTTCAATATAAATATTCACTGCGCCAGGGATATAAAAATGATACGGTACAAGAATTCATGGATTTAATATCCGTAATTTCTACTTATAAAATTAATTCAATTGATGATATTGATAAAATAGATGAGATTCCTAAAGAATATAAAGACATCATAAAAGAATTTTACAATAAATGGATAGAAAGCGAAAAGGCAGAACAAATAATCAACTTGGCAAATAAATTCGAATTAAATCCACTTATTGTAGGTATTATTGTTTTTTCAGTTGTTGTAATATGGGGCATGGCTTATGGAGGTGTTGCAACATTAACTGCAAATTCCGCTCTTTTTTATACCATGGGTATTTGTGTAATAGAATCATTATTCTTTGGTATAGTTTCAAATGCATATATTGCTGATTCTATGGTGGGAAATGAAACAAAAATATATGACGCTTTAGCAGAATGGGTAAGTAATTACCTTTTACCTTGGATGAGTTTTGAATTTGCGGAACATTTAATTTCTGGAATAATGGTTATTCTTTTAACTGGGTTATTTTTAGGAATTTTGGCCGGTCCATTAGTTCTTTATTATTTAGGAACTGAATCAATTTGGATAGCAAGAATAGTGTTTTTATATGGGGCTCAGGCATGGGCCGTCGTACCATTGTTAATTGATGTTATTATTGGATTGGTTTATTTGAATAGTTTACAATAATGAAGAATAATGTTACGCCGAGGAGGAGATTTGAACTCCTGTGAGACCGAAGTCTCACGAGATTTCCAGTCTCGCGCAGTACCAGGCTGTGCCACCTCGGCAGAAAAATTGTTAGAATGAGGGTATTAAACCATCCTTATTAATGTTTTTTCCAGATAGGGGGGTATGTTCCTTTTTTCATGTAGACTTGTTCTACAATAACGCAAACTCCTGCGTCTTTTTGAAATATTTCCTCAGTTGAACATGTGGTCTTTCCGAAACCTACAACCTCTCCTTTCAATGTCATGATTGCGACAGAATCCTTTTTTTGTATGTCTGTGTCAACTTCAACAATGCCGGGTATTGCTAGATCTGCACCATGGCAAAGTGCATCAACTGCTGAATCTCGGATTACTATGTGGGGTATAAACTTAAACAAGGATTCGATTGGATGAATTATGGATTGTATTGGTTTTTCGTTGTTTTCTTCTTTCCAAAAGATATAATTGTCTTTTATATCATGAAGGGTGCAGAGATTATTGTCATATATTTTTCCAACTCGTGTTCTTCGTAATGCTGCCATATGTGCTTTACAGCCAAGTTTTTTCCCTATGTCCACACAAAGCGTCCGAATATATGTTCCTGCTTGGCATCCCACGCGAAACAATACTTCTGTTCCTTTTATTTCAATAAATTCGATATAATAGATATTACGTTTTCGTCTTACTCTTTTCACCGCTGATCTAACTGGGGGCAGTTGAGTTATGGTTCCTACAAATTCTTGTAATGTTTTTTTTATTTTTTTCTCAGGAATTGGTTCATGTAGTTTCATTACTGCAACATATTCTTTTCCTGTTTGAGAAAGCACATGAAGGCCTCGTGCTGCACGACCTATTCCAATGGGTAGAACACCTGTTACTTTCGGGTCAAGCGTTCCTGCATGGCCTACTTTTGGGATTTGAAGCATATCTCGTATCCATGCATCTATCTGATGGCATGTTGGACCTGAGGGTTTATCGATAAAAAATACACCTGCTTCAAATAATTCATCAATAGATCGTTTTGAAGGAGGTTTTCCATAATGTGGATTTGTTGAAACATTTGCTTTAATTAATCGGTTGCGGATGTTGTCGGCAGGTAATTGATGATTAGCATTGGCCATACGGATCACATTTTTTTATATCTTAGTTATCTAAAAAACCTTTGTTGAGAAATGCAAGTATCATGATGACGATTTCATCAGGTGTTTTTTCTGATGAATCAATTATTAGATCATAAATAGAGGTATCCAACAAATCGATTTTATAGGATGAAAGATATCGTTTCTGTTCACTTTTTTCCCTGTGTTTCATTTCTTGTTTACGTTGTTCAATACTGCCACCTTCACGATTCACAATTCTAGATGCTCTAATATTTTCATCTGCATTGATCATTATCTTTATAGCATTGATCTTGTTTTTATATGCAAGCCAGCCTGAAAGACGTCCTTCAAGGATCACATTCCCTGATTTTAAAATCTCAACTTGTTTATCGTCCAGCTCTCTGTCTATTTGTTCATTTTGTTCACAGTATTTGCTAAACTCTGAAAGACTCATATTATGTGTTTCTGCTAGATTTCTAAAAAGCATACCACTATAAACATAGGGCATGTTGAGTTTTTTTTGTAGAATTTTAGCTATTGTTGATTTGCCACTACCAGGTGTCCCACTTATTGTAATTGTTGTCATAAATCATCTATTTAAAGGAAGGAATTATCTTTTTTCTTGTTTCCTTCCACCAATCTGACCAGCTTATCCATTTTAGTCCCTGTCGGACAATTTGGCCAAACACCATTGAAAACACTAGATACAACCAGAGCCATGTTTGCCAGAGGAAACCTACTGGTTTGGAAAACAGGGAAACACCTGTTGCCCAAGGAACTGTGAAATAGAAATATTCAAGGTTTCCAAGGAAAAATCTAAGCCACATGAAAATTGGGACAATGAAGATAAATAAGAAAAACATAGGTTTCATCATGCCACTAGATGCTTCTGTTTGCCGCCGCATGATTTGAGGCTGCATTTTCATCATTTTATTAACTCGATTGGTATTTCCTTCTCTTCTTGCCTTTTGCATTTCTTTCTGAAAAGTACGTGTTATCTCTTGGGATTCACCCATTTTTTTCCAATCCGTAAATAAATTCTGGAAAAATGAGGATAAGGATACGACGATTGCTCCTGCAAGAACCAATGTTACTATGGGGAATGCACCGTCAAACCCGATGAGAGGGTAGAATGCTGAGTTTAATGATACTGCAAGAAATTTGGATACATTTGGATCTCCAAAGATAAAAAGCATCACAAACATCAATAACATTAACATTAACAGCTGATTGCTTTGTCCTTTTGCACTCTTATTATCCATCTATGATTCCTCTTTTAATTTTTTTTTATGAAATAGATAAAGAGAGCATAAAAATATCTACACTCTCAAATTGATAGTCTTTTATTAGTCTGATCCGAAGAATCCTCTTAGTACAGGATGCATCTCCATTGCTTGTTCTTTTGCGATATCCTCATACAATCTAATGATGATACCTACAGTTAGAAGAACTCCTGTTCCACTTGCATTACCAACGGTTCCAACTGCATCAGCAAAACCTGCAAGTGCTCCAACTGCTGCACCACCAATAACAGTAACTACTGGGATATATCGTTCAAGGACCTTTTTTAATACACGTGGATCTCTTCGAAATCCGGGTATTTGCATACCTGAACTTTGTATCTGTTTTGCGACATCTTTTGGTGCCATATTGGTTGTTTCAATCCAGAATTTTGCAAATAGAATTGAACCTATGATCAACACGGATAAATATATAATGACTTTTGCAGCATATTGCCAGGGAGCATGGCCTCCATATCCTCCTGCAAAAATAGGCATCAGCCAACTATTCAGTCCTCCAGGACTTGATAGATACCAGGCACCTCCTGCAAGAGGTTGGGTTGTAACGGCTAGATCGTATTTTCCAATCCACCATTGACCACCTAGAAGCGGTAGTTTTGATCCATGCAGTAGCATTGCAAACATGTTTACATTTGCAAGAAGTGCAGACATTAAAATAACAGGTATGTTAGATGCATATATGAGACGAATCGGGTATCTTCCACGGGCACCTCGAACTTTTCCATGTGCAAGGGGAAGCTCAATTCTAGATGATTCAATATATACAACAAGGAAAAATATGAATAGCGTTCCAAGCAATGGAACAATAGCATTTGTATAACCAATACTGGGTGCACCTAAAAGCATTGATTGATAGCCTCCACCGACAATTTCACCTAGGCTCATTTGTGATGAAAGATAAGCTGTCCCGGGAATGACTCCTGCTGGTGGGTTACTCATACTAACAATACCGCCTGAAACCGGTAGCCAGCTGAAAAGACCCGTAAACAATGCTTGTGAAACCCCTGCGGCTATGAAAAGTGATATACCGGATCCAATACCCCATTTTGAAATGGTTTCATCCATAAAGAATACAATATATGCACCAACAATTAATTGGATGACAATGACAAAGTTAGCCATATTCATGCCAACCATATCAACAAGCCCAGTTGTCGGTTGCAGATATCCAAAGATTTGAGGTATTGCTTCAACGACAATCATAACAAGTACAAGGACTTTTTGACTTCCTTGATAAATAGCTTTATCTTCTGCGTTAGAAAGATCCAGGTTAATGATTTTAGCTCCGACAAACAGCTGAAGAATAATAGATGCAGTAACGATTGGTCCTATACCGAGATGCATAATAGAACCCGATGCACCAGCCATAATAAACCGGTAATTGGCAAACAAATCAATAACGTCAGATTTCAATCCAAATATCATGATGTTTGTCAAAATAAAATAGATGATTAGACTAAGAATTGTCCAGAACATTTTTGTTCTGAATGTCACATGTCCATCTGGTTTTTTTATTGCAGGCCAGCGATCAATTAATGGTTTTAGCTTGTATAAGTAACTCTTTTTTTCTTCTGCCATAATCTAAGCCCAGGTTTTTTATTTTTATTTATTATTGTTTGATGAGGTTGACTTCGCCATTTTGTGCTTTGATTTTCTCAATGGCTTTTGCGGAGGCTTTTTTCACGGTTATCTTGAAATCTTTTCCTATGTTTCCGCCACCAAGGAGTTTATCAATTCCTTCTTTTTCAAGATCAATAGTTTTTTTTGAGGGAAATCGATCTTCAAGTGCTCCAATGTTTATATATGTGTCATGTTTTATCATTTTTTGAGGTCGTTTGAAACCATGTTTTCCAATGTGGTCAGGCATATATTTCATCATGTGCATGAATCGATGTTTAAGAAGTCCTGCATTTCCTTTTCCGCCTCTAAGACCTGCCCCACGTCCGCCTTTTTTTCCACGTCCATGTGTCATAGAACCTCTGAATTTCTTTGTTTTATTCCCTGTCAATTAAATCACGTATCCTGTAACTTGTTTACTTTATAGGTCGAATGCAGATATAGTAATACATTATTATACTTTCGGATGGTTTTCATTGGATTTTTATGGTTTTTGAGTGTTCCTTTAATTTTTTTATTGATGATTTGGAGGTTATAGATTCTTTGTTTTTTATAGCATTCGATTTATTGAGTTAATAATCTGCAGTATATAAAACTGTAATAAATTTAGAAAGATTTATATAAAAAGTTAATTATAGTATATTTCAATAGTAAGAATTGATTCAAACCAATATATCTAATAGGAGGAATATAGAGAAATGAAAAAAATGTTAGAAAAAACATCAATTATTGCGGTAGCAGCTTTATTCTTAACAGTTTCAATCATGCCAATGATTGCAGCAGATTTAGGAACAGAAAAAGAACAGACCATTCCAATTGAAATAAGTTCAATTCAGGAGAATGGATTACTTAAAACAGAAACATTCCGTTTGACAAACGCAGAATTTTCAACAATAATTGAGAAACTCACCACATTAATAAATCTAATAAATATGGCAAAAGGTGAAGATGCAGTAGCAAATATACTTCTCAACTTTATAAATGGAAACAACAACCCTCTTCTTTCAAAAATCATCAATGCTCTCTTAACATCAAATATGGATTTTGATAGAAAAGTTGTAGTTAGTGCAGGCTGGGGTTTAAATATCAACCCATTTAAGAAAAGTCAAACAGAATTTGTGAAACCTATCACATTCTGGCATTATGCAGAAAACTCCGATACTCTGACGTTTCCAAGTTCAACTGCAACTCTTAATCTAAACCCATTTGAAGCTAAAACAATGATAGGAAGTCAACTTGGAATAATGCTCCGATTTAGAGGGGTATATGTTCATATACCACAATCATACCCTGCTCAAAGTTTCACATTCTTTATAGGGTCTGCAAAACACATTATCAACATTGAACTTCCAACAATACAAATTCCAGATGGAATGATGGAATAAAAATACCATTCATTTCTTCTCTTTTTTTTAATTTTAATCAAAAAATATTAATATGATATTTGCTGTATTATATTATGATGATTTAATGATATTAGATCATAAAATGAGGCCGTATTTGACCATTGGGTCAATCTTTATTGTTTTCTTATTGATTATTACAATTTTTGTTCCAGTATCTAATGCAGGATTGCTGGATGAGAAGGAAACAGTTCGTGTTGCTTTCATTTGGCAACGGTGGGACATTCTTGATATACCTGCAAAAATTGGCATGTTCATTTATAAAAGGATTTTAAAGCAAGCGGAATCTGAATACAATGTAAATTTTGAAGTTTATGAATTCTGGGATCGAAAACATGGTGGAGACGTTCAAAGTGGGAAACTAGAATTACTTGACATTGATGTAGTTGTTGGACCTGGAGGATTTGGAGGTTGGAATAGTCCGAAAGCATATCGAACTGAATTGAGAAAATTCGTCCGATCAGGTGGAGGATTTTATGGGATATGTGGAGATTCAACATTTGGATCTCTTGGCGTAGTCAATCTTCCAGCGGGTTTCAGAGTCCCTCTAAAAAAAGCCACAGGATCAAAAACATTGACTCCCATGCTTGGTCTTGCCAATGTATATACAGATGCCAGTGCCTTTAATGAGATTCTTAAATATCCTTTCTGGATAAAAAAATCAGATATAATTGAAATTGCCGGGCAGCTTCCTATTTCACGGGCCCCTATTAAAATTGAACCATCTCTTGTTAATATACAGGAACCATATAGTGGGGATCGTATACGAGTTATGCTTGGTAATGCACCTCTTGTTGATGGACCAATTATCTTCCGTCTTTTTATGCCTAAGGTATATACTATTGCAGAGTTCAAGGGAACTGATGAACCATATGATAAAACCTTGAAAGGAGAGAAAGCAATGGTTGCAACATGGTATGGAAAAGGAAAAGTTGTTCTTTCTGTTGTACATCCAGAACTCACCATAGGAAACACCAGAGCACATGATCTTTTTGTTAGAAATCTTCTTTGGGCTGCAAAATCTTTACCATTGAAGGATCGAATCATATCGTCTCTACCGCTTTTAGTAACACTCTATAATTCAAAAAACATTGATCATCCCTTGTTTTGGTATCTACTAATCACAAAAGATTTCTAAATTTAGGATTGTTACTTTATTTGAACTAATGCAACTGATACTTTGTCTTTAAATTTCTTATGAAAAGAGAATTGTGCTTTAATTGGAAAATCATAGATTTGAAGAACTTCACCCTCTTTTTTTAGTGATTTTAGTAGCTTGCTTATAAAATCAAGGGTGTGTTTTAGGTGAAGGGAATAGACAACTGATGCAACAGAGGTTGCTTTTTCTAAAAACGCCCGATCTGCATGAATGTTTTGTTTTTGAGCACCAAATGGCGGATTCATCAATACAGTATCAACTTTTTCAGAAACATCTGAAACATCTTTACAGATAAAATCAATGTTAAATTGGTGTTTCTTTGCAAATGACACTGCAAGATCAATACAGTCCTGATCTTTATCAACGCCTATGATCTGTTTTGCATTCAATATTTTTGCACCAAATGAAAAAATCCCTGTTCCACAACCCAGATCAAGGACATACTTGTCAGATATATCTTCAGATGCATAGGCTTGAAAGAGGATGTCCGATGCGATTGTTGCAGGTGTTTTATATTGCTCAAAACCTGGTTTCGGATCTGAAAAATCTGGTACTTGCTCTAAAAATATTTCCAGATCTTTTTTTTTCATCATTTCACCATTTGATAAAAAACAATTAGATAGATGAAATTGATGTTTCTTTTTGTTTCAGTGGTTCTTTTTTGACTTTCTTTAATGTAAAATAAAACGTACTACCTTGATTTTTTCCAGGGCTCTCTACCCATATTTTGCCACCATGTTTTTCAACTATTCGTTTGCAAATGTTAAGACCTAGGCCACTGCTATCTAGATTATGACGACTGTCATCTGCTTTATAAAACTCATTAAATGCTTGTTTTATCTGGGATGATTCCATCCCAATTCCAGTATCACTTATAGAAACTATAATATCTGAGGAACCTGTCTTTTGAACCGCATCAATACTTATGGATCCTCCTTCTTCCAATGAATATTTCACCGCATTTGTAATAAGGTTATTTAATAGTTCCTGCAATAAAATATGATCTGCTTCAACATATATCTCATCAATTACATGATTTTCGACTACGATATCGTTCTCTTCAAATAAAACCTGATTGTTCACAACTGAATTTTTAATTTCATCTGTCAATGAAATCGTTTCAATATTAAATGGGATTTTATCTGAATTTAGCTTTGCTAGATTAATGGTTTTGTTTACAAGCTCTTTCATAAATACAACGTTTCTATTTACAACTGTGAAC
>Ga0164310_10001891_pt1 | contig 11970 bp, 20 predicted proteins | sample GuaBasSedimGuay1_FD_121795 | JGI IMG/M metagenome (GOLD analysis project Ga0164310, IMG submission 121795) | Subseafloor sediment microbial communities from Guaymas Basin, Gulf of California, Mexico - Guay1, Core 4569-9, 0-3 cm | ecosystem: Environmental > Aquatic > Marine > Hydrothermal vents... | reverse complement strand
GTATATAATCGACGTAGTACTTGGGGGATAAGTACCGAAGATTGTAGAAAAAATGGATACCATAAATTATATGGCACCGGGCATCTTAAGTTTGTGTTAAAAATAGAAGGAGGGAGTTAGTATGGAAAAGACACTTTTTATAATTAAGCCGGATGGCGTGAAAGGTGAGTTAATAGGCCAAATAATAGAGCGTATTCAATATGAGATGCACGTAACACGCCTGCAAATGCTTCATTTGACTAGACACTTGGCAGAAGCCATCTACGCTGAACATCAAGGGAAAGATTTTTTCGAGAAACAGATAGCGTTTATGGTATCCGGACCAGTGGTATTGATTGAGGCAGAATACTTCGATGGAGTGGTGGTGGGACGTAAACTGGTAGATGAAATACGTAAAGAGTTCGCGTCCTTAGCGCACAAACATCTAAATGTCCTACACGGATCAGACAGTCCAGAATCAGCTAAACGTGAGTTGGCCCTATTTTTTGGAGAAAAAGGAGTGTGCGGATGCCGTATACCCCAATAAGCCGAAAACCAAAAACCGTTGAAATAGATAAGTCACTGTTATATGTATCTAAAGCGTCATTAGAAGCCGAAGTCAGGAAAGCATTATATTGGTACCTGGAGAAAAGAACACTGGAGGAGTTAGAGTTTGAAAGGGAGTGTATTGATGCGGAAATCAAAAGAAGAAATACAAAAACAGATAGATAGCCTATGCCGAGACGCAGAGGGTATATTGGATCAGAAGGCATTGACATTCTTGTTGGGGAATATGACGTTAAAAGGGGAAATTTCGCTCGATGATATAGCCGTCTTTTGGGGACAGTTAGTATATAATCCTAAATTCGACACTACGCTAGGTAAGCCAAAATGAAAGTTAAAATAGAACTAGAACCTAATGAAAACATTGATGAAGCTAATGAGTTATTAGTTAAAGCCATCACTCAACATGCTGAAGGGGCCAGTCATAGTTCCGATTTTGCAGATCCAGCCGCTAGGGACTTAGTATCGAGGTTGAATGAGAAATTCGAAAAGATGATGCGGGCTATGTTACGGGATATTAATAAAGTCATCGATGAGGGAGTGAAATAATGACCGTCCCCATCGGTTTTTACGTTTATCAACATATTAGATTGGATACCAATGAGGTTTTTTATGTCGGTAAAGGTAGTGGGAAACGTGCTCAAAGTAAGAGGCGGAATATTTATTGGAGAAACATAGTCAAAAAGTATGGATATAGGATCGAAATCATTAAAGAAAATTTGACTGAACAGGAAGCTTTTCAATTAGAGATCGAATGGATTACCTTAATGAAGGATATCGGTCTAGCTAAAGCCAATTTATCAACGGGAGGTGAAGGACCTAGTGGGCATAGACATTCTGAGAAGACCAAACAGAGGTGGTCTGATCTACGTAAAGGGAACGGAAATCCTCTTTTTGGAAAAATACACTCATCTGAAACCCGCAAAAAAATGGCTGATACTAGATATGGAAAGGTGGCGACGGCAGAGACTAAAAAGAAGATGTCCAAGACACATAGAGGGAAGGTGTGCTCTGTGGAAACAAGAAATAAGATGGCATTAGCCGCAGGAGGAACTCCCTTCCAAGTAGTTGATAAGAATGGAGTTATAGTGGGGGAGTGGATAAGTCAGAACCTTTGTGGACATGATTTGAAGTTGATAGCACAGAATATTAATGCATGTCTGAAGGGGAAACGTAAAACGCATAAAGGTTATACATTTCATTATATAAAAGAGGTATAAGGTTTTGGTACTAAATAAAGAAACTTTAGAAAAGATTAGGAATATTATCGAAAATCATTATAATCATATGATTATTAATGTCTTGGGTAATTCTATATTTACAGAGGAGGAGTTACTGAGTCTGGAGATCGAGGGTATAGATGTGAGCAATGATGAATCACTGCTTACATTAATCTATTACAATCACATACTTAACGAATCTGGCGCTACTATGGCCCCGATCTCTATAGAGGAAATGCGTAGGCAGCAAAATACCAGACCGAAAGGCGAGGCTCATTCCTCAGCAGAAGAACATATTAACGACAATGCCGCTCACACTATTAGAAAGCTGAGAGGTAAGACGCAGTCTCTTATAGAGGGCTTAGTGCGTAATAATAATCACGAATATCGAAACAACGCTCTTCAGAACCTAGACCGGGCAGACGATATAGATCAACTGATTAAAGAATCGACAGTTGGCAACCTGAAACAAGTCCTCAGAGATGCCACAGGGGATATTGGTAGGGATTTCCAACGTATAGCTACCACAGAAGTCAGTAATGCTATTGGCCTAGGGGCAGCGGACCGTATAGTAATGTCTAATAAAGATAAGGATTTAGACGCCGTTTATGTATATAAGATTCCAGTAGAGGATGCCGCTCTATGTAAGTATTGTAAAAGGTTCTTTATAGACGATGATGGAACCCCCGCCATATATAAAATGTCAGATCTCCTGAATAATGGTACCAATTATGGCAAAAAAGCGTCAGAATGGTCCGCAGTTCTTGGGGCGGTCCACCCTAATTGCTTCCTGGATCAGAAGACATTAATATTTACAAAAGATGGTTGGAAGCAGATTCTATATGTCACACAAGACGATCTGATCCTTACACATACCGGAAAGTTTCAGAGAGTTACTCAGACCATAGAGTACCCTTATGGAAGACAGTTGGGGTATGAGGTACGATATACTTACAATGGCGAACTAACCAGACTCCGAGTCACCCCCGATCACAAATTTCTTACAAATAACGGTTGGATAGAGGCAAAGTCTCTAAAGTTAAATCACAAGTTGATCAAATTACAAAAACCATGCGAAGTATGCGATAATGATATAGATATCAAATTGTCTACAAAAAGAGTAAATAAGATTTGTGGGAAATCTTGCAAATCTGAATTTAGTAAGATGTGCGCTATCAAATATCATAGTGAATTGAATACTGACGGAAAGATAAAACGTGCCGCCAATTGCTCTACTGGTACAAAAAATGCATATGCTAGTGGAAAATTGATATCCCATTTTTCTAAGGATTACTGGACTGTGGAGCGTAGAGATGCCCAACGTAACAATATACTATCTCGTATGTCACAGATGTTAAAGCAGTCAGCAGGGACTAGGGTCTCTAAAAAACAAAAAATGGCGTATGGGTGGTTGTTGAATGAATTTCCGGAGGAGGTGGTAGTGTTGGAGCATGGTGTTGGAAGATACTCTATTGATATGGCATTCCCTGAATATAAAATTGGGGTGGAGATAGACGGTATACATCACACGACTTCTAGACGAGTCAAAGACTCTGTCAGAGATGCCAGTCTTAGAGAGCAGGGCTGGACAATCCTTAGATTTGGATACAAGTTACCGTTAGATGTGACAAAGCCAAATATAATCAATGCGGTACGGAACATTCTACTTAACCATCAGGAGCTGTATAAGTTTACAGAAATAGAGATCTTAGAGATTAAACAGATCGTGACCGACCATAAAACGAAACTATTTTCCATTTCTGTGGAGGAAGATGAGTCGTTGGTAGCTAGAGGTATAGTATCACATAATTGTCGTGAAAGCGGTGTGTTAGAGCTACGTAGAGGTTGGAAAGTCGGTCCTGGTGGCAAAGTAGAGTTTATAGGAAATGAAGTCTGGGATACCTACATCCAAGAAAAAGTCCGAAAATAAAAAAATCCATTGACAATTGAATAAGTTTTTAGTAGTCTAAAGGTAAGGGAGGTAACTTTATGTCTAAACTACAAGAACAAATGGCAGAACTTCAGAAAAAACTCGGAAAAGTTGGGCTATTTAAAAGGGTTATAGATAGTTTGGAGACCACTTTTGATGATGACGATTGGAAAGAGCTGGTGGATGAAGTAAAGTCCGATGTAGAAAAATTCTGTTTAGCACAGATAGAACTATTAGAAGATGGACCAGAAGCTATAGCTCCCCCACCACCTCCTTTCATGGCGATCGATGTAGCAAACGCGGAAGAGGAAGCTAGGGCAGCCGTGACACCTCAACCACCACCAAAACCACCATCAGAATCAGATCCACTGACTTTTATGTTAAGAAACAAACCCTTAGCGGGAAAACGGGTAAGATTCGAGACAAAAGATGGGCCAGTTGAGGGGGAAGTCGTTAGTTTGGCGTATCCTAATGTAATACTACTGACGGACACAGGGCATAAGATACCTGTAAGTCCCCTAGAAATTGAGGAGATTTAAGATGGCAGATAAAACGGATAAGGAAATGTTAGAAGATTGTCACCAAAGGGCGGCGGATGAACTTGGACTTCCACGGGATCGGATAGACTTCCAAGGTACAGTGAAAGCTGACGTGATGGTAACCGACGCCATGGAACTGGCCACACCATTGGCTGAATCTCAATATGATAAGACTACACAGACTACTATGGCCCCAAATGAATTCGCGAACATGCTAAATGGTTATTTTGAGTCGGTTAACGAGGCATCCTTTAACGCACATAGCGTTTTAGATAGGGAAGATTACCTGGATTTTATTCGTAACTCTTCTAAATCACTGGAAGATTGGGGAGATTATGTTAAAACATTGCACGTCGGGGATGTATTTGAAGAACAGGGTACGATGTATACCTATACTCCGGATCAACGTATTGAGCCCGCTAGTGACTACGTCCAACGTCTTGAAAAACAATTAGTAAAATTCATGAGTTATCATACTAAAAATAAGAAATTAGAAGAAGAAATCGATCAGTTGACAAAAAGATTAGATTGTGTTATATTAGAGACTAGTTTATGGGATATTATAAAAATTAAATGGAGGAAAAGAAATGGGTAAGAAAAAGAAGGCAATTCATCAACCTAGGTCCCCACAGCAATCCGTAGAGGCTATTGCATCAGCCGCTTTCACGAAGAGTGTTATACCTGAAGTCCATAGGGTTATGGGGAAATATGGGCAAGCTATGCAAAATCACCTACTACAAGTGTTAATGCAGCATATACAACAATTACAGGTAGCTATTCTTACACAGCAGAGGATATTAGGAATTACCTCCGAGCAGATGCAGGATATGACTCCAGTCATTGAAGATGAACTTACAGGGCACGTAGAGTCTACTGAAGCGATTCAGGGAGGTGACGCAGTACGTATTTTCTTGTCAGAAAAAGCCAATAATGTAGAAGAGTTTGGAGCAGAAACAGCTTTTTACATCATACAACTTTTACAACAAAATCCACAAACTGGTGACTACCAGTGGGGTAAAGTACAAGAAGAGGGTATCGTCGGAATGACTGTGGGCGAAACTAAAGTGATAACAGTGCCAGGTGAAGTAGTCTCATCCCCTACCCCGGAAAATCCTGACTTATTAGCACAGACACCTGATATGGATGTCAAGGTTACTATTAAACGAGTATCTTTCAAAGAAGACGTGCGCGAAGCTATTGTAAAGCGTAGGGAAGCTGAAGAAAATGCCAAAAAAGTGAATGAAGCCAAACAAGCACCTACTGAGGGGGAAGAAACAGATGGGTAAGTGGGTAGCATACAAAGATAAACTGATTGTGGTTCGTAACGATAAGGTTAAGAAGAAAGACAATAATGAGTTCTTCAAGACTTTGGAAGTTAAGAATGATATCGGGTATATACGTTTTGGGGAGACAGATACACTGAAGCCGGGCACCAAAGTAATCTTTGGTACCCAGCGGGAAGCTATCCGTCTCGAAAATGGAGAAGAAGCATTTGTAATGACGGAAGAAAACATTGCTATGTTATTCGAAGAAGAGCAGAATATCCCGGAAGAGATAGACTATGTACCTGCAGACATACCTGACGGGGAGCCGAGGTAATTATGACAAATAAATTTGACGATGTAGACAAGTATGAACTTCACTTGAAATGTCTATTTGAGTATGGCGTCAATATCAGTGAGCGTGTTATCAACCTAAATGGTGACGTGACTGAAGCCATGTTCAAAGATATGGACATACAACTTACTGAAATGGAAAGCCAATCTAAGAAGGCTGTAACGGTTCGTATTAACTCTTCTGGCGGTAACGTCTATGACGGTTTAGCTATCGCCGGAAGACTCAGATTCTCAAAATGTCAAATAATTACACAAGTATTCGGACAAGCTATGTCCGCCGCATGTCTGATATTTGCCGCAGGTAATCGTAGACAAGCTTCTAAATTTGCTTTTGTGATGCACCATGAAATTAGCGGCGGGGTAGATGGCAGATTATCTGAAATGAAGACTGAACTCGAACACATGAATAGTATCGAGAGATTCTGGGCGGCGTGGATGGCTGAGTTTACAAAAAAGAACCGAAAATTTTGGTTAGAAGAGGGCAGATATACTGATGCGTATTGGGATGCGTCAGCATTAGTGGAACTAGGAGTAGCAGATGAGGTTATTTAAATGGGAAAATCAACTATACATAAAATAGACCAGTTTCTACTGGAAAGATACGAAGAAAAATACTACCAAGGAAAACCGAGACATAAGCCATCCTCAGTGGGATCCAAGTGTCTTAGGAAGATCTACTATGGGTATTATCAGTTCCCGGAAGACAATCCCCCTGACGCGAGATTATTGAAGATTTTCGATGTAGGTAACTATTTCGAAGATATTTTATTGTCATATTTAATGGGAATCGGGGAACATATCCCATATCGGAACAAAGGAAATGGCAAGATTCCTAAACAGTTTGGAGATCCAACTAAGGAAAATAGACAGTTTCCAATAAAGTCACCACGTTGGAGGATTAAAAAAGGGTTTATCGATAACGTGGCTATTGTAAACGGGGAAATCTGGCTATACGAGATCAAGTCGATTAAAAACGATAAATATAAAAAGCTTAAAGGTCAACCACTTAGCGATCATTTAATCCAAGGATCCATTTACGTGCAGTGCTTTAATGACCTGTTAAATGCAGGCGAATATTCGCATGTACCTGAGTTATCGGGCAGAGAAGGCCAGAAGGCAAAGGGCATCAAGTATCTGTATTTTAATAAAGATTCCCAAGAGTTAGCCGAATTCGTGATACTAACTAAGGAGTTAACACAAGTAATTTTGGATATCGATAACAAAATCATGACTTTGAATGAAAAGTATATCGATCCTAAACTGCTCCCACCGAAGAAAAATGACTATTGTCCATGGTGTTCTTGGAAGGATCAGTGTGCTGCAAGTGCAAATTATGTGGATGATATACTGACGGACTTGGAGACCAAAAAATGAACAGTGACTTTAGAATAAGAGTTCAAACTAAGTCTAATTGCAGGGAAAGTTCCTTTGTAGTAGATCCGGTTTGTAATATCTGTACTTGTATGGAAACCGCTTTTACCCATATAATGGTCCACGGTGGCTTATCTACCAGGGTTGGGGGAAAGTATGGGTCGATTACAGATATTTATCTAAAATATCCAGGATATAGATTCGTGGAAAATAAATGGTATCATGAGATATTAGACAATTTAAGGAGGTTCTATGAAGTACATAAGTCTAGACTTAGAAACAACTAGCCTAATACCACATAAAAACAATATCTTGATGATATCTATGGTGGTGGAAGATACTAATGATATCAAACCTTTATCTGAATTGCCACATTTTACTTGCTTTGTTAAGCAACCGGAGCCCATTACTGGGAGTTTCTACGCATTAGGGTTAAATGGCTGGATTCTGGACATTATTTCAGGTAGAAAAGAAAATCATACCCCTTACCCAATTTTAGAGCCACTCGGATATTTTGAGGCTTGGCAGAGAAGTGCCACCCTTTTCCTAGACGACCACTTTGGGAATGAGAGAATCACCGTAGCTGGAAAGAATGTAGCAGGGTTTGACATTCCATTTTTACCTAAATGTTTACAAGCCAGATTCAGGCACCGGGTAATCGATCCGGGTACCTTATTTACCGATTGGGAAAATGACAAGTGTATACCGGATCTTGGAAAATGTAAAGAACGGGCTGGATTAGAAGCGACGGTAGCCCACGATACCTATGATGATGCTATCGACGTTATTAGGCTATTACGTACTAAGTACGCTGTCCCCGTCAAAGATGATGGTGATATAATTAAGCCATGATGAGACGTGAAACATATGAAATTTATTTATTAGAAGCAAGACAATGTCTAGAAGATGAATTGGATAGCCTCAAATCGGCATCCATAGTGAACTTAGATCGGTTCAAGGAGGTGTTAACGTTAATAAAATTGGCAGGCAGTAAATTAAATATGTACAATAACCGAAAAGTCTCATGAGGAGGGATTATGAGAAGCTTAGTGATTTCAGTATTTTTTATGATTAGTTGTCTATTTGCCACACAGTCATTCGCGGATGAAAAAGTAAAAACCTACAAAGTAGTACTAAACATCGATAACACCGTGTTTTTCCACTCTCATTTTGGATGGAAGAGTGTAGCGGTTGCTTTTCAGCATGCTAAAGAACTCGACTCTAGATTAGCTAGTAAGAAGCCAATATTCTTAGTATTAGATACGGGTGGGGGCGGAATTAGTGCTGGTTTGGAATTGATCCAGAACATGCGAAGCCTTAACCGACCTGTACATACTGTAACAATATTCGCGGCTTCCATGGGATTTCAGACAGTTCAAGGACTCAATAAGCGGCTGATCCTTAAGACGGGCACTTTAATGGCACATAAAGCCAGGGGCGGATTCTGGGGAGAATTCCCAGGACAATTGGACGCTAGGTACGAATACTGGATCAAACGAGTGATGGCTATGGATAAGATCGCCGTAAAGCGAACCAAAGACGTTCATACATTAGATAGTTACCGTAATCTGATCGAGAATGAGTTCTGGTGTGATGGTGTCGATTGTATAAGCCAAGGTTTTGCGGACGCCCTAGTTAACGTTAGATGTGACGATACGTTAGCTGGAAGCCATGTTTATACTCAATGGAGATTCATGTGGGGCGGACATGCTATTGAGAAAAGAGTAACAAAGTCTAATTGTCCGTTAATAACTGGCTACTTAGATTATAATTACTATATCGACGGCAACCCAGTATTTGGAGTGGATTCTTGGAATGCTTTATACTCGCTACCCGGAGACACTAAAGAGCTCAAGCGTTTGATAGAAGAAAAATCAGCAGAATTCGGATACAGAAAAGTTAAAAAGGGTTATTAATGTCAAACTTTTGGGACAGTTGCCCGAAAAAATATGATCAATTTCCAAGAAAGAACTGCCTAGTAGGCGGTTCTTCTTGTCCATGGAAAGTGAATAGTACTCAAGATAACAATTGTTTTTGGGTATTAATCCGGCGTTTTAGCAAGTCAGATGGAAGTTTTGAGCCCCTCACCCAAAGTCAGATCTCGGAACTCCTAGCTATAAACCCCACCAAGCTACCTATGCTACAAAAAGAGATACTGGCTGAATTAAAAATATCTAATGATCTCAAAGACATATCAGAAATATTCTAAAATAGTTCATTTCACTTAAGATCCCCATAATTTGTTTTGTGTTATTATTTAGATATGAACGTGATTATATCAAAATCTACATCTAGAAGACGTGCGAGAAACCTGTGGGAGAATTTTTATCAGGAAAAGATACCAAAAGGGTGGCACATCCATCATATAGACGGCGACCCATTTAACAATGATATTACTAATTTACAAGTATGTAGCCCGAAAGAACATTGGAAAATACATTTTACACGTGGAGATCAAGTCGCATTAAATGGAAAATTTATCCAATATGCGACATGGCATGCGGAGACTTTGGGAGTACATAGTCGAACTGTACGGCTTAGATGTGCTAGTTCAGAAGATAAATGGAGTGGGTGGTATTATGCAAAATAGTTTCAAATTTGAAATTCCGGCATACATAGAGAAGTCCGAGGACGGCTCTTACAAGATAGGTGGGATAGCGTCCACAGAACATTTGGATAAACAACAGGAAATTCTTATACAGAAAGGGATGGACCTATCTCCAATAGATAGTGGGAAAGGTTTTTTTAATTTTGACCATTCCAATAAACCAGAGGATATTATAGGTGCGGTAGACGGCTACAGGCACACTTCTGATGGACTCTATATTCACGGTAATCTATTCAAGGGACATAAGAGGGCAGAAGCCGTCTACACTATAATGAAAGCGTTAGGAGAGAAGAAGCGTGGGGCAGTCGGATTTTCGGTTGAGGGGCAAATTATCGAACGAGATACGAAAAATTCTAAAATAATTAGAAAATGCCGTATTAAGAATGTAGCGTTGACGCTTAATCCAGTTAACTCAAACACTTATGCTACATTAGTCAAATCTATGACTGCTTCAGAAGAAGTGGAATTTGATGCAACCGAAGAAAATATACCTCAATCTAACAGTGAGGTATCTGTCAAAAATGAGGTACCTGTATTCACTGCTACGCAAGTTATTGAATTAATGGAGAAAGCATTGACAGTTGGGGCAGCTACAGCAAACCAAGCCCCGGCAAACCTATCTGGGGGCGATGCACTGGCTCAAGAAGACTTCGACCGGAAATTAGCTATAGTTGATGATAAGAAAAAACCCAGGAAAAAGTTATCAAAAAAGATATATAAATCCAGTATGATAGATATATTGAATAAAATCCAAGAGTTATACCCAAATCACTCACGGACCGAAGTATGGGAAGCCATAAGAGATAGAATGAATCATAAGTTTCCTGAAATACAAGATTAATAGAAAAAACCCACAGACGATGTTTGTGGTAATATTAAGAAGGCTAAAGTTTATTAATTTTTACAAAGAGGTTATACCATGGCAGCAAAAGGAAGAATTGGATCTACCGGACGGTTTACTGATACGGTAGCTAGAAAATCAGCATTACAGGCAGTTCTGATCAAGCAGGACATTATACTAGAAGCTCTAAGAGCAGTTAGAGATGGCGCGGATCTAGCGGCTGTCCAAACAGCATTAGGCCTATTGGACATTACCGACGTAGAACTGAAAGACTAAGGGGGAAATACAATGAAAGATCAAGAACTTATGAAGTCAATCGACGCTATGATTGATGACCTTTTTACCGAAGAAACCATCGAAAAAAGCGAAGATACTCCAATCGAATCTAAAGAAGATGACGTTGAAGACACAGCGAATGAAGGCGATGTAGAAAAGTCAATGATTAAAGATATCAAGCCTCAAAAAGAGACAGCCGATGAAGGTGAAAAGCCACCTAAAGGCCAAGACGATGACAAACGTGGTGCAGGACGCCCCAAAGAAATCAGTGACGTTCCTAAAGTAGATACTGACGGAAAACGAGCTAAGGATTATGACAAGGACATCACAGACAAGAAATCTGAAAAAGATGGAAAAAATCCTGAACAAAGTCAAGTAGTCCCAGCTAAAGAATTAGTTAAGAAATCTGAATTTTCTGAAGAAGAATATGCAGAATATCAAGAACTTAAGAAAGCTAAAGCAGAATCTGAAGTAAAAGAAACTCTACGTAAGGCCAAAGAAGAGCAAACAGATCTAATCAAGTCGGCTGTTAACGAAGCAACTGAAACTTTCCGTAAAGAAAACGATGAGTTGAAGAAATCTTTGGAAGAGCAAACCACTTTGATCAAGTCAATTGCTAACAAACCACAGAAATCTAAGGCAGTTACCAGTGTTCAAGCTATTGAGAAGTCATTTGGATCAGAAGGCGAGCCAAAAGAAGAGTCCCTCAATAAGGCAGAATTACTAGATATAGCCGAAGAGCTAATCAAGGCCAAAAAATTGACAGTTGAACAAGTTATCGAACTTGAAAATACTGGCTACATTTTTGATGAAACTGCACGCGGCGTACTAGAGCGTGAAGTAAAACGAAGAAGGTAAAAAGACCAGTAATCGGTCTATAAGGTTATTCAACCTACGGAAAATAAAAGTTTTATTAATTTTTTAGGAGAAACACATGAGTATTGAGCAGAAATTTGCAAACCAAACCGTTAATGGTTTTGGTGCGCATACGTCTAAAGAAGTTGAAGAACTTCAAAAGGCGTTAAG
>Ga0164310_10001888_pt1 | contig 11980 bp, 12 predicted proteins | sample GuaBasSedimGuay1_FD_121795 | JGI IMG/M metagenome (GOLD analysis project Ga0164310, IMG submission 121795) | Subseafloor sediment microbial communities from Guaymas Basin, Gulf of California, Mexico - Guay1, Core 4569-9, 0-3 cm | ecosystem: Environmental > Aquatic > Marine > Hydrothermal vents... | reverse complement strand
GAATATGTCCTGAGTAAGCGGCTCAGGGGGCTCGGCACTATTCTCAACTCCATCCATACCCGCAACGATGATTGCAGCAAAGAGCAGATACGGGTTCGTCATCATATCCGGGGAGCGGAACTCGATGGCTGCCTTCTCGGGAGTCGTGAAGAGCGGGACCCTGATCAACGCGGTCCTATTCCGATATCCCCATGAGATGTAGACCGGGGCCTCATGATGAGGTACAAGCCTCTTGTACGAGTTAATTGTCGAGTTGGCTATTGCTGTGATAGCCGGAGCATGTTCCATGAGTCCTGCTAGGAAGCTCTTCGCAGTATCGGACAACTCACCCTGTGTGTCCCCACCGAAGAGGTTCTCATCTTCTTTCCATAGCTGCAGATGACAATGCAAGCCGCTCCCCGCCACATCGGGAAAGAGTTTTGGCATAAAGGTTACATCAATACCATCTTCTAGTGCAAGAGCTCGTGCCAGGTTCTTGAACCGAAGGATGCTGTCCGCCATCTTTCGTGCATCGCTGAACTCCAGTTCAATCTCGTGCTGAGCCGTTCCAACTTCATGGTGTGCGACTCTCACCCCAATACCCATCTCTTGGGCGGCAGTGGCAATCTCCAAGAGTGTGTCTTGGGCTGGGCAAGCGGGATACGTATCGGCATACTGCCCCTCGTCAAGGAGCTCACCGTCTGCGGTCAGAAAAAAGAATTCGGGCTCCGTCTTCACTCTCAGATGCATGCCATCGGGAAGATACCTATCGTATACCTTCTGGAGCACTGCGCGGCCGTCCAAGTCATGAAACTTACCGAGATCGATGTCCTCTTTCCTCTGAACCCAACACATCACGGCAGCAAGTCTGCGAGCGGTGTATGGCAGTTCGACCAACGTAGAGGGGTCGGGTTTCAGCCTCAGATCTGAGGCTTCGACGGAAGCTAGGCCTGCGACCGAACTGCCGTCGACACTGGACCCTTCCTGCACAACAGGGTCGGATTCAAGGTCCTCGAGGTTGTGTGCTGGGCGACAAGGGACTACCATGGCCTTGAGTTGTCCCTCTAGGTCGCTGAACTGGAGTACTACATATGAGATGCTGTCCGACATGGCACGACTCTCCGCACAGCGGTGCAGACAGCGCGCCTCAACTAGTATTTTAACCCTGCTTATTAGGCTACGCGTGTTGAAACTTCTATCCCCAGAGCTCACGATACCATTGTTCTGCGTTGTTTCCGACTTCCAATCTGATTGAGCCGCTTACAACACTGGGTTCATCTTCCCCCTCTTGTATCTCGAAATTCATAGCGGTCAGGCGTACAGCCTTCTTTTCGAGATACACATTGGCGATATTCCTAGCATGCAGTCGAGCAGTCGCCTTGTCACCCTGCATGACCAGCATCATGTCCTCGTATGTGACATTGCACTTCATCTTGTACTTGGCTCGTCTGAAGTTTCCCATGTGGGTCTCAAGGTTTGAGAACTCCACTTTGATCTTCTCGGCTCTCATGGTAGCTCCCAGCTGCCGTCATGTGTTGTGCCCTAAAGAATCTCTTTGTTCTGGTTGGCGGCAAGCCACAAAATAGAAAGGCCAGCATGTCACAGAAACATCTGTGACACTACCATCAGTTGGTGTGCACATCGGTACCAGCGGCTGGTCGTACGATAAGGACTGGAGAGGTATCTTCTATCACGGACAGAGTTCTATGCTGGAGCAGTATCTGAGCTGCTTTGAAACTGCTGAGATTAACTCGACGTTCTACGCCTTGCCGCAACCTGCCTTTGTTCGGCACCTATCAACAGCAACGAAGCCTGATGCATTCTTTACTGCAAAATTCCCACGGAGTATCACTCACGACAACAGGCTCGATGTGAAGGGCGAGGCGGGTGCAGTCTTGGAGAAGTTCTTCTCGCTACTGCACCCCCTTGTGGATAGGATTGCTGCTTTACTTGTCCAACTCCCACCTTGGGACCTTGCAGAGATGGCCGATCTGGAGGCCTTTCTATCAAGCCTGAGTCCAGACTTCAGATACGCCATAGAGTTTCGCCACAAGAGTTGGCTACAACCTTCAGTCATGTCATTGCTGGAAGACTATCATGTGGCCTACGTTATCGTGGACGAACCGTTATTGCCACCGGATCTGATTGTGACCACCGACTTTGCCTACGTACGCTGGCACGGTCACGGTAGGAAACCGTGGTATGACTACCTGTACTCCGAGGACGAGCTCAAACAATGGGTCCCTCGTCTGAGGGAACTTGAGAACGAAGTGGGGCTTGTGCTAGGATACTTCAACAATCACTTTGCAGGGAACGCACCACTGAACGCTCTTCAGATGCTGCACCTCATGGGGCTGGCAACACCTGCACAGAAATCGAAGCTTGAGCGGATGCTTCGCAGGGGAAACAGCGAGCAGATGACACTCGACGAACATTGGGACTGATACTCCACGAAACTCTAATAAGACGCCTGCTGGTGCTGAACGCCACGGGTGCGATGGATGGACGCAGAAACGACTGAGGTGGCGATGGTGCGGTCCCCAGGTGACCGTAGATGGCGTGAGGGTCGTGGGTTTAGTCTTGGAGAACTCAAGGCTGCTGGACTCACGGTTTCCCAAGCACGGCGCATGGGGCTTCGCGTGGATTTGCGCCGAAAAACCACACATCCTGAGAACGTTGAGATTGTCAAGTCTTCCATGACTGGATAGTATCCTACAAGAGTGGGCGCTGACTGCGCCACAGGATACGACGGTATTCGGTACACGGGGGCCCGAGGCGACGGAGGTGAATTCGTTACTCGACCATGATGACCTAATTGAGGCGATAAGAAATCCTCCCCGCTCAACGGGTCCGGTGATCATGCCCGATTTCTTCTTGGATCATTTCATTATAGGCCCCAGTTTCAGCGAGTTCTTTGAGGATGTGGAACGTGTCGCACAGCAGGGTGGTGGCAATATCATTGGTCGTCGCCATCTCATCCGGCGTGGAGGAAACTCTGTCAACACGGCTTCAGCTCTACTTAGACTGGGTCTTAGGCCCACGTTGATTGTGAAGACCAGCCCTCAAGGCGCAGAGCTGCTGAGGGCCCTTGTGGACCCTCATCTTGACCTGAGTCACGTACATACAGACGGTCTTCTGTCTGCTACAGTTTCCATTGAGGTCGACTATAATGGCCGCAGAACCAACATCATGGTGAGTGACAGCGGATCGGCGGCCGACTTCTCACGCGAAGACCTAGATGAAACGGACATCGAGGCGATTCGGGCGGCTCCACTAGTAGCCCTTCTGTGTCTGAATCACAACCGTGACCCTGCCAGATTGGCAAGGGAGATTTTCTCACTGGTGCGCGATGTTTCCGGTGCCTACACGTTCATGGATATTGGCGACCCCTCCAGTCGACCGGAGATATTGGGGCCCCTCGTACGTGAGGTCTTGTGCGAGGGTTTCGTTGACATTCTTAGCGTCAATGAGAATGAAGTGAGATGGATTGCTCGTGAGCTCGGTCTGAGAGGGAAGGAGCTCACAGACAAATGCGAGGATCCCGACGAGTGGTTGCGATGTGCTCGTTTTGTTGCACAAGAAACAGGGTCGCGGGTAGACCTCCACACTCCGTTCTTCAGTGCAACATTGAGTTCTGAGCTGGAGGTCGTGATTCCGACCTTCAGAGTAGACGTGAGAGTGACCTGTGGTGCAGGGGACGCGTGGAATGCAGGTGATATATTCGGCACCCTCCTCGGCATTAGCCCTGACCAGCGTGTGGTCCTTGCTAACGCTGTCGGAGCGCTCTACGTGTCATCTTCAGAGGGGGAACATCCCACTCTGTCCGATGTGGAGCAGTTTCTGAGATCCAATCCAAGCTTAACGAAACTTGGCAACAAGTTACTTAAGCCGCCCTAGCGACTGTAGATTTACTGTGGGGTCCAACAGAGGAGATTCCTTGTAATGGACATCGACCGCGCTCTTAGCAAGCTAAAGTTCGATGAATCGGTCAGCGGATACTGCCTCCTGACCAACGACGGTGACCCATTCCTGTCATTCTCCATGCCCGAAGACGTTTTTCCTCAGATCCGCGCTGCTCTCCGGATACACTCTTCATCCCTGAAGCTGATGAATATAATGACGGACCAAGGCATCGTGATTCTTGCGCGAGTCAATCCTGAGTGGGTGCTGGCAGTGATCTTTGCGGAGCAGCAACTCGGTATCGCGCTTCAGAATACGAGGAATGTCGTCCGTCTGTTGAGTGAAGCGGACCTTCCTCCGCCGCCGAAACCCGCAGAAACCGCTGTTGAAGAGGCACAGGTTGAAGCGGCCGTGGGGCCGGAAAGCAAACCTGTCCAGCAGGAACCAGCCGCAGAGTCCGTGGAGACTGCAATCGAGGATGTGCGGGTTGCCCATGGTTGTGTTGTCCATTATGCTGATCGCTATACTGATGCCATGGTGATGGGTTCCGAACTGAACAGGGCATTGCGTTCTCTGAGCCCGACAGCCATTGATGTTCTCCTAATGGTTGACGAGGAGCGAACTGTCTTCAAGATCTCAGAGATACTTGCCAAGCCTGTTGACGAAGTGATACGAGTTGTCCGCTGGTGTGTTTCCAAGCGTATTGTCACGGTGGAGTGTCCCGAGGAACAAGAATCTGGCCCCAGAGTGATTGTGGAGGTTCCCCTATTCAAGGGGAATCTCAGCAAGGTAAAGAAGAACCACAGAAGGGTCATCGAGTTGTGCAATGGCAATCTGACACTCAATGAGATTGCGGCACAGCTCGGGATGACGTATTTCGAGGCTCTACAGTGTGTTATTCCGTATCGTGGTAAGAGCCTTGAGTTCGTCAAGATAGACAAGGTGGTGGATAGTAGGTGAGAAACTATGGGTGTCAGAGGTAAGCTTGCATGGGCCCTGAAAATCGATAAGGTATCGAAGCCTATCTTTCAGGCCACCTATCGGGAACTGATGAACATTCTAATCCAGACCAGTGACAATGTCGAGGAGATCAACCAGAAGATGAAGGACATCGGCTTCAAGGTCGGTGAGGACCTTCTGATGGAGTACACCGAGAAAATTCGAAAGCATGCATCGACTTTCGTTGAGTTCAGTTCCACTCTGCAGCTCGCCTACAAGGTCAACTCTGGACAGGAGTTTACTGACGTGTGGGTTAGCGATGATGGTCGCGTGGTCAAGTTCACCGATGATCATTGCGTGCTATGTGAAGGCGTCGAGATTCGTGATATGCCTGGACTGCAGTACTGTAATCTGGTAAGCGGCGTGTTTCAGGCTGTGATGGATCTTCGAGGTTTCAATGCGGAGGCTTACCAGGAATCCTGTAGGGCACTGGGCGACTCTACGTGCACTTGGACAATCCGACTTAGGGATTAGAGCTCGCATTTGGTCTCCTTCGGCAACCGACAAGGAGTGCTACCTACTGGTGCGACGCTCTTCCGTGGTCGATTCGAGTATGACTGGGAAGTACATATCTATAAATTGCAACGAGTGCACTACACATGATTGAGCTATAACGGAGGACTGTACATGGGACAAGTTGTTGGTACCCTCGTCGGACTCGTCGTTGCCTTCCTGATGACATTCCTTATCCTAATGTTCGGGGGCTCGATACACGAAGACCTCATCAATCCGGCCATCGTGGCGGATTTTCTCAATCAGCCGGATCTCGAGCTGAAGTTGGCAGTAGTTGGTACAGTCCTTTATCCGCCGTACTTGGGGATGCAGCTTGCCTTTGGAGCACAGGGATCCACAATCCTGATGTTTCTCTCATGGGGGACTGGTGGCCTTGTTGCTGGTGCCCTCACGCGAGACATTGTGCAGGGCGTAATGGCGGCAGTATTCTCTGTCATAGTAGGTGCGTTCTTGGTATGGCTCCTGATTTTCTTCATTGGAACGTACGACTTCATGGCAATCTTTGGTGTGGAGTCCATGCTCATTCTTCAGTTTGTGCTGGAGGGTTCGGTGTATCCCGGCATAGCAGCAGCCATCGGTGGATTGCTTGGGGCAGGTATCACTCGGGAGCGTATCTAGACGGCCTGCTTGGTCTGAGGCTCCTGCAGTCTTCTACCACAGCGAGAGCAGAACATGGGTTTCGACTTGAATACCGCCCCGCACTCACATACGGTCACGATGTATGTTGGTAGTGGTGTCTTCGTTCGGTTTCTCAGCGAGCTGATTATCATTGCCAGCGGCATGGCAGTCACTAAGGTGAGTTGTGCAGCGACCACGGCGGCCACAAAGGTCTGAACTATCAGCGTGTTGCGTTCGGGTGCGAACCAGAGGGAAGGGTCCAGCAGAAACATCGATGCGATTGCCAGCGTGGCCAAGATGGCTCCGACCCAGATTGCCGACCGCACTGTGTTCCAGCCCGGCTCTGACACCGCTCCCGTGACGAGCCCGGCGACCAACCACACAAAGGCATACCTGAAGACAGAACTCAACCATGTCGACAGGGCGGTTGCATCAACAAGGTGGCAGGCGGCGGTGAAAAGAATCGAAATGGTATCAAAGGGCGCCGGATATTCGAGCGGAAACCACAGCCCGGTTACATTGGCGACTAGTGCAGCGATTATCACAGCAACTATCGCACCGCCAACGTTTTTCATAAGTGACACTCCAGTCCAGACCGTGCCAACGGCACGCCCATGGCATATGGTGCCCCTAATGGCATCCTCTTAACGGTTTCCAATTGGCATCATGCAATGACACGGTCACAGTAGTTTTCCAAGATACACACCACCGCAATCCTTTTCAGACCACTCTCACCCCGTATGACTGTAGGCGGCAGACCAAGCCTATTTCCGGGACCGCAAGGTGGAACCAGATGGCCGGCGATTTGGAACGAGCACTATCCAAACTAAGATTTGATGACCAAGTCATTGGGTACTCCCTAATGACAAAGATGGGGAGACCATTTGTCAGTTTCTCTTTTCCCGACGATCTATTCCCAAGGGTGAAAGAGAGCATCAGCCTCTACAAGGCTGACCTGCGATTGATGACCATTGACACTGACAAGGGCCTTGTGGTTCTCGCGCCTGTCGACGACAACTGGATACTCACAGTGCTTTACGTCCCGGAATTGCAGCTTGGTCTAGCAATTGCCAAGACTAAGAACGTCTTGCGAATGCTTGAGGGCATCGAGTTGCCCCCGCCTCCGGACGAGTTTGAGGAGTCTGCAGAGTCGAATCTCGAGGTCTTGGAGAGCATTGCCATCCAAGCTGCCTCGACAGCTGCGGAACCCTCTGCAGCGCCGACAGCCGCGCCAGCGGCACCAGAGCCGGAGATTCTATCTCCGGATGACTTTCTGGTGACTTCGTCGACTGTTCCGACGAAGGGCGAGGCTTTCTCAACAGCTCTCTCTCTCGACTCGGAGCTCTATTCCGAGATGAAGAAGATATACCGAAACTTCGGATTTGACGTACTCATGCTCGTGGACGGACGTAAGACAGTTGGCCAGATTGCGGACTCAATGTTCCAGCCCACAGAGAAGGTCATTGACCTCCTGAAATGGGCTGCCTCAAAGAGAGTGGTCGAGGTCCCGCGTGTGGATGCCTCGGGTGAAGGCGCGCCTGCTCGTGGCCTTTCTGGACGCTTTGTCAAGTGTCCAAAATTCGAGGGGGACCTGTCCAAGGTCCGTGCTGACCATGTCAAGATAGTCCAGCTCTGCGACGGAACGAAGACTACCGAAGAAATTGCAGAAGCGGTGGGTGTTCCGGTTCCCCGTGTGATTCAGGTTCTTGCCATATATCGGAAACGCGGGATGAAGATGATTGGAAAGACCCTGTGATTCTGCAACAGCTATCCCAAGAGGTCATAGAAGATGGCAAGGATAGAGAACCCGCTGTTGCTCAGTATCTACGGTTCGCTCGTGGACAAGATCCTTGCGGAAACTTCGAACATCGAAGAGGCAAACGAGCGACTGAGAGAACTGGGTCGCGGAATGGCCGAACAAATCTATCTCACCACAGAGATCGTCGAGAAGACCAAGGAATCAATCATGACACGTGAAGATGTGGCCAAGCTGATTGAGGCGGTCTACAAGATACTGTACGACCGCAAGCCCACTGAGATTGATATGGAATCCGCACGTGGTTCGGTGCGCATCAGTGACAAAGACTGTGTCTGGTGTCAGGATGTCAACCTTGAGGGGATGAGAGGCTTTGGCTACTGCGAGGTCTTCAGCGGCATCCTTGAGGCTATCTTGGCATTCAAGGGTGTCGAGGCAAAGGTCTTCGAGGAGTCTTGTAAGGCCACCGGCGCCTCAGCCTGTTTGTGGAACGTACGTCTGACATAGTCTGCCACAGCAAAGAACTTAACGCGGCCTGCAGACGTTGATTTGCAGGAGGCATCCCCATTGTCCAAAGACTCAGATGTTATTCCGTGGTGGCACGGTCGCCTCAAGGAACGCGACCTGATGCGCGCCTTCTTCGCAAAGACTTGGACTAAGATAGGCAACAGAATTGCCGTGATGTTTCCCGATCGGGTTAGAGACTTGTACTACAGTGCGGGACGGCTGGCTGGTCTTGAGGCACAACGAGAGTACTTCAAGGTCGGAAAGCAGAAGCCTCCGGGTGACTTCAAAGGAATTGTTGAATTCATCAAGATGGCTCTCTCTACGCTGATAGTTCCCTTCGGCGATGTCAACATCACAAAGCTCTACAAGTTGTGGCTAGACGAGGAGGCCATTATCGAGATAAGGGACAACCCATATGCAGCGGGGCTCCACAGTGACGAGCCGTCATGCTATTTCTTGAAGGGTTTCATCGAGGCCATCTTGGAGTACCTTACCGACTTCAATCGTATTGAGTTCGAAACTCTCGATGTCGTTGAGCAGACATGCATGGCAACGGGTGCTGATGCGTGCCGGTTCCAGATCAAGCTCACCTACCCGGCAAAGGGAACATAGTACAGTACTTCCCCGAACACAGTTCTTAAACAGAAATGGTTAGACTGTGAAACGTTGGTGGTGGTAGTGCGTCGTGCAATTGTTATTCTATCGATGATCCTGACGCTGACAGGGCTCTTCGCAGTGCTAACACTTCCCAGTCCAGTTCGCGGTGACGCCCTCATCATTCAGGACATGTCATTTTCGGGCACGAGCCATGCCACTGCCGGTCAGCTGTTCGGTCCTCATCTGGACATAGGAACCATGAGCGCAGCACTCGGCACGGCGGGCGGTCCTGTGGCCATGTCCAGTCTATCAGCGCTGACGATTGGCACTGTGGCTGTCAATCGGAGGAACGATCGAACGCTGCGCTTGCGTGACCGCGTTGTCGTTGAGATAGCCGCCAACCCTGGGATACACTTGCGGGAACTTCTACGCAACATTGGATGTGCCATGGGGGCGCTCCAGTACCATCTGAAGAATCTCGAACACGATGGCGTGATAGTGTCTGTGAGAAATGGCAACGCAAAGCACTTCTTCCTGTCGGACTTCTCTGACAACGATGATGTGCTCAGACTGGCTGCAATGCTTCGCAATCCCACCATCCGTGCGATAGTCCTGCAGTGTGGTGCAGCAGGTCAGGTCACTCAGGCCGACCTCAGTCGAAGCCTGTCGATTGACAAGAGTCTGGTATCATACTATGTCAATTCGCTTCTCTCTGCCGGATTTCTCAAGGCCATTCGCGTGTTTGGACGGGAGAAGCCGTTGACTCTGACAGAGGGAGCAGCATCCGCCCTGCAAGAGTTGGGAGTCGTGTTCTCATAGGCGAGTGAGGAGTGCGACCCCATACCCCTATCCTTATCTTCTGCAATTCCGGCTGGTCAGAAATGATATCACAAGTCTTGGCCAGACTCAACGCTTCTCAAGGCCGGGCACACGGATGTGTTTGTCATGTCTGAAGGTATTGACAACTCGGAGTATTCAATTGATGAACTTACTGAAGCTGATGTGGAAGAGTCTGAAGAGGTCAGGTACGCGGTCAGGCTGACGGATGTGAGCCGGGTATATTCCATTGGCAACAGAACCATCACCGCACTTCAACACGTGAATCTCACAGTGAGACCCGGCGAGTTCGTGGTCGTGAATGGTCCGTCAGGGTCTGGAAAGACCACGCTATTGAACGTGATTGGTGCGATTGACTATCCCACCGAGGGGCGCGTGATTCTCATGGATGTGCCAATCGGTGACTACGACGAGTCATTCAGGGCCACCTTCAGACTGACGTATACGGGTTTCATCTTTCAGAGTTACAATCTAATCTCGACACTCACTGCTCTTGAGAATGTGATGTTTCCCATGCAGCTGTCCGATGATCCCCCAGCAGAGGTCCGCGAGAGGGCGCTGGCTCTTCTTGAACGGGTGGGGCTCGCAGAGAGGCGCGACCATCTGCCTTGGCAACTGAGTTCCGGCGAACAACAGAGAGTGGCGATTGCAAGAGCAATGGCGAATGATCCGCCGGTGATTCTGGCCGACGAGCCGACTGCAAACTTGGACGAGTCGAGTGCTGAGATTGTGCGCCGTCTTCTTCGAGAGCTAAACGAGCAGGGCAAGACCGTCATTGTCATGACTCATGATGAGCTGATTGCACGAACCCCCGGCGCCCGCAGATTTCATATGTCCAACGGAGTGTTGACCGAGATTGAATGAGCGCCAAGACTATGCGTCCACAGACCTGAAGCGACGCCCGTTCCGGACCACCGTTATGATTCTATCCATGACCACGGTTGTGGCCTTTACAGTATTCCTTTTTCTCTTCGCGAACACACTTCTTGACGTGACACGCTATGTCACTGGCTCCGGACTGAGGGAGTCTCTCACGGTGTTCTATGAAACCTTCATCTGGGCAACACTGCTCCTTGTGTTAATCCTTGGTGTGGTAGTCTTCTCAAGCATGATCTCTCTTGAGATGGTGAGCCGGCGGAAGGACATAGGTCTGATGAAGGCAATAGGCACATTGATGGATACGGTCTTCGACCACTTCATGGCACAGGCGGTCATCCTCCTGCTGGTGAGCGTGGCGCTCGGTGTGAGCATTGGGACGTTGATGTACTTTGGAGGAATCCTCTGGCTCTCGTCCGTGGTTCAGGGCCTTCGATTCGACCTCAGTTTTCCCCTCATACAGATTGGATTTCTCGTGTTTGTCTATCTGCTCGCGGGCTACTTTGCGGCGCAGAAACCAATCTACGATGCCGTCCACGAGCTGCCCATAACCACCCTCAATCCCCAGGTCGGAACAAGGGTTCGATCAGCGGGTTACCTGGACTCATTCGGCCTGTCGTTTCGTATTGCCACAAAGGTCACAGGCCGTCGCATTCGGGGCTCACGCCGAACACTACTCTCGTTGTTCTTGAGTATCGCTCTGGCTTCGATGCTTTGGGTCGGAGGCGGAATCGTTCACACGACAACAGGGAACTATATCAACCAGTCAATGGGCACGAATGTAGTGGCCGTGGGCAACCCTACTGTTCTCTCCCAGTACTATCAGGCCTACTCGCTCAACGGTGAGCCTCTAGATGGAAACACAACCCTTGTCAACTCCTCATACGTGATTCCAACCGCTCTTATCGATGAGATAGCAGGTCTGGGATATGTGACAGCAGTCGATCAGAGGCTCGTTGAGTGCACGAGAGTGCAGGAAGGGCCCGGCATCGTATGGAATCCCACCCTTCAGCAATGGGAACACATAGGCGATGACCGCGAGGGCGTGGCACTCCTCATTGGTATCGACTGGGACCACACGATATCGACTTGGTACTACGAGGGGGATAGGATTAATGCCACGAACCAAGCATGGATTGGTGGACAGATGGCCAACACCCTCTATGAGGACCCTCTGGTGCAGACGCTTCGTGTGAAGGGGGCATCATTCGAGATCCGCGCCGTTGCCTTTGACATAGCGAATGGCGGGATGGTTGCAATACTGCCTCTCTCTGCCATGATGAGTCTGTGGGGAGTCAACGGGCCCAATCTGCTCCTAGTTCAAGTGAAACAGTACACTGCGTCTGCTGTGAGTCAGATTGAGGAGATTGCTCATCAATATGGGCTGGATATCTATCG
>Ga0164310_10001886_pt1 | contig 11980 bp, 16 predicted proteins | sample GuaBasSedimGuay1_FD_121795 | JGI IMG/M metagenome (GOLD analysis project Ga0164310, IMG submission 121795) | Subseafloor sediment microbial communities from Guaymas Basin, Gulf of California, Mexico - Guay1, Core 4569-9, 0-3 cm | ecosystem: Environmental > Aquatic > Marine > Hydrothermal vents... | reverse complement strand
CTCTTGAGAAAGTCCAGGCTAGATGCTATGGCAAAGCAGGAGGTAGTCGAAGCGTTAATTCCTCCTTATCGAGTGGACTTCCTGCATCCAATTGATTTGGTTGAGGAGGCTTTAATTGCTTACGGATACAACAAGCTGGGTTGGGAAATTCCAAACGTGATGACGATAGGCCGAGTTCATCCGAAGGAGAAGTTCTCGAAAAAGGTCAGGCTTCTAATGGTGGGATTAGGGTATCAAGAAATTCTCAGCTACGTAATGACCAGCGAGAAGGAGCTCTTCGACAAGGTTCTCAGGCCTAAGAAGCCAATCGTCAAGGTAGCCAACCCCGTCAGCAAGGCTTTTGCGGTACTGAGGGATTCCCTAATGCCTGGTTTACTTTCGTTCCTCTCCAATAACGTTCATGCATCATATCCGCAACTGGTGTTTGAGGTTGGAGACGTTGTCGTCGTGGACGAGAGCCAAGAGACAAAGACTAGAAATGAGAGGAGGGTAGCAGCAGCTCTAGCCGATGATGTCGTCAGTTTTGAAAGGATCCAAGCGCATTTAGATGCTTTGCTACGCAACCTCGGAGTAAAATACGGATTAGAGAGGTTTGAACATCCAACTCTCATTAAGGGAAGGTCTGCTAAGGTTCTTTACGAACTTAAGTCGGGAACCATAGAGGCCGGGTACATAGGTGAGGTAAGGCCTGAAGTACTGGAAGTTCTCGGTTTAAGGTGTCCAGTAGGTGTGTTTGAGGTCAATCTAGATCCTTTAATCGGTGGATAGGATGGAAAGAGAAATTTCAGTGAAGTTCGGATTGATTCGCGTGGGCGAGAACAGCTATGACCATGACATCATCGTGCACGCTAATGGTACGGTTTCCAGAAGGAAGAAGGAGCTATCCAAAGAACTCAGATCTAGGTACGGACACACTCCCCTCACCGTAGCAGAGGTTAAGGAGCTGGTTGAGGAAAAGCCTGACGTAATTGTGATTGGAACGGGCATCTACGGAGCACTTCCGCTCTTGGATGTAAAGGAATACATTATTTCCTCAGGAATTGAGTTCATAGCTACGAAAACCCCGGAAGCTATTGAGATTTACGAGCGCCTATGTAAGGAGGGGAAAAGAGTCGTAGCCATTCTCCACATCACCTGCTAGCTACTGCTAAGTTGTCGAGGTTAGAATTTTTTTGGCAAGGTAAGTTCAACCAAGAGATATTAAAATTCCAAGAGAAAAATCTAACAAAGGCAAGGTGTCAAGCTTGAGCTCCAAGTTCAAGATTTCTGAGGTTAAAGCGTTAGAGATATTTGATTCTAGGGGATATCCCACTGTTAAGGCAGTTGTTAGAACTGAAGGAGGATATACAGGAAGTTTTTCTGTTCCAGCTGGAGCTTCCAAGGGAAAGGAAGAAGCTGTAGAGCTTAGAGATGGGGGAAAACAGCTTAGAGGGAGGAGAGTTAGAAGGGCCGTTGCAACGATCAAGGAACTAATAGCCCCTCTCATAATTGGGGTTGATGTGAGGAAACAGGAAGAGATCGATAAGATAATGATAGAAGCCGATGGAAGCCCCAATAAATCGAACTTCGGTGGAAATTCTATCTTGGCCGTATCCATTGCTTGTGCCAAGGCTGCGGCTGAAGCAACCGATCAGCCCCTCTACAGGTATCTTGGCGGAGTATCTGCCAACCTCCTGCCCGTCCCCTTGTTGAACGTGATAAATGGAGGGTTACACGCAGGCAATGAGCTTTCAATACAGGAGTTTATGATAATTCCAGCGGACTTTCAAACGTTTAAGGATGCTATTTTAGCTGCAGCAGAGGTTTATCACAATCTAAGGGATTACTTGGTGTCAAAATATGGGGTTTCCGCGAAAAACGTTGGAGATGAGGGAGGATTTGCTCCTCCGATGTCAAAAACCACAGAGGCTCTAGATGCTCTTCTAAAGGCTGTGGAAGAAAGCGGATATGGTGGGAAGGTTTACTTAGGGATAGACTGTGCAGCTAGCAGCTTTTATGATCAAAAATCTAGGAAGTACAAGATTGATGGAAAAGAGCTTGACACAAACGATCTAATGGAATTTTACATTGAATTGATGAGGGATTATCCGCTCGTAAGCATTGAGGATCCGTTTGAGGAGGAGGATTTTGCTGCCTTTGCTGAGCTCACCAGGAGAATAGGGGATAGAATCCAGTTGGTCGGAGATGATTTCTTCGTTACAAATCCGAAGCGGCTTAAGAAGGGCATTGAGATGGGTGCAGGCAATTCTCTCCTGCTGAAAGTAAATCAAATAGGAACTCTAACAGAAGCTTTAGAGGCCGCTAGGATTGCCTCAAAAGCCGGTTATTCCGTGATAGTAAGCCACAGATCTGGGGAGACGATAGATGCAGCCATCTCTGACATAGCCGTTGGAATAGGTTGTGGCCAAATTAAGGCAGGAGCAATAGCTAGAGGAGAGAGGATTGCAAAGTACAACAGACTATTGGAAATTGAAGAAGAGCTAGGTAAAAGCGCTAGTTTTGGGGGTAAAAGGGTCCTAAGGATCGGCTAATTCCCTCAAGAATGGTTCTTTTCTCTGAAGCCACTCATAGATGAATTTAAGTGCCCAATCAGGTATTTTAGATATCTCTCTGCATTCGAACACTTCTTTAGTTTTAGCGCTAAAGAGTTTCTTTGGTAAGCCGTGTCCAGTCCTTATGATGCCCTTAATGAAGGATTTTACGTCATTATTCTTCCTTCTTTTCAGGACAAACCACCTGTTTTCGCATATAAATGGCCCAGATATGGTGTTCTCTGCTCCTAAGTGCTTTTTTATGAATTCAGACTCTCCCGGTCTTCCTACCTCAGGTCCTTCTCTGACTTCTATGGGAGAAATTAGCCTGCTGGGCGTCTCTATAAGGATAAGTACCGATGAACTCTCATTTGTGAAGCCATCTGCATGAATTACAGGGAAACCATTGTTCTTCAGGAGTTTGTGTAGCTTTCTGGCACCACTTTTTGCCTGAGTCCACAGAGTATCAGGCGCTTCACTCAATCCATCAAAAAGAAGGGCTGCTAGGTAAGTTCCCCTCTTTTCTACCAAGCTAAGTACGTACTCTTCGTCTGGCTGTCTAACTTCTCTTTCCAAGAAGAATTTCTCCGATGGGCTTTTCAAGAATGCCTTCGCTGCAGCTTTAAACCTATAAAACTGGGTTCTAGACAGCGCGGATGCGACATTTCTCCTCGGATCCACGGGATCTATGACTATAAGCGGGTTTGGAAATAGCCTGGTTGCCTCTTCGGTGGAGCTAACCATTTTAGCCATATCTATAACAACGGGCTCCTTCCAATCCTTTGCAGCTCTTATAACGTCTAAAAAGGATCCATAATACAACACTAGCAACTCGCACAGATAACCGCTGAATCCTTCAACCTTAACCTCAGCTCCATAAGCTCCCATGGCCTTGACGAAAGCCTTCAATAACCTGACATCTCGTGCAAGGCTGGGCGTCATTCGCTCCTCTAAAAATTTTGCGTGAAGAGGGGATCTATCTACAGGAGTTCTAAGCTCTAGAGCATTTTCAACATCGTAGGCAGGGACGACATCTATCTCAAAGCCACTTAACTTGACTCTAGCATAAGGGTGAGCGGAATATCTGAGGGTATACTTCCCAAATGCCTCCTCTACAATGCTAATAACGGATTCTCCGAGCTTTTCCTCAGGAAAGGATTTTTTGAAGAGTATAAATATATCTAAATCGGTCTTACCAGGCAACCAAGTGTCTCTGGTAATTGAGCCCACAGGAACGATTGAGACGTCAAATTCAAGCTTGATTGCCGCTTCTTTCAGAAGAAGAACGGCCTGATTTAGAACTTCTAGGGCATTTCTCTTCTCTTCAGGTGATGGAGTCAGTAGTTCCGAAGCCTTTTCTATGATCGAAGCTAGTTCATCACTTTTCATTCAGAGCTACACCTTGCCATAATAATCCTACGTTCACTTCAAAAAAGAATTGAGGGGTAAAGTGGATAGTTATGTGTACGGCTTCTTCCTACCTCCTTACCCCAATTACCGTTCTAGTTTCAATAACATACCATCTAATCTGGTCTTTGAACCACTTCCAGAACTTTACGTATTCTCCAAAGTCCTCGCACTCAATTACCATGAATCCGTTATATGAAGTTCCCCAAGCGTGGTCAAATATTCCAGTTAGCCTTATCTTTGACGGCCATTTTTCTAAGATTTCTGACCATTCTCTTCTTGCCCTTTCTTCTTCCTCTGGAGAAAGCGGTCTAATCTTATAGAATACCAAAAAGGTGTAAGTTCGCATAGGGATCCTAGCCTAACCACTCCCGACTCTTAAAAAAGATGACATGCTTTGAATTGCCAAGGGGAAAGTGGGCCGGGAGGGATTCGAACCCTCGACCTCCGCCGCGTGAGGGCGGCGTCATAGCCACTAGACCACCGGCCCAGTTATTCTCAGCCCGGCTCCTACTTATTTAATTTATTGTTCAGATCCTTCTCCATTCCTTCCAAAATATTCTCAATCTCTAAAGCAAGGGAAATTGCCCTTAACATGCTATTTGTTATAGCCCGGAGTCTAGATATTGTTTCAGCCGCTAGATTAATCTTCCAAACAGCTTTTCTCCCTCTAATCTCGACGTTATCGTCTAAAATAGTTGATATAAAGTCTGGGAGGAGTGCGTTACGTATTCTTTCTATAAGAGAGCGTTCACCCTCAATCCTAATCGTTATCGATAGAGTTACCTCCAATTTTCTTTACTCCTCCTAGGTACATCCTCGGTCCTAGTTCAAATGCTGGATGGGTGCAATAGAAGCTTGCTACAATCTCCGTTCCCTTCTTCTGTATTAGTAATATCACATCGTAATAATCTACAAGCTTGGGTACATCTTCTGGCTCCTCTATCTCCTTGAAGTCGTCCGTTCCCAGACCTGAGGAGAACCCAAGCACAAACTCATCGGGAACTCTTGGCGTTCTTGCAACTCCAAGGGATCTAACAAAGGGTGCTCTCCTTTTCGTCATCTCTCTTCTCAGTGTAACTCCATTAAGCCATATCATTAGAGGTAGATATTGGACTTCTGTTGGAAGAGTGGAAAGAAAAGTGAGGGTTGAGGGGTTTCCCTTAAGCGTCCCTACAATTAAGACCCTTTTAAGCCCCTCTCCAATGGCTAATTTCTTGAGATCTTCTACGCTTTTCTTACCTCTGTTTACCCTTTTTGCTCCAGGTATTACGTGATACAGATCCCTTATGAAGCTACGTGTTCTTCTTGAAGGCCTCCTTGATGTAGTTATCAACAGCATAAGAAGACCCATTAGGTGGTCTGAGACCTTGCCCTGATTATTGTGACATAGTTAGTCCTCGCTGAAGGAGTCTGTGGTACCCATGCCCCTCCAGTGAACTCAAAACCACATTTCTTGCAGCGCCAAACTCCAAGCCTTACCCTTACGACTGCCTGAACATTGCACCTTGGACACTTGTATTTCGCCTTGGCTTTCGCCAGAATCGCTTCATACTGCTTTCTTGGCCTTCTTCCATATCTTGAAACTCTTAGCTTGGCCCTTGGCACTCCAACTTTAGGCAATGTCCACCACCTTCTTGACTTGTTCGATCACTTCAGGGTACTTAGCACGTGCTATATCAACTGCCTTATTAATCTCACTAAGTTTGAAAGTTCCATTTCTCTTCTGTACTGAGCAAATGTTGAGGTCTTTGTCTATGGCTAAGGTCAGAGCAGCATCTGCTACCGACTCTTCCTCCAGATTAGGGTCTAACATGAGATATTCACCAATCTTAACGAATGAAAAGCTTAATGGGTAGTCTACGAGAGGTAGTGGGAAATTTTCCCCTTCAACAAGCTTAGGACTACCATCTTCTCCCATTTTGACTAATGGAATCCTAGCTCTAGTAAAAGTTATTAGAGATGAGAGTGTGAGGGCATCAAATAGGTTTCCATCATAATCAAGGACATAAAGGTCTAAGAACAGTATGTAGACCAACTTACCCTCTTCAACGACAAGTTTTGATAGATCTATAGCATCCGATCCTCTAAATGCCCTGTCGACAACTCTCGCCATTTCAATGGCATTTTCATCGGGAGGCCCTGGTTCAAAGCTTGGAGATGCTAATGGGAGCAGTTCAACATTAGATATCAACACACCCTTATCAGGGGTGTCTGGATAAGGCTCTCCAACATCAAACTTCAAACTCGTTAGAACCTGTGTTTTTCCAAGGGAAACCCATGCTTCTCCTAGACCCTTGGTGAATGTACCTTCCTTCACCTCTATGGGTCTCATCTCATCGAACTTCCTTCCGTCCTTACGTTTACCAGCTTGAGCTAGCTTCAAGAGATGTTCTTTTAATAGTGTTGACGAAATTTTCTCTTCTAACCCCATTTTTCACTCCTCTCCCTTTACCTCCTTCTCAACTGCGATGTAAGGCCTTCTCAGAGCCTCTTTCTGTAATTCGTAAACATATGTACACCCCTTTATTGCAAGGTCTAGGGCTTCTCTGAATTCCTCAGGCGTTAGGGTCCCATCAGATTGAAGCAAGGTTATCTCCTTAGTCTCCATTATCATTGCTAAGGGAATGTCAGCATCACCCCACATGTCTTCCTCATGACCAACATCCAAGACCAACCAATCTCCCACTTTTCCAACGGTGCAGCCTGAGACTAATCCTCTTAGAGGAATTCCGGCATCAGCAAGAGCCAAAGAGGCCGCTGTTATTCCTGCTATCCTTGTTCCAGCATCTGACCTTAAAATCTCTACAAAGATGTCTATGCTAGTATTTGGAAACCTTTCAACGAAAACCGCAGGCAAAAGTGCTTCTCTAATTACCTTTGAGAGTTCAATGCTCCTTCTATCAGGTCCAGGCCTTTTTCTCTCTTCTGTTGAGAAGGGAGCCATGTTATAGCGGCACCTAATCAAAGCCCTGTCCGGAAGGGCTAGATGCCTAGGATGGACTTCCCTCGGACCGTATACTGCAGCAAGAACCCTATTGCCGCCCCATTCAAGGTAAGCAGAGCCATTGGCCTTCCTCAAAACTCCAACTTCTATGCTTATTGGTCTCATCTCATCAGGCTTTCTGCCATCAATCCTAGTTCCATCTTCCTGAATCAAGATTTCAGGCTTTTCTTCTGTAAATATCGAATTCATCAGGACTTCCTCCCTAGAAGTGAATCTAAAAGCTGACCTATTCTCTCGGTCAGACCCGAGAGATGGGATTCTCTCTCTATTTTGCGAAGAGCTTTTTCTATGGCGCCTATAACCTTCGGATCGTTAGAATTTATCCACACTATCCCGTTCTGTGCGATTATTATGTCACACTTGGCCTTTTGCTTCAGCACTTGCAACATGGATTGCCGCTTTCCAAGAGCTCTAGGAACCTTGCTTGGCTCTATCATTATTAAGGATCCTCCAACGAGTTTTCCAAGGCCCTCCCCTTTTATTGAGAGAAGGGGGTTTGAAACACCATCATAGGACATTATCTTAGCTAACACGACATCTCCAGGAGCAAGAGCCTCATATTTTGCTAGAAGAGAGTGCCTTCTCCCACCTCTCCTTGGCTCAGGCCTGGGTACTATCATTATGGCCTTGCAATAGGAATTGATATCCGCAAATATGATCCTCTGAGACATCTTTTCAATCCTAGCTATCACTAAATCCCCTGCTTTAGGGACATATCCCCCCCTAAGAGGTATAACACCTACCCTTTCATTACTTATCTCGACCAACCCTACCATGTACGACCGTACCACTCCTTCTTCATCGACATAAACTCCTTTGTCCGGTTTTAACGACCCTTTTGCAAGGGCTTGACCGGGAAGCACAAGCTCCCTATCCTTAACAAAAAATTCAGCTTTAGAACTAGCTGACTTCTTCAACACTTCCACCTACCTTTCCTACAAGTTCATATATTGAACCCTGCGCCCTGATTGGAATCTCAACGTCAATTACGACCCTTTGCCCATCCTTTGACATCTCTTCACGCAAGATTTTTCCTATACCAGACAGTCCGGCCCTAACTTTACCCCACATCTCGATGGGAACCTTCACTCTAATTCTAGAGGACCCTCCTTTTAGGGGTAATATCTTTCTAAGAGCCTCAATTACTTGATTAACCTGTTCTTCGGCCTTTTTATATGGATCAACCCTGACCTTCGCTTCTTTCATCGCTCTTTCAATTCTAGAAGTTGGATGAGGAAGGTTTGTTTTTGGATCGACGAAGTTCTGGTGGATGAAGTTGATTATCCACCTCCTTTTTCTTTCCTGCAACTTCTTGAGGTATTCTGTAGTTAATTGCACCTTTCCCTCATCCAGTATCCTTTTACATATTTGATAAGGGTCTTCAGTTCCGAAAATCTGAATTAAATCCTTAGAGGACGCTTCTATTCCCTTTCTTGCGTCTCTAAATACCTTTTCAATTGCTAAAATATCTTCAATGTTTATCTTATTTCCTTCAAGGTACGCATAAGCCTTCTCCGGATAAACGTAAACCTCAAAGTGGTGCTTTCCTTTGATATCTATCCTAGCAATAACAGGTTCTCCCATTTCTTCACCTCACCCTGAATTTTCCTTTAATTGGTCACTCCTTCTTTAGTTCTGATTGCGCTTCGTTCAGAAACTTTTGAATTTCTTCATCTGTTAAGAACCTGAATTTCTTGGTCTTAGTTGGAACTATTGCCACTTCTAGATCCTTAGAAGTGAGTTTTTCCTCGTTCGTCTTGATTGTTTGTTTCATCAGAAGTTTTATAGCATCAGATAGGCCGATATCTTCCTTGTAGTTCTTTCTCAGGAACTCGTTCACTTCATCGCTTCCTCTCCCCATGGCAACCGCCAAATAACTGAAGTAAGCACCTCCAGGGTGAGTTACGTAAAGACTTGGCTTATCATCTATCCCTCCGAAGATCATAACTACTCCGAAAGGCCTAACTCCGGCGTATTGAGTGTAAGATTGCTTGAAGAGCGCAATTCTCCTCGCAAGGTTTTCCACCGTGATAGGCTCATTGTATATGAGTCGATGGGATTGGGCCTCTATCCTACCCTTATCAACTAAAACCAATCCATCACCAACTAAGCCAGCGGCAATTGCACCTATGTGATCATCTATCTTGTAGATTTTTCCGGGTAGCGACAAGAGGGGAGAACCTGGTCTTTTCGCCATTAGCACTACTCCGTCTACGCATTTAGCACCTAAAGCGAGAGGTGTCCTCCTAGTAGCAGTTAAAGCATATTCTACCTGTAATAGGCGCCCATCAGGGCTGAATACCGTAATAGCTCGATCATAGGCTCTTATTGTATCAGGAAACATATATTGCACCCGACTAGAATCCCTTATCTATGCTGAATAAAAGGACTCACTTCAATAAGGCGGTCCCAAAATAAAAGGTCCATTAGTCACTAGTTTCTCTTAACTAAAGATTCTGTCTTTTTAACATTTGAAAGCACTTTTTGATGGTGCCGTAAACGCCTTTAACCTTCAATTGAGCGTCTAATCCTGATCTGAATAGAGCAAAGGATAAAGCCGTTAAGACCTTTGGTAAATCCCTGTTCGTTGTCTCTATGATCGCAATACTTCCCTTGTAATATTTCAAAGCCATCTTAAGTCCGCTTGCGCCTAAAATTCCGTATAGTTCCTGAACAGCCTTTGTCCCTAAGCTTATCAGACGACGTGCGTCAAGTTCGCCTTTAAGTTCTAAGGCTACGTATCTCTTCCGAGGAATCAGGCCTATAGGGATCTTAGCTCTCATCTCAGATAAAACCTCCTTTCTCCAGCAATGAGCAAGGATAATCACTTATTGAGTTTAAGGCAGCCTCTTTTGGAATTTTTAGAAATGTTTCGGCGATCGAGGCCATTATAATTGGATCCAAAAGTTCGATTTCTCTTGTAGCACCGCTTGAAACTATTATAGGGATGCCATATTTTCTAGCTATTTGCACCTCGAGCCTAATCATTCTAATTGCTCTCAGTAACTTTTTCTCTTCAGATTTCAAAAGATCTACTAAATGGATTTCTACCGCGCCTTCTCTCTTGAGCAACTCCTTTGCGCATACAGAATCAAATATAAGCTTATTCCTATTAATTGGAAGGACTATAGAGCTTGCCTTTAGTTTAACAGCTCTACGGGCCATTTCTAGGGATAGAGGCTTTATGGAAAGGAAAATTCTCTTTTTCATGAGTTTTGACATTATTCTCAAGGCTCGAGGGCTTAAGAGTTCAATTTCAAGAGATGTAAAGACTCTATATCCTTCTGATGTAAGCTTTTTCACAATTTCCTGAGTTTTTTCCAACTTTTCAGGATAGCACGTTATGCCCAGGGCCCAAAAACCCATTTCAACTCCTACATCGATCAAGGATCTAAGTTCGTTGACATTTGATGAAAAGCTCCATACTTTCAAGTCTACATACTTTCTCATCCGGAAATTCCAATCCCCTTCTCCCTAATAGCTCTTACCAGGCCCCCTTTTGGTAAGTAGTTTGTTGAATAAGTTATTCTAATCCTTATCTGTCCTCCCGGATCCTTATAATACAGCCTGACCTTCCCTTCGAAAGCCTCCTGCTTGCTGACCCTAAGGTACAGGTTTCTGTCGTCGGTTCTGGTTTCTAGAGTTTGAACAATTTCTTGTTTTGTCTCATCATCAAGCAGCTTATCCAAATATCTTGCAAAAAAGGCAGCATCCTCTTCTGAAAGCTTAACGGTTACCTTCTCAAGTGAATACCTATAATGGCTCCTAAATGACGTTTTTTCAATTGAAATCCGATCCCTTATTTCCGGAGGGGTTAGATTAATTAAAGCAGCCAAAGCCTTCTCTTTGTCCTCGGTTGGATAGATAAATGTCTCAATATACGCAGAAATTACACATAATCCCTTTTTCCTCAACTAAGTAGCCCCTTAAACTTACGTTTAAACCTTTTAACCCATTCAGGTATTCCTCTCCTCTTCCTAAGACCCCTTGACTTCTTCCCTGCACTCGTCAGCCCTCTAAACACTCTTCCCTTGTGCACAGGCTTCGTAATCCAGTTGATTTTTGGATCAGATTTTATCGCTGGATGATGAGGATCCACTAAGATCACCTCGTACCACTTGTACTTTCCATCTTCAGCAACGTAGTAAGAGTTTAGGACTTCCAGGTTTGGGAACTTTCTCGCACATCTTTCCTCCGCTATTCTCCTCAAGCTCTTAGCCGGTGTTATCTTCTTCACTCCCATGCTTCCCGGCTTCCTTCCAGATCTAGGTCTGGGCTTCCTTCTGCCTCCTCTTCTGACTCTTACTCTTGCAATGACAAAGCCTTGCTTTGCTTTGTACCCTAACTCTCTGGCTCTATCCGGCCGAGTGGGTCTTTCGACCCTTACGACTGCTGGTTGGCGCCGCCATCTAACTAATCTCTCCTGCCAAAGCTTGGAGAGTTCAGGCAACTCTTTTCTCTTTCTCCAGATCAATTTTTCGTAGTATCTTCCGATGACTGGCAATGTTTCATCCCACCCACATGCTTCCTTGTTCGTTACGAAGCCCCCGATTTAAAATTAATGTGATGACAAGTTCATTGGAAGATGCTTATAGGCATAGTTGGAAAGACCAATGTTGGTAAAACTACGTTTTTTTCAGCAGCAACGCTAGTTGAAGCTGAAATAGGAGACAGACCATTCGTTACCATAAAACCAAATGAAGGAGTTGGCTACGTAAGGGTAAAATCTGTTTGTACTGAGTTTGGGTTACATTGCCAGCCTAGGTTTGGCTGGTGTAATGGCAGGCATAGATACGTTCCCATCAAGCTACTGGACGTAGCTGGTCTAGTTCCAGGAGCTCATCTGGGAAGGGGACTTGGAAACAAATTCTTAGACGATCTAAGAAAGGCTAGCGTTCATATTTTGATCGTAGATGCCTCTGGAGCGACAGATGAAGAAGGAAGGCCAACAAAACCTGGATCCTACGATCCCCTGCGCGATGCGATCCTTGTCAAGGAGGAGTTTGCTCACTGGCTAAAGGGAATAATACAAAGG
>Ga0164310_10001885_pt1 | contig 11986 bp, 8 predicted proteins | sample GuaBasSedimGuay1_FD_121795 | JGI IMG/M metagenome (GOLD analysis project Ga0164310, IMG submission 121795) | Subseafloor sediment microbial communities from Guaymas Basin, Gulf of California, Mexico - Guay1, Core 4569-9, 0-3 cm | ecosystem: Environmental > Aquatic > Marine > Hydrothermal vents >... | reverse complement strand
CGACTCTTAAATTCAGGATGTGCCTGTGTCCCTATAAAATAAGGGTGATCGGGTAGTTCCATGAATTCCATTAGTATGCCATCTGGTGATTTTCCAGAGAAAACAAGACCATGTTTTTCAATCTCTTGAATATAATCTGGATTAACCTCATAACGATGTCGATGTCGTTCAGAGACCTCATCTTCACCATATAATCTATGAACTATCGATCCTTTTTTCAGAACTGCAGGATATGCACCAAGTCTCATTGTTGCCCCATATCTTGATTCTTGTATGATGGTTACTTGTTCAGGTATGAAATCAATTACAGGATGTTTTGTTTTCTTAATAACTTCCTTTGAATGAGCATCCTTCATGTTACAAACATTTTGGGCATATTCAACAACTGCTAGTTGCATTCCAAGGCATAAACCAAGATAAGGGATGTTGTTTTCACGTACGTAACGAATAACATCAATTTTTCCTTGTATTCCCGATAGACCAAAACCACCTGGGACGATTATTCCATCCACCTCATTTAATTCAGTAAGTTTCGTAGGGTCTTTTTCGAAATCTTTTGAATTGAACCAACGAATCTTTGGATCAAGCATATTTTCCCATGAAGCATGTTTAACTGCTTCAATTACTGAGACATATGAGTCAGATAACTGACTTGTTCCAATATCAAAGTATTTTCCAACGATTCCTATCGTAATTGTATTTTTAAGAGTCCGGTTTTGACGTATAAATGCTTTCCAGGATTTAAGATCTTCAATGTCTCTTCTAAGACGAAGTTTTTTCAATATTTTTTTACAGAGAGATTGCTCTTCGAAAAGCAATGGTACGGCATACACACTATCCACGTTTGAATTGGATATAACATCTTCTTCATGAATATTACAAAACAATGCAATTTTTTCTTTTCGTACCTGGTCGATTTTTTCATCTGCTCTTGCTACAATAAAGTCCGGTTGAATACCAATCTCTCTAAGTAGTTTAACAGAGTGTTGTGTCGGTTTTGTTTTCGCTTCCCCAAGGGCTTGAAGGACGGGGACATATGTAACATGAATGAAAAGAACCTTATCTCCTTCGAGTTTCATTTGTCTGACTGCTTCTAAAAAGAGAATATTTTCGTAATCCCCAACAGTACCACCGATCTCTACAAGTATAAAATCAAGATTTTTCTCTTCTGATGGACGACGGATCCGATTTTTTATCTCATCGGTTACATGAGGTAAAGGTTGTACGGTTTTTCCAAGATATTTACCCTTTCTTTCTTTATCAATGACTGCACCATAAACTTGACCTGTTGTAATGTTATGATGTTTTGGTATACTTATATCTAAGAATCTTTCGTAATGTCCAAGATCTTGATCGATCTCTCCACCATCTTCTGTGACCCACACTTCGCCATGTTCTGTTGGTCGTAATGTTCCAGCATCACAGTTAATATATGGGTCGATTTTAATCGCTGTGACATTATAACCATGCATTTGCAATATTTTCCCAACAGATGCTGTTGTAATTCCTTTTCCTAAACCTGAAATAACTCCACCCGTAACAATAATGTAATTGACCATTCAAAACCAACAGCAAGCGATAATAAAGTATCTTATTAAAATGGTTTCGTAAAAAAAAACAATATATTTGTTTTTATTAAAAAGGAAAAAGAAAAGAGATAATCTTTCCTTTATTTCTTATTTTAAATTTGTTGATAATTTAATCTCTATTGAAGAAACGTTTGATGTTCTTCCTTCTTCGTTTGTCATGCTTTCTGTTCCAATGTTGATATCTTTCACATTTGCTTCTTTGACAAACCTGTTTCTCACAATTTCTGCGGTGTCTACTGCTCTACTGATTGCTCGTCCTCTTGCTTTAATCATTACTTCATCTGTTCCGCTATTGAATTGTGTTACAACAGCAAGAACGTAGCTCATTGGTGGTTTGTTCCCTACAAATATGGTGTTTTCATCTATTGTTTGATTTTCGTTCATACTTTCTGACCTCCCAGACTGTCATGTGTACGTTACTTAGAATCAATCAACATTTATTGTGTTAATAAAACTTTCGTTATAAACCTGTTAAGTTAGGTAAAAAGGGGTTTTTTTGTGAGAATATCTTTTCAAGGAACAAAAATCTTTATATCAATTGTCATGATGTAATTTTTACAACAATCTTTTAAATATGGTATTTTAGAAACGTTTTCATGATATTATGAACATGATAAGCTCTTTAAAACCAGAAATTAAAACGCGATACGAACTAAAAGAGAAATATGAGAAGAGATATATTGATTATCTTAAAAAACGATATGGAATAAAACGAGCAAACAACTTTATTCACACATATTAGGATAAACCCCATTTTAGAAATATTTGTTTTTTATTACAATAAGTCGTTCAATAGGATTTTCATATTGTGTTTTAATCTGTTGATATGAGTCAATATTTTTTTTATACCAAGTTTCAAATCTGACAACATCTACATACATTTCAGGAAAATCTGTTAATATTAATTGTTTCTTTTGATCCAAATCTATTAAATCATTGATATCTAATGCATTGAAATATTGGGTGAGAATAAGACGGGCTCTTTGAAGTTCTTGTTTAAACTTTGGGTCTTCTTTCTGTTTTTCATTTATCTTTTTTCTAATGTTCTCTTCTTTTATGTTTTGTTCAACATCTTTCCTTATAGTTTGTACTTGTGATTCTTGAATACGGCTGTTTATTGCGTTTTGAACGAGTTTTGATAAACTAATATTGTTTTCAAAAAGAAACAGGTCCATGTATTTTGGGATACTGATATTTTTTCGGATATGTGTATGAAGTTTTTCAGGGGTTAATCCTTGATATTCCTTTAAACTGTCTTTTCTTTTTCCCATAAGGCTAAACAATCCCTTTTTTACACAATAAGTTGTGTAAATAAATCATGTTGTCATTAATAACAGTATCGTTTTTTTCATTTGATTATTTATCTGTTAATCTGATGGAAACATGTAGTAAAAAGAGTATGGTTGAATCAGTAAAATAAACAATATTTCAATTAAAGATTCAAAATTAAACCGAGTTTTCTATGAATGGATAAAGAGCAGAGTAACCAATATTAAGACTAATCCGATACACAAAGCAGATGGAAAAACATAAGAAAAAGGGAGTTTTAAGAAAAGAACTGGGTCTTCTTGAAGTTTTTTGTATTGCATCAGGTGCTATGATCAGCTCAGGGCTTTTTATTTTACCTGGTATTGCATATGCAAAAACAGGCCCTGCTATTCTTATTTCTTATGCTATTGCAAGTCTGTTAGTAATTCCTGCGATGCTTTCAAAAGCAGAACTTTCAACAGCTATGCCAAAAGCAGGGGGGACCTATTTTTTTATTGATCGAAGTATGGGGCCAATGATGGGAACCATCGGTGGCTTTGCTGCATGGTTTTCTTTAGCATTTAAAAGTGCGTTTGCTCTTGTAGGGATTGGTGTATTTGCAATTTTGCTTAACCCTGGTTTTTCAGAGATGCAGATGAAATTAATAGCTGTTTTTTTCTGTGTTGTCTTTACTTTCGTTAATATTCATGGCGTAAAACATTCTGGAAAAACACAGATAATTCTAGTATTCGGACTTCTTTCAATTCTAATATTTTATATTATTGTTGGATTGTTCTTTATTAAACCAGCCAATTTTGAAAATTTTGCCCCATATGGTTTCAATTCAATTTTTTCATCGGCAGGATTGATATTTATTTCATTTGGCGGCCTTACTAAAATTTGTAGTGTAGCAGAAGAATGTAAGAAACCCGGACGTACTATTCCTCTTGGGATGTTTTTTTCTTGGTTAATAATTTCGATTATATATTTATTGGTTATTTTTGTGACGATCGGCGTTGCTAATCCTTTTGATTTAAAAAATACATTAACACCACTAACATTAGGGGCTAATTCAATACCTCTATTTTTAGGAATTGGTGGACCTATACTCGCGGTAGCTGCGATTTTATCATTCATAACAACAGCAAATGCTGGACTGCTTGCGGCATCACGGGACCCGATGGCTATGGGAAAAGATCAATTGTTACCTGCATCTTTTGCCAGAATATCAAAACAAGGGACACCAGTTGTGTCAATCTTATTCACTTCATGTTTTATGATTATTGTGATTCTATTTTTAGATTTAGAAAGCCTTGTTAAAACAGCATCACTTCTCAAAATATTGTTATTTTTATTTGTAATAGTTTCTCTTATCATAATGCGGGAGAGTAAAATTCGGCATTATCGTCCAAAATTCAAATCACCGTTTTATCCATGGGTTCAAATTGCAGGAATGGTTGGACTTATCTTTCTTATTTTTCAGATGGGTTTAATTCCAATGATTCTAGTTGGTTGTTTCATTCTCTTTGGATTTTTATGGTATTGGTTCTATGCTCGTGATAATGTATGGAGGGAATATTCATTATTGCATATTATTGAAAGAATAAAAGAGGAGAAATCTACAACTTTTATGACAGATAAAGAATTAAAAAAAATCCTAATACAAAGAGATGAGATTTATGAAAATAGATTCGAAGAAATGTTAAAACAGTGCAAGGTATTAGATATTTATAAATATCTTCAACCAGACGATCTTTTTAAACTAATCTCAAAGGAATTAAAAGACAAAGTCAATATTAAAGAAGAAGCTCTTTATAAATTGTTAAAGGCTCGCAAGAAAGATTCAAATGTAGTTATACATCCAGGTATGGCAATTTTTTCTAATAAAGTCAAAGGGAGAAATAAATTTGAAATAGTGCTAGTTAGAACAAAAAAAGGACTCATTATTTCAAAAGATATTGACCCAATTCATAGTATTTTTATTATTATTACAACCTCTGATAATCAAAGTTATTATTTGCATGCTCTCATGTGGCTTGTTCAAATTTCAGAGGATCCAGATTTTGAAAAGAATTGGATTAATGGAAAAAATGTTGAAGATATAAGGGCTGCAATATTGAACGCTTGGAAAAAGCGTAAGAGTTAAGGAATAAACAAGTAAAATCATCTCGTAAATAACAATTATAAATGTAAATTACGGTATATTTTCCCGCAAAATGGACAGACGATAAACTTATTTGGAATAAAATGTCCACAGTGAGGACACAATGCAATTCTTTTATTTTTCATTTTGGCACCTAGTTTCTATATTTGTTCTAGTTTACTTCCACATTTTGGGCATTTCTTTTTGCTTATTCTAAATATTTTCAAACATTTTACACATTCAGATAACATAACACACCAATCCATGTTAATTATTAACATGTTATATATTGTCTAGCATAGTATTTATATTTTTCGGGCAAAAATGTCAATAAGCGGCCAAAAGAAGATTTTCAATCAAAATTAATTACGATACAAGTAAAAAATAAAGAAATATTCAATAAATCAAATAGCCCACACATTTTTTTAGTTGAACCCACCAAGCCGAAGACTTGGATCACCAATAAGGACGAATTCTTCTATCGTGATTAATTCTTTTCCAATGTCATTAAGATAATCAATTTGCGCGCTATTGAACATCTCACCAAGGGTTTTACCTGGAGAATAATTTTCAAAAAAACGGCTATTTAGATATCCAGCACCCCAATGAGGCCCAGTTTCATCCACGCCGGTGAATGCAACTCTTGTAGCACCAATTGATGCAATGCTTCCGCCGAATTGTTTTTTTACAAGCTGCCATGAAAAACAAGGAAACAATGTATCCATCTCATAACTATCTCCTTCAAGAAATGTAAAGAATTTAGATAAGGGTTCTGGATACCAATGTAATGATTCTTCTACATTGAAATCAAGTTTTGTTGTTGAACAAGCATCAAAAAAAATCACAGGTAATTTCATGCCATTAAACAAACCATAAAGATATGGTGAAAAATATTGAACTCGATCTTCTTGGTTAGGTCGGGAAGTTCCAAAGCCTTGTTCATATCCATGACCTGAGTAACTAATAAATCCTGCTCCCTTGCTTATTTCCTTATTTATTATGATTGGGTTGAATGTATTTGTTGATGTCCAGAGTTTTACTGGTTCAAATTGATGAGGCATCATGGAATCTGCAATGAGATCTGTGACAAGTTCCCCCTCCATCACACCATGATTTGGAAAAGTGTCTCCACCCATGAGGAGTATACGATGAAACCATGATTGCTGTGCCGTTGTTTCTTCATACGTAATGATTTTATTAACAACGGTTTTTACTTCTTTTGTGTTTTTACAGGGAAGACGTCCAACAGAGACATCAGGATACGCATCTACATAATCAATAAGTCCATCTGACCATGTGTATTCACCGAATTTATCATTTCCATTGGTGTCCCAACTTGAAAAACTACCATAAGAATCAAAAATATCAGCATAATAAAGATCAGTTATGATGGAATCATCATTATAGAATGCAATTGATGACGCCCTCATGGGCAATAATTCAACATTTCCAATAAGGAGAACATATTCAATACCTTCATTTATTACTGCATTATAAATATAATATTTTATTTTTTCAGCAGAATCTCTCCCAGGATAGTTTGAATAGATTTCTTCCGTTGTTTGCATTGTGGTTCTTAGTCCATTAAGTTCCTTATGATTTACAAGGTCTTGAAGTTCTTGGGCAAAAATGGCAGGACAGATAATTGCTAAATCATTTAAGTTGGAACTAGTAAGTGGTTTTGTTGTATGTTTAATTGATATTGTGATATCGCTTTTTTCAGTCCAAATGAGTTGTTGTAAAACTGGGTTGTATTGAATGGGATAATATACAATGTTAAGAAATGTTACACGGGTTCCTTGATATATTCCTGTGTTAGTGCTTACAATATATGGATTCTCCGGATAAAATACATTTTGACTGTAAACCGTTTCGTCGGTTACATACAAGGGCGTTGATTGTTGTTGAATATGGATGGGTAGAGGAGTCTGATATGGAATAAGAGGGGTTGCTATATTTTCTGTTTTAGTATTTATCTGATTGTATTCAATGGATTCTATGGTTGAACCAAATGGTAGAATGCGAACTTCTTTAAGAGTTGGCAGAAAAGGGTGTCCGGGGATGAAATGATTTAATGAGGCCTCCCTTAAAGATATTTTAGTAAAACATTCTTCGAATGTACTTATTGGCTGTGATATATTAAACGAAATGAGAATTTCTTCAGGTGCATTGTCTGATGCTTGAATTGATGAGAAAACTCCTATCTGTATGAGAAGCATACAGGCAACCATAATTGTGATTTTTTTCATAATATTGTCCCAAACACATTTATGATGATATTAGTATATAAACATTTATACTTAATAATTGGACGATTTTCCAAAGAGCCAGATCATTTGAGGATAACACTAAGTTTTTCAATCTGTTTTTTTGAATTTTTATATGAGTAACTTTTATATGTTCTCCTGAGTTCACCATGGGTAATTAGTCTTAAAATAAACATTGTATGGGGAAATTCATTATGGAAATAATTGATGAGAAACCTGGAAAAACTTTAATGTTACTTGGAAATGAAGCTATCACAAGAGGTGCTATTGAAGCAGGGGTTGATGTTGCAACCACATATCCTGGCACACCTTCATCAGAAATTGCGGATACATTTTCATATATTGCAAAATATTTAAAGAAAGAAAAACGAAAAACTCCTTATTATTTTGAATATTCAGCAAATGAGAAAGTATCTCTTGAAGTTGCAGGAGCTGCGTCATTTTGTGGTCTAAGGAGTTTAACATGTATGAAACATGTTGGATTAAATGTTGCAAGTGATGTATTCATGACATATCTTTATGTGGGATGTAAGGGAGGACATGTTATTATTTCTGCAGACGATCCTTCATGCCACTCATCACAAAATGAACAGGATAACAGGTATTTTGCATTGTTTGGAAGTGCTCCTATGTTAGAGCCTACAACGCCTGAGGAAGCCAAAGAGATGACGCGTCTTGGTTTCGATCTTTCTGAGGAGCTGAAACTTCCAATTCTCTTACGAACAACAACAAGATTGAACCATGCAAGAGGTCCTGTTACACTTAAGAAAACAAAGAAATCAAAAGGGAAAGGTTTTTTCGAAAAAGACCCTAACCTTGTAACTGTTCCATCTGTTGCTAGAAAACAACATCCTATCCTTCTACAAAAAATGGAGAAGGCAGCCAAGCTTTCCGATGAATCGCCATTTAATGAGATTATTCAGATGGGGAAAAAAAGCAAAATTGGAATTATCACATCAGGTGTTTCATTCAATTATGTAAAAGAAGCAGCTGAGGATCTAGCTCTTGATGTTACAATTTTAAAGCTGGGGATGAGCCATCCTCTTCCACCTAAAATGTGTAAAAAGATGATGGATTCTTGTGATGAACTTGTAATTGTTGAGGAGTTAGAGCCATTCCTTGAAAATCAATTTAAAACACTTGCTTTTGATATGGGCTCGTCTGTTAAAATTTATGGAAAATCAACAGGTCACTTCTCAAGGCTATTTGAGTACGATCCAGATATTGTAACGAAAGCATTATCTAAGATTTTTAAGAAAAAGAATCCTTTAACAAAAAACCCTTATTCATCTGATTTATCCCTTCCCAGTAGGCCCCCAGCACTTTGTCCTGGGTGTCCTCATCGTGCAACATATTATGCAGCAAAAAACGCATCACCAAAAGATACGATTTATCCAACGGATATTGGCTGTTATACATTAGGAAAGGAACCGCCATTGTATATGGCTGATTTACTATTATGTATGGGGTCAAATGCTGGAACGGCATGCGGCTTAGCGGCAGCAACCGATCAAAAAATTATTTCATTTATGGGGGATTCTACGTTTTTTCATTCAGGAATTCCGCCGGTTGTAAATGCAGCTCATCATAATCATGATGTAGTTATTACGGTTCTAGATAATCGGACAACAGCAATGACTGGTCATCAACCTCATCCAGGAACAGAGACTGATGGGATGGGAAATATTGCAAAACGAGTGATTATTGAGGATGTTGTAAAGGGTTGTGGGATTGATAATATTGAGGTAGTGAACCCCGACTTAATTAAGAAGACCACTGAAGCATTTAAACGAGCTCTTGATTTCAAAGGACCTAGTGTCGTGGTGAGCAAATCTCCGTGTATCCTCCTTGAGAATCGTGATAAACGAAAACAAGGAAAAAAGATCCCTGTATTTATTGTGAATCAGGATAAATGTACAAAGTGTGGTATTTGTATTAACGCCTTTGGGTGCCCTGCATTTTATTATGAGGAGGATAAAAGTGTTCATATTGATCCTCAACAATGTAATGGATGTGGACATTGTGTACAGGTTTGCCCTTCAAAGGCGATTAAGGTAAAAAAGGAGGAATCCTAAAATGGCAAAAATTAATGTTGTTCTTTCAGGTGTTGGCGGTCAAGGAGTAATCACTGCTGCAAACATACTTGGTAAAGCAGCAGTTAATGCAGAAGTAAATGTGTACGCATCAGAGGTTCATGGTATGGCACAAAGAGGCGGATCTGTGTTTTGTACGGTTCGTATGGAAGATGTTTCAGGCCCCCTTGTTTCGTGTGGAACCGCTGACGCAATCATCAGTATGGAACCTGTTGAAGCATTGCGTTATATTCGTTATGCACATTCAAAGACAAAGGTTGTTACAGATATCACGCCAATGATCCCATTTACGGTTTCAGCAGGTGCGGACACATATCCCTCTATTGAATCCATATTCAAAGAGCTTGATAAAAAAACTGATTTGTTTAAGGTTGATGCCTTAAAAATTGCAAGAGATGCTGGTGCAGCAATTACAAAAAACACAGTGATGCTAGGAACTCTAGCGGCTACAAAAGTCCTCCCTTTTGAAGATAAGATACTACTTGATACAATATTAAAGACGGTTCCTTCAAAATTCCGATCAATAAATGAGAAAGCATTTCAAGGAGGTATTGAGGCAGTTTTGTCTCAATAACTTTTTATTGTTGTGAAATGAATAGAAATTTTTTTTATTCAACCATTCTTATCCTCATTAGTCTAACTTGGGCTGGTAGTTTTATTGCAGTCCGTCTTTGCTACTCTGTGGTTTCTCCATTATACTTAGGGTTTTTTCGTTTTGTTGTAGCAACACCTGTGATGATTGTTATCGTTTTATTGAGAAAAAAGACTTTTTTTCTTCCAATAAAAGAACTTCCCTCACTTATTGTTTTAGGACTTACTGGTGTTACATTGATTTATATATTTCAGTTTTATGGGGTGGCATATACAACTGCATCAACTGCATCTTCATTGATTAACACTAACGTTCTTTTCATTGCAGTATTTTCCGCTCTTTTTTTACATGAGAATTTTCCAAAGAACAAAAGAAACGGGGTAATTCTTTCAGTAATTGGTGTTTTTTTTGTTGTTTATGGACAGATTAATAGTGAAACCATTGTAGTTGATTCATTGTTTTTAATTGGTTGTAGTTTAATTTTATTTTCTGCGCTTTGCTGGGCAATATATACAATTGTTGGTAAACGTCTGTTAGAAAAATACGATCATCTGCAGATTACAGCAAATGTATTTCTTATAGGATTAATTTGTTATCTTCCTTTTGTATTATCAAATATAAAATCAGGCATTCAATCCATTGACACATCTAGTTTAATTGCGATTTTATATCTTGGTTTATTTTGTTCTGTGTTTGGATATGTGGCATGGTATTATGTGTTATCTAAGCAACAAGCAGCAAAATCTGCGGTGTTTTTAACACTAATTCCATTGTTTACAATTTTCCTTTCTTTTTTTATTGGGGAGAGACCAACAATAATCTTTTTTTTTGGAGCAGTAATGATAATGGTTGGAGTGTACCTTACACAGCGGAAAAATAAAGAATATAGGACGTAATAGGTGTAGTATATGTTTTGTGTGGACTGTGGAGAAGAAAAAGAGATATTCCGAGACGGATCATGTCTTCAATGTTATTTTAAAAACAATTCATTCACAAAAGGATCAGATGTTTTCGATATTCCTCATTGTGTACATTGTGATGCATATAAATATAAAAATTTATGGCACTATGATTCATTTAATGACACTCTTATAAAATATATTAAACAGAATTTTTCAATAAGTAGAGAACTTAAAAATATCTCTTTTTCAATTAATTGTGATGATGAAGAAAATTTAAAGACTTGTTCTGTTGAGATTAAAGGAACAATTGATGGACATATGATAAGTGAGCCACATACGATAACTGTCAGAATTAAACAGAATGTATGTGCGGTGTGTTCAAGACAATTTGGGGGATATCATGAAGCAATTATGCAGATCCGCCCAGGTAATAAAAAACTTTCAAATGATAAACTTGTTGAAATTCAATGGTTTGTAGAAGATCATATCAATGCAATTCAAAAAAAGAACAAGAATTTGTTTTTATCAGATATGGGACAAGAACATGGAGGTCTTGATTTTTTTTTATCCGACAAACAAGCAGCATTCACAATTATTAAAAAAATTCAGGAAAAATATGGTGGTCACATTACAACATCATCAAAGAATGTTGGTATAAAAGATGGAAAACAACTATATCGTGACACCTATTTGCTTCGTTTTCTACATTTTGAACAGGGAGACATACTCAAATTTGACGAATCATACTTTTTTGCAAGTAAAATTTCAAAAAATAACATTCATCTTATTCATTTAGAATCAAATGAAGCAAGTATTTATGAAGCATCAGATATTGATAGGGCTATTGTAATTGGTAGTGATGAATTAGTAAAAGAGATGATTGTTGTTAGTACAACCGATGACGAAATTCAAGTGATGGATCAGAAATCATATCATATATTGATGTTGAAGAAACCAAAAGACTTTTTTATTGAAAATGAGACTGTTTTGGTCATTTTTATTGATGAGGAACATATATATCTTTATCCTTCTCAAAATCAAAAATGATAAATATGGCTTTAAATATTTAAGCGTAAATTAGTATAAATGAAGAGAGGTAATAAAAATGGCTGAAAAAACAAGTATGAATTTAGATGAAAATATTGCAAGTGT
>Ga0164310_10001883_pt1 | contig 11989 bp, 23 predicted proteins | sample GuaBasSedimGuay1_FD_121795 | JGI IMG/M metagenome (GOLD analysis project Ga0164310, IMG submission 121795) | Subseafloor sediment microbial communities from Guaymas Basin, Gulf of California, Mexico - Guay1, Core 4569-9, 0-3 cm | ecosystem: Environmental > Aquatic > Marine > Hydrothermal vents... | reverse complement strand
GGTGATGCCTGGTGACAATGTGAATTTGCGGGTGAAGTTGATAGTGCCGGTGGCTGTGGAAGTAGGTTCGAGGTTTGCTATTCGGGAAGGAGGCAGGACAGTAGGCGCCGGCGTGATTACCAAAATCATCGAATAATTAAGGAAAGTTGTTTCTGTGCAGCGGCTTGGCTGCTGCACAGAAACAACCCCTATAAAAGTAATGAGGAGGTGGTGAGCCAGGATGGCTAGGCAGAAAATTCGCATCCGTTTGAAAGCATATGACCACCGGTTGCTGGACGAATCCGCCAGGCAGATAGTGGAAACGGCGGAACGCACCGGGGCAAGGGTGGTTGGCCCCGTGCCTCTGCCCACTAAAATCGAGCGCTTCTGTGTGATTCGTTCTCCATTCATAGATAAGCGCTCTATGGAACACTTTGAGATCAGGACTCATAAGCGCTTGATTGATGTCATTGACCCCACTTCCAAGACCATTGACACCCTTATGAGGCTAAACCTGCCTGCGGGTGTGGATATTGAAATCAAGCTCTAGGAACTGATTCAGGGAGTTATCCCGGTACGGAGTTAGGGCTATGAAGGGAATTTTGGGCAAGAAGCTTGGTATGACACGCATCTTCAAAGAGAACGGGGAAGTGGTGCCGGTTACCGTTATCCAGGCCGGACCCTGTTTCGTCACCCAAATCAAAACCGAGGAAAAGGACGGCTACAAAGCCATCCAGCTGGGCTTTGAGGAGGTCAAGCCCAAGAGCTTGACACGCCCGGAACTTATGCATCTGCGCAAGAACAACTTGCCACCTCTTCGGTATCTGAAGGAAATCCGGGTGGATAACCCCGAGGACTACGAGGTTGGGCAGAAGATAACGGTGAGCATCTTCGATGTCGGTGAGAAAGTGGATGTCACGGGTTGGTCCAAAGGCCGGGGTTTTGCCGGAGTGGTAAAGCGCTGGGGCTTCAGCGGAGGCCCCCGCACGCACGGCCAATCCGACCGGGTCAGGGCCCCCGGGTCCATTGGAGCCGGTACTGACCCCGGGCGGGTTATCAAGGGGTTGCGGATGGCAGGCCGTATGGGCAATGAGAGGGTTACGGTGCAGAACCTGGAAGTGGTCTACGTAGACCCGCAGCGTAACCTTTTGGCGGTTAAGGGTGCTATCCCGGGGGCCAGAAACAGCCTGGTGATAATCAAGCAGGCCCGGAAGACCGAAGAGAAGCGGAAAAGATACGAGTGAGAGGCGATAAGTGGAGGTAACTATGCCAGAGATACCGGTTTACAATATGGAAGGCGAAATCGTGGGGAAGGTGTACCTGCGGGATGATATTTTTGGGGTGAAACCCCACGTGCCAGTTATGCATCAAGCGCTCGTGAGGCAACTGGCAAACGCCCGCCTTGGGACCCATAGCACCAAGACCAGAGGCGAGGTGAGCGGTGGAGGCCGCAAACCTTGGCCGCAGAAAGGCACCGGACGGGCTCGCCAGGGTTCTATCCGGGCACCCCAGTGGGTGGGCGGAGGCGTGGTCTTTGGGCCTAAGCCCAGGAGCTATTATCAGAAGATGCCTAAGAAGATGCGCCGTCTTGCTTATAAATCGGCCCTTTCGGTAAAAGCCAGGGAGGGGAGCATCGTCGTGCTGGATGAACTGCATTTTGAGCAGCCCAAGACCAAGCGGATGCTGGAGCTGCTGGAGAAGCTCCCTGTTGATGGCAGCGTCCTCGTCCTCCTCCCGGCTAAGGACGAGGTAATTGAGAAATCAGCCCGCAACCTTCCTCACGTTAAGACTTTGCTTGCCAATTACCTGAACATCAAGGACCTGTTGGGGTATGATTATCTGTTGATGCCTATGAAATCGCTAGAAGTCATTGAATCCATCCTTGGAAAGTGAGGTGGAGGGTTAGATATGCACCTCTATGAGATTATAAAGCGGCCAATTGATACCGAGAAAACCCGCAGGTTGGCGGAGCAGGGACAGTATGTGTTTGAAGTGGACCGCAGGGCTAACAAGCTTCAGGTTAAGCAGGCAGTGGAGAAAATCTTCAACGTCAAGGTGGAGGAAGTTCGCATAATAAATGTGCCTCCGAAACGGGGCAGGCATGGTTACCGCCGGATTATCAGGAAACCCGCCTGGAAAAAGGCTATCGTCAAGCTAGCGCCTGGTCAAAGCATACAGATTTTTGAGGGCGTGTAACAATGACTATAAAAGAGGGGTGGAGTAGAAATGGGTATCAGGGTGTATAAGCCTACCTCGCCGGGAAGGCGGGGGATGAGTGTTTCGACCTTTGAAGAGATAACCAAGACCGAGCCGGAGAAGTCCCTTATAGTCCCGCTTAAGAAGCATTCGGGCCGCAATCACTGGGGACGCATAACCGTACGCCACAGAGGTGGCGGCCATAAGCGGATGTACCGCATCATAGACTTCAAGCGGGATAAAATCGGGGTTCCCGGCAAGGTCATAGCCATTGAGTACGACCCCAACCGTTCGGCTCGGATAGCTCTCATCCAGTATGTGGATGGGGAGAAAAGGTACATCATAGCTCCCCTGGGCCTTAAGGTGGGTGACACCGTGATGTCAGGGCCGGATGCGGATATCAAAGTGGGCAATGCCCTGCCGCTGGCTAACATCCCTGTCGGCACCCTCATCCACAACATCGAGCTTTATCCGGGCCGGGGTGGGCAGTTGGTCAGAGCCGCCGGTACTTCGGCTCAACTGTTGGCCAAGGAAGGCGATTATGCTCAGGTGCGCCTCCCTTCGGGGGAGATCCGGCTGATTCACCTTAAGTGTATGGCCACCATTGGCCAGGTCGGCAATGTAGACCACGCCAACATAAAGTTGGGCAAGGCTGGCCGGAAGCGTTGGCTTGGTTGGCGTCCAACAGTGCGTGGCTCGGCGATGTCACCCAGGGACCACCCTCACGGCGGTGGCGAGGGCCGTGCTCCCATCGGTTTGCCCTACCCTAAGACCCCGTGGGGGAAGCACGCACTGGGCAAGAAGACCCGCCGCAACAAGCGCACGGATAAGTTCATAATCAAGCGCAGGAAGTAACAGGGTTTGCTAAAAGCAACTTCTCCGATTCGTTAGAAGGAGGTGATGGTATGGGGAGGTCTCTTAAGAAGGGGCCTTATGTGGACAAGAAGCTTCTCAAGCGGATAGAAGAGATGAACCGCACGGGGGAAAAGCGGGTCATCAAAACCTGGTCAAGGGCATCGGTGATTTTCCCCCAGATGGTGGGGCATACGATAGCCGTCCACGATGGCCGCCGTCACGTGCCCATTTACATAACTGAGCAAATGGTGGGCCATCGGCTGGGTGAATTTGCCCCCACCCGCACCTTCAGGGGGCATACGGTGAAAGAGAAGAAGACGCAGGTGAGGAAAAAGAAGTAAACCGTTGGGCGGGTTATAATTGAATTGCGGCTTGCTTTAGAGCTCTATTGAGGAGAGGGGACAACTATGGAAGAGGCATTTGAGGTAAGGGCGGTAACCAAATATGTGCGCATCTCGCCGCAGAAGGTGCGGCGGGTTATCGGGCAGCTCAAGGGCAAGCAGGTGGATGAAGCCCTGGCAATGCTGGAATTTATGCCGCAGAAGGCAGCCAGAATCGTATCCAAAACCATTAAATCGGCCATAGCCAACGCCGAGGAAAACCTTGGCCTTTCCCGAGAGGACTTATACATTGCCCGGATTTACGCTGACCAGGGCCCTACTCGACGTTGGAGGCGATTTGCCGCCAGGGGCCGCATCAGGCCCATCAGGCGGCGTTATTCCCACATCACCGTTGTCCTCGCCGAGAGGATAAGTTAGCGGGAATGGGAGGTTATCTTCCGGCGGCAGTTCCCTAGCTGTCGAGAAAAAAACTTTAAGGAGGAGGGAGTTTGGGGAGAAAAGTACATCCCATAGGATTCCGGCTTGGCTATACTAAGGATTGGCTCTCCCACTGGTATGCAGAGGGAGAGGATTACGCCAATATGCTGTTGGAAGACATAGCCATCCGCAAGCTCATCCACCAGGAGGCCGGCGACGCTGGCGTATCCAAGATAGAAATAGAGCGTTTTCCCAAGCAGGTCAACGTCGTAATCCATACGGCCAAGCCGGGTATGATAATTGGACGCAAGGGGACGAGGGTAAACCTGCTGCGTCAGAAGTTGGAGAAGTTGACGGGCAAGAAGATACGCTTGGAAGTTGAAGAGATAGAGAAACCGGAATTGGATGCCTATTTGGTGGCTAAAAATGTAGCCGAGCAATTGGAGAGGAGGATTTCCTACCGCCGGGCTATGAAGCAGGCGGTGGCCCGAGCAATGCGGGCTGGAGCGAAAGGGGTTATGATTCAATGCAAAGGCCGCTTGGCCGGGGCCGAAATGGCCCGTAAAGAGTACGTGAAGGAGGGCCGCATCCCTCGCAATACCTTGCGGGCGGATATTGATTATGCCCTGGCTGAGGCCCACACTACTCTGGGGCGCATAGGCGTTAAAGTCTGGATTTATAAGGGTGACATATTGCCTGAGAAGCCCGAAGTGGAAATTCTATCCCTAACCGGAACATCGGGTAGTAGCGAATGATTATGGCTAGGAGAGGGTGCTATGTTGATGCCTAAGAGGGTAAAATACCGTAAACAGCAACGAGGCCGCCTGAAGGGCAAGGCATCTCGTGGGAATACATTGGAATTCGGGGACTACGGCCTCCAGGCGCTTGAGCCCTGCTGGCTTACAGCCCGTCAGATTGAGGCGGCCCGCAGGGCCATAGTCAGGCATGTTAAGAGGGGCGGCAAGCTGTGGATCAGGGTCTTCCCCGATAAGCCTGTAACCCGCAAGCCCGCTGAAACCCGGATGGGAAGCGGGAAGGGGAACGTTGACCATTGGGTGGCCGTCGTCAAACCTGGCCGCATCATCTTTGAGCTGGCAGGCGTTAAGGAAGAAGCAGCCCAAGAAGCTATGCGGCTGGCTGCCCATAAGCTCCCCATAAAGACCCAGTTCGTAAAACGCATTGAGTTGACCAAGGAGGTGTGAGCGATGAAGCCCCACGAGATAAGGGCGATGACAGATGAGGAGATAAGAGCCAGGCTGGATGAGCTTTATAGGGAGCTTTTCAACTTGCGCTTCCAAAAAGCCATTGGGCAGGTTAAGAACACCGCCCGTTTCCGTGAAGTAAGGCGAGACATTGCTCGTCTTAAGACCATCCTCAGGGAAAGGGAATTGGGGATAACACTGGCAAAGGAGGCCTAGATGAGGGAAAGGCGAAAGAAGCTGGTAGGCCGTGTGGTAAGCGATAAAATGGATAAGACGGTGGTGGTGCGTGTTGAACGCACGAAGCGCCACCCCCTTTATGGCAAGGTCATAAGGATAGCCAAGAAGGTGAAAGCCCATGACCCTAACAATGAATGCCGTGTGGGTGATCTGGTACGCATAATTGAATCCCGGCCCATAAGTAAAGAGAAGCGCTGGGTGGTTATGGAAATCTTGGAGCGGGCAGAAGAGTGAACTTACTCTCAGATGGTGGAGGGTTAGAAGATGATACAGCAAGAAAGCCGCCTCGTTGTAGCCGACAATACCGGGGCCAAGGAAATCCTGTGCATAAGGGTCCTGGGCGGCTCAGCAAGGAAGTACGGTGGTGTAGGTGATATGATAATAGCTACGGTTAAAGAAGCTACACCGACCGCACAGGTGGAGAAAGGGGAAGTGGTCAAGGCCGTGATTGTCCGCACGGCCAAGGAATTCCGCCGCCCGGATGGCTCCTATGTTAAGTTTGATGACAATGCTGCCGTTATCATTGATGAATACAACAACCCGAAGGGGACCCGTATCTTTGGCCCGGTAGCTCGTGAACTGAGGGAAAAGGGGTTTATGAAGATAGTGTCCCTGGCCCCTGAGGTAATATAAGGGGGATAAAGCAATCCGCAATTTGTTGCTCGCTAAGGGAGGTAAAAGTGAGGAAGATAAGGAAAGGCGATACCGTTCAGGTCATAACTGGCGAAGATAAAGGGATACGTGGTACTGTCCAGAGGGTTATCATAGGGAGAAGGCGTGATGGGACCCGAGACCCTAACGATGTAAGGGTGGTGGTCTCGGGAGTGAACCTGGTGAAGAAGCATCAGCGTCGCACTCCCGATGTGCGCACTCAGTACGGCATTATCGAGATGGAAGCCCCAATCCACATTTCCAATGTGGCCCTTGTGTGCCCTAAGTGTGATAAACCCACAAGGGTGGGGTTCAGGGTCTTTGAAGATGGCACTAAGGCTCGATATTGTAAGCGTTGTGGAGAGCTTATTGATTAGGAGCAGGAGCTATGGCCAAGAACGTACCCCGTCTGAAAGAGCGTTATAAGAAACAGGTTATCCCGATGATGATGCAGGAATTCGGGTATAAGAACGTGATGGAAGTGCCCAGGTTGGTGAAAGTGGTGGTCAATGTAGGAGTGGGGGAGGCCATCCAAAACCCCAAAGCTTTGGATGCTACCGTGCGGGACATCGCCACTATCACGGGGCAGAAGCCCATTATCACCAGGGCGAAGAAATCCATAGCCGGATTTAAGCTTCGAGCAGGGATGCCTATAGGCGTCAAAGTTACCCTCCGGGGCGACAGGATGTATTATTTCCTGGACCGGCTTTTCAACGTGGCTCTGCCCCGGCAGAGGGACTTCAAAGGCGTCTCCCCCGATTCTTTCGATGGCCGGGGGAATTACACCCTGGGCCTTCGGGAGCAATTGGTCTGGCCCGAGATAGACTACGGCAGCATTGACAAAGTGCGTGGTATGGAGATCACCATTGTAACCACCGCCGAGACGGATGAGGAAGCAAAGAGGTTGTTGGAGCTACTGGGGATGCCATTTAGAAAGCGATAGAGGGTTATTTTGGGCTGGTGAAAGCCCCTTAATAAAGGATTAGGAAATGATGAGGTTAAAAGAAGCCAAGAGGAAATTTAAGGGAGAGTGGATTGCTTTTAAAGTCCATAGTGATGGTGAAGACCCAGAAGGAGAAGTGGTTTTGCATAACAAGGACCGACGGGCTTTCAACAGGGAATTGGTTAAGTTGAAGCTATCTGGTGTTTACATAACATACGCAGGCCCTGTTGTCCCTGAGGATTATGCGGTAATGTTCTAATTGGTATCAGGTGAAGATGAGAATTCCAATCAGTGTTCCAATAGTGATTAGGAATGTTAAGATTACAGGGCCAGAGGGATGGGTTGGGGTAGATTTAATCTTAGACACAGGAGCAGCCTTTGTCTCACTTCCTTGGGCAGTGCTTAAGGTTATAGGCTATGATCCTGCAATAGTTCCTGATCGCCAGGAGATAATAACTGCTAACGGTGTGATAGAAGTACCTAAACTTCGTGTGAAAAGCATAGAGATGGGAGATATCAAGGCTTATAATGTGGAAGTCATTTGCCATGATATACCAGAGCTTGCAGGTGTTCAGGGGCTTTTAGGGTTAAGCTTCCTAAAATGCTTCAAAGTGATACTGGACTTCAGAGAATCTGTTTTAGAGATTACATAATCTCATTTTCAAGGAGGTGCTGTGGCTAGGAAGTGTATGATTTACCGGGAAAAGAGGCGAAAATATAAAGTCAGGGTTCGCAACCGCTGCCAACTCTGTGGACGCCCTAGAGGTTATATGCGCCGGTTTAAATTATGCCGGATATGTTTCCGCAAACTGGCCCTGGAAGGTCAGATACCTGGTGTAACAAAGGCCAGTTGGTAAGGAGGGATGAAGCTTATGACGATGACTGACCCCATAGCTGATATGTTAACCCGGATACGAAATGCCCTTATGGCTCGCCACACCCAGGTGGTGATACCGGGCTCTAAAATCAAAGTGGCTATCGCCCGTATACTCAAGGATGAGGGGTACATAGAGAATTTCAAGCTTACCAGGGACCGGCCCCAGCCGATGATTATAATCACCCTTAAATACGACGAGAACGGAAAGCCGGTCATAACGGGGCTGAAGAGGGTCAGCAAGCCCGGTCGGCGGATTTATGTGAACAGGCGGGAGATACCTTGGGTGTTAAGCGGGATGGGCATAGCCATCCTCTCCACATCTAAGGGCATCCTTACCGACAAGCAAGCCCGGCGGCTGGGGGTCGGGGGCGAAGTATTGTGTTATGTCTGGTAGGAGGGAGGACCGTGTCGAGGATAGGACGTTTGCCGATACCCATTCCAAAGGGAGTAGATGTGCGGATTGACGGCCTTACGGTCACCGTGAAAGGCCCTAAGGGGGAGCTTACCAAGACCTTCCCCGAAGGGGTGACCATAGCTGTGGAAGATGGGAAAATTGTGGTGCGGCGTGTCAGCGATAACCGCCGCCATAAAGCCTTTCACGGCCTCACCCGGGCCCTTCTCGCCAATATGGTGGAAGGGGTCACCAAAGGCTTTGAGAAGAAGCTGGAGATCGAAGGAGTTGGCTACAGGGCTGAGCTTCAGGGGAAGGACCTGGTCCTGTGGGTGGGTTATTCCCACCCGGTGCGGCTTCAGCCCTTGCCTGGCGTAACCTTTAAGGTGGAAAGAGGAGGCCGTGAGATCACAGTACAAGGCATTGATAAGCAAGTGGTAGGGGAGATGGCAGCCCGGATACGCCGGGTGCGCCCTCCTGAGCCTTATAAAGGCAAAGGCATCCGTTACGCAGGTGAACACATACGCCGCAAGGCCGGTAAAGCCGGTAAGATAGGTAAGGGAGGTTAAGGCAAGCTATGAGTTGGGAGAAGGATAGGGCCGAAGCACGTAAAAGGCGTCACAAGCGAGTGCGCAAGAAGGTTTTCGGCACACCCGAGCGCCCTCGCCTCAACGTCTTCCGCAGCCTGAAGCACATCTATGCGCAGATAATAGATGACACCGTGGGACACACCTTGGTAGCAGCTTCCACCCTGGACCCGGAATTACGGGGCAAGCTTGATGGGATGACCAAGACGGAACAAGCCCGTCAGGTGGGATTGCTCCTGGCCCGGCGGGCCTTGGCCAAAGGCATCAAGAAAGTGGTCTTCGACCGGGGTGGATATAAATATCACGGTCGTGTTAAGGCCTTGGCTGAGGGTTCTCGCCAGGGTGGCTTGGAATTTTAAGCAGGGGAGGAAAGGGATATGGTCTTTAGGCAGGAACCTATGCAGTTTCAGGTTGAGGAGCTTGATGAGCGGGTGGTGGAGATAAAGCGCACAGCCAAGATGATGAAAGGTGGCCGCCGGTTCCACTTCCGTGCCTTGGTAGTGGTTGGCGACAACAAAGGGCGTGTTGGCATCGGGGTGGGAAAGGCCACCGAGGTCCCCGAAGCCATCCGTAAGGGGATGGAAAAGGCCAGGCGCAATATGAAGCGGGTGCCCATCCTGGGCACCACCATCCCACACCCGGTGGTGGCCAAATACGGGGCCGCTAAGGTGCTCCTGAGGCCCGCCGCTCCAGGCACCGGTGTCATAGCGGGAGGCGGGGTGCGGGCTGTTCTGGAGGCTGCTGGCATTAAGGATGTGCTGAGCAAGTCCCTTGGCAGCGACAGCGCTATCAACGTGGTACGGGCTACTATGGAAGCCTTAATGCAGCTAAAGGACCCCCAAGAAGAAGCAAGGCGGCGTGGCAAGCCCTTGGAAGAAGTGCTGCCTTTCTGGATGAGGAGGCGTAAAGATGAACGCAAAGAAGAAGGGGAAAGTTCGTAAACTCCGTATAACTCTGGTGAAAAGCCCTATCGGATATTCCCAGAGGCAGAAGGACACCATCAGGGCCTTAGGGCTCAGGAGGATGTGGCATACTGTGGTGAAAAAGGATACACCTGTGATAAGGGGGATGGTAGAGAGAGTCTCCCATCTAGTTAAAGTGGAGGAGGTGGAATGAAGCTGCACGAGTTGCGTCCTCCCAGAGGGGCAAAGCATAAGCGTAAACGAGTGGGACGTGGTAACAGCTCTGGCCATGGCACTTATGCCGGGCGTGGACGTAAAGGCCAGAATGCCCGTTCCGGGGCTAGGATGCCCCCTTACTTTGAAGGCGGGCAACTTCCTCTGGTCAGGCGTCTCCCACACAAGCGTGGTTTCACCAACATCTTTAAAATCCGTTACACACCTGTGAACCTGGACCGCCTGGCAGATTTCCCGGCCGGGGCTGAGGTTTCCCCAGCCACCTTAGCGGAGGCAGGGATTATAAAATCGGCTGAAGAGCCGGTGGTCATCTTGGCCAGGGGTGACATAGATAAGCCCTTGGTGGTGAAGGCTCACCGTTTCTCCCAAAAGGCCCGGGAGAAAATCTTGGCCGTTGGAGGAACAGTGGAAGTCTTGCCTTTGAAGTGAAGAGGAGGGGAAGGGAATGCTTGAGGCAATGCGAAACGCTTTTCGCCTGCCAGACTTGAGGCGAAGGCTTCTTTTCACCTTAGGGGTGTTAATCATATATCGCCTTGTAGCTCACATCCCGGTTCCGGGGGTGGATGCAGAAGCCCTCAGGAAATTGTTTGAATCCAGCCAGCTCCTCGGGCTCCTGGATATGTTCTCCGGCGGGGCGATGTCCAGCTTCTCAGTGATTGCAATGGGGGTATACCCTTACATCACAGCCTCCATCGTGATGCAGTTGCTCGTCCCCATCATCCCCCGGTTGGAGAACATGATCAAGGAAGGTGGCGAGGAAGGCCGCCGCAAGATTGAGCAATACACCCACTGGCTTACTGTGCCTCTGGCAGCTTTGCAGGGGTTCGGGCAGGCTACGCTCCTTGCCCGTCAGAAAGTCCTTGCCAACTTTGGGTTCTCAGGGGCTACCATCCTGCCGAGCATCGCTACTATTTTAACCTTGACGGCAGGCACCATATTCGCCGTATGGCTGGGTGAGCTTATAGATGAAAAAGGCATTGGGAATGGCATTTCAATCATAATATTCAGCGGTATTGTGGCTCGGGTGCCCCAGAGGGTCGGGCGAATATTGGTGAGCAGCCCTAAGGACTTGATTATTTTCACCCTGATCACCATCATAACCGTGGCAGCCATCGTATACGTTCAGGAGGCTCACCGGCGCATCCCCGTCCAGTATGGACGCCGGGTCAGGGCTTTGAGGGGCAACCGGCTTATGGTGATTGGTGGGCAAAGCACCCACATCCCGATGCGGGTGAACTCGGCGGGGATGATCCCCCTCATCTTTGCCCAGAGCCTTCTGCTCCTGCCTGCTACGGCGGCCAGTTACATGGTCTATGCTCCTAACAAGTGGGTTGCTACTGTGGCAGCCAGCTTCAACCAGGCCTTTGACCCGAGGGGTAATCTCTACTGGATAATGTACTTCTTCCTGGTGGTGGGGTTCACCTACTTCTACACAGACATTATCTTCAAGCAGCAGAACCTGGCCGAGGTCCTGCAGAAGCAGGGGGGCTTTATACCTGGGATCCGTCCCGGTAAGAAGACCGAAGAGTACCTGAACAAAGTGTTACAGCGTATAACCTTGGTGGGAGCTATCTTCTTGGGCCTTGTGGCTGTGTTGCCTTGGATGGTGCGGGGAGTTACCGAAACCCAGGTTATGATTCTCACCAGCGCTGGTTTGCTCATCGTAGTCGGCGTGGTGCTGGATACAATGAAGCAGCTTGAGGCTCAGCTCATTATGCGCCACTATGAGGGCTTCCTGCGCCGTTAACGGCAATGGTCTCTAGGTGGCAGGGAAGCGAAATCCTGAAATCCTATGGAGAGGTACACCCGTGAAACCCACCTACATTGTGCTCATAGGAGCTCCTGGAGCGGGGAAAGGCACACAGGCAGCTATGCTGGTGGAAGCCCTGGGCATCCCCCATATCTCCACCGGGGATATGCTTCGGGAGGCCGTAGCCCGGGGCACCTCTTTGGGGCTCCTGGCCAAACGTTATATGGATAAGGGGGAGCTCGTGCCCGATGAGGTAATCGTGGATATGGTGATGGAGCGCTTGGCCCAGCCCGATTGTCAGAAAGGGGCCATCCTCGATGGATTTCCCCGCACTGTTTACCAGGCGGAGGCCTTTGAGGAAGCTCTGGCCCGGGAAGGGAAAGCCATAGCTGTGGTGCCTTACATAAAGGTTTCGATGGAAAAGCTC
>Ga0164310_10001882_pt1 | contig 11993 bp, 7 predicted proteins | sample GuaBasSedimGuay1_FD_121795 | JGI IMG/M metagenome (GOLD analysis project Ga0164310, IMG submission 121795) | Subseafloor sediment microbial communities from Guaymas Basin, Gulf of California, Mexico - Guay1, Core 4569-9, 0-3 cm | ecosystem: Environmental > Aquatic > Marine > Hydrothermal vents >... | reverse complement strand
CAGAACCGCTCGCCGGCCATACCGTTGATAAAGGCCTCGCCGCGTGTGGCGCCATAGAGCAGGGTGTTGCCGCCGATGATGTTTTCATGGGCCCGAAAGGGTGATCCGGGCGGTGTTTCAACGATGATTTTGCCGCCGCTGAGTCCCTTGCCAAGATAGTCGTTGCTGTCGCCGATCAACTTTAAGGTTACGCCCTGTGTCAGAAAAGCGCCGAAGCTTTGACCTGCCGAGCCGGTAAATTCGATTTTAAGGGTGTCGTCGGAAAGCCCGTTCGGCCCGAATTTTTTGACCAGACGATTGCTCAGAATCGTACCGATGGTGCGATCTGTATTCTGGATCATCATTTGGAGTTCTGTCTTTTTGCCCTTTTCAAGCGTCGCTTTTGCCTCCTCGATAATCGTCCAGTCCAAATGTTCTTTTAAGGGGTTGGTTTGTGTCTTCGAATTGAACAATGTGCCGGTGTCTTTGACTTTGGGCTGGTGGAAGATCATTGAATAATCCAGGCCCTTGGCTTTATAATGGTCAATTGCATCCCGCATACAGAGCATGTCAACGCGGCCGACCATTTCATTGACCGTGTGGAAACCAAGCTGCGCCATCAACTGGCGTGCTTCTTCGGCGACAAATGTCAAATAGTTGATGATATTTTCCGGTTTTCCCGCAAATCGTTTTCGCAATTCCGGATCCTGTGTTGCGATGCCGAAAGTACAGGTGCCTTCGTGGCATTTACGCAGAAGTGTGCATCCCAGACAGACCAGGATGGCCGTTCCAAAGCCGAACTGCTCGGCGCCCAGCATCGCGGCGATGACCACATCCCGACCGGTACGAAGTTGCCCGTCTGTTTGGACACGGATACGGTCCCGCAGTTTATTCATAACCAGCACCTGCTGGGTTTCGGCCAGACCCACTTCCCACGGACAACCGGCATGTTTGATGGAGGATTGCGGGCTGGCGCCGGTGCCGCCGTCAAAGCCGCTGATAAGGACTTCATCAGCATTTCCCTTGGCAACGCCCGCGGCAATTGTACCCACGCCGACTTCCGAAACCAGCTTGACAGAGACCTTGGCTTCGGGATTGGCGCACTTCAGGTCAAAAATTAATTGTGCCAAATCCTCAATTGAGTAAATGTCATGGTGCGGCGGCGGCGATATCAGGGTAACGCCCGGTGTTGAGTAACGCATTGTCGCGATTTCTTGACTGACTTTTTTGCCGGGCAATTGCCCCCCCTCACCGGGCTTAGCACCCTGGGCCATCTTGATCTGAATTTCTTTGCCTTTTGAAAGGTATTCGATGGTTACGCCAAATCGCCCGCTGGCGACTTGCTTAATGGCACTGTTCTTGGAATCGCCATTGGGTTCAGGGACATAGCGCGCGGGGTCTTCTCCGCCCTCGCCGGTATTGCTCATGCCGCCGATGCGGTTCATCGCGATAGCCATACACTCGTGAGCCTCTTTGCTGATTGAGCCGTGGCTCATCGCTCCGGTGCAAAATCGCTTGAGAATTTCATGGGCCGGTTCAACCTCTTCAAGCGGAATTGCGTGACTGTCTTTGAACCTAAAGAGACCTCTAAGTGTACACAGCGCTTCATTCTGGTCGTTAATAGCTTTGGAGAAATCATCGTATGCTTTTGGATTATCGTAGAAAACCGCGTGCTGCAATTTACTGATGGTTGTTGGATTCCATAGATGCCGCTCACCATCGGTGCGATACATATAGTCGCCGCCGAAATCCAATTCAAGTGAACCCAACTTTTGTGGGCCATAGGCCGCATTATGACGCCTTTGAATATCGGCGGCGATTTGCTCCAGACCAATACCCCCGATTCGTGAACTGGTTCCGGTAAAATACCTGTCAATGACATCTTTGTTGATGCCGATTGCCTCAAACAACTGGGCGTTGAAATAACTGCGGAGCGTTGATATCCCCATTTTGCTCATCGTTTTCAAAATACCCTTTTTAATGGCGGCGATATAGTTGCTCGCAATTTGCGATGCTTCCAACTCTTGCGGCAGATCATCCTGCTCCTGCAACTGGCAAAGCACCTCAAAAACGAGATATGGATTGATGCCGTTCGCCCCGAAACCGCACAACAGGCAAAAATGCTGGACTTCCCGTGCTTCCCCTGTTTCCAGGATCACCCCGGCCTCGCCGCGCAGACCTTTTTTGATTAAAGCATGGTGTACGGCTGAAACCGCCAGTAGTGCCGGAATGGCCGCTTTCTTTTCATTCGCCGTTTTGTCGCTGATAATAATCAAAGAGGCGTCTTCCTGGACAATGGCCTCTTCAGCATCTATGACGAGCTGGTCAATGGCTTTTTCAAGTCCCAGCGTCGGGTCGTCTTTATCCAGAGTGAAAACCGAACGAATTGTTCGAACCTTATAATCATTACGGTTTACATGGCGAAGCCGAGCCATATCCTCATTGGTCAATACCGGATGCGGCAATTTGAGCTGCCTGCAATGCTGGGGCGTCTCGTCTAGTATGTTTAACTTTTTTCCGGTAAAGCTCATCAAACTCATGACTAATCCCTCACGCAGTGGGTCGATGGGGGGATTGGTAACCTGGGCAAACATCTGTTTGAAATAATCGTACAGCAACCTGGGGCGGTCGCTCAAAACGGCAAGGGCGTTATCGGCGCCCATTGAGCCGACGGGTTCCTGCCCATGGATTGCCATAGGTTTCAAAAGAACCTGCAATTCTTCTCGGGTAAACCCAAAGGATTGCATCCGTTTTGTCAAAGTTTCGGGTGTTCCATGCTCCAGATGCGGCGTGTCAAACAGCCCTTTCAATTCGATCCAGTTTTGGTTTAGCCAGCGGCGATAGGGCTTTTGCCGTGAGATTCTTCCCTTAATCTCGTTGTCTGTAATAATGCGTCCCTCTTCGGTATCGACTAAGAACATTTTGCCCGGGCGAAGACGGCCCTTGGATCGGATTTTTTCAGGGGGGAACTCCACGACCCCTGTTTCGCTGGCCATCACCACAATACCATCGGTTGTGATCGTATAGCGGCTGGGGCGCAACCCGTTTCGGTCAAGCGTTCCGCCCAAAAATCGCCCGTCTGTAAAGACCATAGCCGCCGGACCATCCCACGGTTCCATGATCGAGGCATGATACTCATAGAAAGAGCGTTTGTCGGTGCTGATATGATATTTATCGCCGAATGCTTCCGGGATCATCATCATCAGTGAATGCGGCATACTGCGACCGGCCTGATTCAGCAACTCCAGCATATTATCAAAGCAGGCCGAGTCGCTCGCCTCCGGCGTCAGAACCGGAAGCAGGTCTCTGAGGTCGTCGCCAAAGGCGGCGCATTCCATTCGGTTTTCGCGCATTTGCATACAGTGGCGATTACCGCTGAGTGTATTAATCTCACCGTTATGAGCGATACAGCGGAACGGTTGGGCCAACTGCCAACTCGGAAATGTGTTGGTGCTGTACCGCTGATGCACAATCGCCAGAGCGGAAGTAAATCGCTCGTCATTGAGATCAGGATAATAGGCGAACAACTGCCAGGCCATGAACATCCCCTTGTAGCAGATCGTTTTACACGAAAGGGAGCTGATATAGAAAACATCTGCCGTTTCGCCATATTTTTCATTGACCAGTCGTTCGGTTCGCTTGCGTGCCAGGAATAGTTTTCGCTCCAGGTCTTGGCCGGCCCGGCCGCAGCCATCTACAAAAACCTGTTGAATAAAAGGTTCCGCTGACAGGGCTATTTCTCCCAGGCACTCCCGTGCCACCGGCACGACCCGCCAATCCACGACCGTCATCCCATAGTGAGCGATTGCTTGCTCCAGCAATGTATTGCACGCATTACGAAGTTTTTCATCTTTAGAGCCAAACACCATGCCGACTCCATAACAACCGGATTCAGGCAGTTTAATGTTTCGTTTTTTTGCCTCTGTTGCTAAAAAATCATGGGGAATTTGGCAAAGAATGCCTCCGCCGTCACCGGTAACATTATCAGCGCCAGCCGCTCCGCGGTGGTGCAGATTCAAAAGAACCTGTTTGGCGTGCTGAATAATGGAGTGATCTTTCCTGCCGGAAATATTGACGATGGCGCCGATCCCGCAGGCGTCATGCTCTCGTCTCGCTTCATACAAACCCTGATTTTTTGGTATCAATGACATTAGTTTTCCTGCCAGTTGTTACTTCTGCTCACGCTCGCTTCCAAAAAAACAAGCATATCGATTTAATTCTTGTGTTGACATCGTACCTTAAACGCGAGTTATCTTTCAATCTGTTTTGCTTATAAAGCAGCTAATAATTACGATAAGAATTTCTAACAAGACAAACAAAAACTCTGCCAGACAATCTCACCCGGCAGAGTTAATCTTTCAGCTTGATTGCTATCGTTTTACGATGGCTCTGTTACCTGAGAAAGAGCATCTCGGCATAACTTGGCAGCGGCCACAGGTCCGCATCGACCAGCATCTCCAGTGCATCGGCCGCCTGGCGGACAGTTGCCATCGCCGGGATGACCGTGTCGCGATAAGCGCGGGCCTGCATATTGGGTTTGCTGATCGACTGGGCCTTATCCACAGTGGTTTCCAATGCTTCAATTCCCGCACCCAATTCATCAATCAGGCCGCACACCTTCTCAAGAATCGTTTGCATTGAGTTGCAGACAACCCCGGCATCAGCAACAATACCCATCGACGAAGCCAGCCGACCGGAATATTCGATACAAGCGGGCATGATTTGTCGCTTGGCAATATTCAGCATCGTCAGGGCTTCAATGTTGATGCTCCCGCTGTATCCTTCAAGCAGAATTTCTGTCCGTGCGTACAGTTCCTGTTTGGTTAATACCTTATGTTTTTTGAATAAGGTGACATGCTCTTTTTCCGTAATGGTTTCGAGCGATTCGACGGTTGAACGAATGTTCGGCAGGCCGCGTTTTTCCGCCTCGACAACCCATGCGTCAGCATAGTTATCGCCGTTAAAGACGACCCGATGATGATCTTTGGCTATTTTTTTAAGCAGTTTGTGTGTTTCTTTACGGACATCCCTTGCTTTTTCCAATGCACCAGCGATTTCGCTCAGCACATCGGCAACAATCGTATTGATGACGAAGCTTGGTCCAGAACAGGACTGAGTGGAACCAACCATTCGGAACTCAAATCGGTTTCCGGTAAAGGCAAACGGAGAGGTTCGGTTACGGTCGGTACAGTCTTTCGGAAGCGGCGGCAGGGTGGATATACCGAGTTTTAGCTCCCCGCCTTTTTGGGAGGATTTGGCGCCGCCGGCAGCCAGTTGCTCTAAGATATCGTTTAATTGGTCGCCCAAAAAGACCGAAACAATGGCCGGCGGAGCTTCATTAGCGCCCAGGCGATGTTCATTGCCGGTATTGGCGACCGAGGCACGAAGCAGTTTGGCATACTTATCAACCGCGCGAATCACCGCACACAGGAACACGAGAAAAACCATGTTTTCATGGGGTGTGCTGCCCGGGTCAAGCAGATTAACGCCGGTATCGGTAACCATTGACCAGTTGTTGTGCTTGCCGGAGCCATTGACGCCTACAAAAGGTTTTTCGTTAAGCAGGCAGACGAAATGATGCCGCAGTGCGACTTTTTCGAGCGTTTCCATCGTGAGCTGATTATGATCCGTGGCGACATTGACCGTTGTGAAAACCGGCGCCAGTTCATACTGCGCCGGAGACACCTCATTGTGCTGGGTTGTTGCGGAAACACCCAGTTTCCACAACTCAGTATTGACATCGTTCATATATGCCGCAATGCGTTCATGCAGTGTTCCGAAATAGTGATCGTCCATTTCCTGACCGCGCGGAGACGGGGCGCCGAACAAGGTTCGGCCGGTCAGAACCAGGTCCAGCCGTTTTTCAAAAAAACCTCGGTCGATCAGGAAATACTCCTGTTCCGGCCCCAGCGTGGAAGTAACGCTTTGCACATTGGCCTGGCCAAGGGCTTTCAGTACGCGGACAGCCTGTTTGCTGACCGCTTCCATCGAACGCAGCAGGGGGGTTTTTTTATCAAGGGCCTCACCAGTGTAAGAGCAGAAAGCACACGGAATGTAAAGTGTCTTGCCCTTGACAAAAACAGGTGAAGTGCAATCCCATGCCGTATAGCCGCGCGCCTCAAAGGTTGCGCGCAACCCGCCCGATGGAAATGACGAGGCGTCGGGTTCGCCCTGAACAAGCAACTTACCGCTAAACTCCATAATGGTCTTGCCGTCCGGTGTGGGTGAAATAAACGAATCATGTTTTTCCGCCGTCAACCCGGTCATCGGCTGGAACCAGTGGCAGAAATGGGTGGCCCCTTTTTCCAGCGCCCAGTCTTTCATTGCATTGGCGATGACATCGGCGATGCGGATCGTAAAATCACCTTGTCCCTGACGGATGGCGGCAAATTGTTTGTAAATGTTTTTTGGCAGTCGTTGCCGCATGACTGCATCGTTAAAAACATTGATGCCGAATATGTCCGTTATTTGGCTTTGCTCGTTCTTCATGACTTCTCCTGTTTGGATAAAGGCGTTAGGGTCCATATTTGCCACAAGCCCGTTGGCAACGCGGTCAAAAACATTCTATAGCCGGTTCATTTAATTTCAAGCATTCATCGCTCGGTATTCAAAGAATACCGAGCGATGGCCCGCGATTGTATGACTGTTGCACAGTAATCTGCCGCAACAGTTTGTACTGATGCAAAATATGTGCCACTTTTTTAATGCTGGCAGATTATCCATATCTCTATTAATAGCAAATCGTTATGCGTGTTTCCAGTGTTGTTGAGACGACCTCTCGGACTACATTATTGTAAGCGTCCGGCAGAGATGTTTACAATTTCGTATCTTTTTTGTATGAACTTATCATCTTATCGCCATTTGTGCTGGGAAGAGGTGATAGCGATTGATATTTATATTTGAGATTGAACTCGATTTATGCGACAATCAGAGGGTTGGGCGTATGTTGTTCACTAAAAAAGTAGCTTGCGCGGAGTTCTATGTTTTTGACACTGGCTAATCAGATCACCCTATTACGGATTCTGCTGATTTCCCCATTCGTCCTTTGTTTGCTTAAAACAGGGCATCCAAATTACGGCCACTGGATTCGCGGAGGGGCGGTTTTGATCTTTGTGGTGATGGCGATCAGTGACGCGATGGATGGTTATTTGGCCCGGAAGCAAAAGCAGGTTACCGCATTAGGGGCATTTCTGGATCCGATGGCGGACAAACTAATGATTACCTGTGCCAGCGTGATCCTTTGTTCCCCTCAAACCGCGATTGAAGGTTTTGTGCTGCCGTTGACGGTTGTGGTGCTGATTATCGGCAAAGATATATTGTTATTGCTGGGGTTTATTATCACCTTTTTGTTGACCGGACAAATCCACATCCGGCCTGTTTGGGCGGGTAAGGCCTCGACTTTTCTGCAGATCATCATGGTTTTCTCAATTTTAGTCGGCCCCGAAACGGCCCGCTGGGTAGCCCTCTGGCCTGCGATAACCGCCGCAATCTGCTGGGCAACTGGGTTTTGCGCAATGGCGGCAACTTTTGTTTACATTTACCGCGGAATTCGGTATATTGAAGAGTTTGGTAACACTGAAAAAATAACCCCTGAACCACTGGACAATAGAAAATGAGTCAATTTAGCGAAATACCTGAAATTCTGGAAGACCTTAGGCAGGGCAAAATGATTGTCTTGGTTGATGACGAAGACCGCGAAAACGAGGGCGATCTGGTTTGTGCGGCGGAACTGGTTACGCCGGAAATAATCAATTTCATGGCCACGCACGGCCGCGGGATGATTTGTATGCCCATCACCGAAGAGCGTTGTAACCAACTGAACCTGCACCCGCAGAGTATGGAAAACACAGCGCGTCTGGGGACGGGCTTTACGGTAACGGTTGACGCCCGTGAGGGGGTTACGACCGGCATCAGTGCCGCCGATCGATCCCACACGATTCGTGTTGCGGTTAACCCAGAGAGCAAGCCGGCAGACCTGGCCCGCCCGGGACATATCTTTCCGCTTCGGGCCCGCGATGGAGGCGTTCTCGTTCGTGCCGGTCAAACCGAGGGTGCCATTGACCTGATGAAAGCGGCTGACCTCCAACCCGCTGGAGTGATTTGTGAGATTATGAACGATGACGGGACGATGGCCCGGCTTGACGAACTGGACATTTATTGTCGCAAGCACAATCTCAAGATGACATCAATCGCCAAGCTGATCGAGTATCGGCTTCAGCGAGAACAGCACATTCATCGTATTCAGGATGTCCACCTGCCGACTGATTATGGTGAGTTTAAATTGATTGGTTATGAAAGTCCCGGCTCGACAGAGCCGCACCTGGCCTTGTGCAAAGGGGGAGTTGGTGATTTGGACGAAAACGGCGTCGTTATCAAGCACGATAAACCGGTTTTGATTCGTGTGCATTCTGAGTGCATGACCGGCGATCTCTTTCATTCTCAACGATGTGAATGCGGCTATCAGTTGATTACCGCAATGCAGTTGATAGAAAAAGAAGAGGTCGGCGCACTGATTTACCTGCGTCAGGAAGGGCGGGGGATCGGTCTGGCAAATAAACTGCACGCCTATAAACTCCAAGAACAGGGCCTTGATACTTATGACGCAAATTTGGAGTTGGGTTTTCAGGCAGACAAACGGGACTATGGTCTTGGCGCCCAAATCTGCCGCGATCTGGGCTTAAGCAATGTCCGCATTCTGACCAATAATCCCAAAAAAGTATCGCGGCTGGAAGTCTATGGCATTCGGATTGTCGAGCAGATTCCGCTCCGGGCCAAACCCGGTGAACACAATCGTAAATACCTGCAAACAAAAAAAGCTCGATTTGGACATTTGCTGGATGAAGACCTATAGAGAAATGCTTTTTGCATTGAGACGGCTCTCTGTTGGATTCTTGTGTTTGTTGGCGGCGGTGATTGTGCTTACCGGCTGCGAAACGGCACAAGTTCCTATGCAGCCCGCTGTTCAGCGCGCCGGTGGTGTATCAATCGAGCGGATACGCATTTCGGCGATAACCGAGTTTGTCCCGGATGTGGGATCGTCCACCCCAATGTATGTTAAAACGCTTATTGAACTTTTTGATGCATCGGATTCTTTGGTGAAAGTCCCCTGCACCTTTCGCTTTGAATTGTATGAGTTTCATCCGCTTTCATCGGATCCGCGCCGACGGCGTCTGATGATTTGGCCGGATCAGAATTTGAATGATCCTGATGCGAACGATGAACACTGGAATGAGTTTCTGCGGGGATACGAGTTTTATTTACCCCTTGATTTTATGCCCGGACAGGGCAAAAAATATATTTTAGAAGCGACCTGTTTTGCAGATCAGAGGCGGTATAATGATTTGTTCAAAGTGGAAGTTTCGGCCATAAAAAATTAGATGAAGGGTGGGATAAAAAGCGTGTCATGTTTTCATAACCATAGTAATAACATAAGCTTAGATGACACGTCGTTGGTTCGTCGCTGTCAGCGGGGCGACTCGGAGGCCATGTCTTGTTTAATTATTAAGTATCAGGACAGGGTCTATAATGTAATATTTAAAATTTGTCAAAATCATGACGATTCGGCGGAACTTACACAAGATACATTTGTCAAAGTATTAGAGAGTATTAATTCGTTCCGCGGCAAGAGCAGCTTTTATACATGGTTGTTCCGCGTGGCGGTGAACCATTCGTTGAACTACTGCAAAAGGCGCTTCAAACTGTCGCCGGTGTCTCTGGATGCCGAAAATGATCAGCTTGAAGAAGGCAAAGGGAAACTTGCGGCGGTGCTGGCCGATCCCAATGGCGTGGATCCGGCGGTCGTTGCCCAGCAAAAGGAACTGTCGCAGATTGTTGTAAACTCAATAGGCCAATTGCAGCAGGAGCATCGAGTGGTTTTGGTGTTGCGGGATATTGAGCAGATGAGTTACGCCGAGATCGCTGCGGTGTTGCAAATTGAAACCGGAACAGTCAAAAGCCGGCTCAGCCGGGCACGCGCAAAGTTGCGCCAATTACTGGAAACGGTACTGATATGAATGAAAATCACAAAATCGAGATCGAAGAATTGTTAAATGACCTGGTTGATGGTCGGGCCACCGATCGTCAGGAAACGGAATTCAAACGATTGGCTAAGCATAATCCAGCTATCGTCGATCAGCTTGCGGCCATGCAGCGGCAAAAAGAACTTCTCGGCGCACTGCCGATTGAATCGGCACCCGCTTCGTTGGCCAAAGAGGTCAGTTCGGCGTTGGAACGGAAGCTGATTCTCGGCGATGTTGCCGAATCAGAGCGGACCCTTGCGGGCGCGAGCCATTTGGTGCTGTGTCGTATTCTGACAACGGCGGCGATGCTGCTTTTGCCGCTCGGCTTGTTGTCCTTTGTCGTCATTGAAATTCTCAAACCGGTTTCGCCCGGTCCGGCTGTCTATGTTTCAACGGATGAAATGCTGGCTCGGCAGGAGTCGGATAACTTAGCGGCCCTAACGCCGGTAGTTGACACCGAACGGCCCTTTGACGGCATTCTGACTTTCGCAACGAATCGGCAAATGGCGGTCAGCAACTATATCGAAAAAAGGATATTTGATCAGGGGCTAAACAGCTTTCCAAACCGAACGGCTGATGTAGCAACCTATCAGATTACGGCTCCGGCGGAAAAGATCGCAATACTGATCGGCTCCCTTGAAAATGTCTGGCCCCATTGCCGGGATGTTTCCTTGCGTGTTATCGGTAGCTCCGGCGGCGATGCGATTGAGATTCCGCAGGTTCAGGCCAAACAAATTGCAGTACTCGCCGTCGAGGATAATCGCCAAATGCTTCAGCATCTGGCCGACCAATATGCCAGGACAAATGAAAACAAAAAGACCTTATTCGCCAAAGAAGAGGCCGCCGAGTTACAGGACATTGGACTTGACGAATCCCCTCGATTAGCGATGCCAATTCTGGCCGGAACGGACGATGCGCCTTCTGAAGAACCGGTTTCTACGCAACCGACGATCCGATTGCGTATCCGGATTGAACGCACAATTGGGCAATGAGATACAGTGGCAATAATAATAGAGGAACCGATGCTGACGAGTGAAAATACCTGCTTGGTTGTGGTTGATATTCAGGAAAAGCTTTTGGGCGTGATGGCCGAACCCGAATGGGTGGTTAAGAATACCGCTGTTTTGATACAGATCGCTAGGCACCTCAATATTCCCATTTTGTGGTGCCAGCAGGTTCCCAGGGCGCTGGGGCCGACGGTAGGGGAGTTGGCCTCTTTGCTGGCCGGTGTCGAGCCGATCAATAAATCCAGCTTTAGCTGCTGCGGCGAGGAGGCGTTTCTTGCAAAGATCGATGAACTCCAGGCACGCTCAGCGATTATCTGCGGCATCGAGTCCCATGTCTGCGTCTTTCAGACCGCCCGCGATCTCATTCAGCACGGGCTGTATGTTCATGTGGTGGCCGATGCGACATCCTCACGCACGCCGGACAATAAAGACATCGGCATCAATCGGATGGCGGAAGAGGGGGCGGTGATCACCTCAACCGAAATGCTGCTGTTTGAACTGCTGCGCGACGCCAAACACGAAAAGTTCCGCGAACTGGTCAAACTGATCAAATGAATCAAAACATCGAATCCCATTATTATCCATTTCATCACTTGACATTTCGGGGCTGTTTCCTTAGACTATGGGCGGTATTTTTCAGTAAAAACCTGAACTTTGGATAAGACGAGTATTTCGGGTTGCCAAGCAACAAGAAGAGGCAGGTGACCTATTATGTCTGAGTAACAGGAAGCAGAAACACTGTTTTTGGCTCAAAAACCGAAAATTACCAAACGAACCCATTTTTGGATAAGGACACCGAAACATGAAAACCTTGATATTGGCTCAAAAGTAATGTTTCTTATCCAAAGTTTAAGTTAAAAGTACGGTTTGGCGATGTTTTTCAGGTGTATTTGGATTAAAACAGAGGTATTGGACAAATAGATGGCAAAAGCAAAACTTCCTGACGGAAGCATTTTAGAAGTTGCCGATGGGGCGACTGTTGCGGACT
>Ga0164310_10001881_pt1 | contig 11994 bp, 12 predicted proteins | sample GuaBasSedimGuay1_FD_121795 | JGI IMG/M metagenome (GOLD analysis project Ga0164310, IMG submission 121795) | Subseafloor sediment microbial communities from Guaymas Basin, Gulf of California, Mexico - Guay1, Core 4569-9, 0-3 cm | ecosystem: Environmental > Aquatic > Marine > Hydrothermal vents... | reverse complement strand
CCAGAAGGATTTTCTTAAAGACTGCTTGATATGGTGACTTTGTAACAGAGAAGAATAAGATTGATATGCTCGAGATTCTTCGTGAGATTGTGAATGAATTTCTCAGAAAGACTCGCATATACTGTCTCTCTGAGGAAGTCTCCATAGAAGAGTCTATAATAATAATACAATAGGAAAATTATGAAAATATTAGTAACAGGTGCTGCCGGATTTATCGGATCACACCTTTGTGAACGGTTAGTTAATGACCATCAAGTTGTAGGATTGGATAATTTCTGTGATTTTTATGATATAAAAATTAAACGAAAAAATGTAGCCAAACTTAGCAAAAATGAAAACTTCCAACTGATTAAAGCCGATATTCGCAAATTAGATGAATTGGAAGATATCTTTGCACTACACGATTTTGATCTAGTTATTCACCTGGCTGCCATGGCAGGAGTTCGCCCTTCCATTGAAAATCCGGTTCTTTACACGGAAGTGAATATCAATGGCACAGTCAACCTTCTGGAAGAGTGCCGCAAACACAATGTGAAAAAATTCATTTTTGCCTCATCATCATCAGTTTATGGGAACAATAAAAAAGTTCCCTTCTCAGAAAAAGATTCAGTAGATCATCCAATTTCTCCTTATGCATCTACAAAAAAAGCTGGAGAACTGATCTGCCACTCTTATCATCATCTGCATCAGATATCTCTTGTCTGTTTACGTTTCTTCACTGTTTACGGACCCAGACAGCGTCCGGATCTGGCAATTCATAAATTCTCCCGCATGATGCTCAGTGGAGATGAAATTCCTGTTTTCGGTGATGGTTCAACCAGACGGGATTATACTTATATTGAAGATATTCTTGATGGGATATTAAAAACAATAAACTATGTAATGAGCAGCACAGTATTTGATGTATTCAATTTGGGAGAATCACAGACTATAAGTTTAAGTGAAATGATTAAGACGATTGAAAATGAACTTCAAATAAAAGCAGAGAAAAAGATTTTACCGCTGCAGCCCGGAGATGTGGATCAAACATTTGCTGATATTTCCAAAAGTAGGAAAATTTTAGGTTATGACCCTAAAACAAATTTCCGAGATGGAATTGCAAAATTTATTGATTGGCTGAAAGAAAATCAGGATTAATTTCACTTAGAAATAGTATATAATTTATCTGCCTTTAAACGGAAAGGATGATTTAGTTCATTCTTTCCGTTTTTTTTTGAAAAAAAGTTTGACGAAAAAATATGAAAATCGCATTTTTAATTTGTGCAATCACTTAAGAAAGGATGCAGAGTTTAAATAGCGGAAAAAATATAGAAGATGAATGTTAGCTCCTAAAGAGAAAAAAGAAAAATTAAGGAGGATTTATGAGTTTAAGAACACCGAGTATTAATCACGTTTGCATTGCCGGTAATATTGTACGTGATGCTGTTGTAAATCATGTAGGAAACAATAATGTTGCTGTTACAACTATTACCGTAGCCCACAATCAACGCTATCGCGGGAAAGATGAAAAGTGGCAGGAAACCGTTGCCTTTATTGATGTGGAAGTATGGGGAGCCCTGGCCGAGAGAGCAGAAGATTTCTACAAGAAAGGTGTGCCTGTTATTGTGGAAGGAAATCTAAAATCAAATAGTTGGAAGGATAAGGAAGGAAAATCTCATTCCAAGCTTCTGGTTAGAGCAGATCGGGTTCATGTGTTAAGCTATCCGGAGAAGAAAGAAGAAGAAAAAGAGTAAAAAAAATTTAGAGAAAAAATGCTCTACCCGGAAAGGCAGAGCAGAAAAAACTATTTTATATAATCTCTAGAATCTAGAATTTATAACCTATACCAAAATGATGGGTTAGTCCCATGGTGTGAGTATTAGCAGCATAATCTACAACTACATTATACAGATCGAACCTGGCACCGGCAGAAAAGCTGTTCGGGTTTGTGCGTGTACCCAGCCTTAGTGTAAGCATCTCGACAACTTTTACTTCAGCACCAGCATGGATTTCTGTGTCGCCATTTAATGATTTCTTAAGTTCCACAGAAGTAGTAACGTCCTGATACGGATCGTAGGAAATTCCCATAGCTAACCTTTGTGGCAGATCCTGACTGTTATCTTTTCCCATTTTAGGATTATTTATATTATAGAATGTAAAACCAATTTTTGTGCGTGTATGCAGAGTAGCTAAGGCTCCCACATTAAAACCCAGTTCAGTCTGGTTGCCAAAACTATTGATGGCAAGGTGGTAAAGATTTACTGTATAGCCAAAATTCAATTGGGAATGAATATCTTTTAATATATTAATCGAATGAGAAATACTGTATGTTTTTTCTGTTGTTAGATTAACGCCAAGATAATCCACATCCATTGAAAGCAAGCCAAACCCGATCGTACCAAACTTTTTAGGAAGCTGCATGGAAAAGGCTACTGTATTGAGTTCGGCAAAATCACATTGATAAAGCTGGGTATAACTAACCAGCAGATTATTGCCTGTAAAACCCAGGCCGGCCGGATTATAAAACACGGCATTGGCATCATCGCTGGTAGAATAAAACGCTCCACCTAAAGCGCGAGCTCGAGGAGAGGGTTCATAATCATCGAAAGAAGCAAAAAGACTAAATGAAAGTAATAAAACAACAACAAGTATAAATATTCTGTTTTTCATGATCACCTCTTTTTATTTAAGCGGAACACCGACAACGATCGGAGCCTTGGCAGTTTTCTTTTTGCCGGTTTCTGGATTGATTACTTCCAGGTAACAAATGTATAGACCGATGGGAACCAGTTTGCCATCTTTATCTTTTCCATTCCAATTATAAGTATTATTTCCAGAATTTCCGGAAATTATAATATTCTGTGGTTGGAAGACGAGTTTACCTTCCGCATTATATATTCTCAAAATGGCTTTATCACCTATTTGAGATGCAAATTCTATCGGGAACGATTCTCCCATATACGGATTAAATGCTTTAGGAGGTACATTCAGAACAGCTTTAGTTTTGTTTACGGGTACTACGTAATAGAAATAGGGATATAATAGTGAATTAAAAGTAGTTTCAACACCAGCAGTATCGACCGCTGTAATATAAAATTCTACTTTAGTTCCCGCTGATTGAGCAGGTATATTAGTTGTGTATAGATCGTCTCTGGCTTCCTGCAGCAGCATGGGTAATTGGTTAAATTCTAAGTCTTCATTTGTTTTCCAGAACAGAGTAACAGGTTCAAAAGTTTCCGGGTAGGAAAAAGTTACTTCTACTGGAAACCCTGATTGTGGATCTGCAATATCACCATAGGGATAAATATCAAATTCTCCCAGTCGTATTTGATCCTGGTAGCCGGCAAGGATTTGAAAAGCGTTGTTGTACATGCCGCCCACACCTACAGCCTCAATAATATCTCCTATTTCATAGTCGTCGATTGTTATTCCTGTAGAATCCCAGATCCGGATGGTTGTGCTATAATTCTCTAAATCGGAGATAATAACATTATTACCGCCGCCTGCCCAGTAAGCATCAGTTATTTCACCTACAGCCAGAACCAGAGTTCCTTCATAACCATTCAAATTGAGACTTAAATTTACATCTATCGGCTCCGGTTCAGGATTTCCGGTAGATAATACAGACCAGCTAAAATCCTTGATCTCAGTAACACCATTGTATTCGTCAACTTCCCCGGTAACTTCCAGTTCATTTCCTCTAACCAGATCAGTTAGGTAGGGTGGAATATCGAAAGCAAAGAGCTCAATACCTTTGCCAGAGTCATCCTGGATAAAGGCATTCATCTGTAGATTATTAGTGACGCCTGCTCCAATAGTTATAATTCCCTGAATAGTAACTATTTGTCCATTATAAACAGATATACTATCTTGAATATTGGCAATTGGCGTTATTGTCTGGGAATAGCAAAAGACTGGAATGAGTAATAATATCAATAAAAACTTTGTCATTTATCCTCCGAGGGTTGTTTGTTAAAAAAAAGTGTAAAAATTATCATAAGTGTAATTGCAACTACAATAGAACTATCAGCTACATTGAACACAGGCCAGCGCCGCATGATAACATCAGGGAAATCACACCAGATGAAATCTGTAACACTGCCGATAAAAATTCTATCTATCAAGTTGCCAACTGCTCCACCCAAAATTAGTGAATATGAGATCAATTCTAATCTTGATTTTGTTTTCATGATGAGATAAACCAGTATGATCGTGGCAATGATCGAAACAGTGATAAAGATCATTTTATTAAGACCGTCACTTCCAAAAGAAAAACTGAAAGCTGCACCGGTATTCCTTACATAAGTAATCCAGATAAATTTTGGTGTAATATGCCAAATTTCTCCATATTCCAGATTGGCTCGGATCAAGTATTTAGTAATTTGATCTAAGGCTATAATACCAATAGATATTAACAAATATATCAGGTTGTTCCGCTTGATGGCAGATTTAGCTCCGAGTTCATTTGTAATATCCGGTTCGTTTAAAGCAGTTTGAGTTTCTCCTGTTGCCACTCTTGCGGTTGTTTGGGATTCTTCCGATATCACTCTTATCGCCTTCTTCTTGTTTTCATTTCTTCTTTAGATTTACATGAAATACAATACTTGGCGTAAGGGACAATGTTTAATCTTTTATCGGGAATGGTTTCTCCGCAAATTTCACAGACTCCATATGATTTTTCATAGATCCGTTTAAGAGCGAGATTAATTTTCTTTATTTTTTCCAGTTCTTTATTTAAAAGATAAACGCGTTTTTCTGCTTCATCTGTATCTGTACCCATATCGGCCTGATGAACTGAATAAGAAGATAAATCTCCAGATCTATCCTTGGATCCACGTTTTTGAATTTCATCAATACCCTTGATGATCTTCTGGGTTTGATTTCTTTCCCTGATTAGGATCTCTTCATATTTTTCCAGTTTTTTTGTAGTTAATTCTCTGGCAGCCATAAGCTACTTCCTCTCTATATTTTTTCGATTATATTTAAAATTATTTTTTCCAGATTCAATCTGGCTTTTTCAGCATTTACCCGAATCTCTTCCTGGCTATGAGGTTCGCTGTGGAAGATATTACTAAGGTTTGTAACAACAGATATTCCGAGTACTTCCATTCCACCATGCACAGCTACGATAACTTCAGGAACAGTGGACATTCCAACCAGATCGGAGCCAAGAGCGGCAAACATCTTACATTCAGCCAGGGTTTCTAAACTCGGTCCTGTAAGGCCTGTGTAAACTCCAGTTTTCACTATAAAGTTGTGCTCCTGGGCAATGTTCGTAGCGAGATTCATAAGGCGATGACTGTAGGGCTCGTTCATGCTGGGAAATCTCTCACCTAATTCCTCGTAGTTAATTCCAATAAGCGGGTTAGTTCCCATAAAGTTAATATGATCTTTGATCAGAACGATATCTCCAGGCTGAAGATTTTCATTTAGGCTTCCGGCAGCATTTGTTACGATGAGAGTATTTATTCCTAAAGCTCTCATTACTCTGATGGGAAAGGTGATCTGCTGCATGGAATAACCTTCATAATAATGCAGTCTTCCCTGCATGATCAGAACGTTCTTTCCATTAAGATTGCCAATTACAAATCTGCCTTGATGAGAAGGAGCGGTAGAAACAGACATATGAGGAATATCTTCATAAGGTATATTGATGGGATCTGTCATCATTTCTGCAACAGAATTTAAGCCGGTTCCCAGGATAATTCCAATTTCCGGTTCAAAGTCGATTCTGGCTAATATCGATTGAGCAGCTTCTTTAATTTTACTAAGCATCTATTCTCCTCATAATACGGTTTTCATTTGAATTATCCACCCAGGATCATACTTCTTAACATCTGCAGTAAGATAATTACAATGAATGGTGAAAAATCGATCATCATATTTGGTGCAAGTTTTCTCATCTGCATTCTAAACCAGCCCAAAACAGGTTCGGTTATTTTTATAATGAATAAATACACCGGGAAAAAAGCACTATCAGGTCGAATTTGGAACCAGGACAAAATTGCCCGTATAATAATAATATATATATAAATGTCTATTACCTGAACTAATAGGCCAGGGAGTGAATTCATCTATAGTACCTCATGACAGTTTCTGCAGCGAGCTTCGTAAATTTTAGATGTTCCAACTACAACCTGGTCTTTATCCTTAGTAAGTCTTTGTGTTCTGCTGGCAGGATTACCGCATTTCACGCAGATTGCATTCAATTTGGTTACATACTCGGCAATAGCCAGCAAGTTTGGCATGGAACCAAAAGGTAATCCACGAAAATCTTGATCAAGACCAGCTACAATTACACGTTTACCGCTGTTAGCTAATTTGTTGCATATGTTTACTATATCATCATCGAAAAATTGGACTTCATCAATGGCCACAACTTCAGTATCGTATTTTACCTGTTCATGGATCTCTTTGGAAGTTTCTACAATGGTAGAAGGAGTTTTCATCATACTATGAGAGACGATATGATCTTTATCATATCTATTATCTATTTTTGGTTTGAAAACCTGGATTTTCTGCCGGGCGTATTCTGCTCGGTGTACTCGGCGAATCAACTCTTCTGTTTTTCCGCTGAACATGCTGCCGCATACAACCTCTATCCAGCCGGTCTTATTGTTAATAATATTCATCTCTAAACTCCGCTCGCATATTTTTAAAATGTGTTTTATGTGTCAAATGATTTGTAAGGTCAAAATGAGGCCCTTGCTGATAAACTTTAGAATGACTTTTCTGATGGGCATTTTCAATGATAAGAGTGAGATATATCTATCAAAAAATTGATTGAGTATAATTGAAATATAAGAGATATAATATAGCTTTAAGTTTTAATGGAACTGGATTAACTTAGCGGGAGGATGAACGCTTGGCCGGTCATAAGTATGAATTATTGACAGTTCCATCGTTCAAAATATCAGAATATTTTTTTCTAATCCCTATCTGTATTTTGCTGTAAGCAACGAATTATGGAAACACGATGTAGAAATAGGAAATCTTCGGGAATCGTTTTTTGTTTCACAGCTAAAAGGCAAACATAAAATATCTTCATTTCCAATTGCCGATTATTCGATTGAACTATCAGAATGAACGTTTCACAAGCATAATTCAAAGTTAAATCTTCTTTCTCTTGAGCTTTTTTGTGGTCATAAATTATTTTTATTTGACAATAAAATACAAGTTCAGCGAAATATATTAAGTATTAAATTAAAAAAGGAGATCGTTTGCTGGAGAATTGCTAAGTTTCGTATCTGTCGTTAGATAAAGGACACAGCAAGCCGACTCTTAAAAAGGAAAAATAATGGCAAAAGTTACTGTAAACAATATCGATAAAATATACGAGAACGGTTTTCAGGCCGTAAAGAAAGCAAACTTTGTAGCAGAAGATAAGGAATTTGTAATTTTGGTAGGTCCTTCCGGTTGCGGTAAAACGACTACTTTAAGGATGATTGCCGGACTGGAGACGATATCTAGTGGTGAAATTGTTATTGGCGATAAAGTAGTAAATGATGTTCTTCCCAAAGACAGAGATATTGCCATGGTTTTTCAGAACTATGCACTTTATCCTCACATGACTGTTTACGAAAACATGGCTTTTGCTCTGAAATTACGAAAATTTCCCAAAGCTGAAATTGATAAAATTGTCAAAGAATCAGCAGCACTTCTGGAAATAGAAAGTTTACTGGACCGCAAGCCAAAACAGCTTTCCGGAGGTCAGAGACAAAGAGTAGCTCTGGGCAGGGCAATTGTTCGTAAACCAAAGGTGTTTCTGTTCGATGAACCTCTTTCCAACCTGGATGCCAAGCTGCGGGTACAGATGAGGGCTGAGATCATTAAATTGCACAAGAAACTTGACACAACTATTATTTACGTTACTCATGATCAGGTAGAAGCTATGACAATGGCAGATAAAATGGTGGTGATGAAAGACGGTCTGATCCATCAGATCGATTCTCCCTTGAAAATATACAATGAACCGGTTAATCTTTTTGTGGCAGGTTTTGTCGGCAGTCCCGCGATCAATCAGATTCGAGGTACGATCATAGAAGAAAACAAGAAACTCAAATTTACTGAAGGAACCTTCGAAGTTGATATACCAGCTAATGATAAACTAATAAAATATATTGGAAAACAAGTGATGATGGGAATTCGTCCGGAAGATATCTACGATTCAGAGTTTGACCAGATGGCGGAATTTCCTCAGAAAGTAAAAGCATTATGTGAAGTTGTTGAACCAATGGGAAATGAGTTCATTGTTTTCCTTAAAACAGCAAATTCAAAATTAACTGCCCGTTTCGATCCCAAGAAATTCCCCAAGATCGATGAACGGATCATGATCACTCTGGATATGAAAAAAGCTCATTTCTTTGATCTGGAAAGCGAAGTTAGAATTTAGTTTTTAATATCGAATTGAAGTTTAATTGAAGCAGTAAAGATCGTGAAAACAGGCGAACAGGAAAATGCTTTCCTGTTGCAATTATTGAAATAATATTATCGCAACCCATGCTGCCGGGAGCAGCAAAACTACGTTAAATATTTTATACACCTTATTCTTATTAGAATAGAATTTTTTTACGACAGATATCTGTTTTTGGAGGAATTATGAAAATACTATTTCTCCTTGTATTACTATTATTAATTTCATGCTTAATTGCAATTGATTTGAATCTGCCGCAATCAGCGGTTCACAATGCAGCGAATAACCTGAATCTTATCTATCCAACTGCTTCTTCAATGAGCATGAATCCAGCTATTTGTCTTCCGGGATTGGAAACTTCATCTACATATTTATTCAATATGGAAGAACTTTCTAAATACGACCTTCATCTTGTAATTCCCCTGGGAAATTGTTGTTTTCATTTGGGAGATTCATATCTGGATCATGAATTTTACAGCGAGAATCAGGCAGTTTTGGGGATCAACTATTCATCCCATAATTTAACGGCAGGATTCAATGTTCGTATGTTAAGCAGCCAGGTGAAAGGTTATAAAGATACTGGTTCAACAATTTTCGATGGCGGTCTGAAATGGAGTAATAGTAATGTTTCTTCTGCACTGGCAGTGCGTAACATAACTCAAAGTGAATATGAAGGTAGTATCTTGCCGATCGTTTATTTGTGGGAAAGCTGTTATCAGATTACCAAATGCAGTAGAATTTCTTTTGGCTTGGAAAAGGAAAACGATTTTGATTTCAGTTTCAAATTTGCCGGTCGTTATGATATATTGCGCCAACTTTCCCTAATTTCGAGTTATCAGTTTGAGCCCAACAGGATTGGAATGGGGGCTGTTTTCAATTTGTATAAATTTAATCTTGTATATAGTGTACGTACTCATCAATACTTGGATTTAACGCATTACATATCTTTGAGTTATGAGATTACTCACTAGTATTTTTGTATTATTGCTTCTAACAGCTAACCTGTATGGGAACGATGCCGAAGAAAAGTTGTTCTCCGTAGAGGAAGAAACTTATCATGCAAATGAACTCAGTGAGATACTATCTCAAATTAAAGAGAATCCAATAAATATAAATACTTCTACCAAAACCGAGTTGCAGAAATTACCCTGGCTCTCGGAAAATGATATAATTTTGATAATACAATCCAGAAAAAATCAAGTACTAAGTAGCTGGGAAGATCTGGATAAATTAGGTATAAATGCAATCACAGTAAATGAGCTGCACGATTATATTGTCTTTCGCAAAAGACCCGAATTGCATTTGAAGCAGCAAACCAGAGTTGAATTTAGTGAAGCAAAATCAAAGCTTAGATCCAGCCTGAAATACTATCAGAAGACATTAACTGAATATGGAAATTTCAAGGCCGGTGTTCTAACCCAGAAAGATGAAGGTGAAAGTGATCCAATCGATTTTTATTCTTACTATTTGCAATATAGATCTAACGAGATTTTACAAAATTGCATTCTAGGGAAATACCGGCTAGCTCTGGGGCAGGGCATCTTGTTTGCTCCTAAACTTGGCATGAGTAAAAGTGCAGAAGCTACTTCTGTTCCTGTTAAGAAATACTCATCACTAAAGCCTTATACCAGTTCTTATGAAATTTGGGAATTGGAAGGTTGCTCCTTTGAATTAACTACACGAAATTGGAGTATCATTCCCTTCCTATCCAGAACAAAGTTAAATGCAAATCTCGATAGCCTTGAACAAATTACATCTTTCAACGAAAGCGGCTTGAATCTGGATGAAGCTAAAAAGAATAATGTGCAGGAAACTCTCTTTGGAAGTGCTGTAGAATACAATAATGGCAATAATCAACTAGGATGTTCCTATAGTTCTCTCGCCTTTGACCACGAATTTTCAAATGATAAAAGAAATCAGAAATATCAGGCAGTAAACCTCTATTGTAATCTTTTCAATAACAGTTATCCCCTGTTTTCAGAAATAGCTCTGGCAGATGAAAAAGTAGCGGGTTTGGCTGGAGTAAAGTTTGGAGACACCAGATTTCGTCAAATGCTGCTGGTAAGGAATTATGCTAAAGATTTTCCCAGCTGGCACGGAAATCCATTTAGTGCCCAGAGTAACTTTGACAATGAAACTGGTTTATACTATGGAGTAACAATTTTACCGAGAAAAGATACTAAGATCAATTGTTATTTTGATCTTTGGAGTTTTCCTGAGACACGTTATTTTGAAAAAATGCCCACGGTGGGAAGTGATCAATTCCTACAGTTGGAAACCAGAATTAGTGAAAACACTTTCAGGTTTACAATTCAGAATAAACAAAAAGAGAAATATATTACGTTAGATGAAGCCGAGATCAGAGATTTTGAACGATTGTTATTACGACTGGACTGGTGGCAGAAGCTGGGTGTTATAACCATGAAATCCAGAGCAGAATGGATAAGTGAATATCTGCCCGAAGATAAGGTACATGGTAAAGGTGTATTGTTTTATGAACAGGCAAAATTAAGATCAGAAAAATTGCAGATCATTGCTCAAATTACTGTGTATCGTTCTGTTCTTGAACCCTTTAAAGTTAAGCATTATATGTACGAAAATAATGTAAACGGAATAATGCAGAATAGCGTTTTCTCCGGTGATGGAGTGGCTTCGTATTTATTACTGAGATATGATCTTTTTAATAATGTTCATTTACAAGCAAAAATTTCTGATAGTTGGCAGAAAAGCAATAAAATGCGGCTATTTTTTCAGTTGATCAGCAGTTGGTAATAAGATTATCTTTTGCGGTGTCTCTGGAAAGTGATCTTGATCTCGGTTCCTTTAGTACGGTTGATCTCTACAACACTAAATAGCTGATCAATTAGAATATTTACCATTTGCAAACCAAATGTGCGGGATTGTCGAAAATCGATTTTCGGGGGTAAACCACGGCCATCATCAGCAATTGTAAGAATGTAATTATCTTTCGCATCGGTATCTAATGATATAAAAATATTCCCTTTTCTTTTGGGGGGAAATGCATGCCGCAAAGAATTTGAGATTAGTTCGTTTATAATAAGTCCACAGGGAACTGCATAATCAAAATTTAATAATGAAAATTTAATATCGATATTTCGTTGAATGATTTCAGGATCAATATCATATTTAAGATAGAGTTTGGAAACAATAGTTTCCACATAATCTTTAAAGTCCAGGTGAGAAAGATCTGCTTCACAATATAATCTTTCATGTAAAAGCACTAAGGATTCCATGTTACCTGTTGATTTCAAATTTTCGATCGAAAGTTTATCCAGATTGTATTCATTTTGAACCTGTATCATACTGGAGATCACCTGCATATTTTCTTTTATACGCTGGTACATCTTGCTCATGAGATAGTGTTTTTCTTTGAACTGATAATGCAATTCATCCTCGATCTGACGACGCGCTGCTTCCTGACGGCTTATTTCTACAGCTCCAATTATCAATACTGTGATCCAGCTGATTTGAATGCACCAGAAAATGATTTCGTGATCTATAATATAAAAAACTACAAAAAGTAATATAATTGATATAGATCCCAGTAATGTAAGTAATACCGAGATAATAAACCAGGGCAT
>Ga0164310_10001880_pt1 | contig 11998 bp, 6 predicted proteins | sample GuaBasSedimGuay1_FD_121795 | JGI IMG/M metagenome (GOLD analysis project Ga0164310, IMG submission 121795) | Subseafloor sediment microbial communities from Guaymas Basin, Gulf of California, Mexico - Guay1, Core 4569-9, 0-3 cm | ecosystem: Environmental > Aquatic > Marine > Hydrothermal vents >... | reverse complement strand
GTTATATTTTAATGTTTTAAGTGGCAAAGAAGAAAAAGAAGATATTAAGTTTGAATTTAAGTTTTTAAGCTCTGATAAAGCAAAAATAGAAAACGGATGGGTAAAGTTGAAGGATATAGTTTTTGAAAATAGAACTTCTTATGCTATAGCAAACGATTTAATAAAAAAGATAAATGATGAGCGAAAAAAGAAATTGATGACCGATTTGTCTGAAGAAGAAATAGATCTTATTCATAACAACATATCTTTAGTTATAAATCAGTTCTGCAATAGTAACAATCCTATAATTTCTTATACTGAGTTAGATAGTGTTGATAATCCAGAGATATACACATTAAATGAAGTTGTTGAAATTTTTATTAGAGCAAACTCAGGAGGAACACCTCTAAGCAAGTCTGATCTTATGTTTTCTCTTTTAACAGCTAACTGGGAAGATGTGGAAGAAGATCTGACAAACTTTTTAGAAGATCTTAATGGCACGGCATTTGCTTTTGAAAGAGATTTTGTTTTAAAAACAAGCCTCATCCTCATTGGTGCTGGTGCAAAATATGATGTAATGAAATTTAGAAAAGAAGAAAATTTGAAGAAGCTCCAAGATAATTGGGATAATATTAAGAAATCAATAAGAGAGGTCAAGGATTTTCTCTGTAAATATACATTTATAAGGGATGATAAAGCACTTCCCAGTTATTTAGCCTTAATTCCTTTAATATATTTTAATTACAAATATCCAGAAAAATGGAAAAATTCTAATAAAGATGCATTAGCAAAGTGGCTGACCAGAGTTCTTTTAACTGGTGCATTTTCGGGAAGCTCAGATACCTTATTAGATGCACTTATTAGAAAAATAGATGAGAAGGGCGAATTTGATATAAATACTATTAACAGCGAGATTTTGAATAGAGGGAGAACAATAACGATATCCGAAGATTCTCTTATTGATACTTATTATGGAGAAAAGAAGCTATACCTAATATTTGCTCTTTGGTACCAAGATATTAACTTTAAGCCTGCATATGAAGGAAATCTTCCATGGGTGGATCATATATTTCCACAATCTAACTTAAAAGAAGTTAAAATAATCAATCCAGAAACAGGTAGGAAAATTATGAAATACAAGTGGTGGGATAGAGATCAAATTGCGAATCTGATGCTTCTTTCTGCAGAGGAAAATAGAGATGAAAAAAGAGATAAGTCCCCTGAAGAATGGTTAGAAGATAAAGATGATGACTACTTTGATATTCATTTAATTTCAAGAAAAAAGGAGTTATGGAAAATAGAAAATTTTGAAAAATTCATAGAAGAAAGAAAAAAACTAATTATAAACAAATTCAAGAAAATGGGGTTGGTAACATGACGCCGCCGAGCCGAACTCTCCGCTTCGCTTTGGTGCTAACGCACTCGGACAACAGGCGGGTATCTGGCTTCGTGCCTTCGGCACTCCGCCCAAATCCTCGCCTCGCTCGGACTTCAGATACCCGCTAAACGTTAGGCGTAATCGTGGACTTCGGGCGCATGGGAAACAGGAGGTGTAAAGGATGAAAATATGTATAATAGCCGATCTTCATCTATTCTCCTCCGAGATTGGAGGAAACTGGCCAGAAGATAGTTTCATCATTTTTAAAGATAAGATTTTACCAAAAGTAAAGAACGAAAAACCAGACGCTATTATATTTCTTGGAGATATATTAGATCCGCATTCTGGGAGAGGCGTTCCAAGATGGCCTAAAGGCGATGAGGCGAGTGGAAAATTTGTGAAAACCATTAAAGAGGCAGACATCAAAAATTCCTACGCTTTAAGGGGCAATCATGACTATATTGAACCTTTGAAAAATATCTCCGAAATGGGCGGACCAACATTTATAAATGACGATTGGCTCAAACTTGGGGATAGTGCATTTTATTTTTTCTCCTCAAGGTATCCCAATCTGCAAAGAGCCATAGAAGATTTAAAGTCCATCCCAGATCCAAATTTTGCTGTAAAAAATAAGATTTTGCTTATGCATGAAAATTTGAGTATTAAAGGAGCTGATAATATCCCAGAGGACGTTATGAAAGAGGTTTGTGGGAGATTTGATATGATAATCAATGGTCATCAGCATGTTTATGATGAACCTTATAACAATGTTTGGTGTCTTTCTTCAGCACTTCCTTGGCGTCCAGGATATGGGAATTGTGATGTAGAAATCATTTGGGAAAGTGGAGAATCAGAATCAGAAATAAATGAAAATGAGAGCAAATTTGGTTTTTATCTTGTAGATATAGAGAGAAAGCATCTTGAGTTTGTACCTATAAATATAGGATTGAAAATAATAATCGCAAAACTGTATTTTTCAAACGCTTCCGCAGCTGAAGTTAGAGATAGATTGATAAAACTTTCCAAACTATTAGCTGAAAAGTTTGATACTAACAGAAGCATCTTAAGAGTTTATTTGGAGGGGACTCTAAAAGAAGGAGACGAGAGGATAGATGTGGGTTTCTCAGATATTGAAATTAGATATTATTCAAATTTTTATGAGGGGAGGAGTAGAAATATCCTGCGTGTAGAAAATTTGAAAGGAGGTGGTGCTTACTTGAGCAGAGAGGATTTGAGATATGTGTCAGTGGAAGACGCACTAAAGCAATTGCAATCTGAGATTCCAAGAATAAGAGAGTTCTATGAAGAGGTGTATGACCTGATAGAGAAAAAGACTTTTAATGGCGATGCGCTTATTGAAAGAATCCAAAACTCAAAGGTATTGAGTGATATATTGGGGGATGAAAAATGATATTTGAATCATTAAAAGTTGATGGTATCATGGGATGCCGCTATGAGATAGAATTTGACTCAAGATACACTGTTATTATAGGTAATAACAGGCAAGGCAAAACGCTGACTGGAAGGTTAATAATGTTAGCTTTATATGGGACCGGCAAAAGAGTGAGAGAACTCCATGATAGTTGGAAGCTCAGGACAGAAGAGTTGCTGCTAGTATCAGACAGAGGCTTTGTAGAACTAGTGCTTAAAGCGGGAGGAAGAAGATATAAGATATATAGAGAGTTTAGTAAATTTGGTGAGAAGAGTAAAGTAGAATTTTATGTAGAAAGAGAAGGCTCTTGGGAATTAGAATATAGCAAAGATACGGATGTGAAAACGGCACTTGAAGAGGAAGTTGGTATAACCCCAGGATTGATGAATGTTGTTATGTCAAATGAGCAAAGTTTAATTGGAGCAATATCTTACGATGAAAAACTGCAGGCAAGTGTTTGGGAAGGATGGAAGTGGAAAACTGAGATAATAAGAGGAAATATCAAAAAAGCAAGGGATAAGTGTGGCAGAGAAGCAAAGAATCTAAGAGGAGAAATAGAGGATTTAAAAGAAGAAATTGATTCGATTTTAAGTAGATGGATCGAAAAAGGTATTTTCTCAAGGGATGAAACAAAGAAAGGAATTAATAAAGAAGCTCTTGAAGCAAAACTTGTGTCAATAACAGAAGCAATAAATAATGTTAATAGAAGAATTGGACACTATTCAGAATTTCATAAAAAATTGATTGAATTAGATGACTTGGAGAGTAAAAGTGTAATAGAGAGTATAATAAAGACTTGCTGGCAGAAAAAAGAGCTTTTAGATGAAAAGGATGATATTGAAAACCTAGCGATGAAATGTGAAGATTATTTAAAGACATTAACCAATGTTTTGGAAAAAGGTGGAAAGGAAGGAATTCAAAAAAGAATCAGAGAGTTAGAAGATGAAGAGAAAAAGCTACAATCTGCCAAAGGATTAAAAGAAAGGAAGGAAGTACCACTCAAAGCGGAATGCAATATTTATCCCCCAGAGAATGGAGAAAAACTGATCGTTCAAATTCCTGAGGAGGTATCCGCTAAGTTCAAATACGAGGAGATTGCAGGTGGTGGGATAGCAGTACCATATGATGAAGAAAAAGAAGAAAGAATAGCTGAAGAAAAAAAGGAATTAGAAGATCTTATTGAAGAGTTTAAGAAAGAAAAAGAAGAGCTTAAAGAAGTAAAAGACAACTTAAGAGACAAAATAGGAGAAAGAAAAGATGAACTGGGAGACAAGAAAAGAGATTTAGAAGGACAAAAAACTCTTTTAGAGGCAGACAAAGACCGTTATTTGGAGAGTATTGGTAAAATAGAAGAAAAGGAAAAACAAGTTAGAAGATTAGATACCGCCAAGAACTGGTTTGATAAACTTTATAACGCGTTAAGTGAAGAAGAGAGTTTAAGAAAGATAAGGAAAGAAACAGTGGCATTTATCAATAGAATCTATGAGAAGGTATACGAGTGGGATATAAATGCAAAATTAGAAGATGAGGAGAAGATAGTTATAACAGATGCTCAAGGTAATGTTAGAAGTCATCCTTCTGGGTCCGAAATACACATTATGGGACTCGCTTGGAGATGGATGGTAGCAAGGGGTTTTGACCTCCCATTAGTACTTGATGAACTTGATGTTTTACTTGATGAGAAGAACTTTGAGAAGACGAGGAGATTAATAGAAGAAGAGATGGATAGGCAAACACTAATTTTAACGCTAAAGGAAGGTTTGAAAGACTTGCCGGGAAGAATATATAAAATCGTGAGAGAAGAAAATATTTCAAGGATTGTGGAGGTAAAGTAAAATGCGCCCTCCGTCCACGACTCTCCGCTCGCTGTCGCTCGCTTCGGGGCTTTGCCCACGCCTAACAGGAGGATATGTGGCTTCGCCTTCGGCTACGCCCAAATTTGCTCTTGCGAGCAAACTTCACACATCCCCGGAACGTTAAGTGAAATTGTAGCTAATGAACAGAAAAGGAGGTGATATGATGGTCAACATCTGGAAAATTGGTGCATGGCCGGGATTGTGGGGATGGGGCCGAAATACACGAAAAAACAAAGAGAGGTATATAAAAGAATACGCCCTTTCTCGAGATTTTGTTGCGATAGGTTATGGATGGATACCAGATATTAAAACACTATCTGAGGAAGAAATAGGAGAGTATCTGAAAAATAAAGAATGCGGGCTAATTGGAAGAAGAACTAAAGAAATCCTAAACTTTGCAAATTCTATTAGTAAAGGAGATGTGATTTTACTGTATGATCATTTTAAAGTGTATGTTGGCATTGTTAAAAATCCATACTATTATGTTGAGAAAGGATCAGAAAAGGACTTTATTAATACTAAGGGAGATGATATTAATAGAGCACCGCATAGAATTGATGTAGAATGGTAATTTAATAAAAAACCATTTGATGCAGATTTCAGTAAGTGGCGAGACGCAGTTCATCAAGTTACATGGAAGGACTTGACCAATATAAGAAGTGAAGAGCTCAAAAGGTTCTTAGCACAGAAATTGATAGAATGAGGTGAAAATTATGATACGGTAGCTTTGCCTACCAGAGCGCGTTTAGCTGTGTGCCTTCAGAACTCCGCTCAGAATCTCCATTGGGGTACTTTAGACATGCTTAGAATGTTATGCAATAGAGGAGGCCTGGTCTGTGGGAGAGGACAGGCCCCGTCTATGCACGGTGCATTCGCGGGACCTAGGTCACGTTTATGAGACGTCCATATTCGGGTCCCGGGTCACGAATATGGGACAAGGGGCACGTCACGTTTATGAGACGGGAAGGACTCGTTTATGGGACAGAAGTAGAACGATTGTATTGGATGACTGGATAAGCACACAGGACCCGTTAATGGGATGGAATTGGAAGGGTGGGGTTTATAAAGGGTTCCGGCCACCCCGCCCCCAAGTGCCCTATAGGGCCTGTTTTCAGTTAACGTTCTGGGAATATGTGAAGTTTGCCGTAGGCAAATTTGGGCGAGCGTTAGCGAGCCACATATCCACCTGTTAGCAGACCCGAAAGGCGAGCAACGAAGTTGCGAAGAGTTCCGCACGCCGCCAATTATGTTCATAACCTATCCTCTTATAAGTGTTGATATATAACCTAATTCTTTTGTGGAATATAACCTAGCTTTTAAAACATTCTCAGTCTCTTTTATAGGATACACTTCTGAGAATTTTCTCCCTTTGTCTATAACTAATGGCCATTTTTCTCTGATAATTCCATTTATTATTGGATTTAATTTTCTGTTTAGCTCTTCCATTTCCATTCTTTGACAGCTCTCTAGATCGTCTAGCGTATCAAAACCTAAGGTAGATATATGAAGATCCACTCTGATCAAACCTATTGGAGAAGGAAGAATTAAGCCTTCATAAGGTATTCTTAATCTTAAAAAAGTAGCTACATGTGGCTCGATAAAGCTCATGATTCTTCCTTCCTCACCAGCCACATCAACTACATCTTTTATCTTGAATAATCTTGTTCTCTCTCCTTCTTTGAGATTTAATATTTTTTTGAGGTCTTCAATGTTTTTAGGTCTAGCACGAAGAGTTTTCACAATGCCAACGGCATTTTTAAGTATAACTCTTTCTTTTTCGGTATCACTAAGGTGACCTAATTTTAAAGATTTTCTAAACCATTTACTCACAAATATCAAAGGGCCATCAACAAGTATATAAATATCATTGATATCTTCACTTTCCATGATCATTTGTTTGAATTTAACTAACATGACCATTTCTAAAATTTGTCTCAGTGTATTTACTCTTCCATATGCCCTACTGCGTATACGTGATGCGTTATAAAGTTCTTTTTGGACAAGTAACCCTTTAACTTTATCACCTTTTTGGTAATTTTCCCATTGTTTTTTTCGATCATCTTCTTCAATACCTGTAAATGTTGTATCACATAAGATTACTTTACCATATCTGTCATTTATACAGAAAGCATCAAATGGGTTTTTTGTAATTGCAATATCCTCTATGATTATTCCAAGGTCTATTAATTCGTTAATTCGCTCTTCAAATTCAAAACCATATTCTTTCATGCCAGCTAATGGCATACATAAAAGCAAGCGATCTACTATCATATTCTGGTCAATATGTAACTTTCCTTGACTATCTCTCCTTACAATACCTACGCAGATGTGTCCCACATGGATAGGTATTTGAACGCCCAGTTCTTCTAATCGCACCCAGTATATTTGTGTAGTTCTCTGTACTCCATCAATAAATGCAGAAAATGTTATATAATCGGCATCTTTTCGGATTGGTTCAGGTTCCCAATCCATTCCACCTAGAGGTTCTGCAGAACTATCTACATCAAACATATGTGATATGTGCTCGTATTCTTCAACAACCAACTTACTAACTGCACTACCATGGGGTTTTAACGCCCTAATAATCATTTCAAGCATCTTTAGGTTTTTTGGTAATTTTTTGGAACCTTTTGGCATTTTCTATCCCACCTATAGGTAATGTATTGGTTTTGGAAATGATATAATTACTGGCCTATTATGAACAGCATGCCATAATATCATATCTCCCTTTTTTAAGACAAGAGCTTTATCTTTTAATCCTCCTTTTAACCATTCAAATACACCGCCTTTAAGACCGATAGCATGACTCCTTCCAACTGCAAATGTAGATGTATTAGCCAATATTTCTGAGTCTACCTGAGATGCCATCTGCTGTGCGCCAATCAAACTAAGACCTATGCTTCTTCCTCTTGCCGTAATATCCACAATACTACTCTTTATGGGTGAAAATTCTCTACCTGATGGAGCAAATTTATTCAATTCGTCGACAAATACTACAATTTTATTTGGAAAATCAGCAAGCGATACAGTTCGATCTCCTAGTTGGATCTCATCCTCATTATTTCGTTTTGCTTCTAATAACAACGCTAATGTATTATAAACTATGCTGAATACAAGCCTTTGTCCTTTTGGATGCAATTTACTAATATCGATTACCCATAAATTCTTTTCTTTCAGATTGAAAACGGGTATAGGTTTTCCACTAGCTCCTTCCTGAACAAGAAGACCTCTCAGCTGATGTCTAACCGCAGTTGTCAATCTGTTCACTACCATACTTATTGTACTTGTGTGATGACTACTGGTACCTATATCCACCCATCTTTCTCTTCCAGAGCTCAATCTACTTAATACGTTCAATAGATCCAGAAATGATCGGGGCTTTGGATCTAATGTTCTATCTCTAAGGTCTAATAATGCCTCTCTTATCGCAAATAAAAGTCCACTAGTTTTTTCATTAATATCTGAAGGATCTAATAGACTTAAAAGAGTTGTAGAGGATATATTGATAATGTCATATAATCCATACGAGTATATATCATAATCCCCTGCTCTGAAAGTTAAACCTTGTCTTGTATTTGTGGGTCTTGGGGGTGCAAAAAACTTTACATTTTCTTGCAAAATAAACGGATTTATGTCTTCATCTTGACATGCCTTCCATAATTTTAGATTTTTTTCGTCATCAATTCTAGAAAATAAATTATCCCAAGTACTGGGGCCTTGGTCTATTCTCATTAAATCTGCTTCTTTAACGTTAAATGCCACAACCGCAATAGAATCGTTTAATGAAGAGGACAGAATACTCGTTATAAGAAATAATGCATAGCTAGTTTTTGTGGCTAAACCTGAAGCTCCCGCGATATTTACATGAGCACTTTCATAACCTAACAAATAATCGGAGTGAAGATAGATAGGTACCGGATTCTTATTCTCATCCCATGTGAATCCACATAAAATACGTTTTTCTTCGGGAATATCCGAACCATAGGCATCCATTATCTCATCTTTTGTAGCGTAGTATATGGGCAAGCTCGAGCACGGTGGTTCTGCACGGTCATCTAACCTCTTAATAATAGATGCTGATGCAACCCGTATTATTGGACGACGTGTTGGGCTTTCAACGGTAGGATCTCCAAATCCCATAGCGTAAAAGTCTTCAATAGGGTCATCTATAGTGCTTGTAGATTTAATTTCATCAACTAATCCTATAATCTTGTTTCTATTTCTCACATCGATAGCAGTTATAATCGTTCCTACTTCTACATGTAAATTTTCAACATCTTCAACCCAAAAGCTAAATTCAAACGGTGTCGCGGGTGATTTCGTAGTTATCGTAATTTTACCTATTGCTCTACGCATAGTTCCATCATCACTGAGTAGCTCTGGGGGAATCTCATCATCTATAAATTGTTGTTTTTTTGCTAATTCTTCGTTTAAGTAACTAACTAACAGATCTATGTGTTTCCTTTCTTCTTTATTTAGTGTTGACAAAGACAGATCTTTAGCTCTGTCTATTAATCCCTCAATATCTTTTAGAATCTCTGGATCCTTTTTTTCGATGCTATACAAGAGCTTACTCGCCGTCTCCAAAATAGCTCTTCTCTTTTTACTGCTTCCTGGTTTCCCTGTCATTTTTCTTTTTTCCTTAAGCCATGTTTCAAACTTTTTGAGGATTTCTCCCACTTTCATGATTTTTCACCCCATAATTTTTCAATTTCATTCGCTTCTACACTTTCTAATAATTCTATACCAATATCATTAGAAAGTTTCAGGAGTTTTTTATAAATATTTTGCCTGAAATTTATCTTAAGACTTCCAAGTCTACCATCGGATCGGAGCATTCTGTTTTCTTTTCGTCTGCTCTCTCTGTCGACATAATTTCTGAAATCCATGAGTTCCTTTAAATAGTCGTGCTCTTTGTGATATTCTATTAAAGCCTTCATAGCTTTGTCCTCTTTTACCAACGTACACATCCAACATCCAAATCTAATTTCTTCTACGCAATACAATTCCATCAGCTTAGATGTGTCCCATCCCAATTCCATAGCATATATCCCAAGAAAATCCCATACTCTACATGTCCTCCAATTTATAATTGGGGCGGCATAATATATATTTCCTCTTCGTTTGGGTCCTTTTATGAACCAAAAACTTTGTCCACATTCACTATTTCTAGAACAAGACGCCCTCAACTGTCCAGTACGTTTAGAACTTTCCCCATATCTAACACCTGTAAGAATTATTGCAGACTCACGTTTTTGAATTAATGGCAGCGTTGGGTTAATTTTTAGGCGATGCGTACACCATCTAAATCTTGGCCGTGGTGGCGGATAACCTTTACCTAGCATATTAAACCAGAATCTATCTTTAATCTCTGGGACTAAATGATGAGTTTCGACATTCAATCCTTCTTTTTCTGCGACTCTCTTAATCTGACTTAGAGTATAAAGTGCAGTTTCTCGAACTAATGGAATCTCTATAAGGGTATCACTATATACCACATCTATGTGTATATCAGGATCAAATCTTTTTAGATATTCTATTGCCAGAATAGAGGTAAGGGTGCTATCTTTCCCTCCACTAAATGTAATTATCCAATTTTTAACTCCCTTATTTTCTAGTTGTCTGAATGAATTTATTGATTCGGTAAAAAAGTCTGTTAATAGAGGGTCATTTTTGATTTGTCTTATATCTGGAAAATAGTTTTTAAATAAAGTTTCTTGTGTTAACATAGATAGTGCCATTTTTTCACCTCTTTTTCTTTAAAGGCGGCGTGCGGAATTTCTGCTAACTCGTTTATATACGCATTGTGTATACCATTCCAGTTTGGGGTTATATCTGCATTGCATATACACTCATCCTGAATGCTTCTCACCTCCCATCAAATCAAATGGACTCTTAATCTTACTCAGATTTTTTGTGCTCACATGAGTATAAATCTCTGTCGTTTTCGAATGCTTATGTCCTGGTAGCTCCTGAATGTATCTCAGCACCTCGGGGTTCTTTCTCCTTTCTTCCCGGGGGTGTCTTCCTTTTGCCTGTCTGTTCCGAGGCATCAGAAGGCAAATTCTTTCACTTCTTAATAAATCTTTCCCCCAGGAGGAGGCTGCTTTATCCTCCCTTAAAGAATTCAGCCACTGAGGGAGCCGCCACCGGGTGCACCAAAGCATCCGCATCCCAAACCCATACAAGAAGGTGACGGTCAACATCTCAGTTCAGGGCGGACCTCCCTGTTAAGTCTCTCAAGAACCTGTCATGTCTCCACTCCTTCCCGAGAGACTCCACGGAGGGCCGGATAGTTTCACTGAATCACAAGGGTTTTCTGAGGATGCGTCTTGAGGCCCCGAAATAGCATCTATCAGGTATCTCAGAGGCTCTGCTCATTCCTCACACCATAAGGGTATGTAGTGAAGATGAGGCGGCTCATCTTCGCCGGGTCAAACGGTCCACTTATGAGGTCTCACAGAGACGTGTAGAGTGGCAAAGGTTTACCTCAACAGTGTAGCCATGGAGGTGGTCTTACAAGCAGTCTAATGTCCCAAAAACCTTGAAGTATGAGAAAGCGATAGGAGAGGCAAGTCCCGAATCACTTCACCTCCCGACCCCATAGGGTCAAGAAGTTGGGAATCCTCTCACCTCCTAGGTGGATAGGGCCCAGGAAGTGATTCGTGACACACCCTTCGTTCTTTTAGACATTAAGAAGCGGGGTAGTAAGCTCGGAGAGATTCCGTTAGTGAACCCGTTTGCTTCCTGTCCATCTTCCCGTTACGTGTGAGGGCAGAGAATGCCGTTGAGAGCGTCCTGGCGGGTGGTGAGGGGGGGATAAACATGGGGATGAGGGAGAACCGTAGGGATGTGGTTCTCCATGGCTTTCCTCTCCGTGGTGAGAGAGGGAGTCTATTTGCGTGGCGGGGTTGAGAGGGATAGTGTAGAGAAGGTATAATGTGCTATAAGCTGTCTAAAGTGTAGGAGCACCCTCCCGTCCCCGGTCCTTTTCCTGTTACTGCACCTGCTCTACGGTTGATCTGTTGTAGTCGTTACGTAACTGTAGGGGGGAGGTAGGAACGACCTCAAATGTGCGGATGACCTCACGGTTGACCTTATGTAACACCTAATTATCCAGATAATACTGGCAGGATTTGGCTTTGGCGGTGGTGTAGTTGGTGTTGGTTATGGGCTGGCTGTGGCGTCCAAGCTCACTCAACGGTTCCCCGGCTCACTCAATACCTGTCTCCGGCTCCGACGTTGCGGGTGATATGCCGTAGCGTTACGTAACTATACGATAAGGGGATGGTATAAATTCCTGATGACGGCTCATGTTCTCCCTGATGGGCCATACGCTCAGCCGGGGTGCTC
>Ga0164310_10001877_pt1 | contig 12006 bp, 7 predicted proteins | sample GuaBasSedimGuay1_FD_121795 | JGI IMG/M metagenome (GOLD analysis project Ga0164310, IMG submission 121795) | Subseafloor sediment microbial communities from Guaymas Basin, Gulf of California, Mexico - Guay1, Core 4569-9, 0-3 cm | ecosystem: Environmental > Aquatic > Marine > Hydrothermal vents >... | reverse complement strand
GTCCCTGAACTGGTTATTTTGGTAGCATTCCAACGGAGTATCACTATCCGAGCAGCCAGGAAGACCGAATCCAGCGAGGAGAAGAATGTTAAAGGAAACAGCTTCGCAGGACTTAGAAGCAGTAGAAAAGTTGAGGGAAGCACGGGATAAGATACTTGAAGAGATTGCCAAGGTTATCATAGGGCAGCAGGAGATTGTGGAACAACTTCTAATTGCCCTGCTTTCAGGAGGTCACTGTCTGCTGATAGGGGTGCCTGGTTTGGCCAAAACTCTACTTATAAGTACACTGGCGAGGGTTCTGGATCTCAAATTCAACCGAATACAGTTCACCCCTGACCTTATGCCTTCTGATATCACAGGAACCGAGGTGATTGAGGAAGACATATCCACCGGGCGAAAAGTGTTCAAGTTTATGAAAGGACCAGTGTTTGCTAACATCATCCTGGCAGACGAGATAAACCGCACCCCACCGAAGACCCAGGCAGCGCTGCTTCAAGCGATGCAAGAACGTGAAGTCACTGCGTCTGGACAGACATTCAAATTGGACGAGCCGTTCTTTGTATTAGCTACTCAGAATCCTATTGAACAGGAAGGGACATATCCGCTGCCCGAGGCGCAACTGGATAGGTTTATGTTCAACTTGTGGATTAGCTATCCCAGTGCCGAGGAAGAGAAAAAGATCGTTGACTGCACTACCAGTGCCTACAGCCAGGAGGTCCGTAAGGTTTTGAATGCCAGGGAAATCTCCCAACTACAAAGGCTTGTTCGCAAAGTTCCAGTGTCCGAGTATGTCGTCGCCTATGCAGTCAATTTGGTCCGGAAGACCCGTCCCAATCAGAACGGCGTTCCCCCCTACATTCGGGAGTGGGTTAGCTGGGGGGCGGGCCCTCGCGCCTCCCAATACCTTGTACTAGGGGCAAAAACTCGGGCCGTCTTAGACGGAAGACCTACCCCGTCGGTCGAAGACGTAAGGGCAGTGGCCACACCTGTCCTGCGCCATCGCATTGTTACTAACTTCAACGCCGAGGCCGAAGGGGTCGACACTGCCCAGATCATCCAGCGGCTCCTCAGTGAAACGGAGAGATGAAAATGGCCAACGTCCGCCGTTATCTCAATCCTCAGATAGTCTCCAAACTTTCGCGAATGGATATCGTTGCCCGGCTGGTGGTGGAGGGCTTCATCACCGGACTTCATAAAAGTCCCTACCATGGGTTTTCCGTGGAATTCACTGAGGATCGCCAGTATATGCCTGGTGATCCCGTGCGACACATCGACTGGAAAGCTTATGGAAAATCTGAACGTCTCTATGTGAAACAATTCGCTGCAGAGACTAACCTGAAGGCATACATACTGCTGGATGCAAGCGGCTCAATGGGTTTCTCCTCCGAGCAGGTGTCAAAGTTCCGTTATGGTTGCTGCTTAGCAGCGGCACTATCTTATCTAATGATAAGGCAAAAAGATGCTGTAGGTCTGGCGATTTTTGATGAGCAAATCCGCAGTTATATCCCCCCTCGATCGGTGGAGAGCCATCTTTCTACCATTTTAAAAGAGCTGGATGCCACCCGGACTTCTTCCGGGACCCAGGTAAATAGGGTTTTTCACCAGCTTGCTGAGAGGATAAAACGTCGGGGATTGGTTATCGTCATCTCCGACCTTTTAGACGATCCTGAGCAGATTCTGCTAGGGCTGAGACATTTTCGCCATCGCAAACACGAGGTGATCGTCTTCCATGTCCTGGATCCGAAGGAGAAAGACTTCGATTTTCAGACCGAGGCGACGTTTGTCGATATAGAGACCGGCCAGGAGGTGGTCACCCAGCCGTGGCATATCCGGAACCAGTATCACATCTTGATGTCTGAGCTAATAGAGAAATACCGTCGGAGCTGCAGAGAGAGTCTGATCGACTATGTGCTCTTAGATAGCTCGCAGGATTTCGACGTCGCTCTGTTCAGCTATCTAGCAAAGCGGAAAAAAGCTGGGTTAACGATCCCCTGATGCATATGCATAACATAGCATTTCTCAACCCCACTGTTCTTCCTGCCCTGACAGCAGCCCTGCTGCCTCTTTTGATCCACCTATTCACTCGGAAGAGACTTAAGAAAGTGAAGGTGAGCACCGTTGCTTTTCTCCAGCAGCTTAATGAAAAGAGGATGCGACGGATAAAGGTGCGCCAGCGGCTCCTGCTGGTTCTGCGCACACTGATTATTCTCTTTATTGTTTTGGCCTTCAGCCGGCCCATTCTCAGAGCGACTTTCTCTTTTGCAGGCAGCAGCACCCCCACCACGGCTGTCATCCTCTTAGATAAGTCGTACAGTATGGGATTTGAAACCCCCAGGGGCACACTATTCGACCTATCCAAGCAGAAGGCCTTGGAGCTGGTCAAGCTCTTGAGACCGGGTGATGAACTCATTGTGTTGCCCTTTGATGACCACCCTTCCGTTCCCAAACTATGGAAGATAGTAGATCACGAGTCGACATTTTCGCACATCAGTGATTTTATTCTAAATCTCCAACTCTCTTACCGGACTACAGATGTGTACAGTGCCTTGCGAAAAGCGGCAAGACTTCTCACAAATTCAGGGAATCCCAACAAGGAGATATTTCTCCTTACAGACATGGAGAAGAACGGTTGGATGAACGTGCAAAAAGACGCAGTTTCTGCGAAACTTAAAGGGATTTCTTTCTATCTTGTCGCTGTTGAAGCCAACCAGGAGGAAAATGTGAGCGTTGAGCGAATAACTGTCCCCCAGCAAATTTTTGACCTGAAGGCGCCGATTAAATTTGAGGTTCAGGTAACTAACTACCGCAGGAACGATGTTCAAGATCTGCTGCTTTGCCTTTATGTCGGTGGTGAGCGTTTGTCTCAGACGACTTTGAACATAGGAGCTGGTCAGACAAAACGAGCACTTTTTCGGGTGGTTCCGGGAAAAACAGGAGTACTTTCCGGCTATGTGGAGATAGAACCCGACAGGCTTTCGGTTGACAACCAGAGGTATTTCTCCATTTCCATCCCTGTAGGAGTGAAGGTTCTGTTGGTGGGGGACACAGAAGCCGACACATACTTTCTGAGCCGGGCACTCAATCCGTCAGGTTCAAAGGAGGCTTTTGTGCAATCAAGCTCCGTCACCTCGAAGAAACTCTCGTTGCAACAGATCGAACAAAACGATGTCATTGTCCTGGCTAATGTTTCACACTTGACTCAGTGGCAGGCAGAACAGCTTCAGGCCAGTGTGAGTCAGGGCAAGGGTCTGCTGATCTGCTTGGGTCCACGAGTAGATAGAGAATTCTACAACGAACAACTTCTTCCTCGATTCTCCCAAGTAATGCTGGGCGACCTTCTGGGCACCACTGGCCAGAAGAGCTCATACTATTGCTTTGATAGGGTCGAATTCTCCCATCCGATTCTTGACGGATTAGTCCGGAAAAACCGGATAGATTCTCCGCGATTTTACTGTGCTTATCAAACAGTTTCTTCTTCCCTGGTGGTACCGTTTATCTGGTATAACCAGGGGAGTGCGGCCTTCTGTGAGTCCCGCCTGAACAAGGGCAGAGTTATTCTGTTTAGCAGTGCAGTTAATCTGGAATGGACGGACTTGCCTGTGAAAGGGATATTTGTCCCCCTTTTTTACCGCATTGTTCAATATTTAGCAGCTGCTATTCCGGAGAGACCACAGCAGGTGGGAGAATCTATCGAATGGCCATTTGGAGAATTAGAAGGTCCAGTGGAATGCCAGGGCCCTATGGGAGATCGGACGGCTCTGCTGCCCAACCCAGGTCCAGAGGGACTGAGGTGGCACTTGGACAATGTCGAGCTTCCTGGGATCTGGAAACTTTTCAGCCAAGGAAGAGAGGTTGAGCATATAGCAGTAAATGTAGACACCAGAGAATCCGCACCAACGAAGATAAGCGCAGAACAGATCAGGACATTTTTAAAGGGTGTCCCCTTCAGAGTGATCCCGGAGAGGAAAGATTTGAAGAAAGAGGTTAATCGATTCAGATGCGGGAGGGAGCTTTGGAAAGAGTGTCTGCTTCTGGCTCTAATCTTGATGGCAGCAGAGATGGCAGTCGCTTCCACGACCGCGGCCGCAGGAAGCGAGCCCAAGAAGAAAGGCATAAATGCTGTTTAGCCTATTGGCCCATAGCGCCTTAAATCTAAGGATATCACCAGCAAGAATTTCACTTGACTTTCGGAGGCTTATCAGCTTATATTTTACCCTGCCTTTGTAAAAACCTATTCTGCTCATAGTATAAAGCAAATCGGGAAGTTTGCGGTCAAGAGAGTAGATCACTCTGTCTGTTATTTGACTTTCTTGATGCACGCGTAGGGTTTTGGAACAGGGCCTTGTCAAAGGGGTGCTGGAGAATACAGAGCAGGCAAAGAGCGCACCCGTCTGCCGAACTCAGCAGACATGGAGATCCCAAAGGGGGAAGATGTGTGTTTTTGTCTTTGTTTCTGTGCCCTTTGTGATCTCTCCAGCGAGAATTTGGCAGTGTCTGAAATAGAAAGGAGGATTGAGAATGGGAGAAAGATTAGCTATCGCTGGGGGGAAACCCGTTATCGAAAAACCTTTGCCTGGCTGGCCTCGATTTACTGAGGAGATTATCAAAGCGGCTATGGAGCCTTTGAAGACTGGCAAGGTGAACTACTGGACGGGAAACATAGGGATGGAGTTTGAGAAAAGGTGGGCAGACTGGAATGGGGTGAGATTTGCTATCTCCACTACCAACGGCACCAGTGCCTTACACACTGCTCTGGGAGGCCTAGGAATCGGTCCAGGAGATGAAGTGATCACCACCCCTTACAGTTTTATCGCCTCCTCATTCTGTGTGGTTCAGGCAGGTGCTATCCCTGTATTTGCCGACGTTAAGAGGGAAGACCATTGCATCGACCCGGAGGATGTAGAAGAGAAGATCAGCCCTCGGACTCGGGCGATTATTCCTGTACATCTCTACGGCAATGTCTGTGATATGGATGAGATTATGAAAATTGCCAGAGAACACAGTCTTTATGTAATCGAAGACTGCGCTGAGGCTCACGGTGCCACCTATAAGGGGAAAAAGGTGGGGAGTATCGGGGATGTAGGTGCTTTCAGTTTCTGTCAGAACAAGACCTTCACTACCGGTGGGGAAGGAGGGATGGTCACCACTAATAATGAAGAGGTTGCCTGGCGATGTCGCTCATTCCGTGACCACGGATATGATGTGGAGAGAAGGATGAGTCTGCTGGAAATGGAAGGAGCTTTGCCTTACATCCATAAGATGGTTGGTTTCAATTACCGAATGACCGAAATGCAGTCGGCCATTGGCTTAAAGGAGATGGAACGGCTGGACTCCTGGAACTTACCCCGCAGGCGGAGAAATGGGGAAATATTGATCGCTGAACTGAAAGACGTGCCTCAAATTCAGTACTTGCCCGTGCATAATCCGGAAAAAGTCAACGGGTTCTACGTCTTCCCTATTGTGTTGAATCTCGATCAACTGACTTGCGACAAAAAGACCTTTTTGGACGCAGTTGTTGCCGAGGGGGTACCGGCTTGGCGAGAGTTTTGGCCCCAGTCTTACAAGGAACGCGCCTACCAGGAGCACAACGGATTTGGCCGCTTTAAGTTTCCCTTCCGTTCTAAAGAGTACACCAATCCTCAGTCTGTTGCCTACGAGAGGGTTTGGTGTCCGAACGCCGCCTGGCTTGAAGAACGCACCTTCATAGTGCATGTATACCCTACACTGGAAGAGGAGCATATGCATCTCATAGCTGAGGCTATAAAGAAGGTGGCCAGTGCATATGGTAAATAGAGGGTGAATAAACAGAGATAGAGGAACAAGAAAAGAAGAAGCTAAATGTGTTGCCTGCTGCCCCATTTTTCTTCAATCCAAAAAGATTCGATCATAGGGAGAAATATATGCGATTCACTCTTGAACAGATAAAGAGCTTTGAGGGGGTGTATTCTGCACTTCTAACCCCTTTTGATAAAAAAGGCAGGGTTGATGAAGAAGTTCTGCGGATGCTGATCAGCTATCAGCTTGGACAGGGTCTAAATGGGTTTTTTGTGTGTGGTAGCACAGGCGAAGGATTTCTGATGAGTCCGGAGGAACGTCGGAGAGTAGCCGAGATTGTGGTAGAAGAGGCAAGGGGTAAGGGTAAGGTGATTGTGCACGTAGGCCATATTTCCAGTGATGTTGCTGTTAGCTTGGCCCGCCATGCTGAGAAAATCGGTGCGGACGCCATTTCCAGTACTCCCCCCATCTATTTCGATGTGCGTATTGGAGGCACCTTCTATCATTACCAGCTCATCGCCGGTGCCTGTTCTCTCCCATTTCTGGCGTACAATATCCCGGCGACCACCCCTATAGGCATTTTGCCAGAACATCTGTCTACCCTCTCAAAGATAGAGAATTTCATCGGTATGAAATATACAGGCTATAACCTCTTCGAGATGGGTACCATAGCGGAAAAGATGGGGCAGAGGGGAATTGTTTTGTCTGGGTCTGATGAAATGTTTTTACCTGCTCTGGTTATGGGTGCCAGAGGTTCTATAGGATCGACCCAAAACCTTCTCCCGGGCAAATTTGCGGAGATATATAAGTCATTCAAAAATGGAGAGATACAAAGGGCCAGAGAGCTTCAAGCCGAGGTGAATAGGGTGGTGAGGGTGCTTCTCAAATACGGTTCTCCCGCATGGAAAGCTTACATGAAGAGATTGGGCTTCGATTGTGGACAGTGCAGACCGCCATTCAAACCCCTTTCTTCTCAAGAACTGGAAGAATTGTTCTCTGAGCTTGAGACGATGGAGGCCCTTTGAGCTTATCTCACTGCGCTCAGGCGACTTGTTACCTGTTGAAAACTGGGTGGTCTCTCAAAAGAGACCAGTTTTGCAATGGATTGGGGATGCTAAAGTACTGGCTCGAGTTTAGAAGCCCTTTTGCCGGGAGACTTAGTCTTGCGATTATTCCCTGTCGGATGACAGTTGTGGGCTCCACGTTTCAGAAAACAGGCAAGCGATAGCACTGTTAACCTACTCCAACCATATTTTCTCCACTATCGATGTGTTCCTTAACTTCGCCAAAAGCTTATCTGAGGCAGAAACCGACAGGCTTCTTGACCTTATTATAAATTTTCCGCCACTGTTGCCTTCAAGGTGAATAACTACTTGGCATTTTCCCGGATATTCCTCCAGCAGGATGCGGAGTTCCCTTAATGGCTCCTCTTCCAGGCCTATTCCAGAAACAGCGATATTCACCGCCTTAGCATATTCACTTCTCACCTTAGCAAGGGGCAGAAGGCGCGTGACCACGACTTTGGCCTTTTCGGTCTCCCGGTCCTGAATAGACAGACGGCCTTCTGCCATCACCATCTGGTCGGCGACTACGAGGGGGCGGAACTTTTCATACGTATCGGAGAAGACGAGAGCCTCGGTTGACCCTGAGAAATCCTCTAATGTGGCGAACGCCATAGGTTTTCCTTTTCTGTCGGTGGTCTGCTTCAGTTTAGTAATAATTCCCCCAACCACCACTGGTGTGCCGTCTTCAAGTTCTGAAAGCTCTCCGATACGGTGGGAAGCAAAAGCCTGAAGGTCCTGCTGGTACTTCTCCAGAGGATGCCCGGATACATAGAAGCCCAGCATCTTCTTTTCGTCTGCCAGCATTTGTGATTCTGACCAGGGGGGGATATCAGGCAGTTTCTTCTCTCGGATATTGAGGGTATCGAAAAGGGAGGTTTGCCCTCGCTGACGGTCGGCTTGGATTGTTTGAGCGCCTTCCAGTGCTTGCTCCAAAACAGCCAAGAGCTGGGCTCGGTGTCCTTGCAATGAGTCGGTTGCCCCCGCCATAATCAGACTTTCAATGGCTCTCTTGTTCACTCGCCGCTGGTCTACTCGCTCACAGAAGTCGAAAATGTCACCAAACCTGCCCGCCTTTTCTCGTGCCTTCACTATCGTCTTGATTGCCCCTGTGCCGACATTTTTGATTGCTCCTAGACCAAATCTTATCCCCTCGGGTACCACGGTAAACCCGGCCTGACTTTCATTTATGTCTGGCGGTAGCACCTGAATGCCCATCCTTCGGCACTCATCCAGCAGCACCGCCACGCGGTCGGAGTTTCCCATCTCACTGGTGAGGTTGGCAGCCATAAACTCCTGTGGGAAATGGGCCTTAAGATAGGCTGTCTGATAGGCTATCAGAGCATAGCCGGAGCTATGAGCTTTGTTAAACCCATAGCCGGCAAATTGGGCCATTGCCTCGAATATTTTCCCAGCAGTCTCTTCGTCTATCCCATTCTTCCGACAGCCCTCTATGAAAGGGCCTCGTTGCTCTTCCATAATCTCAGGCTGTTTTTTCCCCATAGCCCTTCTCAACATATCTGCCTGAGCCAAAGAGAAACCTGCCAATACAGAGGCGATTCGCATGACCTGCTCCTGATAGACGATGATGCCGTACGTCTCCTCCAGAATAGGCTTCAGCAGGGGATGCAGATAGGTGATCTTTGTCGTGCCGTGTTTACGGCGGATGAAGTCGTCGATGCTGGCCATTGGTCCGGGACGGTACAAGGCGTTCATAGCGATCATATCGTCCAGAGTGGTGGGTTTGAGTTTGCGAAGATAGTCTCGCATTCCCGGACTTTCAAACTGAAAGACACCGATAGTTTCTCCCCGGGCCAATAGGTCAAAAGTGGCCTTATCGTTCTGGGGGATATCTTCTATCTTCAGGGGAGTGCTTCTTTCGGCGATCATCCTTAGGGTGTCATCAATGACCGTAAGGGTTCTCAGACCTAGGAAATCCATTTTCAGGAGTCCTATCTCTTCGATGGACTTCCAGTCGTATTGAGTGGTGACCTCTTTCTTATTGGTGGTGCAAAGGGGAGTGTGATTTGTCAGGGAGTCAGGAGTGATAACCACACCGGCGGCGTGGGTGGAGCAATGGCGGGCCAAACCTTCCAGGGTCTTGGCATAGGAGATCAATTTAGCGCCCACCCCGTCTGATTGGGTCAGTTGAGCCAGCTCAGGAACCGTCTCTATAGCCCTCTCTAAGGTGGTTCCCGGTGGGACGAGCTTGGCGATCTTATCCACCTCCCCGTAGGGCACTCCCAACACCCTTCCTACATCTCTGATCACTGCTCTGGCCGCCATAGTGCCGAATGTGATGATTTGACAGACATTATCTTTTCCATATTTCTTTATTACGTAGTTGATCACCTTCTGGCGGTCTCGATCGGCGAAGTCGATATCGATATCTGGCATATTCACTCTTTGGGGATTGAGAAACCGCTCGAAGAGGAGGTTGTTTTTCAGAGGGTCTATGTCGGTTATTTTTAAGGCATAGGAGACCAAACTACTGGTGGCAGCTCCTCTGCCGGGTCCCACAGAAATACCTTCGGATTTAGCGTATCTGACGAAATCGGCCACAATCAGAAAATAGCCTGCGTATCCTGTTCTCTGGATTATTTTCAGCTCGTGTTCCAATCGGTCTTTGACCTGAGGGGTGATCTGCTGGTAGCGCTCTTTGATTCCCTGATAGGCCAGGTCCTTTAGGTACTCATCCGCGTTCTGGTAACCTTCAGGTAGAGGGAAACGGGGCAATTTCAACCTGCCGAATTCTATCATCACATTGCACCGGTCGGCGATCTCTAAGGTTGATTGGATCGCCTCCGGCAGATCCACAAACAGATTTGCCATCTCCTCCGGAGATTTCAGGTAGACCTGGTCGGTTTGAAACCGCATTCGGTTCTTATCCTCCAGCGTCTTGCCTGTCTGGATGCAGAGGAGCACATCGTGAGCTGCGGCGTCCTCTCTGTTCAGATAGTGGCAATCATTGGTCGCCACTATCGGGATATTCAACTCCCGACTGAACTGGATCAAATACTGATTCACTTTCTCCTCTTCTTCAATTCCGTGTCGCTGAAGCTCTAAGTAGAAATTGCCCTGGCCAAAGATACTGTTGTACTCTTCGGCAGCGTGCCTCGCTTTTTTTAGGTTTCCGTTTAAGATGAGATGTGCGATTTCCCCTTTGATGCAACCGGAGAGGGCGATAAGCCCATCGTGGTGCTCTTGTAGCAGCTCTTTATCCACCCGGGGATGGTAGTAGAAGCCTTCTAAATAGCCCTTAGAGACAAGCTTCATTAGGTTTTGATAGCCTCGGTTATTTCTGGCCAGCAGGACCAGGTGCGTGGCTCCGTCGGCAATACCCCAGGCCGCTTGTCTCTTGAATCTGCCCTCTATGGCCACATACACCTCACAGCCGATAATGGGTTTCAGGCCTGCTTTCTGAGCCTTACGGTAGAATTCAATAGCCCCAAACATATTACCGTGGTCAGTGATGGCCAAAGCTGGCATGCCCCACCCTTTGGCAACTTTGACCATCTCGTCTATCCTTAAGGCACCATCTAATAGGCTGTACATAGTGTGATTGTGTAGATGAACGAAGCTGGGCGCAGACATCTTATCCTCCCCTGATGGATTTCCATTTACACTCTTCAAGTATACGAAAATCCCGGGGGGAAAGCAAGAGATTTTTTTGCGAGGGCTGGAAGCTAATGTAATAATTTAGGGAGGTTATATGAAATGTGAAGCAGAACACCACTTTTCTGGCAAAAGCCTGACCCTCCAGTCCGCGAATGTGAGTGTCCCTCCCGGCAAAGCCCTCACTATCCAACCCAGCGCTATTGTCAACCTAAACGGCCACTATCTGAAGTCCAGCGGCGGCACTATCGCCGATAATGGCGCCACTTGGAGCCCGGATTTCGCTGTCAGCAGGGGGCAGTACGATAAAGGGGCACTACTCCGCCATCAATGCCGCCTCAAGTGGCAAGACGGTCTATGTGGCGTCTGGCACCCACAACGAGCAGGCTTGGATGAAAGGCGGTGTCGGTCCCATCGCAGGTCGGGCTGGAAGCACCACCATCAATGGCGGCTCCAACGGCGCGCAGTTACCTTCAATAATGCCGATGCCAAGTTAGCGGTTTCACACTAACGGCATTCGTGGGGGTGAGCATCCAGAACGGTCCCTCTTCCGCAGAGGTTGACCACAACACCATCACATACAGCTATGTAGGCATAGATCTGGAGGGTTCCAATCATACTATCCACCACAACCCATCTGCGAAAACGGATCGGGGGACTATAATGGGGGAAGAATGTACGTTGCCTTTTGTCACATCCAGTGATGTAGCTAGCCACAACAACATCCAGAACAACGGTGGATATGGAGTTTCCTGCTCCGGTCTCTGGGAACCATGGTTGCGGTTGGGTGAAGGGAACAATCAGGGTTGAATAACTTCACCGGGGATGGTTGGTAGAACTTGAGAGCACGTAGCGATTGCGACATGGTGTATGCAGAGGAGAACTGCTGGGGAACCTCAGTTGAAAGCGAGATAAGGGCAAAGCTCTATCATAACAATGGGTTGGATTACGTCGACTCCAACCCGTAGAGAGGTGGTTCAGTCAACTCGGTTGTAGTTCCGGAGCACCCTAGGGAAAGGGCTGCCAGAGACGAGAACCGTCCGGGAGGAAAGCTTATTGCTGAGAGCAAGCTGGCGGAGGCCGTAGATGGTTCAAGCGCCTGATTGCAGAATATGACGATACAGAAGTAGCGCTGTTCTTGCTGAACCATCTCGTCCAGGCCTATGGGCAGATAGATCAGGGGACAGATCTTTCATATGTGGAGTCTGTAGCAGAAGAATATAGCCGTACAGAACTCGGAGCCTTGGCCTCTGAGTTTGTGGTGAGGCATCTTGTATCTACAGGAGAGTATGCCCAGGCCGTCAAGCTGGCACAGCAGATTGTGACGGCCTATCCGGGCAGGGCGCGGAACGAGTATATATCTTTCCAGATCGGCCTGACCTATGAGTTGATGGAGAGAAAGAGCGTGCAGATGAGACGTTCCGGGCCATTTTAACCCAGTATCCGGCGGATCTTCAATAGAGGCCGGATGATCTGCTACCAAGTTTAGCAATGATCCGGTTGGGATTGGACCCCTGGGGAATCGAGAAGAAAAAGGGGACTTTCCGGATGCCCC
>Ga0164310_10001876_pt1 | contig 12008 bp, 12 predicted proteins | sample GuaBasSedimGuay1_FD_121795 | JGI IMG/M metagenome (GOLD analysis project Ga0164310, IMG submission 121795) | Subseafloor sediment microbial communities from Guaymas Basin, Gulf of California, Mexico - Guay1, Core 4569-9, 0-3 cm | ecosystem: Environmental > Aquatic > Marine > Hydrothermal vents... | reverse complement strand
TTGAGCTTGATCCACTCGGTCTTCTCAAGATTGCAGTCTAGGTTCCAACAGTTCACCCTAGGTGGGAAGAATTTGTCCCCGCATTTAGGACACTGCGTTCCCCACAGCTCTCCATCAAGGAAGCCGCGCGCTATCTTCGAGATCTCTGCCAGCTTCCAATAGTAGAGCTGGTCGTAGTGGAGATAGATCTTCAACTGCTCGTCCTTGGGGTCCCAGTCGTAACCGCAGAAATGGAAGCCCCACTCCCTGACATTTCCTCGAAAGTCATTCGAGTGTTTGTCAGGATACTCGACTGGTTCGTCGGGAATCTTGTGTAGCCTCTTGTCTTCCACCATTGCTCACGGCCTCCTCAGAATGAAGTTCGAGATGCTCGTGCCAGTGCCTGCATGGCTGTTCACTAGGCCCGTCTCAGCATCCCTCACGCATGTCTTCGAGCTCAGGTGTTTCTTCGGAATCTGGTCGGTCAGCTGGTAGTAGCATTCAATCGCTGACATGATTCCGGTCGCACCGACGGGGTGGCCGAAGCCCATGAGACCGCCTCCCGGATTGACTGGGAGGTCGCCCTCCATGAAGGTGCGCTTCTCGCGGATGAACTCCTTGATGTTGTCCTCATCACACCAGTACAGTGCCTTGTAGATCTGCACCTCGGAGGAGCTGAAGGCGTCATGTATCTCTGCGACATCAATCTCCTTGACCGCACGCTTGTACTCTATCCCGGCCATGTCATAGGCCATCTCACCCGAGTGACGACAGGCTGCAAACTCTGTCATGTCGGGATAGCCTGCACCATACCGCTCGGTCCAGCCTGGGAAGGCCAGCCGGTCACCAGCACGAATTGTGCAGCTGCTTAGGCCGGCGCCGTCTACGATGACGTACTTGCCGTCGGCATGTTTCTTTGCCCACTCCTCACTGGTGACAAGTGCGAAGGAGCCACCGCGGCTCATGAGGCAGCAGTCATAGCGCTTCAGCGGATAGCTGATCAGCCTGCTCTGCATGATGTCGTCAACAGTCAGGTCACGCTTGTACTTCTTATACTCTCCACGATACCACTGTGACTTCGGATTGTCAGCGGCGTAGTTGCGGTTCTTCAGTGCAGCAAGAGCGAAGTCTTCCTCTGTGAGGTCATGCTCCTTCATGAACTTGTAGGCCATTGCTGCATAGTAGATGGGGTATATCCCTCCGGCCAGTGCCTCGTATCTCGTGTCTGATGCCAGAGCAATGAACTCGGATCCCTGCGACTGCGTGACGTTGTCCATCGTTTCCCAACCTGCAACGCCAACGACATCAAACAGGCCAGATTTCACGGCCAGAAAGGCCGCATACAGCGCAGACCCCCCAGTATTGCCACCATTCTCCACACGGAAATGCGGGACACCGACCAGCCCCAAGTGATCGTGCACAACCCACTCCGGACAGAGCTGCTTGCCGAAGTGCACAGAGAAGTGAGAATACACCATGAACTCAATGTCCCGAAGATGAAAGTCCGGGATGTCATGCTGCGTTTCAACAATGCAGTTGGCAATCATGGCTTCCGGAGTGATGTGCATCGGATAGCCAAACGGGGTGGTCGCACCGCCTGCTATACAGACTCTACGACTCATCTCTCCAAACGTCCTTCCTTCTCGCCTCCTCGTCGGGAGGGCCTCAGTGAGCTTCGGCCTCCGCAGCCCGATACTTAACACCTTCGGGGAGCTCTGTTGCGCGGTCGAACGAGTGCCGCGCATCAGAAACGACTGTCAAGAAGGCCCCAGGCCACCACCACGGACTTGACAAGAGCCACGGCGTGGGCACTAGCGATGGTTGTCGTGGTATGCTAGTTCACCGAGATGGTGCCTTCGTTCAGCAGCCCACGTATCTCACTGGTTTCGAGATATGTTTCCATAGTGAACATGGTCAGGGTTCGCTCCACCTCAGGAATCTCCCTGAGGAAATCGACAATGAAACTGTTCATCTCCTTGACGTTTCGTGTTCGAACCTTCAGAAGAACGTCAAACTCGCCACTGAGCACGTGAACCTCTTGAACGAAAGGATGTTGCGCTATGCTCTTGCAAAAACCACGTTGAGAGAGGACATCCTCCGACCCAGGGGCACGGTAGCGGATGCGTACAAGAATAAATGCGAGAGTCGCCCTGTCGACGTGCGCCGGATCGATGACACATCTATAGCCCGTGATGACTCCGGACTTCTCCAATGACTTGATGCGGGCGTGAACGCTTGAAATGCCTCGACCCACCATCTTGGAGATCTCTGATATCCGAATCTTGCAGTTTTGTTGTAGAATCTCAAGTATCTTGAGATCAGTCTTGTCCAGGGAGGACGAAATTCTTTCGGCCATACCCAAAGGATGGTGAAAGGATATGAAATGTTTTCCGGATTTCGCAGAATAGAGTTATAGTCACAGGTGGGGACGAAGGCCCAGTCGGAGGAGTATCCTATGAGTCACTGGCCCGACCAACCTCGATTCCTTAGACTTCTGTTCTCGTCAGCACATGGCACGACTCGCTCCGTAGAAGTCGGATACGACCGGAAGGATGACGTATGGCATAGTGGGGTCTGGTTTGACGGATCTTCTGTGCCGGGACTCGAGAGAGTGAATGCCAGTGACCTGCTCCTCCGACCTATTTGGAATGAGCCTACAGTCCAACCATGGGACAGACGCGTGGCACTCGCGCTGTGTGAAGTGCGCGATGTCAACGGAAACCCGCACCCACATGACGTGAGGAACGTTCTGCGCAGGGTAGCCGCAAGGGCGAGGGAGCTCGGGTACGCACTCAAGATTGGAGCTGAGCTTGAGTTCTATCTTGTCGAGAGGAACGGGGACGGTAGTGTAAGACCAACCGATGCAGGTGGGTACCTGAGCGCCCCCCCACTCGACCAAGGTCTATCCCTTCGCCGTGAGGCCGTGGAGGTCTTGGACTCTGTTGGAGTGCCAACCACATCCCATCACCATGAAGTGGGTAGCGGACAGCATGAGATTGGCATACGCCATTCCACCATACCGGAAGCGGCAGACAATGTGATTGTGGCACGGCTTGCAATCTCCGAACTCGCAATGGAGAGAGGGCTCGTGGCGACATTCATGCCAAAGCCATTCGAAGGACTCCCCGGGAATGGTATGCACCTCCATCAAAGCCTATGGGATTCCGAACGCAATGTCAATCTCTTCGCAAGCGAAGAGGGCAGTGGTCTCTCCGAGCTGGCCCTTCACTATATCGCAGGTATACTTGAGCATGCTCGGGCCCTGACAGCAATCGTGGCCTCGACGGTCAATTCATTTAGACGACTCCGACCCGGCTTTGAGGCTCCAACGTGCATTGCTTGGGGCCCGAGGAACAGGACCGCAATGATACGTGTGCCCGAGTTTTCGGGTTCGCCCAGCGCCGCACGCGTGGAGGTTCGTTGTCCTGACCCGTTATGCAGCCCGTACCTAGCAATGGCGGCAATCATTGCCGCGGGACTGGACGGCATCGAGAGAGAACTACCGCCCCCAGAGCCGGCGACACACAACCTATTCGAAGACGAGAGTGAGTGTGACTCTCTCCCTGATAGTCTTGGTACTGCACTAGAGGCCCTAAGGCATGACGACGTGATACGTACAGCGCTGGGTAATACTCTCACAGACTATCTTGTGGTGTCGGGCAAGAGGACATGGGAGGAGTTCTGCAGGACGACCAACGGCGACGAACAAGTCACGTCATGGGAGATGAGTCGGTATCTCTTGGCCGCGTAGTCAAAAGACTTGTATCGTTCGGGGCACAACTCCAGGGTAGAGGAGATTGTCATGCCATTCTACGAGAATGCAGAGCAGCTCAAGGATGTGTTCACTCGGTTCTGGGAGAGAGCTCAGGAGCAGAAAGATGTCATGGATAAGATTGCCAAATCGAAGGTTGTTGTGAGATTTGACATAACCCAGCCGGACCTTCAGATAACCATCGACTTCAAGAATCCCAAGCCAGGGGAAAGCCCCGGAAGACTTTCCTTCGAGTCAGATGTGGAACCGGAACTTGTCGTATGGAGCACATCGGAAACCACAAACAAATTCTGGCAGGGAAAGTTGAACGTGACTCTCGCGATGGCGAAGGGGCAGGTCAAGATGCAGGGGTCCATAGCCAAGGCACTGGGACTGCTCTCCAAGATCAAGCCTCTCTTCAAGATCTACCCAGAGGTGCTCAGAGAAAAGGGTCTAGGCCACATGGTGCTGTGAAACGTACCGAAGGGATGACCGTGGCGACTCTGAGAACGGTTGACCGACTTGAGGTAGTGCCACTTGTAGACAATCTCATTGACTGGACACGCTTGGAGAAGGACAGCATAGCAATCTCGCCACGAGTGTGGGTCGGTTCGGAGAGAGGTGACCCAGACTACGTACAGGGCGGCCATGGACTGTCAATGCTCGTGACAGCGGTTGTGGGCAACAAGCGAAGGACGGTGCTGTATGACACGGGCCCTTCAAACGTACTGCTGGAACACAACGCAAGAGCTCTCAACGTGGACATGGCAGAGATAGAGGCCATCGTCCTCTCGCATGGTCACTGGGATCATTTTGGTGGCCTCGAATGGGCGTTACAGGCCATCGGTAGACATGGACTGCCAGTGTACATTCATCCTCGCATGTTCTATCCGCGATCAGTACGCCGAAGAGGACTTCTTCGCGAAACCCGTAGGCGCCTTGGGGAGGTGACCTCTCTTGATAGAATTCGCGAGCTGGGTGGGGCCCCTGTGGACTCCGTGGAGCCCACATTTCTTGTGGACGACCTGTTTCTCGTCAGCGGAGAGGTACCACGAGAAACTTCGTATGAGAAGGGCTTTCCCGGTCATGAGGCTCTCATTGATGGCATGTGGGTGGACGATCACCTATTGATAGACGACAGGTGTCTCATTGCCAACGTGAGAGATCGAGGTCTGGTCATCATCTCGGGATGCAGTCATGCCGGAATTGTCAACATGACTCATCACGCGTTGCGGGTCACTGGGGAAACAGTAGTGGCTGCGATCTTCGGAGGACTCCATCTTCTCAGTGCCAGCGCTGAAACCATCCGATTGACCATCAATGATCTTGCGGAACTGAATCCGTCGTTGCTCGTCCTAGGTCACTGTACTGGATGGAAGGCACAGGCGCAATTCCTCAGAGCTTTCCCGGGGAGATTCATTCCCTCAAGTGTTGGTATGAAGTACGTTGTTTCTTCGAGTCAGGACTGAATGGCGGCAACACCGTCGTGGAGCTCTGCTACTAGGCGGCCTCGGTTCTCAACAAGACACACCTTCAGTCGTTTCCAGGTCTCTGAGCAGTTCTTGTACTCAACGCCCACAATCCTATGAATCACACGATCTACGTCCCTCTTGTCCATCTCGGTCAGGTCCACACCGGCCTCATCCAGAACATCACGAATCCATCGGAAGTAGCAGGTCATGATACATCTCCTCATCTCTTCTCGTGGTCGGTGTCCAATCGCCTGTTCGTGCCGCGCCGAAACGTATTTGAGATGTCCTCAAGGAGAACCTATAAATGGACTCGCAGTGAGTTCACCATAGTTAATAACCAGGGAACGATGGACGATGACTGAGAAGAAGATAACGAAAGACATGAGCATCACAGAGGTCGTGATGAAATACCCTGAAACGGTTGGAACATTCATGGAGTATGGCCTCCACTGCATCGGATGCGTTGCTGCCCGCTACGAGAACATAGAGCAGGGCGCATATGTTCACGGAATCCCCGTCGATGACCTCATCGAGGCACTCAACAAGACTGTCAACGAGTAGACGGGTCTTGGAGATCACTCGGGCGGCTTCACTCTGCCGTAGAGCCGGCCCGATTCCTCCTCCGACATCTCGAAACTGTGTTCGAGGTCGGGAAAGATACCCGAACGCACTTCTTCTGCGTATTGATTTACGGCATTCATGATGACCCGTCTGATGTTCGCATACTGCTTGACGAACTTCGGCTTGAAGTCTTCGAACAGGCCAAGCATATCCCACAGAACGAGTACCTGACCATCACAATGTGGTCCGGCCCCAATCCCGATTGTCGGCACGCTGACCGATTCTGTGATTGCCCTTGCAGTCTCCGAGGGAACAAGCTCAATTACAATAGAAAAGACACCAGCGTCCTCCAGCCGTTGAGCCTGCTCAATCAGTCTCTCTGCAGCGTCGGCCGTGCGCCCCTGCACACGGTAACCGCCGAATTCAAAGATTGACTGAGGGGTCAATCCTATATGACCCATGACGGGAATGCCAGCGTCCACAACAGCACGAACGGTTTCTACCACACGACCGCCCCCCTCAATCTTGACGGCCTCAGCACCGCCCTCCTGGAGCATCCGGGCACAGTTCTCAAGCGCCTGTTCTATGCTCACTTTGTAGGTCATGAATGGCATGTCCCCGACAACTAGGCTGCGCGGATTTCCCCGACGAACCGCAGCGCAATGATGAATCACATCGTTGAGCGTGACGGGAATCGTGCTCTCGTGGCCCAAAAGGGAGTTGCCAACCGAGTCCCCCACGAGTATTATGTCAACACCGCACTCGCTCAGAATCTGAGCAGTCGGTGCGTCATACGCGGTGAGCATGACAATCTTCTTGCCCTTCTTCTTCATCATCCGAATCTTGTGTGTCGTGACACGTCCCACGGGTCATCTCCGGCGAGGACATGGATGACACCCATATTTATGGAGTTCCTCTGCGAAGTATGGAGTGTATATAGAATCTATCTCTCGGGTCTGAGAGCAACATAGCTGTCCAGAGAAGAGATGTACGCACCTCTCACGTACCGGCGGAGGAGCCCTAACGCAGCACGTCGTCTTATCCGATGCCTGCGCGCAAACTCAGACACCTGAATTCTACCGGACTCGCGAGCCGTTCTCTGCACCCGTTCCACCCAGCTCAAGTCAACAATGCATTCTACAGGACCCACGAGTTCCTCGCGGTCTTGGATGTGCGAATGGACGGCACGTACTAGCTCGTCGGTGCTGAGGTGCAAACGGTCTGCCAGCAGGCGGAGGTCACAGACACCGTGCTTACCCAGTGTCCGCCGCACCAGTGAAACGAGTGTGACTACAGAGAAGAGCCGGCCATCTCGCGTTTCGACACACTCCAAGCCAGCCGACTGAAGAGCACGAATCACATCGGACACATCGATGCCAAGCTCCTTGGCATACTCCTCTGGATTCACGACCCCCTTCTCGTCGAGACGTTTCCTCAACTGTCTGCGCACGACGCTCTCGGGCACAAGGCTCCCGTCGCGGGTCTGCAGCGCGTCGGCCTCTACGCTCGCAATCAGTGCTGCAGCGATGCCCTCTTCCACGGAGAACTTCTTTGCTATCTCGCTTGGAGTGACCACACGTCCGGACTCCACCATCTGGCGAATACGATGACGGGCCCAGGCAAGGGACAGGTAGTTTCCGTCCCGGGTCGGGGTCGTCTTCAGGCCGAATTGCTTTAGGAGAAGTGCCAAATCCACGCCCGACAGCCCCCACTCCTTCTCCACACGGGCGGTTCGAATCAGGCCTTCGTGCTTGATCTCCTCTAGCAGCCATGACCTGAAACGTCTTAGTGATATGTACCGCTTGTCGCCAGTCCGCCTGAAGGACTTATCCTGACCGAGTATCTGCTCGATGATGTGCCTACTCACTCCGAGGGCCTTGGCCTCTTGCCTTGGATCGATCCAGCCCTGCAACGCAACGTCGTCATAGATCCTCTTCCGGATGTAGTCTAGCGTGAACACTTCTCCGTGGTCGGACTCGACGAGCTGCCGTCTTCGACGCCTGAGGACCTTCATCAGCTCACTGCTCTTGATTCCCATTCGGTCAGCCTCGGCTCGCAGATCAACGACTCCCTTGGTTTCCAGGAGCTCGGCCAACCGTTCCTCAACGAGATGCAGAGGAAGTAGTCTTCCGTCATGTGTTTTCAGCACGGGCCAGTCGAAGTATCGAAGGATCCTTTCCACATCTGCGGGCGTGGCTCCAATGCGCTCTGCTGCGCTCTGAAGATCTATGGCTCCGTCACGCGCCACCATCCGTTCCAGAGTCAGCCTGAGCCAACTTGCGGAGTAGAGCGTGCCCGACCCTATGTCTACAAGGTCCCACCCCCAGCCTGTGACGAGGTGGATTAAAGCATCAGGGTCTACTCCGAGCCTCTGCGCTTCGCTGAGAGCCTCTATGCGTCCCTGCAAGTCAAGAACGTCGCGCATTCGCTCTTTCAACTCAGGCACGACAACATAGTTGCCATCAGTGGTCAGGATGACATCGAGACCCTCTTCCTGTGCGACAGACTCGATGAATGTTCCCATGAGAGACTCGGGTATTCCCCAGTAATCACATTCAGTGAGCGTGTGAATGACAGACTCGTCATGGAGAAGACGTCGCAACCTGGCCCGCAGCAGCGGAATAGAAACTACGGCGGTCCTCGTGAAGTCCAAGACACCGTTACGCGACCCCTTGGCCGCGCGCATGATCAGACCGTGATCGACCCTCTTCATTCCGAGCTTATTGGCGATTTCTGTAAGCGTGATGATTGGTGTTTCGAGGAGCAGCTCATCCAGAAGGCGCGTGATGCGGCGCCGCTCCCTCACTGACCAGCCCACCACTAGGCCACCAACTAGAATGGCCATTCCTACGCCTAGCAGCATCGCCAGTAACTGATTGGGAGGCAAGAACTGCAAGAGCAGTGCGTTCTGTGCCATCATGATTTCACAGCGTTATGTTGTTCTTCCTCAGGCGGCGCTTGTAGAGTTCCATACCGACGATTGCAGGTAGAGCCAAGAGTATGCATATGACCCAATCATACATTGTCAGAGGCATGAAGTAGAACTTCAGCCCGACAGAGTCGAGTATCTCTTGAGCAGGATAGATGTACATCAATCCAAGGTGCGCGATGTAGACTAGTCCAATGAGAACAAAGTATCGGATTGTGCCGGGCTCCCGTATGCTCTTGGTCACAGGCATGTTTATGCGGCGGATGATAAAGACGATTGTGCTCTCAAGAAGAAGAATCACCGTCAGCATCATGATAGTTGCCTTAGCAGGTCTCGTGACGATTGTATAGAAGCCTTCGAGGTTCTCGGGGTAGATGTCTACGATTCCTAGCCAGCCAGTGTACGTGAGGAAATATGCCATTGCCGCTCCGAACGCCATGAGCGCAACGTTGAGCACCATGAAAACCGCTAGGGGACGGGTGATTATCTCCTCACTGTCACGCGGTCTTTCCTCCATAGCGTGCGGTGACGTTTTGTCAAACACAAGGGCCAGCCCAGGAAATGAGTGAGTTGTGGCAACAAGATAGAGGCTTTGCCATGGTGTGAGCATAGTGATTGTGCTCGGAAGGATGAACATGGACCCGAAGAACACTATGCTTTCAAACAAGTTGATGGCGATGTAGAAGGACACCATCATTCGAATCTTGGAAAAGAGACCACGACCCTCGTGGACTCCGGTCACGATTGACGCAAAGCTGTCATCCGTGATGACAATATCTGCCGCTTCCTTGGCGACATCAGTCCCAGTGATTCCCATTGCCACACCAGCATCGCTCATTGCAAGAGCGAGTGCGTCATTCACGCCGTCGCCGGTCATGGCCACGACCTTCCGTTGGGACTGGTAGCGTTCTACGATAATCTGTTTGTGTTCGGGGTTGACTCGTGCGAAGACGTTGACACGTGCGAACTCATCGTCGGAGAGTTCCGGTATCTGTCCACCCTCAACAACAAGTGAGTTGGGCCCAAGAATATTGAGGTCTCTTGCGATTGTCTTTGCAGTGGCTGCGGAGTCTCCAGTAATCATGACGACGTTGATACCGGCACTGTGACAGGCATCTACAGCCTCGCGCACACCATCACGCGGCGGGTCCACTATGCATGCAAATCCCACATAGATGAGGTCACGCTCTGCTGCACCACGAGCATCAGAAGCACCCGGCAAAGAGTCAATCGGCCGGTAGGCGAGCGAGATGACTCTATAACCCTGTTCGGCAAAGCTCTGCGCAAGACGACCTATTCGTGACTCCTCAGCAGGAGTGAGCGGCTTCGGTCCCGACGGACTGTGGACACTCCTACACAGTGGCAACAAGACCTCGGTGGCACCCTTGGTGAAGACAACGTACCTTTCCCCGTCCTTGCAGACCTTGGACATTCGTTTCAGCTCTGACTCGAACGGGAACTCCATCACTACCTCGTAGTGTTGCCTGAGCTTGGCCTCGTCCAGTCCGCTCTTTCTGAACAGCGTGAGAAGAGCCGCATCAGTGGGGTCTCCCACTGGGACCCACATCGTCCCACTCTCACCCACGGGCTTCTGAACTATCTCAGCGTCATTGTCGATGCCCCCGCAGATGATGAGGTTGTAGAGGCCTTTCCAGGCGTACACATCGCTGACAAGTACACCATCTTCAACATCGGCATCATCGGGGCGCTCTGGGTTCTTGACCCGATAGATTGAGCCCTGTGGCTCGTAGCCGTCCCCTGTGACTGCGTACAGATTCTCGGTGTCCCAGCAATACTTTACCGTCATCTGATTCCTCGTCATGGTGCCCGTCTTGTCGGAACATATCACACTGACTCGGCCCAAGCTCTCAACTGCAGACAAGTCACGGATAATCACACCCTTTTTGGCCATTGCAAGGACACCGGTGAGCAGGACGATAGTCGTGAGTAGCGGGATGTTGATGGGCATGATGGTCATTGCACGAGTGATGCCCTCAGTGATCGTGCGAGCGAAGGCTTCCGGGCTAAGATCCAGCATCCCATGCTCGATCCACGGAGTGACAAGGAGACGCCAAGTGATTGATACGAGCAGGAGAATGATTGCACCTATTCCAAGATACTTGGCAAGAAGGTTCACCTTCTTCCTCAGCGGGATATCACCCGTGTTGAGCGACTCAAGTGTGCCCTGAATTTTCCCGATCTCGGTCTTGCCGCCCGTCGTCGTGACGACAGCCCTAGCGACCCCTGTTGCAACATACGTTCCGAGAAAGACCATGTTTTTCATGTCTGTGAGAGGCACATCCATCGGCAGGACAACATCCGCTTTCTTCTCCACGGGGACACTCTCGCCCGTCAACGACGCCTCGTTCGTGCTGAAGTTGGTACAGGTGATAATCCGCGCATCCGCAGGGATTCTGTCCCCTTGTTCAAGCTTGATGATGTCGCCAGGGACTATCTTGGTCGGGTCAACCTGCACATCCTGCCCATTCCTCACGACCCTGGATTGGCCCGCAGACAGCTTCTCAAGGGCCTCAAGCTTCTTCTGCGCCCTGAACTGCTGGAAGATTGCCACCAGACAGTTGACTGCAACCACGGAGAGCCAGAGCATTGCCTGGGCAACCTGATTCTCATTTGAGGGAAACATCCAAGCAATCAGGAGAAGGGCAAAGGAGCTTATGAGATAGATGTTGATCAGCCAATTCAATATCGGCGCAAGGTAGACCTTCCAGAAACTCCCCTTCGCCTTCGGAATGACATTTGGTCCGTGTTGTTTGAGCCTCTCGCGGGCTTCCTCGTTTGTAAGTCCCCGCTCCGGATTGACCGATAGCCTGCGAAGGACTTCTTCTAGGGGTATTGCATGAAAGTCGTTCTCTAATCTCTGGGTAGTGGCTTGCTGTTCCGACAAGGCGTGAACCTCTCGCATTGACTCCCTGATTGCAAGGCCCCAAATAAATGAACTTGTAACCTAATCAATCAAGACCCGCAGTCAGGTGTTCACGCTGGCCCTCTGCGCTTTTGAAACTTTTCTGCCTGATTCACGAGGATGTCAACTTAAGGCCTCCGGGAGTCGTTTGATGTGGTACAGGGCAACGAAGGACTCTATCCACCACTGCGCCTGCACAACCGTCGCGTTGTGTGGCCACCTCTTGTAGAACCTCTTGATCCGCTGCTTCAGAACACCGAACCACTGCTCCACTGGGTTCCGCTCACCGAAGGTCACGTGTTCCCACACCAGCCCAAGACTATCCAGCGCCCACCTGTACCACGGCCCTCCATCCACCAACACTCTCGGTCGCCCCCTGCACTTCCTCAGGAC
>Ga0164310_10001874_pt1 | contig 12011 bp, 9 predicted proteins | sample GuaBasSedimGuay1_FD_121795 | JGI IMG/M metagenome (GOLD analysis project Ga0164310, IMG submission 121795) | Subseafloor sediment microbial communities from Guaymas Basin, Gulf of California, Mexico - Guay1, Core 4569-9, 0-3 cm | ecosystem: Environmental > Aquatic > Marine > Hydrothermal vents >... | reverse complement strand
TGGACGAGCTAACCGCTGAGGAGGTGGAAGTTGGCTGTGGTCTTTCCTTTTACGGCCATCGTAGGCCAGGATAAGATGAAACTAGCTCTCATCCTCAACGCTATAAGCCCCCAGATAGGAGGCGTGCTCATAAGGGGCGAAAGGGGAACCGCCAAATCCACCGCTGCCAGAGCCCTGGCTTACCTGCTGCCTGAGATTAAAGTGGTGGCCGATTGCCCCTTCAATTGCGACCCCGACCACCCTGAGGAGATGTGCGACAATTGCAGGGAGCGCCTCGCCCGGGGGGAAAAGCTCCCCGTGACCTGGCGTAAGACCCGGTTTGTTGACCTGCCCGTCAGCGCCACCGAAGATAGGGTGGTGGGCACATTGGACATCGAAACGGCCATCAAGAAAGGGAAAAGGCGTTTTGAACCGGGTGTCCTGGCAGCAGCCAATCGGGGGCTCCTCTACGTGGATGAAGTGAACCTCCTGGATGACCACGTGGTTGACCTCCTGCTGGACTCAGCGGCAATGGGGGTGAACGTGGTGGAGCGGGAAGGGATTTCCTTCACCCACCCGGCCCGCTTCATCCTGGTGGGGACTATGAACCCGGAAGAAGGGGAACTCCGCCCCCAACTTTTGGACCGCTTTGCCCTCTGCGTGGAGATAAAGGGCATCACCGACCCCCACCAGCGGGTGGAAATCGTGAAGCGCACCGTGGAATTCGAGAAGGACCCCCAGGGTTTCCGCAAGAAGTGGGAGCCATATGAACGGCAGTTGTCCCAGGCAATAGCCAAGGCCAGGGAATTGCTCCCTTCAGTCAGCTACACTGAAAACGACCTCTACACCATTGCCAAGCTTACATCGGCTTTCAGGGTTGATGGGCACCGGGCCGACATCGTAATCCTCAAGACCGCCATCGCCTATGCCGCTTTCAAGGGCCGCAGAGCCATCACCGAAGAGGATATAATGACAGCAGCGGAACTCGCTTTACCCCATCGCCTCAAGAAACACCCCTTCCAAGAGGGAGAGATAAACCCGGAAGAGCTTGAAACCACGCTGAGGGAGCTATCTCAGGAATCTGTTGAAGTTCAAGTTGGGGAAGACGAGGGAAAAGAAGAGAGAGACCCGCATAAAGGTGAAAACCCGGAGACCCAAGAATCTCACGAGGGTGGCCAAAGTGGCGCTGTCTACGTAGCAGGCGGGGTTATGAAGGGTTATAAAACCGAACCCCTGGGGTTAAAGGCTCAAAGCCCGGAAATGCCCGTTCCCATTGGCCACGTCTTCAAACCCCGCCTCCTGTGCACCCCCTTAGACCGCCTCACCCGCAGGGTGGCTGGCAAGCGCAGCTATACCAAAACAACCCGCAAACGAGGGCGCTACATCCGAAGCTTGCCCGCCCACGGCAACCTCAACGATGTCGCCCTCGATGCCACCATCCGCTATGCGGCCCCATACCAAACCCGGCGGCCCCATTCCGGTACAGCCATAACCCTCCGTGTATCGGACATCCAGCGCAAGGTGCGGGTGCGCCGGGCTTCCAACCTCATCCTCTTCGTGGTGGATGCAAGCTGGTCTATGGCCGCCTCCGAGCGGATGAAAGCCGCCAAAGGGGCGGTGATGTCCCTCCTCCACGATGCCTACCGCCGCCGGGACCGGGTGGGGCTTATCGTGTTCCAAAAAGACGGGGCTAGGCTCGTGCTGCCGCCAACTTCCAGCGTGGAATTAGCCCAACAGGCTTTGAAGGACATCCCCGTTGGGGGTAAGACCCCCCTCTCCAGTGGGTTATATCTAGCGCACAAGGTCATCGCTACCGAACGCCTACGCCATCCTGAACTCAGGCCGCTGCTGGTCCTCCTCACCGATGGGGCGGCCAATGTATCTATGGGGACGATGCACCCCCAGAAGGAAGCCCTCAAAGTGGCCGAGGCCTTACGGAAAGACGGCGTCCGTTCAGTGGTCATTAACCTGGAATACGCTTCCTTCGACAGGGGGTTGGCCAAGGAGCTGGCCGACGCCCTTGGGGGACCCTGCTACAGGCTGAAAGACCTAGCGGCTGGAGAACTCTACAGGACAGTCAAGGATGAGCTAGGGGAATGAACCAACAACCCAGCGAAAGGAGTGACCGTCAATGCGAGCAGTAGTGCAGCGGGTAAAGAAGGCATCCGTCAAAGTGGATGGCAAGGAAGTCGGGGCCATTGGCAAAGGCTTCGTGGTGCTCATCGCCGTGAAAAGAGGCGATACCGAGGAGTATGCCCGCTGGATGGCCCACAAAATCGCTAACCTCCGGGTCTTCCCCGATGAAAGAGGCAAATTCAATTTCTCGCTCCTGGATGTGGGAGGTGAAGCGCTTGTGGTCTCCCAGTTCACCCTCTATGGTGACATCCGCCGGGGCTTCCGGCCCAGCTTCACCGAGGCTGCTCCTCCCCAAGAAGCCGAACCCCTCATCGAGAAGTTCGTGGAATACCTGAAGGAGAAAGGGGTCCCCGTCCAGACGGGGGTTTTCGGGGCGATGATGCTGGTGGAAATCTTCAACGATGGCCCCGTCACAATCATCCTGGAAAAAGGATAAGCCCCTGCGATTGAGGAGGGTTAGCGTGTGGGTATGAAAGCCCCCATCCCTCTCATAACCACCAAGATACTGGTTCCTGGAAGGCGCCCGGAGCTCCTTAAGCGACAACGACTGCTGGATTTCCTCCACAATTCCATAGACCGTAAGCTTATCCTCATATCCGCCCCTGCCGGGTACGGCAAGACATCCCTTCTGGTGGATTTCGCCACCGAGACCAACCTCCCCATCTGTTGGTACACCTTGGACTCCTTCGATTCGGACCTCCGCATATTCCTGGAATACCTGGTGGTGAGCATCCGGCAGAGATTCCCCCGCTTCGGAGAAAACATCCAACAAGCCTTGCGCAACACCGATGGCGAGCCTGATTTGTTAACCTTTACGGGGCTCTTCGTCAATGCCATATACAATGAAATCCCCGAGTATTTCGTCATAGTGCTGGATGATTACCACAACGTAGATGAGAGCGAAAGCGTCAATGCCTTCCTGGATATGCTGCTCAACTACCTCCCCGAGAACTGCCACATAATCCTGGCCGGGAGGACAATCCCCGTCAAGCTGACCCTCACCGCATTAACAGCCCGCCAAGAAGTAGCCGGGATTGGAGCCTCTGACTTAAGGTTTACTCCCGAGGAGATAAAGCTCCTGTTATCCAGGAACTACAACATCATCCTGACTGATGTCCAAGCTCAAGAGCTGGCCAAGATATACGAAGGGTGGATCACCGGGATAATCCTGAGCATAGCAAGGATAAAAAAGGGGAGCTTCGATGACCTCCTCAGAGCCGGGAGGGACAAGGAACAGATATTTGATTACCTGGCTGAAGAGGTATTCGCCTTCCAGCCTCCCATCCTGCGGCGTTTCCTTTTGGATTCCTCGGTCCTAACCGAGATGAGCGCCTCCCTGTGCAATGAACTCCTGGATACGAACCTTTCCGAGAAGACCCTGAGGCTCCTGGATAAAAGGAACCTCTTCATCGTCCAGGTCGGGGATGAAGAGAGGTGGTATCGCTATCACAACCTCTTCCGTGAATTCCTCCAGAGGAAACTCGCCCAGGAAACCCCCGACCGATTTCGAGAGCTGCACCTCAAAGCAGGCAAGCTCTGGTGCAAGCGGGGCCTCCCGGAAAAAGCCGTAAGCCATTATCTAAGTGCAGAAGCTTTCGAGGAAGCTATCGCACTGATAGATTCCCTGGCGGAGAAGCTGTATTTCCTGGGACGCTGGCGCTTGCTGGCCTCGTGGCTTGATTCCCTCCCTCCAGAGTACGTGGAAAGGTGTGGGCGTTTCCTGCTGTACCAGGCCCGGATCTGCCTGGAGACAGGGGAAGTGGAGAAGGCCCAAGAATTATGCGAACGAGGCCTGAAGGCCTATGCCCTTGAGGGTAACAAGGCAGGGATGGCCCTGGCTATGCTGGAAAAGGGCACTGCCTTGCGCCTCCAAGGCCGCCTGACCGAGGCCGTGGAAATTGCAAAACAAGCCTTGGAATTCACACCCACTTCGGCTACGGCAGTTAGAGGGCTGGCATACAAGACGCTGGGGATATGCTATGGCTTACTGGGAGCTCTGGAAGAAGGCGTGAAATACCTGAGCGAGGCCCTAAAGCTTTACCAAGCCTCCGGCAGCAGATACGATGCAGCCTTGTTGCACCACGACCTTGGGAACCTGTACGCCCTCAGCGGCCAGCTGGATGTAGCCCTGGAACATTACCATAGAGCCCTGGATTATTGGCGTGACACGAGCAATATGGCTGCCCTCACCAATACCCTTAACAGCCTCGGCGTTGTACATTACTATGCCGGGGAATATATGGAAGCCTTGCGGCTATTGGAGGAAGCCTGGGGCAAAGCCAAGACCATCGGTAATCCCCGGCTGGAAGCCACCATCCTAGCTGGCATAGGAGACGTGTACTTGGACCTCAGAGAGTACACCAGGGCCTTGGATTACTATAAGAGTGCCCTGGAGTTAGCCACCCGGGCCAGGGAAGGCTTCATCATCTTCTACGCCACCAATGCCATAGGCGAAGCCCTCAGGCGACAGGGCAAATTCGACGAAGCCCTCCGCTGGCTCGACCAGGCTTCCGGACAAGCCAAAGCCCACCGCTCTGAATACGAAGTCGGGCTGAATAGATTGTACAAAGGGCTCCTGTATATGGAATTGAAGAGGACGGAGGAAGCAAAAACCCTGCTCGAAGAGGCTTTAGAGCTTTTCCACCAGGCTGGCTCCAAGCGGGAGCTGGCAAGGGCGCTCTTTTACCTGGCATATCTCCACCTTTCACAGCACCAGGACGAGAAAGCCCTCTCTTACCTCCAGGAGATGGCCAGACACCTGCAAGGGGCAAGGTGTGAAGGGTTCCTCCTGGCAGATAAAGAATACACAGTGCCCTTGGTCAACTTGGCCTTAAGGCACCGGGTGGCTGTCGGCTTTTTCCAGCGGGTGAAAGGCAAGCTTAGGGCCTCCCTCTCCCGCTTGAAGGAAATAACGAAAGACACAGCGCTGGAAATCCTCCCTTATCTGGAGATATATGCTCTGGGATTGGGCCAGGTTATGAAGGATGGGAAGATGCTGACCACTTCCGATTGGAATACGGCCACCACCCGGGAGCTTTTCTTCTTCTTCCTCCTCCATCCCGATGGCCTGCGAAAAGAGCAGGTTATGGCAGAGATGTGGCCTGAGGTGCCGACAGCCAAGGCCAATAGCCTCTTCCATTCTTCGCTCTACCGGCTGCGCCGTGCCGTTCACCCCGAGTGCATAATCTACGAAAACGGCCTCTACCGCTTCAATGAGATGATTCCCAAGTGGTACGATGTAGAGGAATTTGAAAGCCTGCTGGAGAAAGCAAAATCTGAGAAATCACCTGCCCACAGGAAGGAACTCCTGACCCAGGCGCTGAAGCTTTACCAAGGGGATTTCCTCGAAAATTGTTATCACGATTGGTGCTTACCTTATAGAGATGAGCTCTTGGAAAGATACCTCAGAGCCCTTCTTGAACTGGCCAGAATTCACCTCTCTGAAGGGGATTACGAGGCAGCTTCGCAATTGGCTAAGATAACCGTCACCAGAGACCCCTTTAGGGAAGAAGCATATCGCATCCTTATGCGCTGCTCCCTCCTTATGGGGGACAGAACCTCTGCCCTCAGGTGGTTTGACCAGTGCAGGGAAATCCTGCGGAAAGAGCTGGGTGTGGAACCGGGCTATGAAACCCGGCGTATTTATGAGGAAGCAACACGCAGTTGTAAGGGTTGAGTCCATCGCTGATTTCCAGTGAAAGGAGGGCAAAGACTATGGCAACGGTAGTTCAGGTGCAGAACCTGCGCAAGGTTTACGGCTCGGTGGTGGCCGTGGATGGCATCTCCTTTGAGGTTCAGGAGGGCGAGATTTTCGGGATGGTCGGCCCCAACGGGGCCGGGAAGACCACCACTATCGAGTGCATCGAAGGGCTCCGCATCCCCGATAGCGGCTCCATTTCGGTGCTGGGGCTCGACCCCCAGAGAGACGGCTATGAACTCCGGGAGCGCATCGGTGTGCAGCTCCAGGAATCGGCTCTGCCCCACCGGCTCAAGGTGGGCGAGGCTATAGACCTCTTCGCATCCTTCTACCGGCGCTCCCTTCCCCGCAAAGAGCGGGACGAACTCCTGGAATTCCTGGGCCTGGCCGATAGGCGCAAGGTCCCCTTTGCGAAGCTTTCCGGCGGGCAGAAGCAGCGCCTTTTCATCGCCCTTGCCCTCATCAATGACCCCGACATCGTCTTCCTCGACGAACTCACCACCGGGCTCGACCCCCAAGGCCGCCGGGCGATGTGGGATATGATAAGGGGCATCCGGGAGCGGGGTAAGACCGTATTCCTCACCACCCACTTTATGGAAGAGGCTGAGCGCCTATGCGACCGGGTGCTCATCATTGACCACGGCAAGATTGTGGCCTTGGACTCGCCCGAAAACCTCATCCGCAACCTGGGGGCGGAGACCAGGGTGGTGTTCACCGTGGACGGGGCCATCCCTGCCGAGAAGCTCCAGGCCGTCGAAGGTGTGAGGCGGGTGGAGCAAATCGGCGAGCGGGTCATCGTCTACGGGGAAGGGGATGCGCTGGTGGGGAACGTGGTCAATGCCCTGACGGCTTCGGGCATCCGTTTCCGTGACCTACGCACCGAACAGCCCACGCTGGAAGATGTGTTCCTGGCCCTCACAGGCCGGGAGATGAGGGATTGAAGGATGCGGATGGAGACAGAAAACGGGGGGTGCAGGAGGCGGAAGCCCCCTGCCGGGGGCACGGGGGCGTCCCTCGAAATTTCCCCCTTATTAAACCCGGGGAATTGTCCCCCCAGAATAACGAGGAGGTGAAACGATGCGAGGTTGGGGGAAGCTGATTATCACCGAGTTCAAGCTTTATCTGCGGGAGCCGACGGCGGCTTTCTTCACGCTAGCCTTCCCGCTTATGATGCTGTTCCTCTTCGGGAGCATCTATGGGAATAAGCCTACCCCTCTCTTCGGAGGTTACGGGACGGTGGATGTCTCGGTGCCCGCTTACACAGCGATGATTATCGGAAGCGTGTCCCTGCTGGGCATCCCCGTGGTCATCGCCACTTTCCGGGAGAAAGGCATCCTGCGCCGTTTTCGGGCCACGCCTTTGCGCCCCCAGGCCATCCTCGTCTCCCGCATCGTGGTGGATTTCGGGATGTCTCTGTTGGGGATGGCCCTCCTCGTCATTGCCGGAAAAGCCGTGTATAACCTGCGGTTTGAAGGCAACATCTTCTATGTGGCCCTGGCCTTTGCCCTGAGCGCCCTGAGCTTTTTCTCAGCCGGGTTCCTCATCGCCTCCCTTGCACCCACGACCAGGGTCGCTCAGACGGTAGGGATGGTGCTCTTCTACCCGATGCTTTTCCTCTCCGGGGCAGCCATCCCTCTGGAGATTCTGCCTGAGAACATAAGGAGGATTTCCAACCTGCTTCCGCTAACCTATGTGGTGAAATTGCTCAAAGGGATGTGGTTCGGCGAAAGCTGGGGCAAGCACCTTGTGGAAACAGCTATATTGGCAGGGATATTAATAGTGAGCACGGCTATCTCCTCCCGAGTTTTTAGGTGGGAATAAAGGGCCTTGCCCGCCAGCAAGCATCAAACGTCCCCTCCCTCGTCTGACTAATAGAAGAACTGGCCCAGCCCGCTAGATGTTTTTGATGTCGTCTAGCCTCACCATCAGCAGGGGCACCAGCATTTCCTCAGGGGTTAAGCCCCCGTGGCGGCCACGTAGTTTAGGCTCCTTGTAGCCCCAGATGAGGTGGGCATCGCCTCGGGCAAAAGCTATGAGGTCACCGATGCGCTGAGGTGTCTCGGGAGCCACCTCCCCCTTCCCGAAAAGCCCTATCTCCAAGGCTTCTTCGGATTCCAGGACGGCAAACTGTCCCAGTTCTTTCTCCAGGTAATCCCGGACCTGTTGTTTCCTCCCATCTCGCACATAGAGATAACTGATCCGGGCCTCCCCGGTGGGGGGCACCACAAGGGAATCCCAGAGTTGAGGGTGCTTAATGGCCCATATTGCTTTTTCCGGAGGGGTGGGAACCTGGCCATGGTCGGATATGATGATGAGAAGGGTTCCCTCCCGTTCCTCAGGAGTGAGTTTAGCCAGAAATTCCCGCTCCATAGAGAAAGCCAGGTTGCACAATTCGGCTTCCCAGGCATCATCACTGGGGCCATAGAGGTGGGAGATGCTATCCACTCCGGCCCAGTAAACGCTGATGAGCATCCGTTTATCCCGGTATTGCTGGAGCATCCGTCGAACCGATACCCACATATCCGAAGCAGAGATGAAGCCCCAGCTCTTGGCTACCCCCCGGTGAAGCACCTTCGAAAGGGGGCTTCCCACGTATTGCTCATGGGTGAGGACATATACCGAGACATCTTGAGATGAGAGGGACTCGGCGAGGCAGGGTACGGGAAGGAACTTCTCCAACTCTAACCCCCAACCCTCAAGGGTTTCCAGGCCCTCCCCTCGGGTAGGTTTCAACTTAATCATATTTGCCACCACCCCGAACTCTTTCAGGTAGAGGGTGTAACCAAGCAGGCTATGCCTTGCCGGGAGATGCCCCGTCCATAAGCTTGTCAGGGCGGTGACGGTGGTGGAAGGGAAAACTGAGGTTAACGGCACGAGACGGCCTTTTCGGGCTAGGCGGGCATAAGCTATATCAGGCTCTGCCTCCATAAGCCGTTTCAATGCCAGATAGCCAGTGGCATCAAGTAACACAACGACTATCCGCTTTATGCCCGTAGCCATATCACTCCATATCTCTTGAGGGAGAGGAGGGGCTATCTCAGGGACTTCAACCCCAAGGATGGCAGCCAGGGTGGCGGGGATGTTGGCTAGAGAGAGCCCCTCGTAGTAGGGCATCAAGAAGCCCTCGCTTTCAAGGCCCGGGATGCGCTTGTTTCGCAATGTTGCTTCGATTTCTCCTGCAAGGTCCATTTTGCCCTCCTGTTGTACTCGAGATCGAGTAATGGTTTCCTGCGGGTTTAAAGCTAACCTATTGTATCAGATTTAGCAGAATATGCAAAGCTAAGGGCCTCGAAATCCCTTTGACCTCGCCCCAAGTTGCTTTAATGGCAAAGTGATGGTAAAATTGCTCCAAACGACAATCCTATCGCAGGAGGGTTGCGATGAAACTGGACCCTAAGGCTCGCTACACCAAAACCCACGAATGGGTGCGGGTGGAAGGCAATGAGGCCATCTGTGGCATCACTGACTATGCCCAGGAGCAGCTTTCCGACATCGTCTACGTGGAACTCCCTGAGGTTGGTGATACCTTCGCTCAGGGGGATGAATTCGCTGTTATCGAATCAGTGAAGACGGCCGCTGATTGCTATATGCCCCTTAGTGGTGAGATAACAGCCATCAATGAAGCCCTCGCCGACTCCCCCGAACTGGTCAACAAAGACCCCTATGGAGAAGGATGGCTAGTGCGTTTCCGCCCCAGCGACCTTTCGGAGATGAATTCCCTGATGGATGCCGAGGCCTACGAAAAATTTGTAGCTGAGGAAGAGGCCAAAGAATAGGGGGTGTGAGTCAGGGCCGAGAGTCCGCAATCCCTGACTCGCAGCCTCCACAACAGGGAGGGTGAACGATGTCAATGCCTTATATCCCCAACACTGATAGGGAAAGGGAAGAGATGCTCCGGGCCATTGGGGTGGAGAAAGTGGAGGACCTCTTCACCGACATCCCTGAACAGGCCCGATATGTGGATTTCCACCTGCCAGAGCCCCTTTCTGAAGCTGAAATCCTCCGAGAATTGCGCCAGATGGCCGAGATGAACGCCGACCTCGACCATTATACCTGCTTCCTGGGAGCAGGCGCTTACAATCACTTTGTCCCTAGCGTGGTAAAGCACGTGATCAGCCGGGCCGAATTTTACACCGCTTATACCCCCTACCAGCCTGAAATCAGCCAGGGCACCCTCCAGAGCATCTTCGAGTACCAGACGATGGTGTGCCAGCTCACCGGGATGGAAGTGGCCAACGCCTCCCACTATGATGGCGCAACCTCGATGGCCGAAGCTGCCCTGATGGCCGTCAACGTCTTCCGCCGCAAGCGCCGCAAAGTCATCGTATCCCCCGCTGTCCACCCCGAATACCGGGCTGTGCTGCGCACCTACGTCCAGGGTGCCGACATCACCGTGGTGGGCGACGAAAACCTGGAAGCCGACCTCGACGCCCTGGCGGAGTTCCTGGACGAAAACACTGCCTGCCTCGTCATCCAGAACCCCAACTTCTTCGGGCAGCTGGAGCCGGTGGACGGCCTGGCCGATAAGGTGCACGCCGCCGGGGCGCTCCTGGTCGTGGTGGTGGACCCCATCTCCCTGGGGCTCTTCAAGCCTCCCGGCGAATACGGCGCCGACATCGTGGTGGGCGAAGGGCAGTCCCTGGGCAATGCCATCGCCTTCGGCGGGCCGTACCTGGGCCTCTTCGCCACCCGGATGAAATACGTCCGCAAGATGCCGGGCCGCCTGGTGGGCGAAACGGTGGATGCCGAAGGCAAGCGGGGCTTCGTGCTCACCCTCTCGGCACGGGAGCAGCACATCCGCCGGGAGAAGGCCACCTCCAACATCTGCACCAACCAGGCGCTCTGTGCTCTGGCTGCCGGGGCATACCTGGCCACGATGGGCAAACAGGGCCTGCGCCGGGTGGCGGAACTCTGTTACCACAAGGCTCACTACGCCGCTCAGCGCATTGCCGAACTCCCCGGCTACGAGCTGGTAGGCGATAAGCCCTTCTTCAAGGAATTCGTCGTCCGCTGCCCCAGGCCGCCCGAGGAGATAAACCGCCAGCTTCTGGAGCATCGCATCATTGGCGGCTACGACCTGGGCAAGGATTATCCCCATTTGAAGGACTGTATGCTGCTCTGTGTAACCGAGGTGAATACGAGGGAAGAGATTGACCGGCTGGTGGAGTTGCTGGGCGAATAGGCGATTCTCGACGGCGGTTCGCCGCCGTTGAGAATCGCCCCTTCTCTTTGCATAGATACAAGGCCGATGACCAGATTTAACATCTTTGACCGAGTCCTCAAGATAATAGCCCGTGATTACGCAGAGCTGTTCTTGCAACTGGCCTTTCCGGGGCTGGGATTGCGCCTGGTGGAAACCCTGGAAAACGTGGAGCTGGCCTTGCCCGAAAGGCGGGTGGACTTCATCCACCGGGTGGAGTGGGAGGACGAGGAATATCTGCTGCATCTGGAATTCCAACTCCGCCACCGGGCCGACTTCCCCCGCCGGATGTTCCATTACTCGGCGATGCTCTCCCTCCAGTTCGGGGAGCCGGTGCTCTCCCTGGCCCTTTACCTGGAGCCCCGCAAAAGGCCCATCCCCAACGAATACGTGGTGAAAGTAGGCGACACCGTAATCAACAGCTTCACTTACCCGGTGCTGAAGCTGTGGGAGTTTCGGGACGAGGTATGGCAGGGGAAGTATCGGGAGCTTGCCCCGCTCCTGATAAGCCTGGTGGAGGAGCCGACTTCTGATGTTTTGGCCCGTGAGAAGGAGTTGATTTTGGCCGAAGAGGACCGCCGCAAGAGGGCGAACCTGCTGGCGGCAGCGGTAACCGTCGCTGCTCGGTATTTCGAGAAGGATTTCCTGTGGGATTTCTTCCGAGAGGAGGTCGAAGAGATGCGAGGCGCGTCGTTCATAGAAGAATGGATAGAGAAAGAAAGCCTCCTGGCTATGGAGAGGGGGAGGCAAGAAGGATTGCAAGAAGGCATCCAGCGGGGCATTCAGCAAGGGCGCAAGGAGGGAGCGGTCCAATTCCTGCGCAAGTTGGTGCTCAAGCGGTTCGGCGTGCTTCCCTCCTGGCTCATTGATGCGCCCGATGGGTGGACCCCGGAGCAGATGGATGCTTTGCTGGACATCGCTCTGGAAGCCGAGACGGCGGAGGAGTTCGAGGCTCGTGCCAAGAAAGTGCTGGGGTTGTAACCGCCTCTTGTGAACGAG
>Ga0164310_10001873_pt1 | contig 12012 bp, 12 predicted proteins | sample GuaBasSedimGuay1_FD_121795 | JGI IMG/M metagenome (GOLD analysis project Ga0164310, IMG submission 121795) | Subseafloor sediment microbial communities from Guaymas Basin, Gulf of California, Mexico - Guay1, Core 4569-9, 0-3 cm | ecosystem: Environmental > Aquatic > Marine > Hydrothermal vents... | reverse complement strand
GCCTATCACGGCGGGTTCATCCCCTACACCGCTACGTTCACCGTCTTCTCTGACTACATGCGCCCTCCGATCCGGATCGCGGCGATGAGCAAGCTGCACACGGTCTTCGTCTTCACCCACGATTCGATCGGGGTGGGGGAGGACGGCCCAACCCACCAGCCGGTGGAGCAGGTGATGAGCCTGCGGCTGATCCCGAACCTGACCGTGATCCGCCCGGCGGACGCGAACGAGGTACGGGTCGCCTGGGAGGTGGCGATCGCGGATTCGTCCGGCCCGACAGTCCTCGTGTTCACGCGCCAGCGCGTCCCCACCCTCGATCGGAGTGACCTCTCCCCGGCAGAGGGGCTGAAGAAGGGAGGATACGTGCTGTGGGAGTCGGGTGATCCGCAGGTGATCCTGATCGGGACCGGCTCCGAGGTCCACGTCGCCCTCGCTGCAGGGAGGAAGCTGGCCGGAGAGGGGATCGGCGTCCGCGTCGTATCCCTCCCGAGCTTCGAGCTGTTCGAGCGTCAGCCACCGGACTACCGCGATTCCGTCCTCCCGCCCCAGGTCACGGCCCGCGTGGCGGTCGAGGCCGGAGCCACCCTCGGCTGGACCCGGTACGTGGGGACGGCGGGTGCAGTCGTCGGGGTCGACCGGTTCGGAGCGAGCGCCCCGGGCCCGGTCGTAATGGAGAAGTTCGGGATCACCCCAGAGCACGTCGCTGCGGTGGCAAAGCGGCTCCTCAGCGGTCGGTGAGGGTGCGGTAGCGTCCGATCCTCCGATAGCGGTCGTAGCGCGACTTCAGAAGCGCGTCGGGCGAGAGCTCCACGAGTTCGCCCAGATGGCGGAGGAATGCGTCCTTGAGGGCGGCGGCGGTCTTGGCCGGATCCTTGTGCGCTCCGCCGAGGGGTTCGGGTACGACCTCGTCGATCACCCCGAGCTCGTGCAGGCGCGGGGCGGTCAGGTTTAACGCGGCCGCCGCCTCCCGCACCCGCTCCTTGTCCTTCCACAGGATCGCCGCTGCTCCCTCGGGGCTGATCACCGAGTAGATCGCGTTCTCCAGCATCAGGATCCGGTCGGCGAGCCCGATCGCGATCGCCCCCCCCGAGCCCCCTTCCCCGATCACCGCGCTGATGATCGGGGTACGCAACTGCGCCATCGTCTCCAGGTTCACCGCGATCGCTTCCCCAACGTTGTTCTCCTCGGCGGCAAGGCCGGGGTAGGCCCCGGGGGTGTCGATCAGGGTGATCACCGGGAACGAGAACCGCTCGGCGAGGCGCATGATCCGCCGCGCCTTGCGATAGCCCTGCGGCCGCGGCATCCCGAAGTTGCGCAGTTTGTTCTCCTCCATCGACCGGCCCTTCTGCTGCCCGATGACCGCGACTGTGGTTCCGTCGAGGCGGGCGAGCCCAGCGACGATCGCCGGATCGTCCCCGGAGAGACGGTCACCGTGCAGCTCGTAGAAGTCCTCGAAGATCATCCTGATGTAGTCGAGGGCGTACGGCCGGTCCGGATGGCGGGCGAGCTTCACCCGCTCCCACTCGGACATGTTGCTGTAGAGCTCCTTGCGCAGAGCGATGAGCTTCTCTTCCAGCCGGGCGATCTCGGCCGAGAGGTCGATCCCATCGATCTTGTTCAGCTCGCGCAGCTCCTTGATCTTGGCTTCGAGAAGGTCGAGTGTCTGTTCGTCGCTCATCCTGCCTCCACGAACAACGAGAGGAGCCGGCCGAGCTCGTTCTTCAGCTCCTCCCGTGGTACTACCCTATCGATCGCTCCATGGGCAAGGGCGAACGCGTCGGTCTGAAAGTTCTCCGGAAGCTCCTCGGCGATCGTGTCCCGGATCACCCGTCTACCGGCGAACCCGATCGTCGCTCCCTTCTCGGCGATGATCACATCCCCGAGGGAGGCGATCGACGCCAGAACCCCGCCGGTCGTCGGGTAGGTCATGATCGAGATGAACGGGATCCCTTCCTCAGCCAGGCGAGTGCGGACCGTCGACACCTTTGCCATCTGCATCAGAGAGAATATCCCCTCCTGCACCCGCGCCCCGCCGGACGAGGAGACGAGGACGAACGGGACGCGGCGGCGGATCGCCTCCTCCATCCCGTGACAGATCTGCTCCCCCATCACCGATCCCATGCTTCCGCCGATGAACTGAAACTCCATTACCCCGATCACCACCGGAATCTCGGTCACAGTCGCGCTCCCGAGGATGATCGCGCTCGGCAGCCCTGTCTTCTCCTGTGCCTCCTCGACCCGCTTCGGATAGGGCTTGGTGTCGCTGAACCCGAGTGGGTCGTCGGCAACGATCGGCTTGGAGATGTCGACGAACGTCCCGTCATCGATCAGGGACTCTAACCGCTCCCGTGCCGTGAGGAAGAAGTACGCTCCGCAGTTGGGGCAGATGTTGTTGTTCTCCCGCACCCGCCGCTTGAACACGAGCTCCCCGCACGACTTGCAGCGCATCCACAGGGACTCGTCCGGCTCCCGGGTGAGGTCAACGCGGAAGTACTTCTTATCCTTGAATATCGCCATAATCACTCCTTACGCCGTTTGTGGGCAAACGGTTTGAACCACGGATGCTGCAACTCTTCATCGTCCTGCTGTTCCGTCTCCAGGCTCGTGGGGAGGGCCGATCCACTCGAAATGATCATGGATAGGGCGTCCTCCACCGGCATGTCCAGGTAGGTCACCTTCTCCCGCGGGACGACGAGCATCATTCCGGAGAGGGGGTTAGGAGCAGTGGGAGCGTAGACGAGGAGCGAATCCTTGCCCGTCTTCTCCTCGAGCTTTCCCACTTCCTCGTTCGTCACCAACCCGATGATCCAGATCCCATCCCGCGGGTACTCGAACATCACCACCTTCTTGAACGATGTGCTGTCGTGCGCCAGCAGAGCATGGGAGAACCGCTTGAACGCCACGTACATCCCCCGCACCCCAGGGACGGACGAGAACAGCCGGTCGAGGTAGTATTGCACGGCCCGTCCCAGGAAGTTGCGGGTGATCAGCCCGACGATCAAGATGAGGATCAACAGGATGTAGATTCCCATCCCCGGGATCCACCTTCCGAGGGCGCGGACTACCATCTCCCCGAACGGGGTACTCCTCCCCACCAGCCCGTCCAGCATCCGGTAGAGGGACCAAAGGATGTAGACAGTCAGCCCGATGGGGAGGATGGCCAGAAGGCCGCTCGTGAACGTATCCCACAGACGGCGCAAAAATACCCTCATCGGACCGTCACCTTCTCTTGTCCGATCACTCGTATCGCCTCAAGCTGGTATTATAGGGGATGATGAGAAGGAGCGCATACCGAAGCTGGATCGTATGGGGAACCATCGTGCTTGTCCTCGTCGCGGGGGTGGGGCTAGGAGCAACCATCCTCTACCCCCTGCGCTACGAGGGGATGATCACCGACTACTCGACGGCGCAAGGACTCGATCCGTATCTTGTGTTCGGGGTGATCCGGGCGGAGAGCCGGTTCCGCGCCCGGGCGGTCTCCCCGGCCGGAGCGATCGGATTGATGCAGATCACCCCGGCAACCGGGGAGTGGATCGCCGGGAAGATCGGGATGACCGGGTTCACCCCGACTGACCTGTACGAACCCGAGACAAACGTCCGGTTTGGGACCTGGTACCTGCGCTACCTCCTCGATCGGTTCAGCGGCGACGTGGCCACTGCCCTCCTCGCGTACAACGCCGGTCCCGGGGCGGCCGAACGCTGGGCGAAGGGGAATGAGGGGGTCTACCCGGAGACCGCCGCCTACCTGGAGGCGGTGCAGCGGGCGGAGAGGGCGTATCGGGCCCTGTACTCCCTCCCTGCTATTGGGTGGTTCCTCCGCCTCCTCTCCGGATAGGGCCTATTTCTCCTCGTACATCTCCTTGATCTTGCGCTTGTCGATCTTCCCGGTCGCGGCCTTGGGGAGGGAGTCGACGAACACGATCTTGCGCGGCTTCTTGAACGAAGCGAGCAGCTTCTCGACGTGCGCAATGATCTCTTCCTCGGTCAGCGTCTGACCCGGTTTGGGGACGATGATCGCCTTGGGGGTCTGCCCCCACTTGGGATGCTTCCCCCGGACGACGACGACGTTCGCCACCTTGGGATGGGTGAGGATCGCCCGCTCGATCTCGGCGGGGTAGATGTTCTCACCCCCACTGATGATCATATCGTCCGCCCGGCCGAGGACGTAGAAGTACCCGTCCTCGTCCCTCTTTCCCAAGTCGCCGGTGAATATCCAGTTCCCCCGGAATTTCTTCGCCTCGTCCTCCGGTCGGTTCCAGTATCCGGCTGCTCCGGTTGGCTCACGCCGAATGATGATCTCGCCGACCTCGTTTGGACCGAGCTCCGCGCCGGTCGTGTCCACGACCTTGAGCTCAAGAAAACCGGGCGGCTTCCCCATGCACTCGCTCCCCCTGGTCAAGGTCGGGTCGTCGGGGGTACGCGCCGGCCAGTTGAGTCCGGTAGCTCCGGTCTCAGTCAGGCCGTATCCGCTCACGTAGGCGATCCCGCGATCGATGAACGCCCGCTTCAGCTCCTCCGGCTGCGGCTCTCCCCCTCCGTTCACCGCGCGGAGGGATCCGACGTAATCCTCCCAGCCGTCCACCTGCACCAGCATCTTGAGCTGCGTGGCGATCCCGAAGTGGTAGGTAACCCCGAACTCCTTGATGATCTCAAGCGCATCCTCCGGGGACCAACGGGGTTCGAGCACGATCGTTCCCCCGATCATCAGCATGTACATCTGGAAGACCGTGATCCCACCGGAGTGGAACAGCGGGGATGTGCCGAAGTAGACGTCGTCCCGGGTGAGTGAAGCGGAGATGCCGTTGTAGAGTGAGGCGAAGAAGGTCCCTCTGTGGGTGAGCTTCACCCCCTTCGGCATCCCGGTGGTCCCAGCGGTGAACAGGATCATACACACGTCGTCCGGCGCGGTCACCACCCCGGGGTTCGTCTCCGGCATATCGGCGGTGAACGCGTGGTATTCGACAGCCTTTTCGATCGTCGGGCCGCCGAGTTCCACTGCACTTAGATCAGGGTACTGGTTCAGGATCTCTGCCACCTTCTCGCTGTATTCGGTGTCGTAGATCAGGATCTTCGGGGTGGTGTCACCGATGAGGAATTTCAGCTCCTCGGCCGCCAGCCGGAAGTTCGCCGGGGTGTATATCGCCCCGATCTTGAAGCAGGCGAGGATCGTCTCGATCGTCTCCACCCGGTTGGGGAGGAGGACAAAGACCCGATCCCCTTTCTCTACGCCGGCCCCGGTGAGGGCATGGGCGAGTCGATTGGCGCGGGCGTTCAGCGCGGCGTAGGAGAACCTCTTGTTCTCCTGTTTGCCGGTATCGATCACGGCTGTCTTATCGGGAAATCCGCAGTGCGACGCGTTGTTCGCGATGATGTTCGCGATGTTGTAGACCGTACCATAGCCGGGGTAAACGCTTGCGATCGGATTTTCCACCATTTCACTCATCTCCTTTCTTGCTTTTTTGCTCGCATGTTTTCTCCAACAGCCAGGCGACGTTTTCAGCAAACTGCTTGACGATGTCCATCCCTTCCTCGTCCTTGGCCGCGTCGCCGATGCTGCGGGCCACTCCTACATTCCAGTACATCGAGCCGGGGATGACGAAGTTATTGAGGTTGAACCAGAGCAGAAGCTGCGCGAGCGCGAAGTTCTGCCCCGCCCGCCGCGCTACGGTGATCGGACCGCCGATCTTCCTGTCGAACAGGCGGGGCCCGCTGTGCGGATGATCTCGTATCCCGGGGAAGCTCGCCCGCACGAGCAGTGACCACAGCGAGGGATGGACCGCACTGTAGTGAACCGGAGTTCCGACGATGATTGCATCGGCGGCTACCATCTTCCCAAACAGCGGATGAAAGTCATCCCCATGCTGCTGGCATTCGTAGCTCTTCGCCTGCCAGCACATATAACACGCCTTGCACGGGTTTATCGTCTTATCGACAAGGGTGACAATCTCTGTCTCCACGCCGTTTTCCGCGAGCGTCTCCTGAGCTGTGCGCAGGTACGCTTCGGTATTGCTTTCCTCCCGCGGGCTTCCGCTGATCAGAAGTGCTTTCATATTTCCCCCTGATTCTAGTTACAGGCCAAGGTAGGACTTCCGAATGTGGTCGTTCCCCGACAGCTCCTCGGTATCCCCTTCCAACACGATCCGGCCGTTCTCGATCACGTATCCACGGTCGACCGCCTTCAGTGCCTGGTATACGTTCTGTTCCGCGACGAGGACGGCCACCTTCGTCTTGATCTCCTGCAGCTTGCGGAACAGCTCGGATACCAGCGACGGCTGCAGCCCCAGGGACGGCTCGTCGAGGATGATGAGCTTCGGGTCGGCCATCAGAGCACGGGCGATCGCCAGCATTCGCTGCTCCCCCCCACTGAGCGTGCCGGCGCGCTGTCGCACCCGTGCCTGCAAGACAGGGAACATCTCAAACACCATCTGCAGCCGTTCCTCCATTCGTTCTCTGCCATTTGGGACATAGGCTGCCCCCGCCTCCAGGTTCCCTCGTACGGACATGAACGGAAACAGCTCCCGCTCCTGTGGGACTACGGCGATTCCACTGCGGACGATCCGGTGCGTGGGTAGGTGGTGGATCGGCTTCCCCAGGAAGGTGATCGTCCCATTGGCTGGTCGGGCGACTCCCAGGATCGCGTTTACGAGCGTGGTCTTTCCCGCACCGTTGGGACCGAACAGCCCGACGCACTCTTCCCCGACCTCAAGCGATAGATCCCACAACACGTGTTGTTTGCCGTAGAAGTTGTTGATCTTCTCCACCCGAAGCATCTAATCCTCCTCCCCGAGATAGGCGCTGATCACCCGTTCATTGCTGGAGACCTGTTCGTACGGGCCGTCTGCGATCACCTTCCCGCCGTCCAGAACGACCACCCGATCGGTCAGCTTGCGGATGACGCTCATCACGTGCTCGACGACACAGAGCGCGACTCCACGCGCGCGGATCTCGCGGGCGGCATCGATGATCTCATCGGTTTCGTCGATGTTGAGGCCGGCCATGACTTCATCAAGGAACAGCACCTTGGGCCGGGACGCCAGGGCGCGGGCGATCTCCATCTTTTTGATCTCCAGGGCGGTGAGGCTCGATACGTCGCGCTCCGGGTTGGGAAGGCCGAGAAAATCGGCGATCGCGATCGCCTCCTTGCGCGCCTCGCGCAGGTTCATGCCGCGGCCGAACAGAGCGGCGACCATGATGTTCTGAAGCGCGTTCAGATCGGTGAGCGGATGGATTAATTGGAAGGTTCTCCCGATCCCCAGCCTGCACCTGGCATGTGCCGGGAGTGAGGTGACATCCCTCCCGTCGAAGAACACCCTCCCGCTCGATGGAGGATACACCCCGGAGACGACGTTGATGAAGGTGCTCTTCCCCGCTCCGTTGGGGCCGATTATCCCCAGGATTTCATCTTTTCCAAGCTCCAGATCCACTCCGTCGAGTGCGACCAACCCGCCGAAGCGGATGGTCAGGGCATCAGTTCTCAGAATGGGCATTGGTTGGACCTCCGACCATAAATCCGATACTCACTTTTCCTCATGGGACGGCCTTCCTATCCTGCCCGCGGCGGGTGAGCGCCCGGATCGTCCCCACGATCCCGCGCGACATGAACAGCATGACGACGATGATGATCACCCCGTAGACGAGTCGATGCCCATAGGGAATCTGCAGTTTTAGGTACTCTCCCAGTGCCCCGAGGACCAGCGCGCCGACGATCGGCCCGGCTGTGCTGTAGATCCCGCCCAGCAGCGCCATCGCCAATGGGAGGAGGAGGAAGTTGACGTTGAACGTCTCCTCGGGAGAGACGAACCCGTAAATCTGCGCGTAGGTTCCGCCGATTATCCCCTGCAGGGCGGCGGTGACGGAAAAGGCGAACACCAGGTACCTGAATACATCGACGCCGCTCGATTTAGCAACGAGCTCATTATCGCGGATGGAAGTGAGGGCAAAGTAGATCCGCGTCCGCTGGAAGGCCTCGGATGCGGCGATGGTGATCAGTACAACGGCCAGAGCTAGCCAATACATCTTGCTGGCGTCGCCGCCGAAGACGACCGAGGGGAGCATCCTCCCGGCCGGCCCCCCGGTGAGAGAGGGGATGTTCTTCACGATCAGCATGAATATGCTCGCCAGCGCCAGCGTGACGATGGCGAAGTACATTCCCCGCAGCCGCAGAACGGCGAATCCCAGCCCCAGCGCTACGATAAACGCCACCGCTCCGCCGAGGATTATTCCGATGATCGGATGGGCTCCGGTTCCGAGCTGGAGGAGAACAGCCGTGTAAGCGCCGAGTCCGAAGAATCCAGCGGTGCCGAAGCTCAGCTGGCCCGAACGCAGGAGCATGTCCCAGCTCAAAGCGAGTCCCATGTAGATCAGGATCGTTATCGCCACCTGGCGCAGGTACAGGCCGGTGTAGAACGGAAACGAGACGGCTAATGCAATGATGATCCCGTAAACGATGTATCTCCAATTTTTCATGCGGTGTGCCTCCGGTACGACTTGGCCATGATCACGGCGATGAGGAGAGCGAAGAAGACAACGTCCGACCAGCCGCCGTAGCCCTGAAAGGAAGAGACGAACGCCTCGGCGGTTCCCAATCCCAGCCCCATCCAGAGGATTCCGGGCAGGTTCCCCACCCCGGCCATGGCGATCAGGCAGAACGACTTCATCGTGTATGGCGCTCCGACCCCGGGGAAGATCGAGTGCCCGGTGAGGAACAGCCCGCCGATGGCGGCGACCATGGCGATGGAGAGGCTGAAGATCAAGAGATAGGTACGGTTAACATCGATCCCGACCAGCTTCGCCCCGCGGGGATTCTGTCCCACGGCGAGCGCCGCCTGTCCGGTCCGGGTGTAGCGCAGGAACCAGAGGAGGGCGATGAGAACGACGACCGCCCCGAGGAGGTAGGTGAACCCGAACGTCCCGAACGTGAGCGACCCGATGCTCGCCGATGAATAGACATATCTTAACGGGAGTTTCCTCGACTGGGACGTCCACATCAGATTAGCGAACTCGGTGAGTACCATGGCCAACCCGAACGTCAGGAGGAGCTGGTTCAGCTCCGGCGCCTTGAGCACGGGTTTTATCGTCACGAGGTAGGTAAGCGCGCCGATGATGAAGAACGCCAGAAACGCGGGGATCATCGCGACGAGCGGATCGATCCCGGTGTGGACGCTCAGCCAATAGGCGAAGTAAGCGCCGAGCATCATGAACTCGCCGTGGGCAAGGTTGATGATCCCAACGATCCCGAGGATAAGGGCCATCGGAAGAGCGATCAGCGCGTACAGCCCCCCGCGTTGCAGCCCCTGGATCAGCGCGTACGGCTTCCATACCCCAAGAACGACAGCCACTCCGACGATGAGGAGCGGGAGTAGAACATACTTCCACTTAAATCTTGTTGCAGATTCCATATTCGACCCAGCCTTTTGACCCCGGGCCGGTTTTGCCGGCCCGGGGTGGCTTCATCCATGGAGGTAGAGAAATCTACTCTCCGCCGAAATGGAACGGGTACACGAGATCAGCGGTGGAGTACTCGAACGGCCAGATCACCTGCTGCTCACCGTTCTGCCACTGCAGGATCTTCTGGCCCTGGAACCCCTGATGCTTGATCGCGTTGGACGGGGTGAACGTCACGGTCTCCCCGAGCGGGGAATCGTACTTCGTCTCCTCCAGCGCCTTGATCAGGGCTTCCTTGTCCAGGGACCCGGCCCGTTCGATCGCCTGCGCCACGATGTAAACGTTGGTGTACCCGAGCGGGCAGAAGTAGGTGGCCGGTTCCTCGTTGTACTTTGCGATATAGGCATCCCAGAAGTGCTTGCTCACTGGGTTGACGTTCTTCATTGACGGAGCCCACATCCCGTACAGGACGACGTCGTTGGCCAACGGGGACTTGCCGAAATCGACCGGCCACCCCGGAGGGGAGCCAACGAAGATCGGAGGCTCAAACCCGATCGCCTTCGCCTGCTCCATGATCGGGAGTGCATCGGCTCCATAGCCGATCCACAGGAAGAGATCCGGGTTTGCGGCCTTGGCGTGCTGGAGGACTGCGGTGTAGTCGCCCCCGCCCAGGGCGGCGCTCTTGAACGACTCACCGGAGACGTCCCAATCCTTGAACGCGGCTACGGTCCCTTGATAAGAAGTGGTTCCAAACGCTCCGTCCTCGTAGGCGACGAACACTTTGTGGATCTTGACATCAGGGTACTTATCCACGATATCCGCCCAGCCTTTCACGTAGCTCTCTCCTTGGAGATAGTCCCAGGGATGGAGATGGAAGTACCAATCGCAGTCTTTTAGGGCATCCTCGCATACATGGGACGCAGCTCCGGCCCATACCGTGACCTTCTGATATTTCTTAAGGATGGGGATCTCCCCCATGTGAACTCCGCTTGACATCCCGCCGATGAGGACATCGACCTTATCCACCGTCACCAACTTCTCGATCGCCGCTGCTCCCTTGGCGGGATTGAACTCGCTGTCCATCACGATCAGCTCGAGTGGACGACCGAGGACCCCACCGGCGGCGTTGATCTCGTCGACCGCCAACTGCATCGCCTTCGTCATCTGGGCACCAGTGATATCGCCCAGCGGATTGACCGCTCCAAGCTTGATCGGGGTCTCGTCCGCCGCGGCGAGGAATACCGCCCCGATGACCAACACCATAGTGAGGAGGGGAATCAACACCCTTCCCGAGACTTGCCATTTTTTACTCATCTTGACCTCCTGTCGTTAGAGAATTTGTGAGTCCGTTCTTTGCCCTGCCTGTCCTTAACTTCTTGCATCACCTCCTGTTTTCGTGCCGGGCTGCTCGCCCCGGCACTGCGAGTGTTTTGTAACAAACCCCAGGATAAGCGTCAGGAACTCGTCTGCCTTCTCCAGGAACGCCCCGTGCCCCGCTTCCGGGATCACGACAAACTCGGATCCTTTGATCTTTTCGTGCATCGCTCGCATCAGCTCCACCGGCGTGATGATGTCGTCCTCAGCGCCGATGAGTAAAGTCGGAACGGTGATTCTCTCCAACTCCTCCGGTGACACCCGGAAGTTATTGGTGCTGTGCGATAGCCTGATGAACGCCTCGAACCACTCCTTGGTGAGCATCTCTTTGAACATCTCCTGGCGGGCGTGGAGCTGGTCCAGCGCCCGGGCGTAGAAGGAGCGGGAGTAGATAAACGGGATGGCGAGCTTGAAGAACTTCTCCCCGTCGTTCAGCGCGGCCGCGACCTCCCACGCCTTGCCGATCTCGCTCAGGTGGTTGGTGATGTAGTTGTTCGTGTTGGGGAGGATGAGGGTATGCAACCGGTCTTGATGGGCGAGGGTGAACTTCAGCGCCACCTGCCCGCCGTACGACAGCCCGAGGAGGTGGACCTTGGGAAGCCCCAGCTCATCCAGCAATGCCAACACATCACCGACGTGTATGTCGAGGGAGTACTCCGCGGACATGCGGGAGGAGCGCCCCTGGTCGCGGAAGTCCATCAGTATCAGCTGGAATTGCTGCGATATCACCGGCACCAAATAGGCCCAGCTGATGGTATTCATCATGATCCCGTTCAAGAAGAGGATGGGGGCTCCTTCCCCGTGGACTTCGTAGTAGATCCTGGCTCTGTCTTTTGTCTCTAGAAACGCCATCTCGTCATCCCTCCTGGATGTTTTTGTTTCGCCGGGTTGTTTTCAACCGCCCGTCACGCAGCTGCTCTTCCATCAACCGCGGGAAATAATCGTGGGAGAAGCACGTGGAAAACTGCTCCGCCTCCACGTCAAGGCCTTGGTCCAACGGAAGCCGCTGCGCCGCGTAGGCCGCACGCTTTGCCGCCGATAGGGCGTACTGAGGATGATGGAGGATCTTGGTGAGCAACTCCTCGCAGTGGTTCAGCAGCGCATTGTGCGGGGCGATGCGGTGGATCAGCCCTATCTGGAGCGCTTCCTCCGCGGTATAGAGGTGGCCGGTGAGGATCATCTCTATCGCCCTCCCGATTCCGACCACTCGGGGCAGGCGCTGCGTCCCGCCCCCGCCGGGGATCAGCCCCACCT
>Ga0164310_10001872_pt1 | contig 12016 bp, 14 predicted proteins | sample GuaBasSedimGuay1_FD_121795 | JGI IMG/M metagenome (GOLD analysis project Ga0164310, IMG submission 121795) | Subseafloor sediment microbial communities from Guaymas Basin, Gulf of California, Mexico - Guay1, Core 4569-9, 0-3 cm | ecosystem: Environmental > Aquatic > Marine > Hydrothermal vents... | reverse complement strand
TCAGAACACACAGATGGAACCGATGACATTCAGGATGCGACTGCGAGCCAGAAAGGTCTGATGACACAAGCATTCGCCTCCAAGCTTGATGGAATAGAAGCGGGTGCAGATGTCACAGCAGACCACCCACCACAAACACATTCTGACACACACTTGCTCGATGGAACAGACGAGATAAACCCATCAGATATCCTACCGAGTGTGATACTTGGGTACTCAAACACGCCCTGGAGAACACCCGTAAAAACCGGAGACACTTATGTTGTTGGTCCAAGCCCCACTGGAGATTTTGCAGGTCAAGCAGGGACAATCGCCAACAAACAATCGTTAGGATGGACCTTCACTACACCAACTGAGGTTTACATATTCACTTCCGTAGAAGACGGAAAAATGTACATAAATCCGGATGCTGACACCACATGGATAGCACTGGAAAATAACTTCGCCTCAGATTTTACAGGAGCAGGCTCAAACGGTCTTGTACCCGACCCAACTTCTGAAACAGGCAAGTATTTGAAAGACAACGGTACATGGGACACACCGAGTGGTGGTGGTGCTGGTTCTGATACAACTGCAATCCATGACGATACCGCCGGTGAAATCCATGCAATCTCTGGAAAGACAGACCCCGAAGCAGACGATGAAATAGTCGCAGAGAACAGTGCATCCAGTTGGGCAAAAGTCAAAATGTCATTGAGCAATTTAAAACGATACTTCACGAAAGACTGGAAAGTGTCCACATACGCATACAATATGTACGGTGCACCAGGAACATTCAACGGAGTATCATGTTCTGCGGCAGGATTATCATCTCTCAACAACCTGAACGGAGAACTCGGAGGGATATATCGTTCTTTCGATGATGGTCAGGGCAGTGGACAGCCAGAAGCCGCACTAATGACATTGAAACTACCGCCACATTACAAAGCAGGAGATAACATCAAGGTAATCGTGAATTGGTGTGCAGCTGCGACAAGTGGGAATGTCAAATATGGCATCGGATTATCTGCTATCGGAGCAGGTGAAACATTCCGAAAGAACTATACCTACGTAACCGGCACAGCCTCACCCGACAGCTCGACAGCATACGGCATGGTTGTGACAGAAGCATCGTTCACCGGCACAGGCTTCGAGCCTGGCGATGTCATAGAACTCATCATGTATCGTGATGCTGACGATAGTGGAGACACCATGAGCGGCGACGCACTTGTGTCACTTATAGCAATCGAGGAGGACTTATAATGACAGTAGAAGTCAAACTACCATACGAGGTAAAAGCGGCACGAAAGACCGACCCGAAAGATGACATTGACAATATCGCTATATGGCCTGAAAAAGGCATCCCGATGCAATCACCGAACGGAAAAACATGGCTATTATACATTGACGACGACGGCAATCTGGTCACATCGGAGGTTGTGGAATAATGACACTGACAAGTGAAAAAACATTCGCAACAACAGACATAGTCGAGGAAAAGACCAGGCGTGACAAGAAATACTTCAGCATCAAGAACGGAAAGAACAAAAGAATAAAGTTCGCCAAACCGTTCACGGAAGTCCCGCAGATATACGCCCAGGCAGTAAACGCTACTGGCCAGACAGAAGTGGCACAGATACTTTCCGTCTCGACAACTGGTGCAAGGATAAAGTTCAGCTCAAAATCAACATGGATTGGATGGTGGGAGGCAACACCACAGGAGGATGTGGTATAGATGGTAACGCTAAAGATTGAGATAGAGACAGTGATATACGATGAAGGAGAGGCAGACGAGGAGACAATCAAAGAGATTCAATGCAGCCTGATAAACGCCACGACAAAACCAGTGATTTACGAATACTCTCTTGATGCTGATGACTATCCCACGAATGAAAGTGTCCAGACGTTCGTGACTGACGACCTAACGTTGCGGGGAATAACTTGGGACACAGTGGAAGTAGTGGTGATCTAATGATGAAGGGCGGGAATCCAACAGTCTTAGGACTAATAAACCAACATCTGGAAAGCATCTCAACTGATGTCAAGGAAATACGTACTGAACTTAGAAACGGAGCAGTGACGATGAAAGCCCATGAACTCAGACTAAATAGCATAGAAAACAACCAGAAACGCATTGAAGAAGACCAAAAAAAAATCAAAAAAGACCTATTCGACCACATAGGCGAAAAGAAAAAGCACTACAACCAGGGGTACAAAGAGACAATTCCGCAACGACTGATGCGAAAGAAGACCGAGCTGACAATCATCACAATACTAACCACAGTGCTAGGCTGGGTAGTGAACTATTACTTTGGGAGCTGAGATGACATCAACACTGACGACACCGGAAAGAGTCCGCAACAGGATGGGATACTCAGATGCAACGCTGACAAACCAGATAATCCAAGAATACATAGATGATGCCACAGCTTACATTCAGAGAGTTGCGAGGAAGACGTTCACGCCTGCGGACCCACTGTATGAGCTTGCGAGGAGCGTGTGCACGGACCTGGCGACAGCATATGCGATAGTACGGCCAGCCGGTGGAGTGATTGATGGCTTGGACTACACGATAGACGAGCTGAAGGTAAAGAAGTCAGAACAGACCAAGAGCCGACAGAGAACAGTAGAAAAATTCATCCGGTTTGCAGAGAAGGGCCTAGAACAACTACAGGACGACGACACTGATTACCCTCAAAGTAACACAGGACCTTACGGATAATGTCCACGAACGACGCGATATCAGTAGCCATCGAGGACGAGGATGGGAACTTGCACGAGCTCCTGAACAACATGATAGATTTTGAGAGGATCAGGCTCGAAGAAGAGAAAGTACTGCCGATAGTCCTGCACAACAAGAGCGGGTATGTAGTACAGGACATAACGGTGCAAGCGACAGCGCACCCGACAGCACAGATAGGAAGAGCCGCGGACACTTACCTTGCGACGACATTGGGGGAGACAGAATCAGGACCATGGTATAATTTAATAAGTATAAATTCCATGTCTGTAAATGAAAAGATCACATTATACGTGAACTGGACAATCCCTGCAGACTCACTGCTGGGGACCGGCCAGTTCGCAATCGAGGTCAGAGGAGATGTAATACTATGAGAACAGGAACAGGAGACAGAATAAGACTGAAAGGCACGGTGGAAATAGTGCTGAAGGGCCCGGACGGGAGAATAAAGCAGCACGATGTTCACCACAACCTGATAGTAGACGCAGGGTTCGACATCGTGAACACGCTTCTGAGGACCGGGACCGGGGACTACACTAGCGTCCTGGGACTGGTCTGGAACGACCCGGACGCCGCCACGATAACTCTAACGAGCGGCAACCTGGACTTCCAGAACTACACGAACCAGAGCTTCAAGTCCGGCGGTGACGTGACAATCACAAGGATAGACGAGAAGAGCTGGAAGCTGGAAGCCACCTGGGGTTCAGGAGAGCCAACGCCTGGCGGGAGCGGCTGGCCAATACCGATACGGGGCATCGGCGTGTATTACCAGGCACTGGCGAACAAGATATTCTCAGGGATAGTAAGGGCACCACTGAACAAGGAGAGCATAGACGACCTGGTGATCACTTACACGTTCACGATGGCTTAGGGATGGTGAGGAAAAGATGTCAAGGGACTACGCGGACGGAGATGTGATATTCGACACACAGTGGAGAGCACTGAAAGAGGCAATAAACGGCAACGGATTCCTGGACACAACCATAACATCAGTAACACCAAACGCAGGAACGTTCATGCTAAACATCTCAACAACAGGACCGAACAATTGTTATAGGAACAAGGCCCTGGTAACAATAGTTGCAGGGACCGTGACATTCACCGCTGCGGTGACAGACAGCAAGTGGGGAGCTATCTGGATACCGGCCAGCGGCGTCCCATACATGAAAATGGGAGCCGAGGCCCCGAGACCAATCATGCCAGAGCCGAACAGCTGGGACGACGTATTGCTCGCCTGCGTCCTGATAACACCGGGGATGACCGAGATTAAAGCAACGGACATAATAATGATGCGATTCGTCACACCAGTCCGGGAACACATGCAGGACACGACAAACCCGCACAGCGTGAGTCACGCACAGACCACAGGCCAAACAGCGAACGACCACCACAACAAGAGCCACAGCCATGATGGAGCAGACGGTTCAGGAACCGTGGCGCACAATGACACCACGGGAAAGCAGGGCGGCTCAGGGACAGAGATGTATCATCTGCCACTGGAAGATTACAACAGGAACACAGTCAGCGGGACAATACTGAAGACCGAGAGAATAAAATTCGCAAAGGACCAAGTCCGGGAAACGGTCACGAGCACATCCTGGTCATTGATCGGAGCGTCCATGGTGATAGCCGCGGACCTTGACACGATTTACCCGAACATTCCAGGCTGCACAAAGAAATACAGGTTCGGCGCGATCATGGGTGGTTCTGGAGGAAGTTCAGTGCAGTGCCGGGTAAAGGTGGGCGGCGTGGTCAAAGACACGCTCGGACCTGCCGGAGCTACTGCGACAACGATCCACGGAACACCGTTCACATTGACGACTGGAAGTTACATATCATTCTTCGCAGAAGCACTAGTGAACACTGGCTCGAACTACGTTTACGACTGGTGGATAGACATCATTTGGGAAGTGAATTAAGGAGGTCTAACTGATGTCAGGGGGTTCCGGGACAATAACGAACTGCATTTCATGCAACGTAATACAAAATTCACCCGGAACAAATTACAGCGGAGCGAACCAATACCCAATATTCCCTGCAGGAGCAACAGAACGAAGAGTAATCGAAGTATGGGATTTAAGTAGTTTAGGAATACCAAGCACAGCAATAATCACAAGCGCAACCCTAAAATTCAGCTGGCTCTCAACAGCACCGATTCCAACAATCCAAGCATGGGACTGCATAGTAGGTGGAGTAATAGGAACACAAGCTACATGGAATGACAAAGCAACAGGAATTCCATGGACAACACCAGGTGGAGACCTGAACTCATTAATCACAACAATAAGCCCACCAACAACCAGCAGCCAATCTACAAACATTGACGTAAAAGACGCAATCCAGAGAGCGATAAACCTGGGAATTGACCCTGTATTCATATTCAAAGCTGGGAACGCACCTGGGGGCACGAACTACCCATACACAGAGAACGACGGGACATGGTATCCAACATTAACAATATCTTGGATAGACCCACCAGCAAGGGCAGACATTGGATACTTCACACTTGCTGGAGCAACACTTGGAAACCAACCACTTAGAGGAGACACGAGAGAAGAGATAACAATATCTGACAGCTCACAGGTAGTAGCAAGTCTCTACTTATCAGAGGACATATTCATAGTAGAGAACATCAACGGCACCACGTATGCCTACTTCAACGACACGATAACGTTGAGCGAAGCGCAGTCATACCTGAGCGACTATTTAGCTGGAGTAACGGGGACAATCACGGTACCGATTGACATCACGGAGACCGACTACTGCGCCATGATACAAGAGAGCGGCCAGCAGTTCTTACTGAACGGCGTCACGGAACGAGCGCACATCTTCACGAAACAGACGAACCAGAAGTTCAACATAGACAAGAAGATACTACCGGGGGACGCGGTGATGTTCACATGCCCGGACCTAACGGTCGCGGTAGGCGACGAGGTAATTTGGGACAACAAGCTATTCAAGGTAGCCGAGAGCATCAACCACTATTTCGCGAACACAGTGATCTACGTGAAACACGCGCTGCAGCGGGTAAGATACTCGCAGCCAGTCCCGCAGGTGCTGGGACTCGCTGCTAGTGAGAATCTAAAAGGGAAGACCACGCTGACATGGCTGGGCGTGGACTTCCCCACGTTCGACCACTACGAAATTTGGGAAAGTGTTACGGGCGGTGCGACACCGGACCCGATAACATCAGTATCTGCCACGGGGCCAGGGATAGTCCTGGTAAGAACCGGGAGCGCCTACGCTCCGGGGAAATACTTAGCTGGTGGTATGATAAGCATCCAAGGGAGCGACGGGAACGACGGCGACTATTACATCACGGCATACCAGGACAACGGCGGGCTGGACGAGATAGTGCTAACATTGACAAAAGCCTGGAACATAACCGGAGCTTTAGGGAACATCGTGAACATGACACACTTCTACGAGCGGGACACGACCAAGTCTGCGACAAAGACAATAAAGAACTTAATACCAAGACTGACATACTATTACGTGGTGAGAGCGCTCGACCCATACGGGAACGGAGGCTGGTGGAGCAACGAAGCGAACACTGCGATAAACACGGACAAACCGAGCACACCGGAGGGCCTGAGATGATGAAGGCAAGGCAGGACCTGATACGGATGAAGGACCAGGAGCCCTGGAAATGCAAGAGCTGCAGCTACAAGGACACAATATTCTGCAAGGTCACGAACGGCACTGCAAAGAACGTGAGCGAGTGTGACGGGCCGTATGGGGAGGGCGACTGATGACGCTGACCGAACCGACGCACGACATCTCGCTGGTATGGGACGAGATAAACGATGACGATTTCGACAGGTATGAGATATGGAGAACTGCATACTTGCCGATAACCGGAGTGAACCAGGGCCTGAAACAGTTCATAATAGGCACGTTCAAGGACAGCTGGTATAACATCGGGGACACGGTAGCGGTCACAGGGAGCACGGGGAACGACGGGAACTACACGATATCCGCAGTGACAGAATCTGCAGGAGCTACGATCATAACCGTGCAGGAAGCCATACCGAATGCGACAGCGGACGGTTTCATCGGGAACGTGCTGATAAGCCAGCTGGCGGGGATAGTCAGGAAAGGATATTACAAGGACAAAGAGATGCCAATCGGCTACTACTACTACGTAGTTTACGCCGTGGACGACCGTGAGAACTACTCGGACCCGAGCAGCATCATCCAGAAATTCTCACCGATGGACATCACACCACCCGCCACGCCAACGGGCCTGGTGGCACAGCGGTCCACGAAATACAACTCCGTAGAACTATACTGGAACGAGACAGAACAGTATGACATCAAGGGCTACATCATCAGAAGAACTCTGAACCCGTATGCAGGAACGCCAACCTGGGAGACAATCGGCATCACAAAATCTAACAGCTTCACAGACTCTGACATACCAAAAGGGATCGACACGGTTTACAAGAGGACCGACGTCGCTTACTACATCGAATCATATGACACGAGCGGGAACGTGAGCAGCCCGACATTACCAACAGGCATCTTCGAGCTTCCGATAATCACGGGTGTCCGGGTAAACCTAGACTATCTAAGCCTGAACGTATATTGGGACAAGATAGTGCCAGAGGTAAGCAGCGAGGCCGTTGCGTGCCTACTGAGAGTGAAGGGCAGCAGCAACTGGGTGTTCATGGGCGTGAGCGAATGGCCGAAGAACTTCTTCAGGATCGGCACGGAGCTTCTGCCGGACACGGACTACGAGCTTGCGCTAGCGATAGTCAAGAGCGGCGTGCACGAGATAATAGAGCACAACAACCCCGGAGCTATAGGAGAGTTCAAGATATTAGGAGACTACACGACGGAGTTCCCCGGGGGCGACTACTTAGCGATATACGAGTCCTCGAACTTGGACGGCCAATACTTGATCAACAGCAGCAGCTACTCCGCGCCTTACACAACTATACAAACAAACGGCACGGTACCTGCGAAATACACCGTGAACGGAGTGAACCAGGCTAGGAACTACATCACAATATCAGGGGACCACGTTCTGGAGTTCCAGGACAAGAAGGTCACGATCTCGATATTCGGAAGCACGGGGAACGACGGAAGATACCGAGTACTGAACGTAGATCTATATTTAGGCCAAACGAGACTGTTCCTGATGGAACCACTGCCGAACACTACGCCAGACGGCAACGTGACCAGCGGCACGCTGATAAACCTGACAGACCTTCTAGAGACTATCCAGACACCAACACAGGTAGTCCCGATACCGGACTACGACACTGACACTACGGACCCGATTGGCCCAGCACTTCTAAAGACGGACCAAGACCCTGAGAATAACAGGATATTCCTGAACTGGAGCAGGATAGCGGTCGAGGACGACTTCCTGGAGTTCCATGTAGAAGTGAACGTACTGGGGGGCGACTTCCCGATAACGGTCGCGGACATGGCGAACGACTACTTCCAGGTAGCAGGGGACCAGCGGCCCTACTTCATGATCGGGCAGCGGGTTTACGTGTATAGGAGCACAGGGAACGACGGCTGGTATGACGTGACCAACGTGACATACACCGGAGCAAACACAAGGATTTGGATAGACGGCAACATACCAGACCCTACCGCGGACGGCAAACTGGAGACGGACTATGCGTGGATATTGCTGGACAAGACAAAGAGAACAGAGTTCGAAGCATACTTCCAGTATTCTTCAGGGACGACATACTGGCTAAGAGTGAGAGCTGTGGACCGGAGCGGCAACAAGAGCTTGCCGGACAGCTGCATCACGAGCACAGCCTGGTCCAACCCATTCTCGAACCCGAGCAGCTTGCTCTTACCACAATGGTTAGACTACACTGAGAGTTATTATACTACTTACAAGAACACGAACATGCGGCGGTATAACTTAACGATAAACGCAGGAGGCCAGGACACGCCCTGGTTCAAGAGGTTCGTGCTGTATTTCATCCTGCGGACACAGACAACGGTTCCATGGAGCTTCTTCAACCTGACAGAGGACGAGATCCTGAGCAAGACCAAGGGGAACACGTTCAGCTGGGACACGGACCAGTTCTACCTGCCAATCACAGGCGTGAACACGGGCGCAGGGACATTCACGGTAGCCGGGGACGTAACCGGGATATTCACGAACGGCGTGACGTTCACTGTATATAATGACGGCAACAGCCCGAGCAACAACGGGAACTACACGGTGGTATCATCGAGCTACGCCGGGGGCAGCACGACGATCACAGTGTACGAAACAATACCAAGCGGCACTGTTGCAGGCGGGATCGGCTGGAGCATCTATGTGTGGCCTGCAGTGGAGGACGTGAACGGGATAATCTGGCCTGGACCAACGAGCAGCATCCGCGAGATCAACCCGACAATCTGAGGAGTGTGCAAGAGCATGACGATATTCCTGGACTATTACAGGGGCAAGGAAGAATACATCAGCTACATTGCGACAAAGACCGAAGACAGGTTCCGGTTCTTCCGGTTCAAGAACCTGCCAGGAGTAATCGAGGAGCTGGGGGGAACTGAAAGAATAGTAGTTTACGAGAGACCTTACAGACAGCTGAAACAGGTAATGACGGGCTACGAGCATCTACTGGAGGACTACAGGGTAAAGAAACGATGGACAGACATGTTCGTGCTGCTACGGCAGGAAACAGGAAGAGCACTTGCGCTGAGCCGAGTCGCAGAGTCCACAGTAGGCAAGAGCATGGACACGAGAATATCAAGGTTAGAACCAGCAGAGGACGACTTGTTCAGAATAGACTTAGAGGAAAAGATGATCACAAGACTGAACGCGCTGGAAGCGATTTACGACTACGTGATAAAGCACTCACAACTGAGCTACACAGTCCGGGACAGCACAATATGGGCTGAGATAATAATCAACGAGACCGTGGACCTGGAGGATTAAGAGCAGCATGACAGAGAACTACAGGATAATGAACACAGCCGTATGGGACGTCGAGACTAAACGAATTACCGAAAGCCCGTATGATGCAGAGTTAAGCAGCATCTCGATCATATTCAGCGACACTGGAAAGTTCCACTTCTTCACTGGGGACGATAACGAGCTGCGAGAGGGCGTAGAGCTGCTGCTGAAGGCAAAGCGGCAGTGCACGTTCAACGGGAAGCGGTTCGACGTTCCGGTGATATTGAAATACATGACACGGGGCGAGGGCAAGAAACTGAGGGCCATGCCTCACTTAGACTTCTACCATGAATTCGTGCGACAGAACCCTGGGCGAAGGATAAGCCTGAAGAACATGACTTACTCCACGCTGGGGAACTGGAACATGAAGTTCGACCTGTACGACCAGAGTGCGGTAAGCTTGTATTATGTGCGGCCAGAGAAGCTGGAGGCTTACAACAACTGGGACACGAGAGTGACATACTGGCTATTACTGGCACTTTACAAATTGGGGTATGTGAAATACACATTACCGACGCTACAAAAATTATACATTCCAAACTGGGGGCCGCAGAACTGACAGGGCCCGGGGGTGTCCAGATGCTTATAGAACATGCAGAGATTCCGTTGTGCTGACGCACAACGAAAAAGAGAATAGAGAGACAGCCGAAGCGGTGAATGGAACGCTTCTCTCTATTCTTTACTACCAGCCCTGCCCCACACCTTCCGCTGCTGCGAGGAGTCACTACGTTCCTCCTCTTGTCTCGGACAGCAAGTGTCCTCGACTGCGCTGAGCCGTCCCCCTTCTGCTCGCAGCGGGAGTTCAGAAACGGAGAAAGAGAAAGAAGACAGGAGAAAAAACCGCATTCAAGAAGTCATGGTATTGACCACATGTAAACTGGTGGTCAAACACATGACATCTGAAATACGCAAAATAAAAAGAATCGGTCCTCGCGGCTAGATAACACGGCCTGGGCCTCTGGAGTGCACCGACCGAAAGGTATTCAAGGTGGCACCGGTATCCAGGCCGTGTTTCACACATACAAGAGGCGAAAGGAACGGTTGTCAAATAGGGATATGCTTTCATTCGGAGGCATATAACACGACAAGAATTCTGCGGGGTCGTGGCGATGCAGCAGAAAAGGGTAGCTCCCCCGTTCCCGCCACTTCTATTTTAAAGAAATATAAAAGAAGACAGAATTTGAAGAGGTAGCGCACCAGATTTGCCACCCTCGTAGAGCGACAGGATTCCATAGTTTTATATATATAAAACCACGAAATAAGAAACACTTAAATAAGATAGGCGCCGCTCGTTCACACGATAAAATACACACTTTTTTAAACAAGTGTCCGAGCAATGAATTTTACATAATTCGAAGTATTTATATATAGAGAATAAGATTACAGGTAATGGTAATAACCATGAGCAAGCAATTAAAAGCAGTTATGGAAATGCTAGCGGCCCGGCACATGCACCCTGCAATGCGGCAGGAGGCCGACATTGCGGCTGCGAGGAAAGAGGGGATAGACTTGCATCCCCTGGTTCTTGCGCCGACGAGGAACAACCCTTCTTTGACTTATATCCATCCTGAACGGATGCTTCAGGAACTGGAGAAACGCGGTGAGTTCCTGAACTTGACAACACTGGAGTTCGAGAAGAAAGCAGTGCCAGAACCTAAAAAGAACCCAACACAACCGAGCACTGCAGAACCATACGGGACCTACACAGAATCCGAGCTGAAAAAGATGGACTGGGAGCACATCAGGAAGGTGGCGAAGGCCGACCCTGAGATACCTGGCAACAAGAAAAAGGTAGAGCTGATAAAACTGCTGACTGGCCGTCCGAAATTCCCGCTGTAGAACTGGCGGGAAACGGACTGGAAAAAGAGCCGTTCAAAACTACGTGATTAGATATCATGCTGTAAGTAAGAAATCTGAAGGAACGGCAATGCAGTAAAGATGCAATGGCTGGTTTGTATGAGGTAGTAGATGTGAGGAGTTGTTTCTGAATTTTTTATCGTGGTAGAACCGGTGATAAAAAATGCCAGAAAACAACAATACAAACCAAACGCCAAGCATCGTGAGAACGTTCCCGGAGATAAGGGAGATTGTGAACTCGTTTTACGAGACACTGCCCGGCCCGGTGATAGGTTCCTTCAAGCACGAGCCGAAGACTGAGGAGCAGTGCGAAGCCTTCAGGAAAAAGATTGACGAGGCGCAGGCCATCATGGAAGAGATTGAGAGCCTGCGGCTTGCAGGCCAGAGCACGTTCGAGGTGGGCGAGCTGGAGGCCATGAAGAAGGCGAAACTGCAGCAGATAGCCGCGACATTCGGCATCAGCCCGAAACAGAGCAAGGCTGCGCTTGTGGCCGAGCTGACGGGGAAGC
>Ga0164310_10001871_pt1 | contig 12020 bp, 4 predicted proteins | sample GuaBasSedimGuay1_FD_121795 | JGI IMG/M metagenome (GOLD analysis project Ga0164310, IMG submission 121795) | Subseafloor sediment microbial communities from Guaymas Basin, Gulf of California, Mexico - Guay1, Core 4569-9, 0-3 cm | ecosystem: Environmental > Aquatic > Marine > Hydrothermal vents >... | reverse complement strand
GTTTAACGGGAAAGGCCACCAGGTTCATGGCGGTTTTGGGAACTCCCCCCATGGCGTAGATATCGCTCATGGCATTGGCCGCCGCGATCTGCCCGAACCAGTACGGATCGTCCACAATGGGGGTAAAAAAATCCACGGTCTGGATCATGGCAAGATCATCTGTCACTTTATAGACGCCGGCATCATCTGCCCGGTCCAGGCCCACAATGAGATTCTCGTCCGTAGGGAATTTCATTCCGCAAAGCGCCCTGTCCAGGTCCCCTGGAGGCAGTTTGGAGGCTCAGCCCGATCCTTTTACCGTCTGCGTCAACCGAAGGTCTTTTCTATTGTCCATATTCGTCCTCGTGATGCTTGAAGTGCCTGCGGTACGGAAATGGAGTAAAAATAAATCAACTATGCCGATTTTGCAAACTGGAAATTCCGATTGATTATCTATTGTGAGAAGGGAATTCCGATGGGGTGGCACCCTCCGAGGGTGCTCGCTTCAGGTGGCTCGTCGCTAAAGAGGGAGGACTATTTGACTTGACCTAAATGCTAAGGCGATGGCGTTGATTTTCTGACTCTGAGTTGAACATCGTTCCCCAAAAAGGTCTCTTCGATCACTTCGCCTCCATTGTGGGAAACCACTACCCTGATCTTTTCCAGCTTATCCTTTTCAAGGATGAACTCAAATGATTCGCCAGGGGGAAGTATCCTGAGACATAGACCTACGTCCTGATAGGCCTTTCAGCAATCACCCCGGTAGTCGATCAGATCGATTTTCATACCGTTGCCTCATACCTCAGAAGTGGACTTGAGGAAATCAATCATGGCCTTGCAAAGGGGAGAGGTCGCTTTTCTCCTGTCCCTGATAAGATAAAAGGTCCTGGACATTGGTATCCCCCTTACCTTCAGTGCCTTCAGGATCCCCTCTTTTAACTCGGTCTCAAGTGCCCTAAGGGAGAGGATGGATATCCCGAGACCGGCCTTTACGCCCTCTTTGACTGCAGTGGATGTGCCGAAGCTTGCCACTACGTGGAGTGATCCAATTCCTTCAAGGCCAGCACTCCTCAGGTAGTCTTCCATAATTTTCAGAGTCCCAGAACCTACCTCTCTCAAAATGAAAGGTTCTCTTGCAATCTCCCTTAAAGTCACGGCCCTTTTTCCTGCCCATTTATGATGGATGGGCACAGCAAGAACAAGCTCATCTTTCCAGAGGTCAAGGTGGATGAGATTTCTATCTGGGCTTTTGGAGCCCACAATTCCCAGTTCAACATCCCCTGCCAGGACCATTTCTCTGATTTTGCTGCTGTCACCGATGTGAAGCAAGACGGAGATGAAAGGATATCTTTGCCGAAACGCACCGAGTACATTAGGGAGGATATATTCTCCGGGTATAGTGCTCCCGCCGATATTCACTTCGCCCTGTTTGAGCCCGAGAAACGCCTCCATTTCCAGACAAGCAGTCTTTTTTGCGTCAAGGAGCATGATTGCGTGCTTGTAAAGAAGTTCCCCGGCCTTGGTGGGCGTTACCCGCCTCCCGAGCCTGTTTAGAAGTCTGACACCAACCGCCGCTTCCAGATTGGCAATCCGCTCACTCACAGATGCTTGGGCCAAGTGGACCGCACTGGCAGCCTTTGAAAAGCTTTCCAGGTCCACTACTTTGCAGAAGACCTCCAATTGACGGAGATCAAAATCGATGGACGGCATTTGGATACCCCGGGGTCTCGTTGAGATGGTGGTTTCTGTTCCTCTGGGCCCGGATCTTTACTTGCCTTGAGCCTTTAGCCCTACGCCTTACAGATACGCAAACCACATCCTCTCGATTTCGTCAAAATTGGCCTTCACCCTGTCCCGCCCGGAGACCATATCTCCGTGACCGGGGAGCAGGTACTCTACATCGAGGCGTGAGATCTTTCTGATACTTTCCTTGAGCTGGCTGCCGTTGCCGCCGGGCAGGTCTGTTCGGCCCACTCCTTGGTTAAAGACTACATCGCCGGTGAACAAGGCTTTATTATCAGGCCAGTAAAGACAGATCGAGCCGGGAGAATGTCCCGGTGCATGTATAACATTCAATTCCACCCCGTTTAGCCTAAGGTATCCTTCTTGTAGTAGGAAATCCGGTTCGAAACTTGGGATGCCAAGCGCTTGGCCGTAATGGGGGGCTACCTCCCGAACAAAAGCCATTTCAATGGCGCTTATCGCTGCAAGGGTGGACGTATCGCTGAATGCCCGGAGGGCTTCCATGTGATCGGGATGAGCGTGAGTTATGATTACCAAGTCGATGTCCCGGAGAGATAGGGACAACTCGGCTAAGGCATTTTTGACATGACCGAACAGATGATGGTGTCCCGGATCAATGAGTATTTTCTTGTCCCCATCGATCAAATATGTATTGCAGTTGTTGGTGGAGAAGCTGCGCCAGAAAAAGCCATGCAGCTCGTTGAGTATTTTCATTTTTCCCTAATCAGATGGAAAGTTGACGTGAAGGGCTCGTGGTTCATGATTCGATCAGGGCTATAGCAAGCCAGGCCTGCCCCAATGGGCGGGCCCATGCGGAGACAGGCTCTTTTGCCTTCATCTCGAACAATAGCCCTTTTTCCCATAGGCGGAAGGATTTAGCCTCTATATCAAGGGGAGCCATAAGATTGAAGCCGCACCCGAAGGCCTTTACCGTTGCCTCCTTGAGGGACCACAGGAGTGCCGCCGCTCTCTGGGGGTATCCCTCACAAAAGCCTTTGGCAAGCCGGAACTCAGCGCCCCTAAATGCTCGCGTATAAGGATAATATCCCATGAACTCCACTGGAGATGCTACATCAATGCCCACATGGCCCTGGGTAGATATGGAGGCCCATATTTGGTTTTCGTCGTAGGTGAAGGAGACATGAGGGCCTACATTTTTCCTCAGGTGAAGCAAAGGTTGCCCCAGAGGGCCCCTTGAAAAAAAAGGGGGGATATTTGCCGGGATTTCTCCATGGTGAGCCTCCAGTCTGGTCAGTTCACCGAGTAACGTTTTCACCACGCGCTCCTTTGCGCAAGGACCTCGTTTTTCAGACGAAAAAAGGACGGAGAAACTTTTTCCCGGAAAGCGCACTGTATGAACCGGTGGATCAGGTTCAAACTCGAACAGGGGGGTGGCATGTAAAAGGGTACCCTGGAAAGAGGAGGGGAAAGTGGAATAATTTGGATTATGCATGACGGCCATTGCCTTTTACCGAGCGAATCTCATCATTTGAAGTCCTGTCACCTGCATGATAACAGCCCCTGATTCATCCACGCCGCGGGCATCCCATGCGTAACTCCTGCTGTCTTCTGAACGCAGCCTTGCTTCGAGTATGATGTGCTCGCCGTCTCCGCAACGCCGCGCAAATCGCATCTCATCAATGCCCCCGGGAATCAGGTGCCATGAGCCTTGGCCCTCGCGCATCAAAGTGTAAAAAGCCACAATATGCATCAGACCCTCAAGAAGGTAAGGCGAATAGCGGTAAGAGCAGCCGCTCAGATCGGCAAAATCATCGCTTTCCCGGTAAAGCATGCTTCCTTTGACTACACCCGGTCCCGTGCCATCCAAGGAATGGAGGACCCGATAGCGACCTTTGAGGGCAGTGCCCTCCTCATAGGCCTTTAAGATTTGCTCGGTTGAAATTGGGGGAGTATCGAGCTCTTCCGAGCTCACCGGAAAATCATCCCATTGGGTCAGGGCATGCTTACCCACTCCAAGGATTACCTCTCCTTCATAGTTGGTAGTCCAACGATCCGAGCGTCTTCCTGATGGCGATACTCCAGCGCTTGAAAAGGTAACCCTGCAGACTGCCTCGCCGTCAATCAATCCTTGTCGGGTGCCAATAATTTTTGCCGCCCTTTCAATCCCTGGGGGACAGTCCAACACATCCTTGTATTTCACCTGACGGATACCCCTTATATCCAGATAAGGATGCAGCAGGTGGGCGGCTTCCATTAGAGTCTCCACTGCCATGATTCCGGAAAACAAGGGTTGCTTGAGGAGTTTGAAAGGTCTGTGATCTTTTAGCCATAGATCACGGTCATGTGAAATATTGCGTTGAGCTTCGATCCGGCCAGCTGCCAGGTCCATGTGGTTCACTCTATCGATCATGGGGAGATCAGCCATATGGAAAATCACACCTCCTGACTCTAAGGAGGTGCCATCAGAGGAGGGTGGTTCAAGATCAATATGTGTGGTTGGAACATCGGGCAGTGTCCTTGTCAGCATGACCCATTTCTGGTCATGTGGTCCTAAGACCAGCTCTCGGCAGAAAAATTCGGCCAGTTCAGTTACATGCACGTAGGCGGATTCCATTCCCTTGAGTTTCAAGAGTTCTCTCAATTCGGGATCATCGGCCATCCCGGTGCCTTCAATGGGCGGGAGGATCAGCGCCTTCCCCACGAACCCATCGTCCGCCCGGATCGTTAGGCCCTTTATCAGGCCGGAAAGGGCCCTATTGGCCGCACAATAGTTAACCTGCCCGGGATTTCCCTGAATTGCGCTTACTGAAGAGAGCCCGATCATGAATCGGAGGCCCTTCCCCCGTGCTCTGCTAAAGAGATTCCATCCCCCCAGGAGCTTTACGTTGACCACGTCGGCAAATTCGGCCGGGGTCATCTCGTGCATAAGCGCGTCTTTGAGGATCCCTGCGCCGTGGATGATCCCGTTTATCCTGCCGTGATGCTGGATTACTTTATCCAGGACACTGTTGACCGTATCGGGATCAGAGACATCACAGGTATGATAGGAGACTTCCAGTCCCAGCTCACCAAGGTCTTTAAGGGTCTTGGCAACCTCCAGGCTCGACAGAAGGCGTCGGGTTTCAGATTCCAGGGCCTGTTCATCAAGATCGGGGCTTCTCTTACCCACCAAACGCCTGAGTGCATCCTCAACAGTGTCCTCAGCGGACATGATTTCATCGTAGTTGATAGAGGAATCCAGGAGGCTCGTTCCGAGCAGAACCAGCTTGGGTCTGAATGGAGCCAAGGCCTTTGCAATATAGCTGGTAATGCCTTTTGCACCGCCAGAGATCACCACAAGATCACCGGGCTGCAATAGGGCCGGGGCTTTTTCTTTCATGGGCGCCGGTTCAACACAGGCCTTGAGTGTGAACAGATCATCGCCATGGAAGATTAGTTGAATGTTTTTTGTGGCCCGGTCCAGGGCTCTGGCCAGAGCCGTACGGACTGAAGTTTCCTCATCCAGGGTAACGCTTCTGAAAAGTACGGAGCCGTACTCATGGGCGGCTGTCAGAAACATTCCCAGTATGCCCTCTGCCGCAACGACCGCAGAGCCTGCGTCGGGGAGCTCCTTTTGTACAAGGAGGCAGAACGTCTTTTGCGAAGAGCCCATAAGGGATTTCATCACCATAAAGAGCCTCGTGAGAACACCCGGGACTGATTCCATGGACCCCAATGCGTTATCCGAATGGCGATCCAGTACGAATACAAGACCCGAGAGGTTCTTTTCCTCCGTGATTCGACCCAGGGCTCTCTCAGCGCCTTTAATGTTTCTCAGATCGTAGGGCCCTCTTGCGCTTGGGTCAGGCAATGCCTCAATGCTCAACACCCCTGCCTTCAGCTCTTCTTCCAGGTATGATTCAACGCGGGATGCCAGCTCAGACCCGGGGCTCAGGTTGAAGAGGGCCACTTTTTGACCGGGCTCGAGGGTCAGAGGATCGAGAGTCTCTTGGCCCACTGTGAGCGGCTCTTCCCGGAAAATAAGGCGTTTTACAGGCGGTGGGCCCTCTTCGGCCTCCTTGCCGGAAAGAGTCTCCCCGTCGGATACGGTGGCCCTGATGGGCACTACTTTAGCGGCACTTGTTCCTTTTAGGCCAGCCACTTCGGCAATCCGATCTGCTACTTCCCGGACCGTGCGGAGCCCGATGTAGTCTTCGATGTTCATGGTTATACCGAAGCGACGTTCCGCCGCATCCATGATGACAGGCAGTCGGCTTGAACGGATGGCAAGATCTTGGCGGATGTCCATGTCGGGCTCGATCTCATCTCGCTCGTATCCGGTGGTCTCCATGATGATCTGGATGAGTTCTTCAAGATAGTCAAAGGAAGCGGGAGCAGCCGTTTCCTTCTCGGGTGGATGCGGCGTCATGGCTCCGGCTACAGCTTTTTGGGACGCACTCGATGAAAGCAATTCCTCAAGGCGTTTTTCGGTAAAAGATGGATCAACTTCCCGGCGCACTGCCTCGACGATCTGGGGTTTGAGGAACCTGCCAAAAGACTCCAGCACAAAGCAATTGATCTCTCTCTGGACCACATCTGCTACAGCAAGATTGGCTGTCCGCTTTTCTGTTTGTTTGGGCTCGGGCAGCGTTCCCTCCGTGCTCCCACGACTGGGCGCACCGACTTTCGGTGCAACTTCATTTACTTCCAGATGACCGTCCGCGTAAAGCCTTGCTGCTGCTGATCGATAGGCGCGGGCTTCAGATTCGGGGATGCAGGTGTTTATGCAGCGGGCCTGCTCGAAGGTATCCGCTATTAGATTACAAAGCGTATCCTTCGGGCCGATTTCCACAAAGGTCCTGACACCGTAATCTTCCCACAGGGCCGTTACATTCTGCATCCAGTGGACAGGGGATTCCAGGTGAGCCATAAGTATCTTTTTGATCTCTTCGGGATCATCCGGGAAAGGTTTGGTTGTGGTGTTTGAGATCACAGGAATGCGTGGCCTGTGAAAGGGGATGTCCGAGATGAATTCCTTCATCTCATCATGGATGACCTTCATGACAGGAGAGTGAAACGCCATGCTAACCCTGAGCTGCGTGGCCCGGTATCCCTCCCTCTTGAGTTCTTCCATGAGATCCATGATTGAATCTGTGCCTCCGCCCAGGACGACCTGGCGAGGAGAGTTGAAATTGGTAAAATAGATATTTTCCCGATCAGCGACTTTGGCCTCCAGGACTTCCATGGGACCGTCTACGGCAACCATGGTTCCGGGGTCTTCATTCAGACGGGCGGCCTTGTCCATACATTCGGCTCGCTTGTTGACGATCCGGAATCCATCCTCATATGAGAATACACCCGCAATGCTCAGGGCCACCAATTCGCCCAAGCTATGTCCGGCCATGGCCCGGGGTTTTACCCCCAGGGATATAAGGTGCTGGACCATAGCGTATTCCAGTGCAAAGAGGGCTGGTTGCTGGAGGCGGGTGTTGCGAAGATCTTCTTCTCTGGCGCTGAAAAGGATATCCAGGAGGTCAAAATCGGCCTTGGCGGCGATACGATTCATCCATTGCCGGATAGGAGGAAATATGTCGTAGAGAGCCTTTCCCATCCCGGCATACTGCGAGCCCTGCCCTGCGAAAACAAAAGCCAGCGGAGGAGTGGTTTGATCGCAGGGACCGGCAAAGATGCCCTTGCGTGCCATGGTCCGGAGACATTTCCGGGTAGGAGGCAGTCCTTTGCATACTGGGTCAAGGGCGGCGACTTTTTCTCGGGCTTCTGTTTCGTGCTCTGCCAGGACACCTAAACGATAAGGTCTTCCTCCCATATCCATACGGAGAAAGAAGACACCCTCCAGCTTTTGGGATGCCTCCTTGCTTGAAGAGGGCGCCTTTTCACGCGCTTCCACCATAGAGATAGGCGCAAAAAGAGGACTTGAATCTTCCATACACTCTTGAAGCTGGACAACATAGTTGGCGCCGCCGAATCCAAAGGCATTAACCATGAGATGACGGGGCCCCCCATTGGGCCGAGGCCAATCCATAGGCTCGACAGGCACACGGAATCCGCATGACTCAAGACTGATATTGGGATCAGGCATCCGGTAGTTCAAGGTGGGAGGATAGATCCCGCTTTGCATTGCGGCAATCCCGTGAATAAGATTATTAAGCCCCGATGCACCTAAAGTATGTCCAATCTGAGATTTGAAGGAGGTGAGTACCGCAGGGTTATGGCATTTGAAAAGATCCTTTAGGGCCTTGACCTCTTCCATGTCCCCTTGGACAGTGCCGGTAGCGTGGCACTCAACCAGATCCACCCTCTCGGGTCCGTACCCAGCCTCTTGGAAGGAAGCATTGATGGCGATCTTCTGAGTCTCGGCCAGGGATTCCACCATGCCTTGGTGGTTGTTGCTTGCCCCGATGCCTGTAATATAGGCGTGCACCCTTGCGCCACGTTTTTCCGCAGTGGATGCGCGCTCGATGACTATCATCCCGCCGCCCTCGCCGAGGACCATGCCGTCGCGGGAGGCGTCAAAGGGACGGCTGCTCTCATGAGCGGGTCGTTCCTGTCCCGAGAGACCAGCTAAGGCCCTCAGGGCTGAAAATTCAAGATAATGGGCCGGCTGGAGGAGTTCCTCACCCCCTCCCACCACGGCCGCATCAATGATCCCGTTCTTTATCATCTGGATGGCGCTATAGAGGGCCACCAGACTTGTGGCACAGGCTGCGGAAACAGAATAAGAGGGTCCCATGAATCCATACTTGTTGCAGATGAATCCACCGGCCGCACAGTTGAGCCTTCCCAGAAGCGTGGTATCGTCCACACTTATGCGGCCCGACTTGATCTTCTGCTCAGTCGCTTCTTCGAGATCAGGACTCATGGGGATCAGGTCGCGCATGGAGCGAATAATCTCATGGGTGTACACGTCAAAAACCAGATCAGGTACCGTGGCCGCTGTCTCGCCGGAATTCTGGGAGATGAGAACTCCTATTCGTTCCCTGGGTATATCAGAGTCCAAGATCCCAGACTGCCTTATGGCATGCTCGGCAAGCCAAAGGGTCAGTTTGGTCGCAAATGACATGGTGCGGAAATCCTGAGGTGCAATGCCAAGCTCTTTGCGGGAAATGCTGATATTCTGGAAGGCGCCCACCTTGCAATAGGTTTTACCCTGCGCCCGCGGGTCAGGATCATGATAAATAGTGTGGTCCCACCTGGAGGGTGGGATTTCAGAAATTCCTGATTTCATTGCCAGCGAGGCTTCCCATATTTCCTGGGGATTGTTGCCCAAGGCATTTACGAGAGACATTCCGGTTATAGCGATAAGATTGCCATTCTCACTCACATGGGGGCGGCTGATACGGACCGAGGAAGGGCCCCTTTGCTGCTCTATCTCAACGGTAGTCGGCCTGAACTCGCCTTCGGCCACTTCCCGATGGAGCTCTGCCACGCTATAGATCCTGTTTACGGTGCCGGCTATGGCACCGCTCATGAACTGCCCCTCTTTAATGCAAGTCTCTTCGTCAAGGGATGGGCCGTCAGGGTCTTCCACTCCTCTGGCGGCAATGAGCAGGCTGTTGGCGCTCAGGTTTTCAAGCTGAGGCCGAATGGCTGCTTCATCCCGATGGCCGGCTATAAAATCCTTCTCCAATTCATGGATCGCATTCACCTTGGGAGTATTGAGGGAACGAACTCGTAGGCCGATGCTCTCACCAGAGACAGACGTTTGGCCTGGTGCGGCTTCAATCACCAGTCGTTGATATAGGGGGCTAAGGGCGCCCGTGGCCACGATCTCCCTTGTGGCTAAATATGCGGTGCCCATCTGGACTGCTTCCGCCCCTACCATGGCCGCCCTGAAGGCGGTCTCGCGGTTAAAGATTCCTCCTGCAAGGATAATGTGCCGTCCTTCGAATAGGTCCGGTTCGGAGCGCTTCATCTCTAAGGCTATTTGCGCCAGTGTGAGTGTGGAGTGCTCGCCCACGTGACCGCCTGCCTCATTCCCCTCCAGCACGATAAAATCCACACCGGCCTCCAGTGCCATTCGAATCAACCCCTCGCCAGGGGCAAGATAAACCACCTGGATTCCCTCTTGCCGGAGTTCAGAGGCAAAAGAAGGGTCGCCCGCAGCAATGACTGCGAATGGTGGGGATGTTTCCTTTATCCAGGCCAGTTGTTCATTGCGGTGGGGATTTTCGGGCAGGGCCACAAAATTTACCGCGTATGGTCGATCCCCGAGTATCTCTTTTGCAGAACCCAGCTCGCGCTCCAGTTGATCGCGGCTTCTGAGCCCGAGAGCCAGTGTGGGCAGCCCCCCTGCGTCAGCTACTGCGAGGGCGAACTCTGGCTTATCGCTGATCCATGACATGGCCCCCTGAATGACGGGATATCTGGTTCCGAGTTTTTTAGTTATAGGGCCATGGGAGAAGTTTTCATTGATCAGAGGCGCTTCTTTACAAACCCTGAGGATCTCTTTCATAAAGCGGTCAAGAGCCTCCCGGGTGGTCTTGCCGAATCGCTCTGAAAACCCTGCGGCAAAGGCTGCTTCAGGTACGAGGAGGACGAGATCCTGTCGGTCCAGAGGGCTCTCCAAGGCGGAAACAGCCGTTTGTCTAACACGCGCGGCAAATGCCGCTCGTTGTTTCAGGCCGATATCACCGCTACATAGGCTGCCCATAAATTCCCTGAGACTCTTTACGGCCTGTGAATTTCCTTTGCTGAAGACCCGGCAGGGGACTCCCAAGTCCTGTCCCACGATGGTGGTGTGGTCGAAGCGCACCCTCTCAAGTCTTTGGCGTTGCGTTCGGTTCACTGAAACCATATCAGTCAGCCAATGGAGGCTTTCGAACACAATCCCCTGAGCGCCGCTGGTCAAAAATGCCGCGGCAGCCTCAGGGGTACCAATGCCGCCCCATATGAAGAGAAGAGGAGCCTTATCGAGGTTTTTCAAGTATTCCCGAATCGTGGTGAATAGCATGGCGGTAGTCTCTGCCCCAACGAATCCGGACGCTTCATTGCCTTTCAGCCCGAGGGCCTCTAAAGGGGGTTCCAGACCGCTCAAACGGGTCAGGAGTTCGGGGTCAGAGACAATTGGCACACAAGTGATATTCGTCCCGAGCTCATGGATTCGTTCAATAAAACGGTCGGGATCGATAGGATCAATGGAAGGATGATATTCGATCCAAAGCGTGTCTACGGGAGTCTCGCTCAGCAGCTTTTCCACGGAGGCATCCATAAAATGCTCCGCTGAAACCTTGACCTGCCGGCCGCCGGAATCCTTGAGGGATGGCACCGCTTTTAAGGGATGGACATCGCTGATGTCGAATATGGCACAGGTACCGGTCTGATGGGCCATTTCCACAACGGGGCGGATGATCTCCTGGGATCGCCACACAAAGGCAATCACAGGATTTCGAGCAGTTGGCGCCATAATCTAAATACTCCTGAACAATATGCTTAATAAAATTAATTAGATAATCACATAAATTTTCTTTTTGCAAGATATTTTCACAAGCTTTCTGTTTCTTTGGCATCCAGGACTATACCGCCTCGATCCACACGGTAGAGTATTCCTCTCCAGTAAAGCTGTCGAGCAAAAAGAGTCCGCAGGAGGCACCAGCTTATCAAAAAGATATTGAGATAAAAGGCGGCAAGCCAGATCCAAAAGGGCCCAGGGTCTGGATGGAGCCGCCTGAGGATCGCCCCCATGAATGCGAGGGCTGTCAAAAAAAGAGGCGCTGCAAGAACGGAAAGTGAGGCGTTTCCTCCCACGCCGATCGTACAGCACTTGATGAATGCCCATACAAGCAGTGCGGTCAAAAGCTGCCAGTAAAGTTGAAGCGCCATCCAGCTTCCAAAAAGACAGAATTTCAGGTAAAGGATTTGCCGGATGAACCACTCCTGCCAGCCTATTAGGGTTTCTTGGGCCAGGGGTGTTGTGAGGCATGCCTCAGGAGTATTTATTACCCTGATCCCAGCCTTCCTGAGGCAGGCGGCAAGTGATACGTCATCAACCACATTTCGCGACCATATATCACTCACGCGGAGATCATTAAAGAGTTTCCTCGTGATGGCCGTACTCCCCCCCCAGGGCTGTGTCAACCAGCTCACGCCCTGTGTCAAGTAAAGGAGCAGCACCGTGATGGCACGTCCTGTGGTGCAGATATCATGTGTTGCAGGAATGATGTGGTGGTAACCGGTGCTTACGGCGGCCTCCTTGATGGCAATGGGCCGGACGAGGGCTCTCAGCCACTGAGGTGTTGCCTTGCGGGTGCTGTCGCAGAAAACCAGGACTTCCGCGTCCCCTCCCAGCGCCTTCAGCCCGACCAGCAGGTTATGATTCTTCTGCCCGCAGCCCTCAGCCT
>Ga0164310_10001870_pt1 | contig 12027 bp, 12 predicted proteins | sample GuaBasSedimGuay1_FD_121795 | JGI IMG/M metagenome (GOLD analysis project Ga0164310, IMG submission 121795) | Subseafloor sediment microbial communities from Guaymas Basin, Gulf of California, Mexico - Guay1, Core 4569-9, 0-3 cm | ecosystem: Environmental > Aquatic > Marine > Hydrothermal vents... | reverse complement strand
CTTCTTTTATTTCTATATTGTTGCTGATGGAGAAATGTTCTACTTCCATCATCAATTTTTCCTCATTTTTTGTTGCAGTATCAAAAACACCAACTGCTGGAATAACTAGTAACAACACAACAAATAAAACCTGCAGCTTCATAAATGCTAATGCTGAAACTATTAAAAAAGATTATTGTGAAGGAAAAAGCGGTTCAATATACTCCATTTAATGCGTTCTTCTCCCCTTTTTCGTCGAGCTCTTTTATTCTTCTCCTTACATATCTTATGCATGAAATTGCAAATAAAATGGCTATAACAATGCCAATGAATCCTCCAAGCATTTCAAATGAAATCACAAAATTGTAAAATGAATGAGCTGCTATTGCCATAGCAAAGAATGGTAAAATTGCTGTCAGCCCTTTCCCTTGCAATAAGGATTTTCCATAGCCGTATCCGGTAAATGCTGTGGCAGAGGCATGTAATAAGCAGCCTCCTATTGTTCTGATAGCGACGAGAATTGCAAATATCAGAAGTCCTTTAGATATAAAACCCATTGCATAGAATAAGTTCTCCGTTGCAGAAAATCCCAAACCTGCAGCAGCTCCATAAATGAAACCATCCTCGATTTCGTCCAGCTCTCTTTTCACAACCTTTAAAGATAAAGCAAAAGGCTTTGTGAATTCTTCAACAACAGGAGCAATTATAACTGCCAGAATGAAAGAATATGCGGTGTAATCATGAATTGTGGCATATACAGGGATACCAAGGAGTATTTCAAGAATAATGGAAGCAATAATTGCCACAGTGGCACCCCATAAAAAAGCAGTGAATATTGCTCGCCAGGGCTCTCTCTCATATTTTTCCGTATTCCTTATCCAGATGGCATATATCACTGGAGGGAGAAATGATATAACAAATAGCAGCAATAATTTCAGCATAAAATAAAACAATTGGCTATTTTTTATTTTTATGGTTTATTCCATCTGGCTGCTCTTTCAACAGCCTTTCTCCATCCATTATATAATTTTTCTCTTCTCTCCTCATCCATGCTTGGCTCAAAAACCCTGTCAACCTTTCTTTTTTCAATAACTTCATCTTTTGATTGCCAGTAGCCAGCAGCCAGTCCCGCAAGAAATGCGGAGCCAAGGGCAGTCACATCAAGAATTTTTGGCCTTTCCACCCTCACATTCAGCATATCTGCCATAAATTGCAGCAAAAAATTATTTCTGGATGCCCCTCCATGCGCCTTTATGGATGTGATTCTTAAGCCTGTGTCACTTTCCATTGCATGCATTATATCCTTGCATCTGTAGACAATCCCTTCCAGAACAGCCCTTACAATGTGCTCTTTTCTCGTTTTCCTGCTGAGTCCAATAACCATACCACATGCATGAGGATCCCAGTAAGGAGAGGATAGGCCAGTAAAGGCTGGGACAAAATATACTCCTCCTGTATCATTCACAGAATAAGCCATTTTTTCTGTTTCCTCTGGATTTTTTATTATTCCTAGATTATCCTTCAGCCATTGAATAGCTGCTCCCGTCGTATTGGCCATCCCTTCAAGCATATATGTTACTTTCCCATTAATTTTCCAGGCAATGAAAGGCAGAAGTTTATGTAAAGAAGCTGGCGGAACGCTGCCAATATTCATGTCTATAAAACTTCCTGTGCCATGAGTACATTTTGTATCGCCTGCATTGAAACAACCTTCTGCAAATAAAGCTGCCTGTTGATCAGCGACAACACTTCTTATAGGTATCTCCGCCCCGAGAATTTTTTTGTCAATAGTTCCGAAATTTCCAGCAGTTTCTCTTACTTCCGGAAGAATTTCATGAGGAATGTCAAACATATCCAGGAAAATTTTGTTCCATTTTAAAGCAAAGATGTCGAACATTCCTGTTGCACCTGCATTTGAGAAATCTGTTGCATGTATTTTGCCGCCAGTAAGTTTCCAAACAAGCCATGTGTCAATTGTTCCAAACAGAATTTCTCCTTTGGCTGCTTTTCTTCTGGCTCCTTTAACATTATCGAGAATCCATTTTGTATGGGCCAATGACGAGGCAGGACTGAAAGATATGCTGGATGCAGTAATTAGCTTTGCTGCTGTTCTAGTTTTTCTTATCCCTTTAAAAAGCTTTGCTGCATTTTTAACAATATTTCCAATTCCTCTGGCAAGCACAATCTTTCCTTTTCTGTCCATTTTTCTGCAAATTTCTGCAGTTCTTGTATCCTGCCAAGTAATTGCATTGTAAATTGGCTTACCATCTCTTCTCCATAGCAAATTAGTAGAGCGCTGTGTTGTAATTCCTATTGCTTCGATATTCTTCGCCTTTATAGCTCCTTCATTAATTGCTTTTTTCATTACATCCACACATTTTCTCCAGATTTCCTCTGCATCCTGCTCATGCCATCTTGGCTGAGGAAAAATCTGAGAAATTTCTTCATATGATTGCGACACTATATTACAATCATGGTCAAAAATAATGGCGCGTATGCCAGTTGTGCCAGCATCGATGGCCATAATATATTTCATTTTTCTCTTTCCATGTTGCGGGTTGCAACAATATTTACTCCTGTATCCAGTATATTTTTATAAATAATTTCTCCCTGCTTTACCGGAGCTTTTACTCTTATTTTAGCCAATACCTTCACACATTCCTTTATTAAATTTTTTGGCAATTCTTTATCGCTTTTAACAGGCAACATTCTCTGTATGCCATCTTCAACAAAAATAGTCGTCGTTAACATCCTGACAGGATTTTTTATCTCCTGCAAGGCATATTCCTCTCCCCTCTTACATTTATTTCCTGTAATTTTTATTTTTTCCCCAATACTATCAATGCTGATTTTGCATCCGACAGGACATTGAATGCATATTATGCTTTCCATTTCATCCCCTCACATCTACCCTTATTTCTTTTTCAGCTTCTTTAAGCAATTCTGATTTGACCACTATTCTAACCATCTCAGCAGGTCTTACAATCATTTCCTTTTTCTTCGCAATTGTCTTTCCATCTGATGATACAGCTATGCTAACATTTTCCCTCTCTTCTTTTACTCTGAAATAAAATGTTACTTCGTCAATATCCTTACCCCTTAAAATCTGCGGAACTACATATCTCACATTTTCTCCTGCAACCACTTTTATTTCTTTCTTTTTCTTTATTTCTCCTCTCGCAGATCTTGCAGCATATTTTCCGGCGATTTCTGCTGTAATTGTAACATCATCAACCAGATCATGAACATGGACAACATTGCCACATGCAAATATTCCTGGCAGCGTTGTTTCCATTCCTTCATCAACTATCGGCCCCTGTGTTACATCATCTATTTCAATACCAATCTGCTTTGACAGCTCATTTTCCGGTATCAAACCAACTGCAAGAATTAAACAATCACATGGAATAAAGCGCTCCGTTCCTTTTATTGGCTTCAAATTTTCATCAACTTTTGCCACCACCACACCTTCCACTCTTTTCCTGCCTTTAATATCCACGACAGTATGGCTGAGATGAAGAGGAATGTTAAAATCATGAAGGCACTGAACAACATTTCTTATGAGGCCTCCCGGCTTTGGCATAATTTCATACACTCCTTCCACCTCTGCTCCCTCCAATGTTAGACGGCGAGCCATTATCAGGCCCACATCTCCAGAACCAAGGATAACTATTCTTTTTCCAGGCATTACTCCCTCAATATTAATAAGGTGCTGGGCTGTTCCTGCTGTATATATGCCAGCTGGTCTCGTGCCGGGGATCAAAATTTGCTGCCTTGTTCTCTCCCTGCAACCCATTGCAAGAACTATGGCTTTAGCTTCTATTTCCAGAATGCCATCTTCGGCATTCACTGCTATAATTTTTTTATCTCTGCTTATTTGGAGCACCGTTGTATTTGTTTTAACATCTATACCTGCTTCCATAACTCTGTCAATGAAGTGCTGTGCATATTCTGGCCCGGTAAGCATTTTTTTGAAAATGAAATTACCAAAGCCAGGGTGAATACATTGCTGCAATATGCCGCCAAGCTCCTTTCCTCTTTCAATTAGCATAACATTTGCATTTTCACTTGCTTTCAGAGCAGCGGCTAGGCCAGCTGGGCCCCCTCCTATAACAGCCACATCAACTTTCATTGTTCTCCTCCAGCAGACATTTTGCCCTGCCAATAAATAAGTTTGAGCCTTCGCCGTTTTTAACAACTTCTTCCATTGGAATTTCCAATTCCCTTGCCAAAATTTTGGCGATATGTGGCAGGCAAAAGCCCCCTTGGCATCTTCCCATTCCTGCCCTCGTTCGCCTTTTTATTGCATCAATGCTCCTCGCTGGCAGCTTGGAATGAATTGCATCAACTATTTCTCCTTCTGTAACCTCCTCACATCTGCAAACCACTTTTCCATACAGTGGATTTTTTTCTATGAGCTTCTTTCTATCCTCAATGCTTAACTCGCGAAAAACAACTGGCTTTTTGCGATAAGGATTGAAATTTTCTTTCTTTTCCATAACAAGTCCCTCTTTTTTTAAAATCTCTGCAACCATCTTGGCTATCGCCGGAGAAGCTGCTAAGCCAGGAGACTGTATGCCAGCAACATGAACAAATCCCTTAACCTTTCTCGAAGCCTCTATAAAGAAATCCTCTGTGAATGTAGCTGCTCTCAGCCCAGAAAAATACGCAATAACTGATTTTTTTGGGAAAGATGGCATTAATGGCGTATAATACTCAAATATTTTTTCTATTTCTTCAGCTGTAACAGATGTATCCTCTTTATCCTCCACCTCTGCAATTGTCGGGCCCCATTGAACATTGCCATCTATGGTGAGCATTATGCCCCCTCCCTTATAATGCTCCATTCTGGGAAGGCGGAGCAAAGTCATAGAATGCTTCAAATATTTGCTGCTTTCTTTATCAAAAAGAAGTGTTGCCCCTTTCTTCGGATGTATTGTGTATTCTCTGGTATCAGCCATCTCTGCTATTTCATCAGCATATAAGCCTGCAGCATTGATGACATAGTTTGTCTCTATAATTCCTTTTGTTGTCACCACAGCCCTTACTTTTCCATTCTCCACTAGGACATCAACAACCTCTGTATTTAATAAAATTTCAACTCCATTTTCCATTGCATTCTCTGCAAGAGCTATTGTAAAGCGGAAGGGACAAGTCATGGCATATGTTGGAGAGAATACCGCCACAAGTGCCTTCTCTGTTACATGTGGCTCTTCTTTCAGCAATTCCTCTCTGCTTACCTTTTTCATCGGGATGCCAAGCTTTTTCGCCCTCCTTAGAATTATTAAAGGAATTATTCTCCTTGCAATGAAATTTTTCAGAAATTTTGGCATTTTATATGTTATGGAATCTTCAGTAATCACAATCCACATTCCGCATCTCTTGAAAGGCACATTTAACTCTTCGGCTATCTCTGGAAACATTTTGTGGCCTTCTACACACAGCTTTTGCTTCAATGTGCCCATTTTTTCCCCTATGCCTGTATGCACGAGTGCATTATTGGCTTTAGTAGCTCCTCCCACTGCAACATCCTCCGCCTTTTCAATCAGAATGATTTTCAGCTTATATTTGGAAAGTTCTCTTGCAATTGCGCATCCGACGACGCCTCCACCTACAATAACAATATCTACCTTTCCAATTTTTTTCTTCTTCCCTTCTTTCTTTTTCCTTTTTTTCTTTCCTGGATAATCAAGATTGTTTACCACCCCTCTGACGCCCTTAATTTTTCCAGCCAGAGTGCCTATTTTTATATAAGTTTCCCACGAGTCTGCCATACCTTCCAGATACACTACTCTATCTTTTACCTCCACCCTAACATTTCTGGCTTTGTTTTTCCTTGCAATTTTTTCCACTTTTTTTCTTATCTTATCATCCCTCATTCTATCATGCCCATCAAGATAACTTCAGATAAATCGTATACTTCCTTGCAATTTTCAAAAGCTGTTTTGCAGCTAGGGCAAGCTGTTACAATGCATTCTGCTATCTCAGCAAGTTCTTTTATCCTATTCTCTGCTATCTTCTCTGCAATTTCGGGCGAGATTCTGCTAAGTTGTCCTCCTCCCCCACAACATTTTGTATCTTTTTTATTGAAATATGCTTCCTTCAGAACTATGCCGGTATCTCTTAAAACCTCTCTCGGCTCTGTTTCTATGCCCAGCTTTCTTGCAAGGGTGCACGGATCATGATAAACGCACTCTTTTTCTACACTCCCCACTTCTATTTTTTTATTTTGAATAATGTCAAATAGATATTCTGAAGAGTGCATTATTTTTGCTTTAATTTTAAAACCAAACTGAGGATAAATCTGTTTGAATACATAGGTGCACGTTGGGCAGCTGCATATCATGAGTTTGCACTCGCTCTCTTTTATTTTCTCAACATTATGCCTCGCAAATTCTTTAAATTCATTGATAAAGCCAAGGTTATGCAATGGAGCGCCGCAACACCACTCTTCCTCCATTACAGCATATTCTTCTCTTGCCCTATCAAAAATTTTTATCATCGCTTCTCCAATCTCCTTTCTTTTTGATTGTACAGTGCACCCCATGAAGTAAAGAATTTCTCCTTTTCTGCCGCCTCTAACTTCAAAACTTTTTTCATCCATTATGTGATTTTTCTCCAGCTTTTCTTTAATTTCCAGAATTTTCTCTGGAGTCTTATTTTCCTCAACAATATCTGCTCTCACTCCTTTCAGTATATCTCCGACAGAAAAATCAAAAGGGCACCATTGCCTGCAGGCATCGCAGCTACAGCATTTATACATTAATTCAAAGGAATCTTTGCTGCCTATCAATCCCTTTTCTATAAAATAGGCGATTCGCATTTTTGCAGACGGTGACAAAGCTTCATTTTTTCCTGCTTCCAGAACAGGACAATCAAATTTACACATATTGGGACAGAGAGAACATTTTATGATGGCATCCATATCTGCATTTGTTTTTTTCTCCGGCAGGTATTCTTTTTCTCCTGCCAGAAACTTCTTCATTGCCCTTAATTTAACTGGCAGAGGAGTTTTTGAAAGGGCATCCATCACCCAGGCATATTTCTTAGTTTTCTCCATTTTCTCCCACCAGCTTTCCGGGATTCATAATATTGTTGCTGTCAATGGCAGCTTTTATTTTCCTCAGCATTTTAATCCTTTCCCCCATTTCCTTTTTCAGCCACTCAGCCCTTATCAGCCCGATTCCATGATGATGACTTATGCTTCCACCACTATTCAAACAAGCATTCATCATTTCATCCCATACTTTTTTATAAAATTCATATGGCTCAACATTTTTTGGAGGTATACCACCAAATGTAAAATAAAAGCATACCCCTTGCGGGTAAAAGTGAGAAGCATGGGCAGAAGCAACAACAATGCCTTCAACTTTTCGCATGGCATCTATAACATTCCTGTATAAATTCAAAGCATCCTTCCATTTTACCGCCATCTCCACAGTATCAAAAATGAAGCCTTTTGGCAGGAACTCCGAAGCTTCTTTAACATTGAACCTGGTATTCAACCAGTGAATTACAGGCTCTTCTCCGCATTCTATGCCTCCTTCTTTTTTGCAAGTCTCTGTTGTTACTTTCTTTTCAAGCTCAACCAGCTCTTTATCTCCTTCCATCAATAAAATCAGCATACATTTTTTCTTTGCCTCTTTTACTTCATAGAAATGACGGAGTGTTTCATTTTCGTCGTAAATGCGCACTACTGCAGGATAAACATTTTTTCTCAGTATAAGCCTCACTGCCTGTAAAGCATTGGAAATGTCATCAAAAACAAAGGAAAGCATGGCTTTTTCCTCCGGATATGGCCATATTTTTAATGTTGCCTCTGTTATTATCCCAAATATCCCCTCGGAACCTAAAAGCAGGCGTTCCACTTCTGGCCCAGTAGAAGAACGTGGGATATCCTTTGATTTTATGATACTTCCATCTGCCAGAACTGCCTGCAATGCAACAACCATGTCCTCTATTTTGCCATACTTGGTGGAAAATTGACCTGCTGCCTTGCACGCAAGCCATCCTCCAAGACACGAACAATATAATGACTGAGGAATATGACCTAGGGTATAGCCACGCCTGTTCAATTCTCTTTCAAGCACCATGCCATTTATGCCTGTTTGCACAGTAACCATTAAACTTTCCTCATCTATTTCTAGAATGCGGTCCATCTTCTTCATATCAATTATTATGCCCCCTCTAACAGGAATAGCAGCGCCAACAACGCCGGAGCCGCCTCCATATGGAATAATAGGTATCTTCTCCCTGTTTGCAACCTTTATTATCTCTGCTATCTGCTCAACGTTTTCTGGCCATACAATACAATCTGGCAGTCCCGGAAGCTTACCATCCAAAAACCATCTCGAGGCAATAGGCCAGTAATCTCTGGAATAAATTATTTTATCTGATTCCTTATCAGATACACCATCAGGCACAATAGAAAGGAGTTCATCCATAATTTTTTTGCTAAACCTGCTATCTCCTTTATAAACAACATCATATGGCATTTCTATATAAATGGAAGTCGATATAAAAATTGTTTGACTACTTATCAATGAGTCTTGCTTTCTTTATTTCATAACTTCCTCTACTGCCATCCCATGTTTTAACTGCTTCCTCTATCTCTATTCTTTTTTTGTACAACGGGCAGTCAATAACGAAAGTTTCATATTCCCCTCCCTCTCCAGCAACATTTATTCCATACTTTTCATTTAAAGAAATCAACTCCTCTATACATGCCTCATTTATTCTTCTTCCAAGCCATTTTTCATCTAAGCCGTAAGCTGCCACAGCAACTATTATTATCTCAAATCCTGCTTTAAGTAAGTCATACATAAGCATCTCCTGTTTCTTATGCCATATTGGCAAAAAAGATTTTACTCCTATATCATGACATATTTTTTCTATTCTAGTTCTCTGATACTCGCTGGCTACAGCTCCTGCCACCACTCCTTCCACGCCTGCCTTTTCAATCAATTCCTTCAAATCCTCAAGCTCATCTTCTTTCACAGCGTCACTTTCTTTCATTAGCAGAGGGAGTCCCATTGATTCTGCCACCAAAGGCAGCAATCCTATATTTTCTCCATGATACATCCAAGATAATTTTCTTGGCTTTACAGCAATTAAGCTATCAATGCTCCATCCATAATGCATTGCTACATAACAGGCATACAAGGAGTCTTTTCCTCCGGTTACCAAACAAGCTACTTTCATTTTCTGTCGTGCTCGTCCCTTATCTCTCCAAATATTTCCTCTATTAAATCCTCCAGAGTTAAAAGACCTATTGTTTTTCCTTCCTTTGATTGCAAAATAGCTATATGCACTTTTCTCTTCTGCATTTCCCTTAGGACATCATCAACTTTCATCCCAGGAGATATTTTCAATATATCCCTCATTATTTCTTTCACAGGCAAATTTTTATCCTTCATCAAAGCGTCTTTTACATGAACCATTCCCACAATGTCATCTATACCATCTCTGCAAACAGGAAAACGAGAGTAACCAGTTTCCACAGATTTTTTAATTAAATCTTCAACAGTATCATCTTCATGCAGATAAATCATTTTTTCCTTTGGTACATAAACTTCAATAGCTTTTGTTTCGTCAAAATCAAAGACTTCCTCAACAAGCTCCTTCTCGTCCTCCTTTATCGTTCCATGCTCCACACCTAAATCAAGCATCGCCACTATTTCCTCCTCTGTTACCGCTGCTTTTCTTTCTTTTTTTACACCCACAAGCTTAAGCAGGGCATCGGATATTTCGGAGAAGAGGCAAGCAGCCGGAAAGAAAATTCTTTTTATAATCAAGAGGTGTTTTGCTATTTTAAGGGCGAATTCCTCGTTATTTATTCCAAATGCCTTGGGCGTTGCTTCTCCGAAGATTACTATAACGAGAGTCATCACGGCTGTTGCCATACCAACTCCTATACTTCCAAAAAGATAAGTTGCAATGGCTCCAGCAAATATTGAGGCAGAAATGTTAACCAGATTGTTTCCAACAACTATTGCACTCACCACCTCATCAGGATTCTGCATCAAATCTTCTAGAATCTTTGCCTTTTTATTTCCCTTCATTGCCTGTTCTCTTATTTTAGCCTTATCTGCAGATACAAAAGCCATTTCAGCTGCAGCGAAAAAGGCAGAAAAGAATATGAGAATAATTATTACAATTACGCCGATTATTATCCAGATCATGTTTTTTTACTAAAATTTGGTAAAGATAACATTTTAACTATATTTTTTAAAGCCCATATCTTCTGCAATCTCCCTAAAGCATTGCCTACAGAGATGCATTCCATATCTCCTTATTATTCCTCTTTTCCTCCCACATCTCACGCATCCATCCACTCTGCCATATTTTTTCTGCTTCTGCTTTATCTTCATTCTACTACCTCCACATTAAATTCCTTTTTAACGAATTCCATCGCTTCTTCCTTTGTTATTCTATGTCTTCTTGGTATTTTTGTTTTTCTCAATTTCCTCTTTTTTATTCTATAACCATTTCTTTCAAGTGTAACACATATATCCATCCCAAAAATCCCTATTTCTGGATCATACTTCATTCCTTCAAAATCTGTATGCTCTGTTATTCCAAAAGCAAAGTTGCCCTCCTCATCAAACGACCATGCCGGCAGCTTATTATTTCTAACCCACAATGCCCTCTTTAAAAAATCTATTGCCTTTTCTTTCCTCAATGTAACTTTGCAGCCAATTGGCATTCCCTTTCTTATACCCAAATCTCTGTTTGTAACTTTTGCTATTGTCTGAATAGGCTTTTGTCCGGTAAGCATCTCCAGTACTTTCTCTGCCTTTCTCAGGCGCTCTCCACCCTCACCTACGCCTATATTCACTGTGACTTTTTCCACCTTAATTTTCCTCATTGGATTATCCTTCATACTCCTCTACCCCTGGCAATTGCACCAATGGCTTATCTTTTCCTATTGGGAATACATATGGCTTTATTGTTGAGAAACCTTCAAGCTTTACAATGTTTGGCATTGGGCTTCTTGTTACAACAATTTCTTCAATCTTAGCTATCTGGCCTGTATGGCGGCCACCAGTAATCATTGCAAGATATCCCTTTTCCATCGGAATAACTTCTAAAATTTCCTGTTCTGGCAGGGAAATCTTCAGCACATCTCCTGTTTTATAACTATTCTCCTCCACAATAATATTCCTCCCATCGTGCAAATTAAGTTGTATTTTTCCACCTTTAACCATCGTCTTATTTTCTATCCTGCAGAGTTTCCATTTTGCCCTTTCCTCATCAATTTTTACTACCCTCAAAACCCCTCTTCTATCAAATAAAACCCTATAGTGCTCATTTATTTTTGGGATAGAAATAACATCCATCAAGCCACATGGAAACTTATAATCTCTCCTTGCCTTTCCGTCTACAAGTATTTCTCTTGCTCCAATTATTTTTCTTGCTTCCTTACCTGTGTCAGCAAGCTTGAGAAAGTCCCTTACAACTAAAAGCAAAGGAACACTTCTTTCAATTGGATGTGGACCTGGAGAAGGCTTAACTGTCCACTTTGCAACTTTTCTTTCTATTCTCCATGTCCTTGGAGCCTTCAATCTTTTTAGATGAGTTGTCATTTATTCACCATCCTCCTTCTCTTTTAAATCTTTCCCTTCCTTTGCTTCTTTAACTTTGCCTTCTTCTTCAATAACTTTTTCCTTTTCTGTCTCTGCTGTCACTTCTTCAGCTTCTTTTTCTTCTTCAGCCTTTTCTTCCTTGCTTTCCTCTATTTTCTCACTTATTTTTCCTGTTTCTTTCACTTCAGCTTTTTCTTCTTTTTTCTTTTTTTCCGGCTTTTCTGCCGTTTCTTTCTTCACTTCTTTAACTTCTTCCACAACTTCCTCAATTTCTTCAGCTTTTTCCTTTTCTTCTTCAGCAATCTCTTCCACTTCTTCCTCGGCCTTCTCTGCCTCTTCTGCTTCCTCTTCTTCTGCTGCCCTTTCTTCCTCAGCCATTTCTTCTTCCATCTCTCTTATCTGCTCTTCTGCCTCCTTTTCTATTTCCTTTCTCACTTCTTCTGGCAATCCTTCCTGGAGTTTT
>Ga0164310_10001869_pt1 | contig 12028 bp, 7 predicted proteins | sample GuaBasSedimGuay1_FD_121795 | JGI IMG/M metagenome (GOLD analysis project Ga0164310, IMG submission 121795) | Subseafloor sediment microbial communities from Guaymas Basin, Gulf of California, Mexico - Guay1, Core 4569-9, 0-3 cm | ecosystem: Environmental > Aquatic > Marine > Hydrothermal vents >... | reverse complement strand
GTCAAGGCTCAAAAAGGTTCTGGAAACGTTTTCCTTTCAATGCTTCAAAGGAAAGTGTTGAAAGTTGGATAAAAGCGTTTGTAACACTCTATAATATGGAGGTGAGAATTTCTTGACAGTGTCAAGTTGATGATCATCAAACTTTAACATCCCAGTAAAATGATGATACACAGCAAACAAAACAGTTAAAACCAACCTGTTTTTTAGACAACATCTCAACACAGCCAACTCCTTCAAATCAATGGAAAAATACATAAACAATATAAAAATATGATTCCGGGGAAAAGAACATGAAAAAAGCATTGGGCATTCTGTTGATAATCACACTATTTGTAGTACAATTTGCACAGTTGGGTATCTCTGAAGCAGATACAGTAAATCCTGTTGTAGAAAGACACACAGTTGAAATAAACCCCTATGACAATAGGATTATAGTTGAAGAAAGCATCAAGATAAAAAGCCAGGGTCAGGGAAACGAAAATTATACATCTATAAGATTCTGGATACAACAAGATGCAGATGATGTTAAAATATTAGCTGTTGGGGCAAACAAATATCTAACACCCACAATCTCAGGAAACATATATGAAATAAATCTAACAGAGATAAACACTACTCTATCATCAGGAGAGGTACTAGACGTAACAGTCTCATACAATCTCCCAGCTACAAATACAAATTTTGAGAAGAAACTGTTCTATGACACAGTCTTTTTTTCAGTAACTTTCAACAATAGGGAGCTGTGTAGAGGCGAAGATCTCTCCTCCAACTCCTACTACAAATTCACGCTTTACAGACCATATGAAGTACCTATGGAAATAACATACATCATTATAATTGTTCTCCTAATAATAATCCTCATAGTATCCACTCTATATCTGCTTAAAAAGCAGAGAACAAGACTAAGAAGAACAGAAGCAGAATCAGAAGAACTATTAACTACAAAAAAGACACTTCTACTATCCATACTTAAAGATATCGAAAAACAACATAGATCGAAAAAGATATCTGATGAGACATACAGCAAATTGAGGGAGGAATATAAACAACAGGCAGTGGATGTAATAAAAAAGCTTGAGGAGAAGAACAAATAGAATAGATTTCTTCTTAGAAATCGAAAAGACTTGGCTGTTTAACCTCTTCTCTCTTATCCTTTTTGTCTTTGTCAGAGAGAACGATGTCTATATCGATTTGTTTCTCAGGGTTCTTTTCAAAAAAATGTAGTATATCTTTGAGTTTATAATTATATTTTTCACCAAGAATATATTTTATTTCGTTTTCTGTGAGATCCATCCTATTTTTCATCTTAGCCGCAAACTCGGCATTGTTTCTAAATAATTGTCTGAAATATGTGAAAATAAATTCTCTGCTTTTTTTATTAGAATTATGACATATCAGGCTGATCTTTTTAATGATGGAATCCCTCAGGCTTCTCGTAGTCTTGTAGTTTTTCATACCTATAAGCCATGAAGGAAAATTATAGGTATCATTGTTGTACCCATGTTTTTTAGCAGTTGCTACACCAGATGTCATCATGTCAGAAGCATATGGCCAGAGTCCATAGTATTGTCTTTTATGTGTTCTACCTAGGAAAATATCTGCTTTGGACAATGCCTCATATCCTTTTAGCAGATCTTCAACATCTATGTATTCCCTCGGCAGGTTTTCATCTAACCACAATAAAAACCGATCAGGTGGTTCGTCCAGGTTGGAAATGCTTTCACGTATACTCTGTATGTTCTTTGTTTTAAATATGTCACGTAATGCATCGAATATTATTTTTTCTCGATCTCTATATCCTATGGCATCTAAAGACTGGATATCTATCTGTTTTTTGTTGAGACATATCGACTGTAAATCATTTATTGCAGATCGTACATCTCCTTTGCATCTCTCAGCTAGGGCAAGTAGTGTTCTATGATCAACAGTTATGCCTTCTTCTCTACATATTCTTTTAAGTAGTTCAATTATGGCATTTGGGTATACAGGATGGTATCGTATTAATAGACACATTTCTTTTAGGCTTTCGCCACCGCCTTTTATTAGGCTATAGTAATCATTTACTATCAATATAACAGGATGTTTTGTGATTCTTATGGTATCTATAATAGCTTTTTTTCCTCCTCGATCGCTTAGATCATTGTTTTTATCAGCGGAATCTGATTTTTCATATAGATTATCTGCTTCATCTAGGATTATAAGTTTTCTTCCACCTGTTTTTCTTGGGATAAATCTTCCATGATTGTCGAATGTTTCATTTATAGCACCAGATGTTGCAACCTTTTTGATTGTCACTGCATTTCTCGCATCTGAGGCATTTAGCTCTATCGGCGTCCATCCGAAATCATTTGCCAAGGCGAGGGCACTACTAGTTTTTCCTATACCTGGTTTGCCTGACAATATAGCAGCTCGTTTTTTTGGAACAATACTAGCAGCCCATGTATTAGCCCATCTTCGGAGCTCCATAATAGCATATTCGTTACCCACTATGTCGTCTAGAGTTTTTGGTCTATATCTTTCTGTCCAGTCTTGCATAAAACATTCAACTAAAAAATTATTAACAAGGCCATTGTATTTTAATATTTGTTTTTTAACCCTTTTGTCTTTCTCTTGAGCAGTTTTTTAACAATAATCTTTTTAACAGTCTCTTTTATTCTTTGTTTTCAAGCGGGGATGGCCCAGCCCGGTACGGCGATGGATTGCTAATCCATTGGTCTTTATGACCACGGGAGTTCAAATCTCCCTCCCCGCGTAAAAAAACTTTTTTAGATTTTTTAAATTTAAAGAAATAGTAAACATTGTTTATTTATTGATGCAAATAGTTTTTATGTTTTGAACATAAAAATATTTAAATAATGTTTCCATCATAATAAAGAGGGGGTTTTTGAAAGAAAATGGATTATAAAAAGGTAAAACTGCTGGTTTTGTTGTTAGTAGCTAGCATGATATTGATCTCTATTTCTTCTGGATGTATAAGAGCAGTTGAATACATGGTTCCTATGCGTGATGGCGTTAGACTTGCTACAGATGTTTATCTACCTGGTAGACATAACTCACCGCATGGATCTATACTTATAAGAACTCCATATAATAAGGATAAAATATCTCCCATTGGGACCTTGTGGGCTTTTAATGGATGGCCAACAGTTATACAGGATATGAGAGGAAGATTTGCCTCAGAAGGAAATGATACTGTTTTTAGAAATGCACACACTGATGGCCCTGATACACTTGCATGGATAGCAGAGCAGAGCTGGTCAAATGGAAAGATTGCAACATTTGGAGGATCTGCACTCGGTATAACACAGTATTTTATGGCTGGTGCAAATCCACCCAATCTTGCATGCCAATACATACAAGTTGCAACTCCAAACCTGTACAAGCATGCAATATATCAAGGTGGAGAGTTTAGAAAACAACTTGTGGAGAAATGGTTGGAAAAACAAGGCAGCACCTATGTTTTGCCAGAACTCTTTGAACATGAAAACTACACCATGGATTATTGGACAAATGTTTCCTTGGATGACAACTGGCATGATGTAAATGTGCCTGCAATTCATATTGGTGGATGGTACGACTGTTTCCAGCAGGGAACACTTGATGGATACATGGGATACCAGCATTTAGGTGGACCAGGAGCACGTGGTAAATCTAAGCTCATCATAGGACCATGGACCCATGGAGGAGCATTACGAAGACAACAAGGAGAACTAACTTATCCTGAAAACTCTGTTGATACCTTCTCCATGGACATATTCTGGGAGATGGTCCAACAATACACCATGAATGGACCCAATGATTTTGATAAGAGACCAAATGTGACCTACTATGTGATGGGTGATGTCGATGACATAGATGCACCTGGAAATGAATGGAGATATGCTGATGACTGGCCAATACCCACGACAAACATCTCATGGTACTTCCACGAAAACGGCGTGCTCAGCAGGGACTATCCAGAAAACTATGACCCACTAACTTATACATATGATCCATCCAATCCTGTCCCAACAGTTGGTGGACAAAACCTGAACCTACCTGCAGGACCATATGATCAATCCACTGTCGAACAAAGAGATGATGTACTGGTTTTTACCAGCCCTGTACTTGAGCAACCATATGAGGCAACAGGACCGATCAAAGCACATCTATACGTATCATCAGACTGCCCAGATACAGATTTCACTGTAAAACTCACTGATGTATACCCAGATGGAAGATCCATGCTCATCACAGATGGGATACTAAGAATGAGAAATAGAAATGGATACGACCACTGGGAGTTTATGAACCCAGGGGAGATATATGAAATAGAGGTTGACCTATGGAGTACATCCTACATATGGAACACCGGACATAAAATCAGAGTAGCAATATCATCCTCAAACTATCCAAGATTTCTAAATAATCCCAACACAGCAGACCCAATATACAAAAACACCACATACAATGTTGCACACAACACATTATACCTCGACAGCACACACCCATCATGCATCATACTACCAGAAGTGCCACTGGAAAAAACAAGAAGCCACCCACCGCTAAGACCAGAAAAAACAATAGGAGAAACATATGCACAAACAAACAAGATATACACCTACTCAATCTCCACCATAGATCCAGACAACGACCAGATATACTACCTCTTCGACTGGGGAGACGGAAGCTACAGCGGATGGCTAGGACCATACAAACCAGGAGCAACATGCAATGCAACACATCAATGGAAAAAAACAGGAACCTATATTATAAGAGCCAAGGCTAAAGACATAAATGGTATGCAGAGTAGAGAATGGTCAGAACCATTAACAGTCACCATCCTAAAAAAACAAAACAACTGAGATGCCAAAAAATCTGACACATTGAAAAAATATCTTCAGAACAAAAAAATAATCATTGTTTGATAAAAAAATTTGTCATACTACATTTAACCAAAAAGGAGATGGTTGATCTAAGGTTTCAGGAAAGAAGAAAACACCAGGTTTTTTCGTTTGCCTCAATCAAAGGTATGAAAAGAAAGTATAAAAATTTTGCAGCACTCGTATAATAACCACCCTCTCCGATCAACAGATAATATTTATACAAGTTTTTTATTTAAAAATAATAGATAGAAAAATAGAAATACAACATAATAAATATAAATTCTATATCAAAAAAGGGGGAGACCTGCTTGTTAGATTAATCAGATAAAGAGATAGGGGAGGAGATAAATAAATGAAGAAAAAAAAAATTTATGCTTTGACGATAATCTCTATGATGGTGCTTGGTTTTTTAGATCTCCCAGTATCTGCAGACACTTCCAAACCAGATCTTATTATAAGCAGAATAGATGCTCCTGATGAGGCACAAGAGGGAGACACCGTGGTTGTTACCGTTAAAATAAAAAATATCGGGGAACAAAACATACCTTCAGGTGTAACAATTGAGGTTGCATTGTATATTGACAACGAAAACACACCTGTTTCGATAAATGCTACATCAGATGGGTTATCAGCAGGTGGATCACGTAGTTTAAATTTAAATTGGACTGCCGAGTTTGATGGAAATCCTTTACATGTTCTTAGCGTTTACGTGGACTATCATAACATTATTTCTGAAGAAAGAGAGGACAACAATGTAGGCTACAGACTTATAGAGATTCATGAGCGAGATACTGATCTTAGGATAATAGATCTACATGCCCCTGCAGATATCGATAGAGGAGAAACAGTGGACATATATGTTAGTATAAAGAATTTTGGTAAAAACACTACAGACATCATATCTGCACAGCTGAGCATACCAGAGGAGGGGTACCAGAGGGTTGACACAGTAGATGGATTGCAAAAAGGTGAGATACATAATTTTTCGTTCAGATGGAAAGCAGATCATTTCGGAGAACATACTATTCAGATAAAGATCTTCCTTATAGATGAGATGGAGGACGAAAAGGAAGAAACAATTTTTGTAAACCCTACGAAGCTAAGCTGGTGGAATGCAAGTTGGCATTATAGGATATTTGTAGGTGTAATGGGAAATGGCAATTTCTCTACAGAACTTAATTTTACACAGCTTCTAGATGATCTGAATGTTTCTTCAAAGAGATTTGAAAACAATACAATCAGAATCGTCAAATATGACACCAATGGAAATGTATCCTCCGATGGCGAAGTAAAGGACTACATCTTTGAGGAGAAAGATGATTTTGACAATCAGACCAATGCAGTTGGAAATCTAACATGGAATGTAACTGGTGCATCTGAGACTAAATACTACTGCATATACTTTGATGTAGAAGAAAACATTGGGGAAAGAACATCATTAGATGAAAAGAACATGAGTATATCTGGAAATCTAACGTTGACAAATCAGAATCCTGCAGAGGGATGGTGGACTGAACTGATTCAACCTATTGAAAACAGCTACTACACATTAAACAACGCAACAATAAATATACTGGTTAACACAGCAGCCATGGCCAAAAATGTCACAGCAGAGTTTTATTATGAAGGAAATAAGACAGAAGAAATAGAACTCACAAACATGGAGGACAACATAGTTTGGAATGGGACATACAAACTCACTGGCTCTGAGGGAAACTGGACCATTAAGATCCTCAGTGAAGACAATGCAGGATATAAATCTCCTATGGTGGAACAGAATATCTATGTTGGAAAACCTGATCTAACAGTAGTAAACATTAGTTTTAGCACAAACTGGTTGACATCACCAGAAATCTTCGAAGGAGATATTGTAACAATATCAGCTGATATCAGAAGTCAATACATTTCTATGGAAAATGTGACTATCTCACTATACATAAAAAATGTGGAAGACAATTCGTTGATCTACAACAGCAGCCTATCTAATCTCACCATAAAACGAGAACAGGCAAATATTGTAAACTTCAGCTGGATAGCAGATATGATAGGGATATACAATATAACAGTTGAGGTAGATCCAAACAATGTTTTTCAGGAACTTAATGAAAACAACAACAACTTGTCAAAAGAAAAAAATGTTGGTGGACTGCCAGATCTATGTGTTGAAAACATTGTTGTTCCAAAAGATTTTATCGAAGAAGGAGAAAAAGTAGAAATCACAGTGGTTATCACCAACACAGGGCACACAGATGCGGCAAATGCACAGATAAAACTATACATAGCCCCATATGAAAGTGGAGAAATGATATTTGATGACCAACAGGAAGTAGCAAATACATATTCAGGTGAAATCAAGATAGGGCAGATCAGAGAGATAAGACTATTATGGGAGCATGCTGTGCCAGGCACATGGCTTGTAGGAGTAAAAGCACTGCTGACAAACAACATGAGAGACTTAAATCTGCTGGACAATCAAAATGTGAGTATCACAAATCTAACTGTTAGATCGGCAGAGCAAGACAAACCCTATATATCAAACATTAGCATCACACCAAAAACACAGGAACAGGGAAGACCAGTTAAAATAACTTGCAGCGTCATAGATGAATCAGGAATAGAAAGGGTAGATATAAGAATCATCAATCCACGAAACAAAACATTAAACAGCACTATGAATAGGGAAGGCGAGGAGGGCTACAGCTTTATATTTGAAGAAACAAAAGTTGTTGGAAAATACAATTTTACCATAACTGCAGTAGACATGTCCTATAAAAGAAACAAAGCCACATACATAGATGCATTTATGATAAAAAATGATACCACCCCTCCAGACATAGAATATTTTGCCGCTAATCCCATGGTTCAGATAAAAAATGGTTACATCAACATAAGCTGCACGGCCACGGATCTAATAGAAATAAAATCAGTCCAGGTGAATATCAGCTATCCAGACACTTACTCAGAAAACATAGAAATGAAAAAATCAGTCTCCACTGGTAGATATTACTATAACCAAACATATGAATTACTTGGAAAACACACATTCTATATAATGGTAGAAGACAAATCAGGAAACATAAACCGAACTGAAAACAAAACATTTTGGATAACCATGGATCTAAATGATACTGACAATGACGGCATGCCTGACTGGTGGGAAAAACACTATGGTTTCGACCCATTCAACCCAGCAGATGCAGAAGAAGACCTAGACAACGATGGATACACAAATGCAAAAGAATACAGAATTGGTACTAACCCTACGAAAAACATTTTTTTACAAAACGCATTGTACAGAATAAAACAGAGAGCAGTAGAGCTAGTAATCTCAGCTACTGCATCCATAGTCATAATACTAGTATCAGCCTATGGCATCATTACAAGGAGGAAAAGAAAATGAGATGGAAACAAAGTAGACTCCCTTTTTTAATCATAATCATACTCAGCCTTCTAACACTAGTTGTATCAGTATGGGATCTACTATTTGAAAAAGGATTCTTCCAACAGATATTAGCAGGATACATGATACTATTTATACTGAGCCTAGTGCTGCTAATAGTGATAAGGAAAAAAACAGATATGAATATAGGGGATGTGGTGGAGGAGTTCGAAAAAACATTAAAAGGTAGACTTTATCATTTTAAATGTCCCAGCTGCGGTGGAATCTTCGCCATCAAGAAATCAAAATATGATAATAAAAGAGAGGTAAGAATGACATGCCCTGACTGCGGTAGAATAGGAGTAATTCCATCTAACCCCCTATGTATAGAAGCAGATATACCCGAAAAAAAATCTGTTAACATAAACTTTATATGCCAAAACTGTGGCGAGAAGATCGCCATATGGGCTGAAGGGAGTGAGTTATACCATAGCATAAACGTTTATTCATGTCCATATTGTGGTGGAGAAAACACTATGACTGCAGCCTAAAGTTGAAGAAAACCCCTCCTCATATTCTATGTCTTATTTTAACAGCCTCTCCCTTATTAGACTCTATCATCTCCCAGGCATTCATCTGTGCAACACCAACAGCACATGTTTTGTTATTTTTTAACACAGCAACCTCATCACCGATCCTTATAGACTGATCCGCATCCTTTACACCAGGTGCAAAAAGATTTCCTTTCAGTGTAAAGTCATCATACATCTCCACCCAATATACCTGGGATTTTTCAGCTATTCGTTTTGCTCCTTCAAGTGTCAATGATATTAGACCTCTTTCTGTAACCATACCCAGCTGCATTTTTTTATACATTATTTTTCTATATGGATAACCACCCTTTATATCAGAACCTGCTAGGAGTGTCTGCGCAGGTTTTCTTCCAAACTGAAATGATGCAAGACATTCTACATTCTCCCTTGCTCTTTTAGAAAACAATGTTTTTTCATAATTTTTTGTTGTTTTTTTCAATGCATCCAGAAGTTTTTGCAGAGATTCCCTAGATGTTGGGTTCCCATTGCATGTAATTATGGGGTTTCTAAAAAGATCTAATGTGAAATCTTGTATAGCTGGTGGAATATGCATTATAATCTTATCATATTTGTTGTGTGTCAGATATTTGTGTAGCAATGTTCTTATAATCTTTTTTTCATCTTCATCCCATTGTCCAGTTACAGGAATATCATATGAGGATGCTGGATATGTAAGCTCTAGTTCTCTTGGGACAACGCCTAATGGAGAGGTTATTATTATCTCGTGAACCACATGTGGGTTTTGTATTTTGTGAAGCTGTTCTTTGAATAGTTTATGGGATTTCGAGAAGGAATAGGGTTTTTTTGCTGAACATGGGAGTAAGAGCAGTATTTTTGCGCTTCTAGGTTTTCTATACCGATCTATAACCCTTTTTTGAAAACGTTTTATCTCAGGTCGATACATTGACTCTTTTGTTGTTGCTATAAGCATGCTGCTGCGGAACATAGGTGTTCTTCTTTCTAAAAAACGGTGGTGTTCAAGGTCAAGTATTCTTAGAAAGGCTGTTAGTCTGGTGTCAGAACGAATTCTTGTCTCAACTAATTCACGTAGCCTACCTTGCAGGATATTGTTTCTAATATTTTTTATCTCATTGATGAATGTGAAGTAGTTGTGATTCAGTATATGTTGAAAACTCATCTCAGTAATGTCATCTTGAAATTCTATGCATGAGGGGCAGCTACATGGTGTTTTTTCTATCATGTTTTTGTTGTATTCACCGTCCGGGAACAGGAGTATGTTGTTACGGGCTGCTATGATTGCATATGTTGAATCGAAAAAGTCCACACTTAGGTATGTTAGCAGAGCAAGATTAGAGGGGCTACCGATATATGGGAGGTATATCATCTTTTGGTATCCAATTTTTTCCCTCAGATTGGTTATAAATTCTACAAAGTCTGACTGATGTTGAGAAAGCTGAGCAGCATTGCCAATTATGAAAAGCTTGGCATTGCTATCCAATAAAGCATTGTCGATGATTTTTTTATCACCAGGCACTATACAGCAGTTTGACGTGGGTTTACTATTGATTTCAGCTGCAGCCTTATGTAGATCAAGTGGTAGCTCCCTTGGATATAATAAATAGTAGGGGATTGTTAAATCATCTCTGCTGATATTAGCATCAAAGTTTTTTGTATCTGAAAACATGCTTCCTAAGACTTTTATCATAATTTTGTCTGTCTCGGTTTTCTGATGATCAGTGGTTGTTATTATGGCATCTGCGTAGCTAGGTGCTCTGATTCTTGATGTGTCTACAAAGAGAATGTTTGGAGTAAAAATTTTTTTGTTATCAAATGTTAACTCTCCTATTCTAGCTGGTCCATCTCTTTTTTTGACAACAAACTGCATATGTAGACACCGAGGGGGATATATGTTGTTGTTTAAGAAGGTTTAGCTCAAAAAAATTGGAGAAAGGGGGTATTCGTTTTTGGATAGAATAGCTTTCTTGAGAGAAGAATAAAAGAATAAAAAGAAGATAATGAGAAAGGAAAAGATTTCTATTATGAAGCTGAATTAGATTTCCTGGAGAATAATAGTTTTTATTGTATGCGGGAATATTTTTTATCTTTTTATTACAAAAACTATTGCTGCAATGCCTATTATGATTATTATTGTTAAAACAACTATGAATATAATCAGATTATCAGAAGTGGTGTCATGGTTTTTGTCTGCGGCATTTCCGGTTATTGTAACTGTTGTGTAATCAGACTCTGTCAATCCTCCGCTGTCTGTCACAGTCAATGTCACATTGTATGTACCTGGATGACTGTATGCATGTGTTGCATTTGCAAAAATAGCAAAAGAGTTTTCTTCATTAAATGATTCGCCATCTCCAAAATCCCATGTCCATGTGTAGGGAGGAGTTCCTCCAATTATTCCAGCAGAAAAATTAATGTTTTCTCCCACTTTGCCGTCATATGGAGATTCAATGTATACTTCAAATGCATCAGATAAGATAATAAGATCCTCATACCATTCTGGCATATCGATGTCAGTAGTCCCAGCAGAAATGGAATCAAATGTTTCATTGGAACTAAGTAGGTCGAACCATACTGTTAACACATTGTTGTTTACGGAAAATGTTGATATGTTTTTCCATGAGCCTGACGAATAGGATAAATTACATGCTCCATTTACATAACGGATGATATATGATTCAGAAGATGTAGATAACTCTATATAATATAATACTAAATCGATATTGGTCATACCCTCCAGTATATCATTTATGTTTCCTCTGTCCTCAATTTCTCCTTTTACCTCCAATGTGATAGTAACTTCTTTACCCTCTCTATGATAAGTGAGAGATATAATATCAACATTAGGTTTTGATGTTGTGTATACCTGGTTGATGTAATCCATCACATCATTTTCAGGATCTGTTAATGTCTCTGTTTCATCAGCCATGACAAACATAGGTGTATATGCTGCTAGAAATAGACATATCATTGCCAAGATAAACATTTTTCTCATACTTCATATCACCAAATTCTTCTTTGATTTTTGTCTACTTCTTTGTGTCTCCATTAAGAGATTTTTAGTACCCCATTATTTAATACCATTATATAAGAATATTGCTATTGATGCTGTGTTGCATAATTCAATAATGTTTAGTCTCTCATCTACCCTGGGCTTTTTAATTTCCGATATAGCTATCCTGTAACCCAGGGAAGCTCATGGGTCACATCATATT
>Ga0164310_10001867_pt1 | contig 12032 bp, 11 predicted proteins | sample GuaBasSedimGuay1_FD_121795 | JGI IMG/M metagenome (GOLD analysis project Ga0164310, IMG submission 121795) | Subseafloor sediment microbial communities from Guaymas Basin, Gulf of California, Mexico - Guay1, Core 4569-9, 0-3 cm | ecosystem: Environmental > Aquatic > Marine > Hydrothermal vents... | reverse complement strand
TAGGCTACACGGCGCTTAAACCCGCTGCAGTACTTGTGAGGTCGCCCTTCGGCGACTGGACCGCTCCACAAAGGTGGACTTTGCAGTCGCTGCCCATGACTTCAATTGCCGGGCTTTGATGTGTCATTGTCAAGTAACTGCTATGGTTGAACTAGACTATCTGGTCATCGGTCACGTGACCCGCGATCTGGTAGATGGTGCCTTCACGATTGGTGGGACGGTTTCCTACGCTGCCCGCACTGCGCGGGCGCTGGGCTGTCGCGTTGGTGCTATCACCAGCGCCAGCCCTGACCTCGATCTGAGCGAGGTGTTGGACGGCGTGGTCATCACCCGCTTCCCTGCCACTGCAACGACCACCTTCAGAAATATCTACACCGCCGATGGTCGGCGCCAGATGCTACACGGCGTCGCAGAGAGGCTGGTGCCGGCGATGGTGCCACCGAACTGGCGGACGACCATCGTCCACCTGGGACCGGTGGCTCGGGAGTGCGATCCGGCGCTGACGGACGTGTTTGGCGACGCTTTTATAGGTCTGACTCCCCAGGGGTGGATGCGCCGTTGGGATTCTGCCGGACACGTGAACCCCTGCCGGTGGGAGATGGCCGATGAGTTGCTTGCCCGTGCCGACGCCGTTGTGCTGAGTGAGGAGGACGTGCTACGCGACGAATCGCTGGTGGCCCAATATGCCGCCCAGACGCGGCTGCTGGTTGTGACCCGGGCAGCAGCGGGCTGTACCGTATACACAGCCGGCCAGGCCCGCCACTTCCCGGCTCCGACCGTGCATGAGGTGGACCCCACCGGCGCGGGCGACATCTTCGCGGCCGCCTTTTTCGTGTGGCTGCAGCGCACGGGAGACCCCTGGACGGCGGCGCGTTTCGCCAATTGCATCGCTGCCCGCTCCGTGACGCGGGTGGGATTGGCCGGTACACCCAGCCCGGAGGAGATTGCTCATTGTCGGCAGGCCCTGGAGGCCATGCGAAGTGGAGTGAGCCAGGATGCCGATCATCTACGCGCTGGCTAATCAGAAAGGTGGGGTTGGCAAGACTACCACGGCGGTAAACGTGGGGGCCTACCTGGCGGAGTGGGGGCAGCGCGTTCTGGTGGTGGATATTGACCCCCAGGCTAACGCCACCTCCTCCCTGGGGATAGATAAGCGTGCCGTGCCGCTCTCCACATACGATCTGCTGGTGCGCGGGGTCTCGTTAAGCCGCGTCATGCAACTCACCGGCCGGGTGCGGCTCGATCTGGCCCCTGCTTCGCCCGCGCTGGCCGGCGCGACGGTGGAACTGGTCAGCCTGCCGCAGAGGGAATCTCGCTTGCGCCAGGCGCTGGCGGTGCTGAACACGGACGAAGAGCAGGGCAAGCGGTACGATTACGTGTTGATTGATTGCCCACCCAGCCTGGGCATTCTGACGGTGAACGGGTTGACGGCTGCCACCGATGGAGTGATCATCCCTGTGCAGTGTGAGTACCTGGCGCTGGAGGGTCTCTCGCAATTGGTGCGCGCGATTGAGTTGGTGCGCCGTGCCCTCAACCCAAAGTTGCGGCTGCGGGGATTGGTGATGACGATGTACGACGCTCGCACCAATCTCTCACGGCAGGTCGTCGAAGAGGTGCGGCGGCACTTCCCCGGCCGGGTCTTTAACACCATCATCCCGCGCAGTGTGCGCCTGAGCGAAGCGCCCAGTTACGGCGAGCCCATCATATCCTACGCGCCTCATTCAGCGGGTGCGCTGGCCTATGCGGCACTGACGCGGGAGTTGCTGGCAGGTGATGGACGTTACCGTTAAGGGTGCGGTTACCGCACCTCCACCGTTGAGGTGAGAGATGTCACCACGCAAGAGGGGACTGGGCAAGGGCCTGGAGGCGCTGATTCCTCTCGCCGAGGAAGAGGCAGCGGCACAGGGTGTGGTTGAAGTGCCTCTCGCTTCTATCACGCCCAACCCCCATCAACCCCGTGCGCCGATCCGTGATCAGGATCTGGTGGAACTGGCCGCTTCCATCGAGGAACACGGGATCATCCAGCCGCTCGTCGTCACCAGAGCACCTGATGGGTATCAACTGATCGCCGGCGAGCGGCGCTGGCGTGCGGCGCGGCTGGCCGGATTACCCACGGTTCCTGTCATAGTGAAGGACGTGGCCCCCAGCGAGATGTTGGAACTGGCGCTGGTGGAGAATCTCCAGCGGGCCGACCTGAACCCGCTGGAGGAAGCGATGGCCTACCGCCAGTTGACCGAGGAGTTCGGGCTGACGCAGGAGCAGGTGGCACGGCGGGTGGGCAAGAGCCGGGTAGCGGTCTCCAATACGCTACGGCTGCTGAAAGCGGCGCGTCCTGTGCAAGAGGCGCTGCTGGCGGGAAAAATCAGTGAGGGGCACGCCCGTGCGCTTTTGGGTCTGGAGCGGGCCGAGGCGCAGGAAGCCGCGCTCAAGGCGGTCCTGAGACGGGGGCTGAACGTGCGGCAGACGGAGGAGTTGGTGCGGCGCTTGCTCGGCCTGCGGGAGGAGCAGCGGCCTGCCCATGCGCCCTCGCCGGAGACGCGGGCGCTGGAGTCCCGCTTCCGCGAGGCGCTGGGCACGAAAGTGAGCCTCACGCGCAGCGGCGAGGGAGGACGCATCGTGATTTACTTCTACTCCGAGGAAGAGTTGAATGCGCTCTATGAGCGCATCGTCGGGAGCGGGGAGTAATTGATCAGCGGACGTCCGGCTTCAGCCGGAAAATCCCCGCTGAAGCGGGGCCTCCGGCCTTTTCTCCCCACGAATTTTAGCCAGACTCGGAGTAATTTTCGGCTTCGTCAATACTCCACCCGCACGCCCTTCAGCCGTTCCAGCAGCCTCTCCACCAGCGCGATCAGCAGCAGAAACGGCAGATCAACCGCTATTGTGAAAGCGCACATCGTCGTCAGCCAGCGCAAGGCCCTGCTGATAGGTTCAGCCAGTCCCTCAACGATCACCGGCCCGGGCCCCACCACCCAGACCAGCACTCCCATCAGGAACAGGAAGAGGAGCACAGGTGTCCATGCCTGCCGGTCGGCCCGGCTGGGCAACATCGTGTTGCTCACGGCGAAGATGAGGTAAGCCCAGATCCAGACGTCGGGCGCTTTCAGCATCCCCACCAGTTCTGCCACCAGGCCGGGCCAGTCTCCAGCGACAAGTGCTGCACCGACCGCATCGAGACCGAGGACCCTGTGTCCGATCAGCAGAATAGCGGTAGGTCCGGTCAGCAGGGGGGCCAGCCCAATCAGGCTGGCCCTCACAGCGTCGGTCTTCTCAACTGGGACGAAGCCTAACTGGACGCGCTGCCCCGTCCGTTTGGGGCGGATAGAGATACGCCCCACCCGCACTCCCAGCAAGATCGCCGCCAGCGCGTGGCTCAACTCGTGGAGGAGTATGCCTGGGAGCAGCGGTAGCGCATACAGCATCACCGCGACCTCACGGTCGCCCGTGAGCAGGAGCATCACCCCTTGCAGGTGGCGATGAATCCAACGCTCGACGAGCAACAAGAGCACCAGTGTCACCGCCAACTGGAGGAGAGGTGTCCAGTTCATCGAGAGAGGATAGTGCTATTGGCTTTTGGCCTCCAGCCCGTTCCGCACAATGGCGGCGAAATCGGCTGCCCGCAGACTGGCCCCGCCTACCAGCGCCCCGTCAATCTCGGGCTGCGACATAAATTCGGCGATATTGCCCGGCTTAACACTGCCACCGTACTGGATACGCACTGCCTGGGCCACATCGTTGCCGTACAACGCGGCCAGCGTCCCGCGCACCGTTCCCCCGATGATGGCATTGGCCCCCTCACCGGTGGCCGGCACGCCCGTGCCGATGGCCCAGATGGGTTCGTAGGCCACGGTCACGGTACGGGCCTGCTCCGCTGTGATGCCTGCGAAGGCGGCGCGCACCTGACCGCCGACGAACTCCTCCGTCTCCCCGGCCCGGTTCTGCTCCAGGTTCTCTCCCACGCATACGATGGGCTTGAGGCCGTGGGCCAGCGCGGCGTGCAGTTTCTTGTTCACCATCTCGTCGCTCTCGCCGAAGAGGGTGCGGCGCTCCGAATGGCCGATGATGACGTAATCGCACAGCCCCTGCAACATCGGTGGGCTCACCTCGCCGGTGAAGGCCCCCTGCTTCTCCCAGTGCATGTTCTGTGCACCCAGTCCGATGGCCGATCCGGCCAGGGCCTCGTGCACGGCGGCCAGCGCAGGGAAGGGGGGACAGATGGCTACATCGCAGCCCTCCACATCCTCCAGCGCGGCCCGCAGTTCCTGTGCCAGCGCGACCGCCTCCTCAATGGTCTTGTGCATCTTCCAGTTACCGGCGATGAAGGGTTTACGCATCGTATCTCCTACTTGTCCTCCAGCACCGCCACGCCCGGCAGGACTTTCCCCTCGAGGAACTCTAGGCTGGCCCCGCCACCGGTGGAGACGTGCGTCATCTTATCCGCTACACCCGCTTGGCGTACCGCCGCCGCCGAATCGCCACCGCCGATGATCGTCACCGCGTCCAGGTGAGCGAGGAGCCGCGCCACGGCGAAGGTGCCTTGCGCGAAGTTGGGCATCTCAAACACACCCATCGGCCCGTTCCAGACCACCGTCTTAGCCCCGCCCAGCGCCGACTCGAACGTGGACACCGTCTTGGGGCCGATGTCGAGGATGCGCCAGCCGGGGGTGACCTCGTTGGGAGCCACGACCCGCGTGTTGGCCTCGTTGTCGAAAGCGTCGGCGATGACCACGTCCACAGGCAATACCAGTACACCCCCTGCCTGCTTGATTAACGCCCCTGCTGTCTCCACGGCCTCATCTTCAACTAGGCTATCGCCCACCTCGAAGCCCATTGCCTTGAAGAAGGTGTTTGCCATCCCACCACCGATGAGCAGCCGGTCGCACTTCGTCAGCAGGTTCTCGATGACGCCGATCTTATCGGAGATTTTGGCCCCGCCCAGGATAGCAACGTAGGGATGCTCCGGGTTCTCGGTCGCCCGGCCCAAGAATTCCAGTTCTTTCTCCATCAGGAAGCCGGCCACGGCCGGTAGGTAGTGCGTCACTCCCTCGGTCGAGGCGTGGGCCCGGTGCGCCGAACCGAAGGCATCGTTGACGAAAATCTCGGCTAGGCCGGCCAGTTGTCTGGCGAATTCGGGATCGTTGGCCCGCTCCTCCGGATGAAAGCGGGTGTTCTCCAGCAGGATGACATCGCCGGGCCGCATCGCTTCGACCGCTGCCTCGACCTCCGGGCCAACGCAGTCGTCGAGTTTCTTCACCGGGCGGCCCAGCAGTTCCGCAAGTCGTTCCGCCACCGGATCCATCCTCAACTCCGACACGACCTTCCCTTTCGGTCGGCCCAGATGAGACATAAGAATGACAGCAGCCTCGTGATCCAGGAGATACTGGATCGTGGGTAGTGCTGCCCGAATACGCATATCATCTGCTACGGTTCCCTCCTTGAGCGGCACATTAAAGTCAACGCGCACTAGGACGCGCTTGCCGCGCACGTCCACATCACGGATAGTTTTCTTGTTCATCTGTCTCCTCTTGCTGCTGAGTAAGATGCGCTTTGAGATGCTCCAGCAACTCACGCGCCAGAGCGATTGTCTCCTCTGCCATCGCTTCGGATACCTCAGTCTCGTACTTGTAGCGTGCCCTGTTTCGGTTCTCCAGGGCTTGGTTGAGCCGCCTTCCCAGGCGAGGGGGAAGCCGCTCGGTCTTTAGAAAAAGGTCACTGAACAGGCGGATGGTGGCTCCGTGTCGGGTGGGCATACGCTCGACTTCGCTCAGCAGTAGAAAGGCTTTGGCGCATAGTTCGGCTGCGTTGTAGGCGCTGTCAACCGCCACGCGGGGATGTCCCAATTTCAGGCTATCCTCAGCCCCCGCCAGATACTCGTGGGCCAGCCAGTAATAGTTATCGGCGGCCCGCTGGACAAGTTCGGCTTCATTCATAGCATAAATCTCCTTGCCGTGACGCAAGGTCGAGTAGATGAAGTAGGAATCGGGTATGAACAGATGGCTGAAGGGGGCAACGATAGCCTCAACGCTGTGGGGTGCAGGTGCAGTAAGCCAGGCGTTGTAACACATCTCTCGGATCGCTTCCAGATTGCGAGTACCGAAGATGAGCACATCCACGTCGCTATCCGGCTCTGGATCACCCCGGGCGACACTGCCGAAGAGCACGACCTTGGCAATTTGATTCCGCGCCGGGCTGTTCAGCAGCGTTTCCATGAAGCGCTGCAAGGCCAGCAGTTTGCGGTAATGCACCTCGCTCGTGGCCCGTAGTTCGGTGCCGTCAATGTGCACCGCCGGCCACGTCCCTTCACCCCGAACTGCCATCACCCATTCCACTGCCTTGGAAAGCAGTCAGGGATCAGGACGCTCCTGCATCCTGCATCTTGCATCTTGCATCCTGATCCCTGCTTCTCCGCTACAGCCCCTTGTCCGCCATGAACTTCACCAGGTCGGCCATGCGGACCGAGAAGGCCCATTCGTTGTCGTACCAGGCGAGTACCTTGAAGAAATTATCGCCTATGCCCATTGTGCTGGGGGCGTCGAAGATGGCCGAGCGGTCATCGCCTTTGAAGTCCATGCTGACCAGCGGCTCCTCGGAGTAACCCAGGATGCCCTTCATCGGCCCTTCGGCGGCAGCCTTCATCGCCGCGTTGATCGCCTCGACGCTGGTCGGTTTCTCCAACAGCACCACCAGGTCAACGATGGAGACGGTCGGCGTGGGGACTCGCAGAGCCATGCCGTTCAATTTACCGTCCAGTTCGGGCAACACCAGGCCGATCGCCTTGGCCGCGCCGGTGGTGGTGGGGATCATGTTGAGGGCAGCAGCCCGTGCCCGCCGCAGGTCTTTGTGAGCCAGGTCCAGGATGCGCTGGTCGTTGGTGTAGGAGTGGATGGTGGTCATCACACCTTTGACGATCCCGAAGTTGTCGTTCAGCACCTTGGAGACGGGTGCCAGGCAGTTAGTGGTGCACGAGCCCATCGAGAGGACGTCGTGTTTCGACGGGTCGTACTTCTCGTCGTTCACGCCCAGTACGATGGTCAGGTCAACACTGTCAGGCGGCTTGGCCGGGGCGCTGATGATGACCTTCTTCGCCCCTGCCGGGTCAATGTGCGCGGCCGCTTTCCTCCCATCACGGAAGACGCCGGTGGATTCGATCACGATCTCCACACCCAGGTCGCCCCAGGGCAGTTTCGCCGGGTCGCGCTCAGCGAAGACCTTGATGCGGTCACCGTCCACGATGATGTCTCCTCCGAGCACCTCGACCGTACCGGGATAGATGCCGAAGTTAGAATCATACTTGAACAGATGGGCATTGGTCTCAGGCGGGAAGAGATCGTTGACGGCGACGACATCGAATTCATCGCCATAGTTCTCCCTTATCGCCTTAAGTACCTGCCGGCCGATGCGGCCGAAACCGTTAATACCGACTTTGACTGTCATTGCTCTGCTCCTTTCTTATCTATACTTATGTTTGGGATGTATGGTTGTTGTCACAACAGGCGTAGCAGCGCTTGCGCCAGTTTGTGGCCGTCGTGTCGCCAGGGATGGGTGGGGTCAATCAGATCGGCGGTGATCACCCTGTATCCTGCATCGGGTGGGAAATCCACCGGCACTAACTCCACCCCCAGAGGCGGGTCGAAGTCTACGTCCAGATTGTCGTTGGCCAGCACTACCGGGAAGAGGCCGGCCCCCACGTGTGCCTCCAGCGCCGCGACGTGATCGCCTACGCTGTATCCCTCCGTCTCGCCGCGCTGGGTGGCGACGTTGCAGACGTAGACCTTGAGCGCCCGGCTGGCCGCGACTGCCCGTGCCACGTCCGGCACGAGCAGGTTGGGGAGGACGCTGGTATAGAGGCTGCCGGGACCGGCCACGATCAGGTCTGCTTCCAGCAATGCCCGCACCGCGTCGGGGTAAGCCGAGACGTTGTCGGGCTTCAGGTAGACCCGCTCGATGGCCCCACCGGACTGTGGGATGCGCGATTCGCCGCTCACTCGACTGAGGCCGTTGGCTTCGTCCCGCAAGTCGGCCATCAGCGTCACATCCTGCAGCGTGCTGGGCAGCACACGTCCCTGAACCGCCAGCACCCGCCCTGATTCCAGAATCGCCCGTTCAAAACTACCGCTCACCTCGGCCATCGCGGTGATGAAGAGGTTACCGAAACTGTGGCCATTAAGCCCGGTGCCGTTGCCGAAGCGGTACTGAAACAACTGGGTCGTCAATGCCTCATCGTTGGCCAGCGCGGCGATGCAGTTGCGGAAGTCGCCCGGCGGCAGCACACCTAGTTCGCGCCGCAGTCGCCCCGAACTGCCCCCGTCGTCGGCAACGGTGACGACAGCAGTGATGTTGGAGGTGTACTGTTTGAGGCCGCGCAGAAGGACGGAAAGGCCGTGCCCTCCACCGATAGCGACGACTTTGGGACCACGCTCCCGTTGGCGATAGCGGTATATGGCGTTGACCACTACCTCCGGGTCGGCTTCTACAAAGGGCTCTAGCAGCGTCCGGTTGAGGCGCAGCAGCGCGATCACCACTGCTACTATGCCAGCCAATCCGAAAAGCCCGGCCCGCAGACCGCGTGGGATGAACTGGAAGGTCAGGTAGTAGAAGATGCTCGGCAAGGGGTAGAGTTGTCGGAGCAAGAAACTGAAGCCCAGGCTTAGGAGTGCGATGCCGCAGGCCAGAAGCAGCAGCCAGCGTTTGACGCCCATGCCGGGGGTCAGCCATTTAAGTGTGGAGCGAAAATATCGCCGAGACATCACACACTTTCGAGACATTGGACCACACTCTATCACCGACGTGTGTTTGGGGTGGCTTCATTCAATCTTTCCCTGGACCTGGGCTGTCCTCCCATCCAGTGAAGCCCAGAACGCCTCCAGGCTTTCAGCCTGCACTGCCTCCATCACCAATCCTTGCAGCAGAGCCTGGTCCTCGATCTCCTGGAGTCTCTCCATCAGTGCTCTGGTCGCCTTTTCCTCTGAGAGATCAAAGCGTGTTCGCAGGATATGGAGTATATCCTGCCGTCGGGCTTCAAGTGAGCCCTGCTGCAGTCCTTGCTGCAAGCCTTCCTCAAGTTTCTCCTCCAGCCAATCCTCGATGAAACTTGCTCCTTTCAGCATCTCCACCTCCTCTCGAAAGAACCGCCACAGGAATTCTTTGTCGAAGTAGCGTGCCCCAATCGTCACTGCACACGCCAGTAGATCGGCCCGCCTCTGTGGGTCTTCTTCTGCCAGAATTAACTCCCGCTCACGTGTCAGTATCTCTCTATCCGGCCTCTCCACCAGCATCACCAGCAGCGGGGCCAGTTCTGGATACTGCCCCCTGCGGATTGCCCCCTCGTACTCCCACAGACGCAATGTACGGTAAGTGAAACTATTCACCAGTTCTGATCCCACTCGCACTTCGTAGGTGTCCGGAATGGAGGCAGCCTGACGCTGGAGGTACAGAACCAGCGTGATGACAGGCAGGTCGAACTGCTGCGTTAACAGTGCGGAATACACAAACATCCGCCGCGGCACCTCGGCCCGATGCTCGATCTGAAACTCCATATGTAGAAGATACTCTTGTCCCGCATGCACTACGCGATGTACAAAGTCAACCCGCTGCTCCGGCAGGGCCAGTTCCACATTCTCCAGTGTGCCTGCCAGGTACACCTCTGTGGTGGGGAAGGCAAGTTGCAGGAATCGCGCCGCGTAGTTGCGGGCCAGAATCTTCAACACACGGTCAAATATGTTGATGGGCATCGGATGCGTCCACGTAGTGCTAGTTTACATTATAACCGAAGGTGACGCAGACGTCAATCAACCAGTGCCGTCGGCTGGGTCCACGTGATTCAGACCTCGATCATCGCCTTGACGACCCCATCCCGCAGGGAGGCCACCGGTTCGAAGACTTCCGCCGCTTGTTCCAGCGGAAAGCGGTGGGTGATGAGCCGGTGCACGTCCACCATCCCTCGCTCGACCGGCGCGATGGCGCGCGGATACTTGCCACTACTCCTCTCCACCGGGTTGTGTTATACTAATACTCGGTGCGAAACATAACCGGAGGCCCGGCTTCAGCCGGGAAACTCCCGATAAATCAGGGCCTCCGTCGGGTAATTTCCCGCCCGGCGACTGAAATCGTTAGGTGACCAGAACCGTGTATGACCGAACCCGATCATCCGCCGTGGTCGTAGATACGTCCCGAAGCCCGCACGCCTGCCTGCGGCCCGTACCGCTGACCGCAGTCACGCTCGCCGATGGTTTCTGGACGCCGCGCCGACGGGTCAATCGGGAAGTCACGCTCCCCTCACAGTACCGCCTTTTGGAAGAGACCGGCCGTGTTGACAACTTCCGCCGTGCCGCAGGTAAAGTGGACGTCCCCTTCCAGGGCAGGTACTACAACGACTCCGATGTCTACAAATGGCTCGAAGCGGTCGCGTGGACGCTTGCCACCGACGCCGACCCGGCCCTGGCGCGGATGGCCGACACTGTGATCGCCGAGATTGCCGCCGCTCAGCAGCCCGACGGTTACCTCAACACCTACTTCACGCACGAGAGGGCTGCTGAGCGCTGGACCAACCTGCGCGACATGCACGAACTCTACTGCGCCGGGCACCTGATCCAGGCTGCCGTCGCCCACCACCGTGCCACCGGAGATGACCGCCTGCTCCACATCGTCCGCCGTCTGGCCGACCACATCTGCGACCGCTTCGGGCCGCAGGAGGAGGGCAAGCGGGCCGGAACCGGCGGCCACCCGGAGATAGAGATGGCGCTGGTCGAACTGGCGCGTGAGACGGGTGAGCCGAGGTATTGCCGGCAGGCGCAATTCTTCCTGGACATGCGTGGGCGCGGACTGATCGGCGGCAGCGCCTATCATCAGGACCACAAGCCGTTTCGGGAGTTGGAGCGGATGGTGGGTCACGCCGTGCGTGCCGTCTATTTGAACGCGGGGGCGGCGGACCTTTACGCCGAGACGGGCGAGGCCGCCCTGCATGACGCGCTCGACTGCCTCTGGCGCAATATGACCGCGCGGCAGATGTACATCAACGGCTCCATCGGCTCGCGCTACGAGGGCGAGGCGTTCGGAAGAGACTACGAACTACCCAATGAGCGTGCCTACGCGGAGACCTGTGCCGCCATCGGCAGCGCGATGTGGAACTGGCGCATGCTTCAGATAACAGGCGATGCCCGTTACACCGACGTCTTGGAGACCACGCTCTACAACGCTGTCCTCTGCGGCGTCTCGCTGGACGGCCGAGCCTACTTCTACCAGAACCCCCTGGCCGACGACGGGACGCACCGCCGCCAGCCGTGGTTCGGCTGCGCCTGCTGTCCACCCAACATTGCCCGCCTTCTCGCGTCGCTTCCCGGCTACTTTTACAGCCTCTCTGACGCCGGGCTGTGGGTGCATCTCTACGCTCAGGGGGCTGCCCGCATCTCCCTCCTCAATGGCCCGACCATCGGCCTGACCCAGCACACCCGCTATCCGTGGGACGGCGAGATCGCCATCGAAATTGAGGGGGAAGGGACTTTCAGCCTCTGGCTGCGCATCCCCGCCTGGTGCGAGGAAGGGGCCGTGCTCGAAGTCAGTGGGGAGCCTTGCGCCGGCGGCTCCTACGCCGAGGTTCGCCGTGCCTGGCGGCCGGGCGATGTCGTGCGGCTCAACCTGCCGATGCCGGTGCGCCGCGTCGAGTGCCATCCCTACGTCGCTGAGAACGCGGGCCGGGTCGCCCTGATGCGCGGCCCAATCCTCTACTGCGTCGAGGAGGCCGATAACCCTGGTCTCGACCTGCGCGATGTCCTCTTGCCCGCTGATGCCGATTTTACAGTCGCCTTCCGGCCCGACTTGCTCGGCGGCGTGGTCGTGCTGCGCGGTCAGGCCGAGGCCATTCCGCCGGACGCTATCTGGGCGGATCGCCTCTACCGCACGGCGGTTCCCTGTTCGGAGAAACAGCGGGGCCGGCTTATGGAGGTAACCGCCATTCCTTACTACGCCTGGGCCAACCGCGCCCCCGGCCCTATGCGGGTCTGGCTGCGAACCACATCTCTAGTCTCCAATACTCTAGT
>Ga0164310_10001866_pt1 | contig 12032 bp, 19 predicted proteins | sample GuaBasSedimGuay1_FD_121795 | JGI IMG/M metagenome (GOLD analysis project Ga0164310, IMG submission 121795) | Subseafloor sediment microbial communities from Guaymas Basin, Gulf of California, Mexico - Guay1, Core 4569-9, 0-3 cm | ecosystem: Environmental > Aquatic > Marine > Hydrothermal vents... | reverse complement strand
CAAGAGGTTGGCTGCCTACAGGTGCGGTTGGATTTATGGTCCTAATCGTAACTGGATCGCGAAATTCGGAGTCATCTTTAAGAGAGACAACAACGGCAAATATACTCCGATAATTCGCATCGTAGCACCTAGTGAAGTTATCGGCTTCTTCGGAGAACCAGACAACAACCGCTAATTGCGGTCGATATAAGCCCTACCTAACGGCAGGGCTATTTTTTCCGCCACCTGCAGCGTTAGTGAAATGCTAACGCGAGGTGGCTATTTTTTTTCTGCTAACGTTAGTGGACATATAGCGAGTTGAAATTAAGCGAAACTAAAGCGATAACGCTCCGGCGGCAGGTCTCCCAACCACTACCACCACCGTTCACCTGCCGCCTACGCTTCAAAAGCATTCATGGATTTTAACGTTAAAAAAGGAGGTAAACGTGAAGATAGTTATATTTGGTAGTAGAAACTTTGACAACTATGAATTGTTAAAGAAAGTCTGTGACAGAATAATCAAGAAACTAAAACCAGATACCGTTACAATTATAAGCGGTACTGCGAGAGGTGCAGATACGTTAGGAGAGAGATACGCGAACGAGAGAGGATATGATTTAGAACGGTATCCTGCAGAATGGGACCGTTACGGTAAGTCTGCGGGATACAGAAGGAATGAGAAGATGGCGAAGATAGCGGACGTAGGAATCGGATTCTGGGACGGCAGATCGAAAGGCACTAAGCACATGATTGACATAATGAAGAAACTAAATAAGAAAGTATATATTAAGAAGTTCAGACAAGATCGTTTCGGCGGCGGCCCTACCACCTCCCTTCCACCACTGCCGCCGCCTTCACTTCATCAATAGCGTTCATGGACTTTATGTTATTAAGTTAAACCTTTAACGTTAAAAGGAGGTTAAGATGGATAAAGGTGACGCACTTAGAATTCTTGAAAAGATTGTAGAGGGAACTGAAAACGACCCTCAGTTAGGTTTAGCCGAGTACAAATCTATTAAGAAAATACCGTCTCTAAAAAAGATAACAGTAGTTCCTATAGATGTTTTAGTGGCAGTTCTAAATTATATATCAGAATTAGAAAGAGAAAGGAAAACAAAGGAGGTATGATATGAAGATAATTCATAGTATTGTAGAAGCAAGAGAAGGAGACATAGTGGAGTTCTACCATGAGAAAAAGTTAAAGTATAAAGGTATTCTTGCTACGGTTAGTTCAGAAATTGCATTTGGAGAGGTAATTGAAAAGTTCTACGATCCAAGTGTAGGAGAATGGATCGTAGCACTGAGAAACGATCACGGTATTATTCACATAACCGAAAAGGAATTTATTAAGGCATTGCGTTAGCGCAATGCCTGTTATTAGCGCAATAGGAGGGTCCCGTTAGTATGGGGATGGAGGGCCCCGGGACAAATGGAGGAAGGTGGCCACAGCCCTTGCGGGTTATTCCGCAAGGGCTTAAATTTTAAGTAACAAAAAAGGAGGTGATTATGTTCTTCGTTATAATCGTAATGTTAGTAGGTTTGGCTATCGGTGCGATATTCAGCGAGAACATAAAAGAGGCCGTAAACAGTATCGTAACTGCTATAATAGCCCTAGCGATAAGACTACTGCATAAAATAAACAAAAGACTTGACAGATTCACAGAAAAATAAAAACGAAACATAAGGGTGCGGTAGGTTTCGACGATAGCATTTTGCTATCGGACGCCGGTTCGATTCCGGCCGCATCCACTAACGTAAGGAGGTGAATATGTACTATAGGCATATCATTCCAATAACATACGTTAAAGTAATGCCAGGTGCGGAACTAGAAGAAACGTTAAGAGAAGCAATACACCTGGCAAAAGAAAGGCATTGTATTGTATCGTTCAAGTTCAACGGAATCGAAATTGAAGTTGACGAATACAAAGACGATACGGATATTGAAATCCTGACGAAAATATACGGAAGGAAACTTAAGGAGGTAAAATATGACAGATAAAGCAAAGGAATTGATAAAAGAATATAGGAAACTCGATAAAGAAGCAGACAGACTCTTGCAAGAACATAAAGATCCTGAAAGTTATTATTCCGTAAGGAGAAAAATGGACAAGATCGAAGAAGCCTTATTGATCGTATACGATATGGATATTAGAGAACTAGAGTATTAGAAAGGAGGCAAAGATGCACATAAAAACATATAGAGGATTTGAGATATCTCTTTATTCTGTCTCTATACCAGAAAACGAAAATACAACTACCCATCTCTACTATTGGCTAATAGAAAGTCCTAACATACCTGATACTGAAATTAGTATCTACGGAAGTTTCAAAGACGTCAAGGAATATATCGATACTTTATTGAAACAAAATAAAAAAGGAGGTAAGACGTGACAGATAAAGCAAAAGAGTTAATAATAGATAACATGGGAGAAATTCATACTCTTTTGAAAAAAAGAGGCTATACCAAAACATGGTACTGTAGACTCAGTAAAAAAGAAGGAGAAAAAGCGATGAGAAAGATAAAATCATTAGAGAATAGAGAGGAGGCGAAAGATGTTAAAAGTTAATTTCACAGTTGTTTTCGATAAGAATGGAGATATAGAAGAAGTCACAAGGAACTGTAGAATTCCTCGTCCAGACTGCAAAGGCTGCAAATTCAAGAAGTGGTGTGATAGAGTAGAGAGTAAGATAAAAGAGAAAAGGAGGTAATAAATGCTTTTAAATCTCTTCATAATAGTAGTTTCATTAGCCATCGCATCGGTTATAGGACTTATTGTTACACTTAAAGACTATAGACAACTATATAATGAATATACGGAACATCTTAACGATAGCGTCGCGACAATCAGAGGATACATAGAAGAAATGGAATTCAATAGAGATCTACTAGCAGCGCTACTAGACTACAATGAAATACTAAGAAAGGTAGCGAAACAAGCAGAAAAGTTAAAAATCAAAGCAGAAAGAAAAAGAATACTTAAGACTATAGAAAAGATGCTTAAAGAATCTGAAGCCATTAATAAGACCATGGAATATATGCACAAACAAGTAAATAATCAAGATTAAGCCTCCCTTTAAGGGAGGCTCTTTTTCTAAACTAAACTCAATGTATTGTTAAAAAGTGGACGTATGGACTTGCGAAAATGGAAAAACGGAATATAATTATAATATCGCTTGGCAGGGTTGGAAGCGCGCGAGCGGTAGCGAGTAAGCGTAACTTGGCAGCGTTAAGGACGCGTAAGCGAGAAACGGCAAGCGGCACTGGAAAAAACGACAACCGAAACGACAAAAGAAACGACAATAACTTGGCAGCGTTACCTGCTGCGTCAACTGTCAAGTCAACTGCTGCGTCAATATTAATGCTCATAGTACAATATAATACGATTCTATAATTTCGCAAGACTTAAAAGTGAGGTTTTCGCTACCCTTAGTAGCTAGATTTTCAATGATTTACGTGAATTTTGCCGTTTTCATGCAAGTCAAAAATGCATAAGTCGTTGAAAATCAATAATCGGCCATTTCAAACATAGTCTAGTAGCTAGATTTTGAATAAGTTACGTAACTTAGCAGGGTTCAGCGAAGCGTGAAAAGACGTAAGTCACTGAAAATCAATGATCGTATCTTCTAAATAGCATCTAGTAGCTAGATTATCAGTCATTTATGACTCGTAAAGAAATAAGGGCGCCAAACGGCGCCCCAAAGGAGGAAAAGCAAAAACCAAAAAGGAGGAGGAGAAAATACGAGGCAAAAATACTACTATAATATAATAAAGTTTCTCAATTTCGCAAGGGCTAACGGTAAGGGGCGCCACTTTGGGGCGCCAACAAGTAACGATATGATTAACAGTAATTTGGCAGGGTTCAGTAGCGGTAGATATATCTTTCCGTGTTCTGTGGCGTATGGTTTTAATAATAATCTAAGTAAAAACCTTAAAATAAGGAGGTTACGATGTCTATGTTTAGGACTAAGGCATTTAATGTCATCGTCTGGATAGCAGTTATTGCTACTGCTATCATTGTTAACGTTAACTATGCGTTACAGCATGGTGTTAAGACGTTACTTATACGTTACTGTATATCAATACCAGCATTCTTTGCTGTTATTCTTCTTACCGCAATCGTACTCTATCCTATAACGAAACGGTTCGCGAAACAAAAGAAAGAGCAATAGGTACGTCTGCAGTTACGTAGCTGCTTACGTATCAGGCAGTTACGTAACTGCAGTAACGTATAACAGTAACGGTAGCGCTATAATAGAGTTTGCTAACGTTAGCAGGATACGTTACGCTATAATAAGAAAATTTGACGTAAGCAGGATACGCGAGCGTAGCGAGCGCGATTCTACGTTAGTAGAATAACGCTATAATAGGATTTTGTAACGCGAGTAGAATACGCGAGATGCTAGGTTACGGTACTGTTAGCGTAACGGTACTGTTAACGTTAATAGCGGAACTGTTAGCGTTAACAACGGTACTGCTAGCGTAACGTAACTGTTTACGTATTCTGTCCTTTACGTAACTGTCAACGTATCCTGCTCTTACGGAACTGCTAACGTAACGGAACTGCTAACGTGTTCTGTATATTTATATTATGCAACGCTCTATTTTCAATAGAGCTAAATTGTATTATTGTATTAGTTGGATAGTACAATTACGTAAGCAGTTACGTTATCTATACGTTAGATCGTATATAGCCTTGTGTTTTATGAGGAGTAGATTATATTATTAATAAGTTGTAAACTAGAGGAGGTTTGTTATGATGTATAACGATACAATATTTAAAGCTAGCTTGGCAGCATTGGCGATAGCAAGGGTAGCAGGATTTAAGTTAGAAGACATGAGAATGAGAATAGCAGAGTTCTTAGACGTAGCAAGAACACCTGGATTGTTCTATTATATTCGCACGGAAGAATATATTGCGAAGTATCTTGATTCATATATAAAAACGCTAGGATCCGCAGGAGAATTTTCTACGGATAAAGAATATATTATAGATCCTATAACGACATTTGCGTTACCATTTATACTTGAATATGATATTGATTACGTTACATTTTCTGAATTAAAACGTAAGTTCCTTTATATGATAATGAGCCTTGAAGGTACGTGCGTTAACGTAGTAGGAGATGTATATAACGACACTTTCCCTCCATCTGCGCCAACGTTTGCACAAATACCATATTTTGTAGGAGAAATCCTTCATGAAATGAAATATAAACCTGCCTCCCTTTCTTTGCTAGTGGATAAAGGGCTTATGAGATTGAATAAAAGAAAAAGATGTTTTAACGCACTATTAAAATGTAAACATTATCATCCGCTTGGAGTTGTAGGACCAGCTATAATAGTATGGATACTTGCATATATGAAACATTCGATAGTATATGACATTCCTAAGATTATAAAGAACAAGCTAGAGTTTATAGTAGATAATACAATGAGATTTTCTTATTTTATTGTTAGGCCAGAGGTTGGAATACTGATATATAAAACAGAGGAGGAGAAATGGTAGATTTTAGCTTTTTGAAGAACATGAATAGCCAGGCATGCGATATTATTATGACTCTTGGAGATAAAATTCTTATTGATAACGATATGGAGGAGTTATTTAATTACCTTAAAGGTTATATTAGATCGAGAGGATTAAGAATAGGCCGGGTATCTACAGACTTTAGGAATGGTAAATTTTTAAATGATAAAACGCTAAATGAATATATAGCAGAATACATCTTTAATTTCTTTGCTTTTCCTTATATATCAAAAGGGATTTCGATAAGTGAGATTTTTCATCCTGATGATTTATTTGCGATCCCTACTACTATATTCTATGTTAAACCAACCTATAAGTTCTTTAGAATAGGAGAAATTATTGAAGGAAATAGTTGGCTTAGAGATGACATTAGGAATCTGTTAGCAACTTTATTATTTGTAGGTAACGGAGTTGCGGTAACTTCAGTAATAGTTAACTCAAACAGGTTTGATATTAAATTCAATACCAGATTTAATATATACAGTAAATATAAAGAGTTTGCTTCTGACAAATATAATTCGATTACGGTTGTAGTTCCACTCTCAAATAATGAAGTTTTTAACTCTGTTATGAATAATCTTTACTTCTTATATAACAAAGAATATAGAAGCAGGGATAAAGATTATCGTGCAATTGCAATGAGAGAAGCATTAACTACTCTAGAAGTTATAAGTAAGAAGGGATTGATAACAAAGTTACCATTGACTTTAGCTATGGATTTTACTTTTCATAAATCGTTTGAGAAGCTTTTAACGGTATATAATATCATTTTCAATATCTTTTATTTGTACGATGATTTGGTATGTTTTAATAGAAGAAAAAGCGAAGAGGAATTTATAAATTTACTGATAATGTTAAAACAGAGAATCATCGATGAAATAGATGTTGTTTTTAGATTGATAACGAATATCAATCTAAACATAAGATATCCGTTTTTGGAATTTATAATAGCAGGAGGAGGTTGGAAATGAAACGTTCCATTAAAAAGATAACAGGTTTCGAAGATATGTTTGAAGTTGCATTAGCGGCAGCTAATTCCTATGATAATTATCTCAGTAACGATACAATAGTAGAAATCGTTGAGGATACGTTTGCTGGTTTTCTTGCATATTTTATAAAGAGAAAAAATGACACATGCTTAGTACATAAAAGTTTTCAAACTATTAAGGCAGCGATTATTGATTTTCTAGAAGTTTATATGGAAAACACTAGAAAGATTTTGTTTCAATGCGACGTGAATGAAATAGATTTAGATAATGCTATACGTGCATTCCTATATAGATATTATAGTGCCACTGGATTTGAAATCGGTATAAGTGTCAGAGAAGATATTGATAACAGAGTATATTGTGCATTCCTCGGTGAAACTGATATTAATATAGAAATTGTTTTACTAACATTAGTAACTATGATAAATAGACGTTTTTTGTTAGGAGAAGTGTTGGATTTTAATGAAATATGCTTTGCCCATAATACGATGGAGAACTTCTCTAAGGAGATGTATCGTTCAATGGATGAAAGTTTGCATGTTGAGAAAAAACTTCCGATTGTTTCGTATAGCGGAAAGATTTCTAAGGATGTTGTAGAACCTCTGAGTTGTTATTCTCTCGTATTTACTTTTAGCGATATGTTTAAACATTATTTTACTACCTATTTCATTACAAATATAAGGAAGCGAGAATTGTATAACGAAACTTCTATGAAAATGGCAGAGATAATTGATGAACGTTTGATTAGCATGTTTAATGGTTTGAAAAAGAACTTGATCTTAGAAGATACTAACTGTACACTTGCTTGTATACCGGGTTTATCTTTAGTATTTATAGATATAGTAAATAATCTACTTTGGTCAGGAAAGTTGTTTAAGTCCTATTTTCCTGAAAATATGAAAGAGCTTAAGAAAAAGATATCTATAATTCATGAATACGGACACTGGATTGAAGCAACCTTTAAGCTATTTTATCTACTTTCTGTTGCAGATTTGGATAACATAATTATATCTTTCATTGATGCTAAAAGTAATGAATAAAGGAGGTTATTATGAAACGTAAGAAACGTAAGAAACGTAATGTTACAGTAGAAAGTGTAACGGGTTTCGAAGATCTTTTTGAGGTTGTTGTTGCAGCAGGGAGATATTTAGAAGCCAATACTTACAAAATACTTCCGGCAACGGTAGATGTTTTTTCTAGTTTTTTAGCCTATCGTGTGAAGGATTATCTAGATCCGAAAATAAAGTTTGAAGATTTGAAAACTTCTATCGCTTCCTTTATGACTCAATACGTTAAAGAAGTACGGCCGATTCTTTATCAATACTCAATAGATGATATCTCGTTAGAGAATACAATAATGGCACTTGTTTATAAGTATAGTAGTATTGATGAATATGGGGTTATTGATGTTAGGTTTAAGAGTAAGAGGCCTATTCGATTAGATATTATTAACTCTGATACGGAAAGCGGCTACACGGCTATTTTAATGCTAACTACAATGATGAGTGAATTGTTAGTCCATAAAGTGAAATCATTCTCCACGAGACATTTAAGTAGGCTACACTTTCTTATAAATGATCTGGATGCCGGGATGTATAACGCTATGGACGATTATTATTTAGATGATAAATTTTTGTCACCAGCGAAATTTCCTCTGATTTCTTATAATGGAAAAATTTCTAATGCAATATTGCAGAATATTCCAGGTTCTACTCTTCATTTATTTTTACTAGAAAAGAAATTTGAAAATACTTTTGACCTTCTTACTTGGGTTATGAAAGATTTTATGAAGAAATGGATAGATATTTATTTTAAGATACATCCTAACTTAGAATCAAGTAACTATAAGAAAAGATTATTTAAAAATTATGTTAACGAGATATCCAATGTTTTAAGTAAAGCTTGTATCTCTGCATACCAAAAGGTTAGACTCTTTTGGGATGAAGATAGTAAAAATATGAAAGATAAAGATAATCGTGGTACTATTTTTACTCATATATTTGTTCCTGGATTGTTACCTGTTATGTTCGGTATCATAGATAATCTACATCTGTCAGGTTTATCTAGCGTTTATAATTTAGGTAATAAAGAGAAATATGAGAGAGCGATACGAAATATTAAGCCATTCTTCTTTTACTACGAAGCGTCATTTAAGTTAATGTACCTCTTGACTTTTGGAAAGGTTAATAATATAATAGTATCATATACAAATAAGGAGGTGGCAGATGGGAATACATAATGCGTTTATGTCGACAGAAGCAATTGTTATCCATTTGTTAAACGCCCTTCGTAGAGAACTTTTCTCAGTACCTGTTAATAAAAATGATGTATTTGAGCATTTAGAAGAGCTTTTAATTTTATGGAATCAGAGAGAGGGTTATCATAGTTTTGATTCATCTTACGGAAAACGTCTTCGACTTTATATGGAAAAGCTTTCTGATTATATATCGTTAAATGCTATTTCTGCTTTATCACTCGCTATGATTAATGCTAGAACCTCCGATATCCCATTATTTCTACAAACCATATTTGCTAGTATATCGCCATCTGTATCGGAAACAGTAGCATTTGCCGAGAAGTTATATAAGCTATTTGATATATCATTTTCGCAAAATGGTAAAAAGGCAGTTGTTTCCTTTACGCAATTTGAGGATTCTGCTAAATTTACAAGACCTATGATACCGCATCTTGTAACGTACAAAAGCGTTATGGAAGATAAACCTACTTTATGTTACAACGTACATCAAGCGTTAGATATTTTCTATTTTAAATTTGATGTTCCATTTGATTACCAGGAAGAAAAGGAAAGAAAGGCAAAAACAATTATAGATATTATTCACAACAAAGTAAGACCAAATGTTGACAAAGTAGCAAAACAATTTGATTTAATTAATAGACTATTTCCGGTATGGATATATATGAGAGACTTCGTTCATTTTAATCTTATAACTGACTTGTTAATAAGTAATAGTATCTTTAGTCAAAAGGCAATCAATCATAAGTCTGTAAAAACAATAGTGTCTAAATGGCTTCCGATCTATAAGGTGATGTTGTTGTCAGCTTCAGATAAATTCGTTGCAAACTCTTTAATAATATCAGAAATCTGAGAAAAGGAGGTTATCAATGAGAATATTTAGCAATTCGCTAGAAGGAGCTGCAATTGATCTTGCTATTTACACCTATCCTAGTAATCCTCCAAGTCCTTCGCAGAACATTTTAGAAGATATATTACGTAATCTTGTTCCTAAATTGTTTTTGATTATAGGAGATCCAAAATTCAATGAAGCAGTCGTAAGCGATCCTATTTCAATAGCAGATATAAAGAACTACATTATGATGATTTGGGAAAGGACACGTCCTTCTGGTTCGGGGATCATGCGTAGATTACATGTGGAAATTCAATCTCATTCTGATATTGGAAAAGATATTCCTATTATATTGTCAAGTATTTATGCAAGTTTTCTTAGCAAGGGTGAAATTAAGTTATTTAAAAAGAAAGTAAGTAAGATATGTAATCTCTTCGATTCTCCAGCTAACGTAATCAACGTAATAGTATCAAGTATAGGCAAAAATAATCTAAAATACGGAGGAAATTGGAAAACCCTAAAGTTGTATATACCTGAGTATATAGATATATTTTCCTATAAGTATGCAAAATTAGAATTAGCGCTAGAAAAAATATCCCATAGAGTTAAACATATTTATGAGGAAGCTATGTTACGTATTCTTCCGGTGGCGTCTGTTGAATCGAAAAGTGTTTTGCCATCCTATGTATGGTCTATTGTGAGAGAATATCTTGATTATCTTGTATTTGAAGATCTCGCTATAAGAACTATTATGAATGAGATATATGACATTGACCATCCTGTTTTAATGGATTCAATAAATACTTGGAAAGCGCTGTATAAGTTTCTACTTCTTAGATGGTTAGGATTTAACGTTAATCGTATTTTAGTTTCAACTTTACAAGGAGGAAATAATGAAGATGTTTGAAAATATGACAAAACTTGTTATATATTCAGCAATTACAGCGTACCATTTCAAAGTAGAGGAAATATCCAAAATTGGATTAAAAGAATTTATTAATACGTTAAGCCGTATCTTTGGAATAGATATTCCGGCTGACGATATAATTAGCGAGGTAGACAGTTTCGGAAATGATGATTGGGCATTATCAAGATGCTATGACAAGACCTTTACTAAATTTAAAAGATCGTTTCGTCAACTGAAGCCGTCAGAAAAAAATACATCTAGAATAATAGATACTGCTATTCTGATGTCAATTTTAGTGAAAACTATCAATACTAAAACCAAGGTTAGAGCAAACAACTTTGGTTTTGTAGATATGTATTTGTTGGACAGATATATTAATAAGAGTAGAAAAGTGATTAGAGAGATAGTTACTGATTCTATATTAAGACGACATTCTCTATATGTGATTGGAATCAGTAAATCAAATCCGTTTTCCTCTGAAGAAATGTCTTCTGCTATTGTTTTAAAACTAATCGGAGAGAAGAGATATGAAATGTTAGAAGAATTGATAGATCTTGGTGTACTTGAATCTATAGTCGGTATCGAAAGGGCAGCAGGAGAAATAGCTGTTCCTCTCGCAATGATATTGAATATGATAGTAACTAGGCTTCTTAATAATAAAGACGTTGTTACAGCAGTATCACGTGATGAATTACGAAATGTACTGACTTATAATGCTATATTGATAGCTAAAATACTTGCATCGTATTCTTATATTCCTATAATGGGGAGGTTTAAATGAATGGTAATTATAAAGAGTTGAGGTTTATGACACTAGCTTACTTAATGATCTACAGATATGGAAAGGAGAGGAGCATTCACAGGCTTACAAAGTTGAATGAAGGTCTTGAAAATCTTAAAACGTCAGATGAATACCTTTCACTCTATACGAAACTACTAGAATTCCTGGAAGATACATTACAATTTGTTAGTAACCTCAAGAAGTCAACTGCTGGTCTTAATGTTACTTTATCTACATTTATTAATTCCGCTGTTGACTATATAGATAGTGTAGGCAACTTATTTTTACCGTTGTGTGTTCAGTTTCCTGAGATAGTATTCCTTAGTACAACGGATCGTATAGATAAAGTCTTTTTAGATAAATTCGATTTGATTAATAGATATTATAGAGAATTAAACGATGCTATGATTCCAGGAAGAGGATCGAAAATAATATCAAGCGTATTGACACATGAGTATAAACTTAATTATGAAACTGATTCGACTGAAAGATATATTGAAACGGTTTGTCTTAGGAGTATGTATTTTTTGGATAAAGATAAACGACTTTCTAAAGAGATAGAACTACTCTTAGGATATCTTATGCCTGATAAGATTGATACTACGATTAGAAGTGCGAGCCTTGTAACTCCAGTTATAGCATTATTAGCATACTATTTTGTAAGCATGCTTATTTGGTATTATAATGGATTAATACCCACTGATGTTATTGTTTTTATAAGAAAAAATAAAGAAATGTTTACTAGAAATATAAATAATCTAGCGT
>Ga0164310_10001865_pt1 | contig 12034 bp, 8 predicted proteins | sample GuaBasSedimGuay1_FD_121795 | JGI IMG/M metagenome (GOLD analysis project Ga0164310, IMG submission 121795) | Subseafloor sediment microbial communities from Guaymas Basin, Gulf of California, Mexico - Guay1, Core 4569-9, 0-3 cm | ecosystem: Environmental > Aquatic > Marine > Hydrothermal vents >... | reverse complement strand
GCCTCGGCCCCGTTGCCGGCCTCGCTCACCACGCGGATGTCGGGGGTCAGGTCGAGCAGCACACGCAGCCCTTCGCGCATCAGTAGTTGGTAGTCGGCCAGGGGGCCGCGACTCTCAGCCACCGTCCCAGTCCTCCACCGGCACCTCCACCCGCAGCCGGAAGCCGCCCTCAGGACGGTCACCAGCCTCCAGCGAGCCCCCCAGCAGCGCCACCCGTTCCCGCAGGCCCAGCAGCCCGAAGCCCTCCATCTTTCCCCTACGGCGGCCCGTGCCGTTATCGCTGATGGTCAGCGCCACCCGCTCCGGCTCGTAGGCAAGCACCACCTGGGCGGCGCTGGCGTTAGCATGCTTGCGCACGTTGGTCAGCCCCTCCTGGGCGACACGGTAGAGAGCCGTCTTGGTCTGAATCGGCAGCGGGCGGGCCTCTCCCTCAACCGTGAAAGTCGCCGCGATCCCACTGGCGCGGATGTCCTCCACCACCTCGCCGATGGCCTCGCTCAGCGACTCCGTATCCAGCGGCGAGGCCCGCAACGCCGCCACCGAGCGCCGTACCTCGGCCAGGCCCTCGCGGGCCAGCCCCTGCGCCCTGGCGACGGCTTCGGCGGCCTGCTCAGGTTGCGTGGCAATGAGTTTGCCCGCCGCCTCCAGCAGGACGGTGATGGTGGTCAGGTAATGGCCCAGACTGTCGTGGATCTCGCGGGCCAGCCGGTTGCGCTCCTCGGCCACGGCCAGCGCCTCGACCTGGACGGCGTAAGCCTGAAGTTGACGGTGGGCCGCTTCCAGTTCGGCCAGCAACCGCTCGGCTCGTTGCCGTTCTCGCTGTTGCTGGATAAGAGAGACGCTGACGGCGATGAAGAAGACGAAGCCACCGCCGTAGGGCAGCAGCATGGTCAGCGCCGTCTCCACGTCACTCAACAGCAAGTAGTTCAGGAAGAGCGCACCGGCGCAGAGCAATGCGAGGACGCTTGCCTGGCGAAAGGTGAGCGAGAGGTAGGCTGCGGGGACGACGATGAAGTATAGGATGGGCAGGAAGGAGGCCCCTCGGCCGACAAGCACGATGGCGAAGACCAGAGCGGCCTGGAGCACCAGGAGCCCGCCGCGTCGCCAGAGCGGGGCATCAGTGCGGGGCAGGAAGGGAATGGTGAGAACGAAGGCAACGAAGAGGGCGGTGAGAGCGGGCCAGATGGCGGGCTGGCGCAGTTCAGGTGTGGTCAATAGAGCGACGGCATAGATGGACGCCGTGGTGGCATAAGCGGCGATGAGCAGGAAACGCTCGCTGGTTGGCGGATGAGAGGCGGGGGGAGCATCGTCCACGATCGGTATGCGCATTGGTACAGAATTATCCTACAAGATTTGTGCTGTTTGCGAGAATTTTGTGGGACAAGATGGCATCTTGTCCTACGTTAAAGTATGGGAGAAGGTCAACGCGGCGCAGCCGGAGCGATACAGGAGCTACACCTTCACGACTTCCAACAGTGTTTCAACCTGATACCCGGATTCCTCTTCAGCCCGCCGCAACTTCCTCACGACGTCGTAGGCCGCAACGATCTCCCGGGCCACCTCGGCTGCCGGACGAAGGGGATTGGCGCTGATCGCGACCACTGCCACCAGCAGCATCCACCATAGCAGTTGTTCAAACGCTTCCTTGTTGAACCACAGGATACCCCGGTAGCGATTCACCCGTAAGAACTGCTGCACCTCGTCGTCTCTCATCCAGGACTCCAACACTTGATAGGCTCGCTTCTTCTTCGAAGCCTGCGTCTCGAACCAGCGCTGGTGACTGGTGAGAATCTTGATGGTCGTGACCGCCCGCCAGGCCGCGTCCTCGTCCAGTCCCAGGTCTCGTAGCGCAGCGGCGATGATTTTGCCCAGCAGCCACTCGTCAATCCAACTGCGGCTCACCTGCTCGAAAGCGGCCTTGTCCACCATCTTCCCCAGGACGTGCGTGAAGAGCCACCCCAGGAGCGTGCCCCACGTTGCCACGTCATCGCCCAGACCCGCTTTCAGGTACTCTACGGCCCACCTGTACTTCCGGGATCGAGGCAGATGGAAGCGACCTTCCAGAACGGGCAGTTGCAATATGGCCTCCAACTTCCGCCGCATCTCCTGAGCAGTGGCCATCTCATCGCCATTCCCTGCAGTAAGGCGCTTGACCTCGCCGAGCAGGTGAGCCATCTCCTGCTCCACCTCACGCAAGAGTGCCGCATCGGGTTGCCCGTCCGGTTGGGTCACACGGGCATCCATCAAGCGGCGGAGCATAGAGGCATTGACCAGTTCCCGGAAGGGGTAATGCACCGGCTGCAGGAGCACCTCCCGCAACGCCTCCTCGATACTCGGCACCCCGCGCCCGTTCAGATAGGCCGTCAGTTGCGCGTACTGGTGCCATTCGTTGTCCTGCACTTCGCGGAAGTCGAGGAAGACGTGGTACTTGTACGCGCCCAGTTCCACGTACAGCCCTTTTTCCCACAACTCTCTGTTGTTCCGAATGTACTCCAGACCGGTGACGTGGTCGCGGAAGATGGTGAAGGCGTCTTCGTCATTGCGCAATCCCAGACCTTCGCCGAGCGTCTTCTGCACCAATCTTTTCTCGCCGTCCTCGGTTTTCACCGCATAGGCGACGGAGGTACGGATCCATCCCCGGGTTTCAGCGTATTTGTTGTGATAGATCACCAGCGCCCGTTCGTCGCCGACGCGGTTGGAGTAGGCGAAGACGTCCTCGTTGACGTAGCCTTCGGGGGTGAAAAGGTCGTACAGCAGGAAGTTCTCCACCTCGGCGAACAGATACCGTCGGCGGAGCAGGGGGAAGATCTCCCGCTCGTGCCGCTCGATCAGCGTGCCGTCCGGTTGCTCGTCCCAATAGGCCCGGCGGTACTCCATCCCGTACTTCTCGGCAAAACCCTCGATTTGACCGTGCCCGAACATAGGCAGGCCCGGCATCGTCGCCATCATCGTGCAGATGCCGAAGTATTTATCGCCTTTGCCGAACTGGTCCACCGCCGTGCGCTCGTCGGGGTTGTTCATAAAATTCACGTACCGCTTGAGTATCCGGGGGTCGAACTCGAGCGTATTTTTGATCACACTGCGGTACTTGGCGTTGTCCTCGTCCCGGAGCATGTTCATAAACGCGCTGTTGTAGACGCGGTGCATGCCGAGTGTGCGCACGAAGTAGCCCTCCATCAGCCAAAAAGCCTCGGCCAGCAACAAAGTGTCCGGCACCTCCTGCGCCACGCGGTCCACCACCTCCCGCCAGAACTCGTTGGGCATGGCCGCATCGAATTGTGCTCTCGTCAGGCCGAATTCCGCCCGCGAGGGGATAGCCCCGCCGGTACCGGGCTCCGGGAACCACAGCCGCTGATAGTGTTTCTTGGTCAGCGTCATCGCGGCGTCGAAACGGATGATGGGAAATTGGCGGGCGACGTGCAGAATCGTCTGGATCACCGCCTCCCGCACTTCGGGGTTGAGGAAGTCCAACTGGGCGGTGTCGTTCCAGGGCATACTCGTGCCATCATTGCCGTGGTAGATGTACTTCTCGCTGCCGGTCCAGCGGTCCACCCGTTTAAAGACGACGGCGGCGTCAGTGCGGCTGTAGTAGTGATCCTCCAGATAGATGCCCACGCGCTCGTCCCAGGAGAGGTCAGGGCCGTTGAAGGTGTAGGAGGGGAAGGGGCTGTAGTCCAGCGAGATGAACCAGTCGGGGTGCTCGATAACCCATTTGGAGTCAATACCCATGTGGTTGGGCACCATATCGCTGGCCAGGCGGATGCCCCGTCGCCAGGCCCGCTCGCGCAGATTCCGGTACGCCTCATCGCCCCCCAGGTCGGCCGCGATCTGGTAATCGAACAGCGAGTAGGCCGACGCGACTGCCTCGGGGTTGCCGCACAATTGCTTGATCCTCTGCGAAGCCCGACTGCGCTCCCAGAGGCCGATCAGCCACAGGCCGGTGAAGCCCCGGCGGGCCAGCGTGTCCAGTTCCTCGTCGGGGATGTGATCCAGCCGCGTCATGGGGCGACCGTACTGCCGGGAGAGTTGGTCCAGCCAGACGTAGACGTTCTTGGCGATGAGCACCAGGCAGGGCATCCACTCCCGGTCGGGGCTGAAGCGCTCATACTCCAACTCCAATCCTGTGAAATCGTACACCCGGCTGGGGCCCGGCCCCAGGAAGACCGCCTTCTCCTCCTCCGCGATCAGGTCCAAACTGCCGAGCAGGCGATACAGATATTGGCCCAGCAGATAGCCCCATCGCTCCCGGATGTACTCCAGTTGTCCGGTGAGCGAGTGGGGCGCGGCCAGGGCCGGTTGGCGGAGCATATCCACCAGGTTTTGGTTTTCAGGGCCGAAGTATGGCTGTGTCTCGAAAAACTCGTGCAGGCCGGATACAATCTGCGGATAGACCGTCTCTTTATCCAGTGCGGTGTCGTCAAACAGTTCCAGAAACGACGAGAAGGCCGGGTTTGTGTTCGCCAGGTGGAGCATCAGCATCTCTTCGAGCACGATCTGACGGTGGGGGACGCCAGCGGTCTCCCCTTCCAGATAGTCGTCCAGGGAGACCTCCCGCCGATAGACGGCGAGCGGAGGAAATTCGTCCGCGAATCGGCGCAGGGCGGCGTCAACTGCCTCCTTGCCCAGCCTTTCGTCCAGCCAATCCAGCGCCTGCCGCATGACCTGGGGGTTCTTCTGCTCCCGGTACAGGCCGACCACGTAGTGCAGGATTTCGTCTATCAGCCCCATGGCGTTGATCTGGCCCGCTTTCACGGCCTGTTCTGGAAAACGGACCAGATCGCGCCTTGCATTCATCCTCTGCGCGAACACCCGCGCAGCGTGAAAGTTGGCGAAGATGACGTTTCCACTCAGGGAAAACAGGGACTGATCAAACTGGTACAGGTCGCGCGCTTTGCGGGAGACGTGGAATTCCATCTCCACAGATCCGACGGTCGTGCCGCTGGGGATCAGATCTTTCACAAAGGCGTCCTCGCCAAGATCGGCGGCGATGGCACAGTTGCGGCCGATGCGCGTGTGGGCCGGGATCGGCGTGTTCTTGCCGACGACGGTGAGGCCACTGTACAGGTTGGCCGGGATGTTGGGCCTCCGGTCGTCCCCCCAACCGACCCGTGCCCCTGCCCCCACCCGGACGCGCTTGTCCAGGATGGCGTGGTCCACCACCCCGTTCTCCTCGATCACCGCGTCGGTCATCACGATGGAGTGGCTCACGAGAGCCCCTTGCCGCACCACCACACCGGGTGAGAGCACCGAGTGCTCAACGGTACCCTCGATGACGCAGCCATCGGTGATGAGGGAGCGAGCGACTGTCGCTTTGGTGCGGATGTTGACCGGGGGGCGTTCCTCACTGCGGGTGTGGATGATCCACCCTCGATCGAGCAGGTCCAGCGGGGGCTCATCCGCAAGCAAGTCCATATGGGCCTGCCAGTACGCCTGGATGGTGCCCACGTCCACCCAGTAACCACGGTACGGGAAGGCGTAAACGCGGTGGCTCTCCACCATCTGTGGGATGATGTCGCCGCCAAAGTCATGCCGCGATCCGGCGCGGGCGTGGTCGGCTGTCAGGACGTCGTGGAGCACGTCGGTGTTGAAAGCGTAGATGCCCATCGAGGCCTGATTGCCTCTGGGCCGTGAGGGTTTCTCCTCAAAACTGAGAACTTCGTATTCCTCGCTCGTCTCCAGGATGCCGAAGCGGGAGGCTTCCTCCGGCGCGACGCGCACCGTGGCGACGGTCAGATCTGCGCCGTGGTCCAGGTGGAAAGTGACCAACACGTCGTAGTCCATCTTGTAGACGTGGTCGCCGGCGAGGATCAGGACGACGTCTGGACGGTAGTGATGGATGAAGTCCAGGTTCTGGTAGATGGCGTCGGCGGTGCCCTGGTACCAGTTGGAATCGCGGGGGCCCACATAGGGCTGAAGCAGGGTGACGCCGCCGGTTGCACGATCCAGGTCCCAGGGTTGGCCTGTGCGGATGTGGTCGTTGAGCGAACGGGGTCGGTATTGAGTGCAGACGCCAACGGTGAAGATGCCCGAGTTGACGCAGTTGGAGAGTGTGAAGTCAATGATGCGGTATTTGCCGGCGAACGGCACGGCGGGCTTGGTCCGCTTTTGCGTGAGCACGCTGAGACGGCTGCCTGCACCGCCCGCCAGGATCATCGCCAGAATGCGCATCCTGTCCCCTACGTCCCATGCACTTTCATCGCCCGGCGGTAGAGTTTGACGTACTCCTGGGCCGAGGCGGACCAGGAGAAATTGATCGCCATTCCCCGCCGCTGCAATCTACGCCACGCCTTCTTGTCGCGATAGACCTTCAGCGCCCGCCCCAACGCACGTGAGCATGCCTCGGGGGTGTAGTCCATGAAGGCAAATCCTGTGCCTCGCTCTGGATCAGCCGTGCAATCGGTGACCGTATCGGCCAGCCCACCGGTCGCCCGCACGACGGGCACACAGCCGTAGTGCATAGCGATCATCTGCCCCAGCCCGCACGGTTCAACGGCGCTGGGCATGAGGAACACGTCTGCACCGGCGTAGATGCGCCGCGCCAGCACGTCGTCGAACTTGAGGAAGGCGTGCATCCGGTCGGGGAAGCGGGCCTGAAGGCGCTCGAACATCTCATGGTACTCGGGCTGCCCGGTGCCAAGCAGAATGAACTGAGCCTCCTCTCTCAGAAGCCACTCCAGCACCGGCTCCAGCAGGTCCATTCCCTTGACCTTGTCCAACCGCGAGACCATTCCCACCAGGGGCACCTCGGGCTGCACGGGCAGGCGTGCCTGCTGCTGCAAAGCCGTCTTGTTGGCCGCCCGTCGGTCGAGTGTCTCAACGTCGAAGCGGTGTGGGATATTGGGGTCTGTGGCCGGATTCCACCGCTCGTAGTCAATCCCGTTGAGTACACCGAAGAGCCGGTCCTGCCGCTCTCGCAGCAGAGGATCCAGTCCCATCCCCATCTCCGGAGTGAGGACTTCCTGCGCGTAGCGAGGGCTGACGGTGTTGACCAGGTCGGCGTGGGCGATGCCTTGAGCCATCCAGTTCACCGTCCCAGGCTGCTCGACGGACAGGTGCTGTACGTACTCCATCTGCGCGAAGGTGAGGATCAATCGGCCGGCGATGCCCTGGTAGGCCAGGTTGTGGATGGTGAAGAGGGTGGCGATGTCACGGTAGAAGGGGTCCCTCCGACCGGCTGTGTCCAGCCAGGTCGGCACGATGCCGGTGTGCCAATCGTTGGCGTGAATCACGTCTGGCCTCCAGTCCAGGAGGTGGAGCGCGGCGAGGGCTGCACGGCCAAAGATGGTGAATCGCTGTGCATCATCCTCGAAGCCGTAGACGCGATCGCGGGAGGAGAAGTAGAGGTCATTCCATAAGAGATATACAGGGACTCCCCCATCAAGGGTGCTGCTGATCAGATGGACGTACTCCTCTCCGGGCCCGACCGGGATGGGGAAGGGCTCCCCAATCTTCTCAAAGTGGAACTGGTCACTGCGGATGGTGCCATAGCGTGGCATCATCAGCCGCACATCGTGGCCCAGGGCCCGGATGGCCCTGGGCAACGAACCGGCCACATCGGCCAGCCCGCCCACTTTAGCGAAGGGAACCGCCTCGGCGGACAGAAACAGAATTTCGAGCGGCTTCTTGGTCATGGTCCGCCTCCTTATTGTTGCGCGTCTTCCCGCCGGTGCTGGTTATCATGCTGAAGTGGGCGTGAGTATGCGAGCGGATGATGGAGTAAAGGTGGGCATAGGGGTCGGCGTAGGGGGACGTGGTGGTGCAAACGCCACCGCCAGGCTAAGCCCCATGCTGATGACAACCAGCAGGCTGATGATCCAAAATATGATGCGTGTTCGATCGGCTTTTGAACGACGCATAGTGCCTCCTTACGAACGGTCGTTATTTAGTATTCCATTATAGCACATCAATGAGGAGACACAAGCGCAGCATATCTTAAAATTGCCACCAGGCTATTGACAACGCCGACTTTTTACTATATAATGACTGTAAGTCAGTTAATGACCGTAGGTTAGCATAGTAAGGCGACAGCGTGACGACCAGGGCGCGTCGGGAGCGAGAAAAAGAAGAGCGGCGGCAGTCCATCCTTCGGGCGGCCCGTGAGGTGTTCTTTGAGAACGGCTTTCACCGCGCAACTGTGGACAACGTGGCCGAGCGGGCGGAGGTCAGCAAGGGCACCGTATACCTTTACTTTGAGAGCAAGGAGACTATCCTTGCTCATTTGCTTTTAGAGGGATTGGGCGAGTTACTCGGGGAATTAGAGCAAGCCTATGCGGCGGATGAACCCCTCACGGCGGATGAGCGACTGCAGCGACTGGGCCGGGCCTACCTGCGCTTCTTCCAGCGGGAGCCAGAATACTTCCGCCTGTTGATGGCGATGGATCGCGGTCGCTTCCAGGATTCAGTCACGCCAGAAGTCTATCAGAAGGTGCTGTCCGCCAGTTTGGAGGGATTGGGCTGGGTGATGAAGGCGATTCAGCAGGGCATTGATGAAGGGGTATTTCGCTACTGCGATGTGCGGCAGGCCGCCAGTATCCTGTGGGCGACGCTGAATGGCGTGCTGGAGTTGATGGAGCACCCGCTGCGGCGGGAGATGGTGGGGATGGAGCGTGAGAATCTTTACCAAGCGGCCTTAGAAACGATTATCCATGGTCTGCGAGCGATCCCTGAACAACAAGGAGGTGCGTAAGTGAAGGAAGTGGTTATCGTCAGTCCGGTGCGCACGCCGGTGGGGGCCCACGGCGGTGCGCTGCGCAGCAAGCGGGCCCAGGACCTGGCCGAGATCGTCTTCCGAGCGGTGTTCGAGCGGACGGGGTTGGACCCGGCGGTGCTGGACGAGGTGATCCTGGGCAATATCGGCCAACCCTCCGACGCGGCCAACATTGCCCGGGTGGCGGCGCTGATGGCGGGGGTGCCTATGGACGTGCCGGGCTTCACCGTCCAGCGCAACTGTGCCTCTGGCATTCAATCTATTACCTCGGCCTACCAGGCCATCCAGACAGGGGATGGGGAGATCTACCTCTGCGGCGGTACCGAGAGTATGAGCAACATCCCGTACATTCTCAAAAAGGCCCGTTGGGGATACAAACTCCGCCACGCTGAATTGACCGATGCCCTTTGGGAGGGTCTCACCGACCCCATCTGCAATCAGATTATGGGCCGCACCGCCGAGAACCTGGCGGAGAAGTACGACATCTCCCGCGAGGAGCAGGATCAGTACGCGGTGCAGTCCCACAAGAAGGCGTTCATGGCTCAGCGGATGGGGAAGTTCGACGACGAGATCGTCCCTGTCGAGGTGGTCAAGAAGGTGGCGGGCAAGGAGGTGGCGCGGGAGAAGATCATCCACGACGAGACGATCAACCCCGGCCTGACGGTACAGAAGGCGGCGCTCTACCCGACCGTCTTCAAGAAGAACGGCACGGTCACCCCGGCCAACGCCTGCCCCATCTCCGACGGCGCCGCAGCGATGATCGTCTGCACGGCGGCGAAGGCGAAGGAACTGGGGCTCAAGCCCACCGCCCGCATCGTCAGTTACGCCTATGCAGCGGTAGATCCTGCTTATATGGGCATCGGCCCGGCCTACGCGATGCCCAAGGCGCTCAAGCGGGCAGGGCTCAGCCTGGACGATATTGACCTGATCGAACTAAACGAGGCTTTCGCTGCCCAGGTGCTGGCTGTGGCCAAGGAGATGGAGGCCCAGGGGTACAACTGGGACTGGGAGAAGGTCAACGTCAATGGCGGAGCTATCGCTCTGGGGCACCCGGTGGGCTGCACCGCCGCTAAACTGGTCGCCACGCTGACCCACGAGATGCAGCGGCGGGAGGTCCGCTACGGCATGGATACGATGTGCGTTGGTGGAGGACAGGGCGGGGCACTTATCTTGGAGCGCATACCGCTGTAAGTAGTGGGTAGATTGGGAAACTGGGAAATTGGGAAACTGGTAGATTGGTAAATTGGGAGGGAACGGAGCATGGCGGAACGAGGACAGCGCGAGTTTGAGGACTTGGAATGCTATCAGTTGGCATTGCAAGTCCTGAAGGAGGCGTATCGCGTTGCCGGACGATTGCCGCCGGAGGAAAGGCACAATCTGGCTCATCAGATGCGCAAGGCGGCCGTCAGTGTTGTCCTCAACATCGCTGAAGGATACGGGCGGTATCACTACCTGGATAGCCTGCGCTTCTACTACACCGCTCGTGGCTCCCTAGATGAGACGCTGAGCGGCTTCGTCATCTGCGACGAAGTGGAGTACACGTCCGGAGAGTTGCCGCGCCAGCGTGAACTCTGCCACAGTGCACTTCGTTCCCTTAACGGTTACATACGCTACGTGCGTCGGCGGCAGCAAGGACACCAGGAGTACGGCAACCACATACTTCGCGAAGAGGGTCCTATCTACATCATTGCTCCAGAACTGCCGGAGGAGTAGCGCGCCGATCAGCGCCAGTCTACCAGTCTACCAACTTACCAATATACCAATATACCAAACAATTGGGAGGGAGTCAGATGTACATTTTCAAAGCAGCAGTAGTCGGCGCAGGGACGATGGGCGGCGAGATCGCCCAGGTCATCACTTACTCTGGTCTGCCGGTGGTACTGAAGGACATTGATCAGACTATGCTCGACAAAGGGATGGAGAAGATTCGCTCCATCTACCAGCGGCGGGTGGATAAGGGGAAGATGAGCGAGGGTGAGATGCAGTCCAAGTTGGACCTGGTGACGCCGACTCTCACCTACGACGGGTTCGAGGACGTGGACATCGTCATCGAGGCAGTGCCGGAGAAGATGGCGATCAAGCAGGCCGTGTTCAAGGAACTGGAGGAGGTCTGCCCTGAGCAGACGATTTTCGCCAGTAACACCTCGGCCCTTTCGATCTCCGAGATGGGCGCGGCTACGAATAAACCCCACAAGATGATCGGCATGCACTTCTTCAACCCGGCCCACGTGATGAAACTGGTGGAGGTCATCCCCGGCCTCGATACCAGCCAGGAGACAATTGACGACGTGGTGATGTTCACCGAGAGCCTGCGCAAGATCCCGGTGGTGGTTCAGGAATGCCCCGGCTTCTTGGTCAATCGTCTCCTGATGCCCTATCTCAATGAGGCGACCAAAGCGCTGGAGGAAGGGGCGGCCACGGCCACGGAGATTGACCAGGCGGTCGTGAAGTGGGGCATGCCGATGGGGCCCTTCACGCTGATGGATATGCTGGGCATTGACGTCTGCGGTCACGTAGGGGAGTATCTCTACTCCGAGTACGGTGAGCGGATGAGCCCTGCACCTCTTTTTATGAAACTAATCGAGGCCGGGCGGTTGGGCGAGAAGAGCGGCGCCGGCTTCTACGACCACCCCGGCGGCGAGTCGGAAGTGGTCCATCAGATGATCAAGGAACTTCAGGAGTCCGGTGCGGTGCCCACCGGCACGAAGTTCAGCGTGGAGCGGTTGATGTATCCCTTGATCAACGAGGCTGCCCTCTGCGTCCAGGAGAACATCGCCAGCATCACCGACATTGACATGGCGATGGTCGCCGGCACGGGGATGACCTACGGCGGCGAGCGCATCGGCCCGCTGGCCATCGCCGACAAGATAGGGCTAGACGTAGTGGTGGAGACGTTGGAGGCCCTGGAGGAGGAACTGGGGCCGCGCTTCCATCCCTCCCGCCCGCTCAAACTGCGCGTCCGCGCCAAGCATCTGGGAGTGAAGACGGGGAAGGGGTTCCACGAGTATGCGTAGTTCGGGAATCGTGATTCGGGAATGGAATTCGGTATCCCGAATTTTCGAATCACGAATCTACGTGTCACGAATGAAGGAGTGAACAATGGGAGAGTGGCAATACATCAGGACAGAGGTTGCGGACAGGATCGCGACTTTGACGGTTGACCATCCGCCGGTCAATTCCTTCAACAAGCAGGTGGTGACCGAACTGGACGAGGCGATTGACGAACTGCTGACCGACGACGAGGTCAAGGCCATCGTCATCACCGGCGGGGGGACTAACGCCTTCGTCGCCGGGGCCGATATTCCGGAGATCAAGGCGCTGCTGGAT